>Ga0209148_1000447_pt1 | contig 45273 bp, 43 predicted proteins | sample AraplaCol_mMF_r2_2_FD_184288 | JGI IMG/M metagenome (GOLD analysis project Ga0209148, IMG submission 184288) | Arabidopsis root microbial communities from North Carolina, USA - plate scrape CL_Col_mMF_r2 (SPAdes) (version 2) | ecosystem: Host-associated > Plants > Roots > Endosphere | place...
CCGCGCGGCGATTCTCCGCCAGCGCAAAGGCGATCAGCAGCAATGCGAAAACGCCGAGTGTCGATTGCAGCCGCAGCATGATGTCCCCAAACCCTCAATCATTATGGCCGCGCCTGCGTTGCAAAGGCAATGCCGGGAATGATTGCCGGCCGCGCCGCTGTTGACATCCAGGCCCGGGTCAGCCACCCCCGGGCGCGTCGATATCAAGGGCTGATCATCCGCGCGTGACCGAAGAGGCGATGCCAGAGCAGCAGGGATCCATCAGTCCGCCGGTCACCGCCGGTGAGCTTCTTCGCCATCCCGCCTTTCTGTTCTTCCTGCTCTCCCGCAGCCTGTCGCGTTTCTCCAGCCAGATCGCGGCGGTCGCGATCGGCTGGCAGATCTACGACCTCACCGGTTCGGCCTTCGACCTCGGCATGGTCGGGCTGGTGCAATTCGCGCCCACCGCGCTTTTGGTGTTCGTCGCCGGCCACGCCGCCGACCGCTTCGAGCGCAAGCGCGTGGTCCAGCTTTGCCAGCTCGTGGAAGCCGCAACCGCGCTCTACCTCGCATTGATCACCTATCTCGGCGCGGTCAGCGAAGTGCAGATCTTCATCGCGACCTTCGTGCTCGGCATTGCCGGCGCCTTCGAGAGCCCGACCACCTCGGCGCTGCTGCCGCTGATCGCGCCGCAGGGCTCGCTCCAGCGTGCGACGGCGGTCGCGAGCGGGGCCGCTCAGGTCGCGACCATCACCGGGCCGGCGCTCGGCGGCTTTGCCTATGCGATCGCGCCGCATCTCGCCTACATCGTGATGCTGCTGTTCTGGATTTTCGGGATGATCCTGACCGGCTTCATCCAGCCGCGCCCGCAGGCGGTCGCCAGGGAAGGAACGGACGAGGACAACATTTTTGCCGGCGTCCGCTTCATCAGGAGCAATCCGGCGATCCTCGGCACCATCTCGCTCGACTTGTTCGCCGTGCTGTTCGGCGGCGTCACGGCACTGTTGCCGATCTATGCCCGCGACATCTTGCAGACCGGCCCGGTCGGGCTCGGTGTGCTCCGGGCTGCGCCCGCGGTCGGCGCGCTCTTGATGACCGTGGTTCTGGCGCGCCACGCCATCTCCAGGCATGTCGGCCTGCGCATGTTCCAGGCGGTGATCGTGTTCGGCATCGCCACGATCGTGTTTGCGCTGTCGTCCTGGATGTGGCTGTCGGTGCTGTCGCTCGCCGTCCTCGGCGCCGCCGACACGATCAGCGTCGTGATCCGCTTCTCGCTGGTGCAGCTCGCCACCCCCGACGAGATGCGCGGCCGCGTCGGTGCGGTGAACTTCCTCTTCATCAACGCCTCGAACCAGCTCGGCCAGTTCGAGAGCGGCCTGACGGCCGCGCTGTTTGGCGCCATGCCCGCCGCCGTGCTCGGCGGCGTCTGCACGGTCGCGGTGGCGCTGCTCTGGATGAAGCTGTTCCCGAGCCTGCGGAAGGTGGAGACTTTGGAGTAGCAGCCAGCAGGCGCCCTTCGGCGCCTACTGTGCATGGGGTTGTTTTCGCGGTTTGGCTCAGCCGCGTCCGACGAACGGCATCTTGGTGGCCATGACAGTCATCGTCAGAACGTTGGCATCGAGCGGCAGGCCGGCCATGTAGGCGACGGCATCGCCGACGGCCTTCGCGTCCATGCGCGGCTCGTGCTTGGTGGTGCCGTCGGGCTGCAGCACGCCGGGGCCATTGACCATGCGATCGGTCATGGGCGTCGCCGCATTGCCGATGTCGACCTGGCCGACCGCGATGTCGTACATGCGGCCGTCGAGGTTGCTGGCCTTGGTCAGGCCGGTGATGGCGTGCTTGGTCGAGGTGTAGGCTGCCGAGAACGGCCGCGGCGCATGCGCCGAGATCGAGCCGTTGTTGATGATGCGGCCGCCGCGCGGGGACTGGTCCTTCATGATGCGGAAGGCGTGCTGGGTGCACAGGAACGGGCCGGTGAGGTTGGTGTTCACCACCGCCTGCCACTGCTCGAGGCTGAGATCCTCGAAATTGACGGCGGGCGCACCCATGCCGGCATTGTTGAACAGCACGTCGAGGCGGCCATAGGTCGCCTTTACCTTGTCGAACAGCGCGGCGATGGAATCAGGCTTGGTCATGTCGGCGGTGACGCAGAGGCTTTTTCCAGCGGGACCGAGCTTGGCGGTCTCCTCGAGCATCTCCAAGCGGCGGCCTGCGAGCACCACGGTGAAGCCGGTGTTCATCAGCGCCAGCGCGGCCGCGCGTCCGACACCGGTGCCGGCGCCCGTCACCAGGGCGATCTTTTTTGCTTCACTCATCGTTCCTGCCTTTTCTTTGGTTTGTCAGGTTTTGGTTTCTTTGTCGTTCTTGTAGGGCGGCCGCGGAATGTTCTGATGCGCGGCGCGCAACGCCGCCGACCAGCGCGAGCGCAGATCGTGGAAATAGGGCTCGCCCGCCTCGATGCGATGGTTGAGGTCCGCATCGCACGCATCCGAGCGCACCACCAGCACGTCGATCGGAAGGCCGACGCCGAGGTTCGAGCGCATCGTCGAATCCATCGAGATCAGGCCGGTCTTCAGCGCCTCGTAGAGCTCGACGTCGTAATGCATGGCGCGATCGAGCACCGGCTTGCCGTATTTGTGCTCGCCGATCTGCAAGTAGGGCGTGTCGGTGGTGCACTCGATGAAATTGCCGGCGGTGTAGACCATGAACAGGCGCATGCGCGCGCCCTTGATCTGGCCGCCGAACAGGAAGGAGACGTCGAAGGACACGTCCTCCGATTTCAGCGCCGGCCCTTCGGTCGCGTGTACCGCCCGGATCGCCCGGCCGATGCGCTGGGCGGCCTGGAACATGGTCGGTGCGTTCATCAGCGTCTCGATCTCGCCCGTGTTGGGGTCTTCGAGGCCTTCGGTCAGCGTGGACAGCACCGACTGGCTGATGGCGAGGTTGCCGGCGCTGGCGATCGCCATGATGCGGTCGCCGGGCTTGGAGAAGATATGCAGCTTGCGGAAGGTCGAGACGTTGTCGAGGCCGGCATTGGTGCGGGTATCGGCGATCATCACCAAACCGTCCCGAACCAGGATTCCGCAACAATAGGTCATTTCCAGTCCCCGAACGCGTTTGCGCGAAATTACTAGCCAATTTCGCCGCCCGCTCCAACCCCAATTCCCCGTGGCGCGGCATGCGTTCGAGGGACAAAAGACCCAACGCAATTGTGGCGGGGAGAATGCATGCGCGGACCCCACGACTGGCAACGACGGTCCAAGCCGTCAAGCGCTCCGCAACACCATCTCCACGCCGCCTTCCTCGAGGATGATCCGCGAGCGCAGGAACGATTGGCCCCACACCTCGTCGTCGAGCGCGGGCTCGGGAGAGAGCAGCCGCGTGATGCCGGTCTGCACGATCGCGCGTGCACAATCGATGCAGGGAAAGAAGGTGCTGGCGATGGTCGCACCGGCAAGCCGGCGACCGTGCTTCGCCGCGGCGAAGATCGCGTTGCGTTCGGCGTGCTCCATCCAGACGAAGCGCCCGTCGCCCTCGTGACGCCAGTCGAGGTCGGCCACGCCCTCGGGAAAGGTGTTGCAGGCCGTGATCGGTTCGCCGCCGTCGCAGGTGAAGATCGCCGCGCCCACCTGCCGGACCCGATTCGGACTCCTGGTTGCCGCCAGCGAAGCCAGATTCATCAGTGCGTCCGATTCCAAATCGGTCTCCTTGGGTCGCCGTTGCGCCGATCCATCCATGACACGCCGCGCCGGGTGCCTCAAACCCATTTGGGCGCCGGGCATCTCACTCCGGGGTTTGTGCAACGGGGATCATCACCGGCGCCAAAAATATCGCCTGTGCGCAAAATTCGAACAATTATCGCGAAATTTAGCGCTGGCGCGCACGCGGGGTTACGTGGTTTGCTTCCATGGACAGCTTCAAACGGCGGCCTGAGCCGCAAGTCGAGGGGTCCAGACCATGACATCCTTCAACCGTCGGGGCGTGATCAAAGGCGCCCTGACAGCTGCAACCGCTGTAAGCATCGGGCCGATCCTGAGTTTTGAAAGCCGGGCCGACGCCAAGTCGGCGCTCAACATGCAGTTGGGCTGGCTACTGTCGGGCAATCAGCTCGGTGAGGTTTGCGCCAAGGCGCTCGGCTATTATGAGGCCGAAGGCATCGACCTGAAATTCCAGCCCGGAGGACCGAACATCGATGGCGTGGCGGTGGTGGCCGCGGGGCGCTTTGAACTCGGGCAGGTCTCCTCTAGTCCGTCGCTGATGCTGGCGGTGTCGCAGGACATTCCGATCAAATGTTTTGCCACTGGCGCGCAAGTCCACCCCTACACGTTCTTCTCGTTGAAGAAGAACCCGGTGCGTGAGCCGAAGGACTTTGTCGGCAAGAAGGTCGGCATCCAGTCCACCGGCGTCATCCTGCTTCGTGCGCTGCTGGCCAAGAACAAGATCGCGGAGAAAGACGTCACCATCATCCCGATCGGGGCGGACATGGCGCCCTTGCTGACCGGACAGGTCGACGTCGTCACCGGCTGGCTCACCAATACCACGGCGCTGAAAGTGCTCGGCGACCAGCGCGTCGAGATGCGGCTGTGGGACAGCGGTGTGCGGCTTTACGCGTTGCCGTATTACGCCACCGTCGACACGCTGTCGAAAAAGCCGGAGCTGCTCGCCAAGTTCCTGCGGGCAACGTCGAAGGGATGGGCATTTGCGCGCGGCGAACCGGAGAAGGCGGTCGACTTCCTGGTCAAGGAATTCCCCAATCTCGATCGTGCCGACGAACTCGATGCGGCGAAGGTGATGCTGCAATACGCGTTCTCGACCACAACCAAGACCGAAGGCTGGGGGGCGATGGATCCCGCCGTCTGGCAGGAGCAGATATCGCTCTATTCCGAACTCGGACAGTTCAGCAAGCGTGTGCCCAAGGTGGACGAGGTGATGACCCTCGACGTCCTGAATATGACGGCCGATACGCGCGCCAAGCTCGGCTGATTGGGGGAAGTCGTGGCCACACCCGCCGTCGAATGCCGCGGAGTCTCGGTGCGCTTCATGAGCGAACGCCGGACCGTGACCGCGCTCGAGGACGTCTCGTTTTCCGTTCCATCAGGCGGATTCGTCAGCCTGCTCGGGCCTTCCGGCTGCGGCAAGTCCACTTTGCTGCGGGTGGTCGCCGATCTCATCGCGCCGTCCGAGGGACGGACGTCGGTGCTCGGTTCGACGCCCGCCGAGGCGCGCAAGGCCCGTGCGCTCGGCTTCGTATTTCAGGACGCGGCCCTGCTGCCGTGGCGAACCGCGCTTGCGAATGTCGAGCTGCCGCTTGAAGTCGGCGGCCGCCGGACGCTGGCACCCGGTGCCGCGACGCCACGCGAACTGTTGGCGCTGGTCGGCCTTGCGGGCTGGGAAAACAGCTATCCGCACGAATTGTCCGGCGGCATGCGTCAGCGCGTCTCGATCGCCCGTGCCCTGGTGGGCGGGCCGCCGCTGCTGCTGATGGACGAGCCGTTCGGCGCGCTCGATGAAATCACCCGCGACAGGTTGAACGCGGAGCTGCGGCGGATCTGGGCCGAGACCGGCACGACGATCCTGTTTGTCACGCATTCGGTCTACGAGGCGGTGTTCCTGGCCGAGCAGGTCCTGGTGCTCTCGGCCAATCCCGGCCGCGTCGCGGCGCTGGAAAACATTCAATTGCCGCGCGATCGCGACTTGTCGGTTCGCGACACCGCTGACTTCGTTGCGATTGCAGCGCGGCTCCGCGGTCATCTTGGGAGCGTGCATTGAGCGCGGTCGCCGACAGAGCCATCGCGCCGCCTTCGCGCGAGGCTGGCATCAAGGCTGCGGAAGATGCCTATCGCGCCGAGCAGAGCCGGGCGCGGATGCGCCGCCGCCTGCTGCCGGCCGTCGGCATCGCCGCGCTGATCGGCGTCTGGGCGGCGCTGGTCTATGTGTTGAAGGTCCCGACCTTCGTGGCCCCGTCGCCGCAGTTGGTGGTCGTCACGCTGGTCGCCAAGTTCAACATCCTGATGGCCAACCTGTTGCCTACCGCGATCGAGGCGGTCAGCGGCTTTCTCCTGGGCAATCTCACGGCGATCGTCATCGCCACCGCCTTCGTACACAAGAAGTCGCTGGAGCAAGCCTTCTTCCCGGTGGTGGTGCTGATCAACTCGATCCCCGTGGTGGCCAAGGCACCGATTCTGGTGCTGCTGTTCGGCAACGGCATGGAGCCGAAAATCGCCATCGCGGCGCTGGTCTGTTTCTTTCCGACCCTGGTCAACATGGTGCGCGGGCTCGAATCGGTGAATCCGCAATCGCTCGAACTGATGAAGGTGCTGTCGGCGTCGAAGACCGAGATCTTCTTCAAGTTGCGGCTTCTGAACTCGGTGCCGTATCTGTTCTCGGCGCTGAAGATAGCGGCCTCGACGGCGGTGATCGGTGCCATCGTCGGTGAATGGATCGGCTCGACCACCGGCATAGGCGCGTTGATCATCCAGTCCACCTACAATTTCGACAGCGCCATGCTCTATGCCACCGTGATCGTGGGCTCGGCGTTCTCGGTGACGTTTTTCCTGACGATCACGCTGATTGAGCGCCTCGTGATCCGCTGGCAGCCGCTCACCTCGACCTGACGGAGAGCCTTTCATGTCGCAGCCCGACAATATCCCCGAGTCCGCTGGGGCCGTTCCTGTCGCCACCCGATCCGACGTCGTCGTCGTCGGCGGCGGACCGGCCGGCTTCGCCGCCGCCGTCGCTGCGCGGCGCGAGGGCTGTTCGGTCACGCTGATCGAGCGCTATCCCTATCTCGGCGGCCTCGCCTCCGGTGGCATGGTGCTGGTGCTTGATGACATGAATAACGGCCAGGAGGTCACGGTCACCGGCATCTGCATGGAAATGATCGAGCGCATGGCCAAGGTCGGTGCCTGCGTTTATCCGCCGGTCGAGGACCGCCGGCAGGGCTGGGACATCTATCGCAAATGGGCGCATTGGGGCCTGTTCGATTTTCGCACCGCCAGCAAGCCGGCCTCCATCGTGATGGCGGCTGCGTTCGATCCCGACGGCTGGAAGCGCATCTCCAACGAGATCATCGCTGAATCCGGCGTCGATGTGCGCCTGCACTCGTGGTTCTCCAAGGCGATCGTTCGCGACGGCGCCATCAAGGGCGTGATCTGCGAGACCAAGGCCGGTCGTCAGGCCATCATGGGCGATGTCGTGATCGACACGTCGGGGGATCTCGACGTCGCGGCGTCCGCGGGCGCCAAGTTCACCGACGGCGCTTACATGATCACCACGGTGTTTCGTCTCGGCGGCGTCGATACCGAGACGGCCGAGCGCTTCCGCTACGACGAACCGGAAGCCTTCGCCAAGCTCGACAAGCTCGCCAAGCGCACCATTGGCGGTTCCTGGGATCGCTGGTGGCTGTCAACGCCGCTGCCCGGCGTGGTCTGGTGCAATTGTCCGCATATGACCGGCTTTGATGCCATGAAGGTCGAGGACCAGACCCGCGCCGATTTCGAGGGGCGCAAGCGCATCTATGCGCTTGTCGATTTTGTCCGCGCCAACATGCCGGGCTTTGCCAATTGCTACGTCATCGACGTGGCGCCGCAGCTCGGCGTGCGCCAGACCCGGCTGCTCGAGGGCGAATATGTGGTGACCAAGGACGACGTCAACAATCGGGTGCATTTCACCGACACGGTGGCGCGTGGGCGCGACTATTACACGCCGTATCGCGCCATGCTGCCGCGCGAGATCGAGGGCCTGCTGGTCGCCGGACGGCATTACTCGGCGACGGAATCGGCGCAGAAACTTTCGCGGGAAATTCCGCCCTGCATGTCGATGGGACAGTCGGCAGGCGTGGCGGCCTCGCTGGCGCTGTCGTCCGGCATTGCGCTCCGGCAGGTCGACCCGAAGGCGATCTGCGCGCGCGTGCGCGCCCAGGGTGGCGATCCCGGCGACATTCCTTCTGCCAATGCAAGTGTGATGGAGACCGCGGCATGACTGACAGCAACACAATGCCGCTCTCGGGCGTACGCATCATCGATTTCACCCAGGTGATGATGGGCCCGGTCGCGACCCAGATGCTGGCCGACTATGGCGCCGACGTGATCAAGATCGAGAAACCCGGCACTGGCGATTTGTCGCGGACGTCGTTTCCCGACGATCCCGCCGGACTGCTCGGCCCGGTCTACTGCTCGCTCAACCGCAACAAGCGCTCGATCGTGCTGGACACCCGCAAGGCTGAAGGCCGCGCGGTCGTGCTCAAGCTGATCGCGACCGCTGACGTCGTGGTCAACAATTTCCGCGCCGGCGTGATGGAGCGCCTCGGCTTTGGCTATGAGGAGATGTCGAAACTCAATCCGCGGCTGATCTATGCGGTCGGCACCGGGTTCGGCCTCACCGGTCCCTATTCGCACAAGGGCGGCCAGGACGTGCTGGCGCAGGCGATGTCCGGCACCATGCACCGCCGCTCCGACGCGAGCCTGCCGCTCTCGATCTATCCGACCACCTTTGCGGATTATTCCGCCGGCATGCATCTGGTGCAGGGCGTGCTGCTGGCACTGTTGCAGCGGGAGAAGACTGGCAAGGGCCAGCGCATCAGTGTCTCGCTGTTCGATTCGATGCTGGCGGCGCAAACCCAGGAGGCCGCCTCCCACATGATGCGCGGGCGCGAAGTGAACTGGGGCGCGATGCCGCTGTCCGGCGTGTTCGAAACCAGCGACGGGGCGGTCGTGCTCGTCGGCGCCTTCAAGGCCAATCCGTTGCAGGACATCTGCAGGGCGCTGGAGATCACCGATCTGTCGCAGGACCAACGCTTTTCCGCCCATGCCCAGCAGGTCAAGAATAAGGCCGAATTGCACGGCATTTTCCGCGCGCGCTTCAAGAGCAACACGACGGCCCATTGGCTGGCGCGACTGGAGCAGCAGGATCTGCTTTGCGCACCGGTCCGGACGCTGGCCGAAGCGCTGGCGGACCAGCAGACCGCAATCAACGGCATGATCATCGAGGCCGATGGCGAGGTCGAGCGCGTCAAGGTGGTGGGCTCGCCGGTCCATATGGAGGCGGCGCCGGTGACGATCAGGATTCCACCGTCGCAGCTCGGCCAGTATACCGATGCCGTGCTCGCCGAGCTCGGTTTCGTCAGCGCGACGGCGGCCGAGTGATGCCGGTTCATTTCGAGATCGAGGACCACGTCGCGCGGATCACGATCGACCGGCCCGAGGTGCTCAACGCGGTCGATGCCGCGACCGAGCGCGAGCTTGAAAAGATCTGGCGGTCGATCGAGGACAATCGCGACATCCGTGCCGTGGTGTTGACCGGCGGCGGCGAACGCGCCTTCTGCACCGGCGCCGACATGAAGGGCGGCAGCGGCGCCTCCGGCCTGGAATATTGGGCGATGGCGCGGCCCAATGGTTTCGGCGGCATCGCATTGCGGAATACGCTCGCGGTTCCCGTCATCGCCCGGGTCAACGGTCATGCGGCAGGGGGCGGTTTCGAGATGGTTCTCGGCTGCGACATCGTGCTGGCAGTGGAGCAGGCGACTTTCAGCCTGCCGGAGGCGCGGGTCGGCCGGCTGCCGCTCGACGGCGGCATGACGCTGCTGCAGCGGCAGATTCCGTTCCGCGCCGCGATGGGGATCATGCTCACAGGGCGGCGGGTGCCGGCGACCGAGGCTCTGGCGCTTGGCATCGTCAACGAGGTGGTGCCGAGGGCCGGGCTCGATGAGGCCGTGGACCGCTGGCTCAAGGATATCCTGTCCTGCGCGCCGCTCTCAATTCGCGCCATCAAGCAGGTGGTGCGTCAAACGGCGCATTTGAGCGCATCGGAGGCACAGGCCACCCGGCTTCCGGCCCTGGTCGAGGCGCTGGCCTCGGAAGATTCGGAGGAGGGGGTCAAGGCTTTCGTTGAAAAACGCAAGCCGAACTGGAAGGGTCGCTGACGCGCGCGGGGATTTGTCGACCGCGCGCCAAGGACCGGACGACTGATGCTGCACGCCGCTGCCCTGATATATTTTCGCGAAGTCGCCCGCGTTGGCTCGATCCGCAAGGCGGCAGCGTCGCTGAATGTCGCGGCCAGTGCACTTAACCGGCAGATCATCAACCTCGAGGTCCGGCTGGGCGCGCCGCTGTTCGACCGTCTGCCGGGCAACATGCGGCTGACGGTCGCCGGCGATCTCCTGCTTCGCCATGTCGTCGACACCTTGCACGATTTCGACAGGGTGCGTGGCGCCATCGACGACCTGAAGGCGGCCCGCTCAGGGCACATCGCGATCGCGGCGCTGGACTCGCTGCTGGTCGATTTTCTGCCGCGTGCGGTCGACCGCTTTCGCGTCGATTTTCCGGCAGTGACCTATTCCGTGATGGCCGCGGAGCCGCCCGACGTTCCGGTCATGGTGGCGCGCGGGGAAATCGATATGGGCTTTACCTTTGTCGGGCAAATCCCCCATTCGGTGCGGTACCTCGCCGATATCGCCGCGCCGATCGGCGTCGTGATGCGCGCCGATCATCCGCTGGCGAACAAGCTCGCGGTCGATTTCGACGAGGTCAGCCGCTATCCGGTGCTGACCCAATCGGGGCCGCTGCCGAAAGGCGCCGACGTCGATGCCGCCTTCGCCGATTTCAAGAGCGCGATCAAGCCGAAGCTGCAATCCAATTCGATCCAGATGCTCAAGCTGGCGATCATGCTGAACATGGGGGTGTCGTTTTTCACCCGGCTCGGCTTCCTGCATGAAATCGAAAAGGGCGAACTCGCCTGGCGGCCGCTGAACTCTCCCGGCATCAATACGCTGCGGATCGGACTCGTCGTCTCCGCGCAACGCGAACTCAGCCCGCCGGCTGAGCAGTTCGCCCGGCGTCTGGCTGATGATCTGCATCGCTTCGCGGCGGTCTGAGCCGACCAGCCCGTTTTGTCTCGACCGGATGCGAGGGAAAACCGCTTCGCACTTTGCCAGGTCATGCTTTAGTCCGGGCCGTCGACGAGAAAGGCCTCGTCGACGGGAACGCCGAGCGCGGTGACCAGCCGGTTGGTCTCGGAGGCCATGCCGACGATGGCGAGCAGCTCGCCATATTCGGCCTCGGTCATGCCCTTGGCCCGGGCGGCGGCCGTGTGGGAATGGATGCAGTAGCTGCAGCCATGCGCGATCGACACCGCGACATAGAGCATCTCCTTGACCTTGGGATCGAGCGCGCCCGGCGCCATCACCTCCTTGAGGCTCTTCCAGGTCCGTCGCAGCGTCTTCGGATCATGCGCCAGCGCGCGCCAGAAATTGTTGACGAAGTCGGATTTTCGCACCTTGCGGATATCGTCGAAAACGGCGCGCGCCTCGCTGGAGAGTTCATCGTCCGAAAGCAGTCTTACAGTGGCCATGGGCTTCCTCGCGGGATCCGGTCAGATCCCGCGATTGTAGCACGGTCGATGCGGTCAGCCGCCTCAGCCGAGCGGCGCAAGGCCAGCCTGCCGACATCGACATAATGCCTCTGCTGCGCGTGAGCGTGCTGCGCGCCGACGTGAAGGTCGCGCAAGCGCCGCTGCAGCGGCGAGCTGTCGTAGACCGCGCTGCCGCCAGCCAGCGCAAAAGAGGCATCCGCGATGCCGACGCAGGTCGTGGCGAGCCAGACCGCCGATCGCGCCCCTTCGACCATCAGGTCCGCGTCATCAAGCGTGCCCGCCAGCGCGCGGCGCCAGTAGCGGGCGGCCTCAGACTCGTAAAGGGCTTGGGCCGCGCCGAGGTCGGCGGCAATCCGGCCGAGCCCGAACTGGAAGATTTCGGACTCCCGCATCGGTGTGGCCGCATAGAGTTGCTGCCGTCCGGTATGAGCCAGCGCGAGCAGATCGTCGACGGTGCCTTCGGCGAGGCCCACCGAGAATGCCCCGTGCAGCAATGGCAGCCATGGCCGCAACGCCTGATAGAGCGGACCCGACAGGCGCGGGGCCGCATCGAGGTCGAACACATTGATCTCGGGAACGACCCTCTCGCGCAGCGTGACGTGGTGGCTGCCGGTGCCTTCGAGCCCGGCCGCGTGCCAGGTGTCCTCGATCTCCCAGTCGCGCACCGGCAGCAGAACGGCGCGAACGAGCGGCTTGCCCTGTGGGCCGGGCATCGGCTTGCCGTTGTCGGTGACGACGCAGAACGCGCCGATCCAGTCCGCATGCGTGCAGCCACTGGCGAACGGCCAACGACCCCTGACGCGGAATCCGTCTGCCACGCGCTCCGCCGTGCCGGCCGGCTGGGACGAGCCGCAGATCGCGACATCAGGTCCGTCCCGATAGATGCGCTGATACAATTCGGGCCGTGACGCCGCGGCGATGAGGCCGCCAACCCCTGCGACAATCGAAAGCCATCCGATCGAACCATCGAGGCGGGTCAGCGCCCTCATCACCTCCATCCCGTCGGGCAAATCGAGCTCCAGCCCGCCATGGCTGCGCGGCACGAACATGCGGAAGAGGCCGATCGATTTCAGCCGTTCCACCATATCGGGGGGCAGACGGCGTGCGGCTTCGATCTCGCCGGCGCGCGCTGCGATCTCGGGAGCCAACTCGCGGATCCCCAGCAGCAGGCCTTTGTGGCGATCGCGCAGGGCGAAATGGTCACTGAATCTTTCTTGCAGCGGCATCTGTCTCAACCTCTGTTGCAGAACAAGGATCGCGACAGAAATTGGAGGGACGGCGCTACGGCATGGTTTCAGTGCCGTGCTTGTCGGTTACGGCTGTAACGCTAATGCTAGCTCTGCCGCTGCGACTGTGATTGCGACTGCCCGCCGCGGCCGGCCTGCTCGACCTTGACCGCGACGGTCAGCGTCTCCGCGCCGCCGCCATAGCGGGTGCCGCGCACGGGCGCTGCGCCGAGATAATCGAGCCCAATCGCGACGCGGACATGGGCATCGGTGGTGCAGATGCTGTTGGCAGGATCAAAGCCGACCCAGCCGAGATCGGCCACATAGGCTTCCGCCCAGGCATGACCGGCATCCTGGTGCACGGTGCCGTCGGAGCGCAGGAAGTGGCCGGAGACGAAGCGCGCAGGCACGCCGCCGGTGCGGGCGCAGGCGATGAAGATATGGGCATAGTCCTGGCAGACGCCGCGCTTGAGCGTGAAGGCTTCTGCCGCCGAGGTGCCGCTGTTGGTCGGGTCCTCGTCGAAGGTCATGTGATCGCTGATCTCGCTCATCAGCGTGTGCAGGAAGCCGAGCGTGTCGCTCTCGGCCTCGCTGCGCAACTGGCGCGCAACCGCGGCCATCGCCGGGTTGACGGTCGTGAGGTCAGTGGTGCGCAAGAACATGTCGGCGGGAAAGCGCTCATCGGCGCCGCGCAGCACGCCGCCGGTGTCATGCGTCTCGATCAGGCCCTCGGCGGTGATCTTGATGTCGCTGACGGGTCCGCAGGACAGCACATGGGTGACGTTGCCGAACGCGTCCTCATGCATGTCCAGCTTGGTGTCGGTGGAGACGTCGATCTGCCATTCCGCCACATATTGCCCGTCATGGCTGCACGGCGTCATGCGCAGGATCTGGATCACGCTCGTCGCCGCCGGCTCGTAGCGATAGGTCGTGGTGTGCTGGATTCGCAGGCGCATGGTGTTTTGATTCCGTCAGTCCGGGTTCGCGCGGCGCGCGAGCCGGAGCGACTGCATGTATCAGATCAAATACTGCTTCGTGATGATTTCGCCCAGCCTTGAATTGTCGGCGATGAATTCCTGAATGAATTCATGCACGCCATGCTGGAAAATGTCGTTCATGTTGCTGTGTTCGAGCCGGTTGCGGATGCCGCGGGCGTGGCGCTGGGCCGGACCCTGGCGGCCATAGGCGACGCCGATCTGGTCGAGATTGCGCACGAGATTGTCGTAGCAGCTCGCCAGCGAGCGCGGCAGCGTGCCGTTGAGGATGAGCAGGTCCGCGACCAGCCACGGCTTCAGCGTCTCGCGATAGACCCAGTGATAGGCCGTCAGCGCCGACACCGAGCGCAGGATCGAGCTCCACTGATAGAAGTCGAGCGGACCGCCGACATGCTCCTCCTCGGGCAGCAGCACGTGATACTTCACGTCGAGAATGCGCGCGGTGTTGTCGGCGCGCTCCAGATGCAGGCCGAGGCGCGAAAACCAGTAGGCGTCGTTGCGCAGCATGGTCCGGTAGGCCGAGCCGTCGAAGCGCAGCGAGGTCTCCTGCACGAAGCGCAGGAATTTGGCGAGGTCCTCGCGGGTCGAGGTGCCCTTGCTCCAGACTTCCTGCAACTCGATCCAGGCCGAGTTGATGGTGTCCCACATCTCGCTGGTCAGTGCGGTGCGCACCGAGCGCGAGTTCAGCCGCGCCGCCTCGATGCAGTTCCGGATCGAGGAGGGGTTATCGGCCGAGAACGAGAGGTAGTCGACGACGTTGTGCTCGGTGGCTTCCTCGTGGGTCTGATAGAAGCTCTCTGCGACGCCGGCGGTGAGCAGCGCGGAATCCCATTCGTTGGTCTTGCCGATATAGGCGGCAGGAAGCGCGGTGACGCGCAGGGTCGCATCGATGGTGCGCGCGAGATATTCGGCCCGTTCGACGTAGCGGGCGAGCCAGTAGAGGTTTTCGGCGGTACGCGACAGCATCTGACTACTCGTCCAAAATCCAGGTGTCTTTGGTGCCGCCGCCCTGGCTCGAATTCACCACGAGCGAACCTTCCTTCAGCGCCACGCGTGTCAGGCCGCCCGGCACGATCGTCGTGCTCTTGCTGCCGGTCAGAACGAAGGGCCTGAGATCGACATGGCGCGGCGCAAGGCCTGACGCGGTGCAGGTCGGGCAGGTCGAGAGCGCCAGCGTCGGCTGGGCGATGAAGCCTTCCGGCTCGCGCTTGAGCTTTTCGCGGAAGGCTTCGATCGTCGCCTTCGTTGCGGCCGGGCCGATCAGCATGCCGTAGCCGCCGGAGCCGTGCACCTCCTTGACGACGAGCTCGCCGAGGTTGTCCAGCACGTAAGCCAGATCCTTCGGCTCGCGACATCTCCAGGTCGGCACGTTCTTCAGGATCGGCTCCTCGCCGAGATAGAATTTCACGATGTCAGGCATGTAGGAGTAGATCGCCTTGTCGTCGGCGATGCCGGTGCCGACGGCGTTGGCGAGCGTGATGTTGCCGGCGGCGTAGGCCGACATCAGCCCGGGCACGCCGAGCACGGAGTCGGGGCGGAAGGTGAGGGGATCGATGAAATCGTCGTCGACGCGGCGGTAGATCACGTCGACCCGCTTCAATCCTTCCGTCGTTCGCATGAACACTTCGTTGTTCTTGACGACGAGGTCGCGGCCTTCGACGAGCTCGACGCCGAGCTTGTCGGCGAGGAAGGAGTGCTCGTAATAGGCCGAGTTGTAGACGCCCGGCGTGAGGAGGGCGACCGTCGGCTCGCCCGAGGCGCTATGCGGCGCGACCGAGCGGAGCGCCGAGAGCAGCTCGTCCGGATAGCGCTCGACTGGCGCCACCTTGTGGCGCGCGAACAGATCCGGAAACAACCGCATCATGATCTCGCGGTTTTCCAGCATGTAGGAGACGCCAGACGGCGTGCGGGCATTGTCCTCCAGCACGATGAAGTCCTCGGCGTCGACCCGGACGATGTCGATGCCGGCGATGTGCACGTAGACGTCGTGCGGCACCTGCTGGCCGTTCATCTCCGGCCGGAACACCGGGTTCTGGAAGATCAGATCCTCAGGCACGACCTCGGCGCGGAGGATGTCGCGGCCGTGATAGATGTCGCGCAGAAACATGTTCAGCGCCTTGACGCGCTGCTTCAGCCCCTTTTCCAGCAGCGTCCATTCCTTGCCGGACATGATCCTGGGGATCACGTCGAAGGGGATCAGGCGCTCGGTGGATTCGGAATCGCCATAGACCGCGAAGGTAATGCCGATGCGGCGGAACAGGAGCTCGGCCTCTTGGCGGCGATATTCAAGCGCCTCGGGAGGCGTCTCCTTGAGCCAGCGGGCCAGCTCCTGATAGGCGGGCCGAAGGTCCCCACCGGGAATATTCATTTCATCAAACGCGACTGCCATAGATCCCGACTTGTCTCCGCAAGGCGTTGCGCCATGTGGCAGGTCGTCTGGCCTTGGTGAAGACCGCAACGTCCTGGCCATGCGGCAAGAGTGCATGACTTTGAGAAGGTAGCAAGGGCCGGGCCAGCGCGATAAGCATGGAGAACGGGCATTTGCCGGGGACAGCCGGAAAGGTGCCTGAAAAAATGGCTGAGGACTGCTTATTTCAGCAGCAAAAGCGCGTGACTTCAACGCGTTACCCCGGCAAATTCGGCGGGACAGGTGAGGGACTTAAGGTATGAGCGAGATCGTCACGGCGGGCATTCTGGTCATCGGGGATGAAATCCTGTCCGGCCGGACCAAGGACAAGAACATTGGCTTCATCGCCGAATACCTGACCAATATCGGCATCGACCTGAAGGAAGTCCGGGTCGTCTCCGACGACGAGGCCGACATCATTGCTGCGTTGGATGCGCTGCGGCATCGCTATACTTACGTGTTCACCACCGGCGGCATCGGGCCGACCCATGACGACATCACCGCGGACAGCGTCGCCAAGGCCTTCGGTGTCGGCATCGATCATCACCCCGAGGTGGTCGCCCGCTTTAAGGAGCGCTGGAGCGAGCAGGATCTCAACGAGGCCCGCCTGCGCATGGCCCGCATCCCCGATGGCGCCGAGCTGATCCAGAGCGCCACCATCCTCGCCCCCGGCTTCAAGATCGGCAATGTCATCGTTATGGCCGGCGTGCCCTCGATCATGCAGGCGATGATGGACATCGTCTCGCCCAAGCTGAAGTCGGGCGTCCGCATGCTGTCCGAGTCGGTCCGCGCCAATGCGCGTGAAGGCGATATCGGCAGCCCCTTAAGGGCCATCGCTGCCGCCCATCCCGACACCATCATCGGCAGCTATCCCTTCATGGACGAGGAGCAGAAACCCAACACCAATCTGGTGGTGCGTTCGCGCGATGCGGATAAGCTCGCCGCAGCGATGGCGGCGGTGAAGGAAATGCTGGCGGGATTGAACATCACCCGGTAGCAAATGCCGGCAGACGAAAGCAGGAGACGATGATGGCTGGTGAAGCACCCGAACTGAGCGCGCAGGAGCGGGCAGGCAGGCCCTTTCCGGTGTCGTGGGATCAGTTCCACCGAGATTGCCGGGCACTGACCTGGCGGCTCAACGAGGTCGGGCCGTTCCACGCGGTGATCGCCATCACCCGCGGTGGCCTGGTGCCCGCGGCGATCGTGGCGCGCGAGCTGGGCGTGCGCGTGATCGACACGGTCTGCATCGCCAGCTACGACCATGACAAGCAGGGCGATCTCCAGGTCCTCAAGGGTATTTCAGAACAGGCGATGAAGCTCGGCGGCGGCACCGGCAAGGGGCTGTTGATCGTCGACGACCTCGTCGACACCGGCAAGACCGGCAAGCTGGTGCGCGAGATGCTGCCGGATGCGCATTTCGCCACCGTCTATGCCAAGCCGAAAGGGCGTCCGCTGGTCGACACCTTCATCACGGAGGTCTCGCAGGACACCTGGATCTTCTTCCCCTGGGACACCGCGCTGTCCTATCACCCGCCGCTGCGCGACGGCGCGGCGTAAGTACAGAGGTCGTCGATGGCCAGGCGCGCGCTGTCGGCACTTGGTGGCTTCATCGTTGTGCTTGCAGCGACGCTCTTCGCCGCCGAGGCGCGGAGCCAGGATCGTGCGTCTGCGATCGACGACATCGTGATCGGGAGCCGCGTGCTCGCCGAGTTCGGTGTGGTCGACGCGTTCGGCCATGTCAGCGCGCGTGATCCCGGCAATCCCGATCATTTCCTGATGTCGCGATCGCTGGCGCCGGCACTGGTTACGGCCGACGACATCATGGAGTTTGATCTCGACGGCAACGCGGTGGATGCGAAGGGCCGCACGGTCTTCCTCGAACGCTTCATCCACAGCGCAATCTACAAGGCGCGGCCGGATGTGATGGCCGTGGTGCACACGCACTCGCCCGGCGTGATCCCGTTCTCGATCAGCCAGGTCGCGCTTCGCCCGGTCTTCCATAATGCGGCGTTCCTCGGTGCAGGCGCGCCGGTCTGGGAAATCCGCAAAGAGTTCGGCGAGACCAATATGCTGGTCAGCAACGCCGCCATCGGCCAGTCGCTGGCGTTTGCGCTTGGCGACAAATCGGTGGTGCTGATGCGCGGCCATGGCGATGTCACGGTCGGGCCGTCAGTCAAGGTCGCGGTGTTCCGAGCCTATTACACCGACGTCAATGCGCGTCTGCAATCACAGGCGCTCGCGCTTGGCGGCGAGGTGAACTACCTGACCCCGGCCGAAGCGAACAAGGCCGACGCGATCAACCTTCAGGTGCTCGACCGCGCCTGGAATCTTTGGAAGATGCGTGTCAGCGCGACGACAAAATAATGCCCCTGCAAAACCGCGTCACGCCGACTGGCGAGATCATCGCAACGCCGCATCGCGGGATGTTCACCGGCAATCGCGGCATCATCCATGATCCCGCGACCAAGACGCTTCTGAAGAAGCGCTGGTCGTCGCCGGCCTGGCTCACCTGCACCTGCGAATTCCGCGGCCGCCGCCGCGAGGTGATGGCGCAGCAGAGCTGGACCGAGCTGTTCTTCCTCGACGAGGCCACCGCGCTCGCCGCCGGGCATCGTCCATGCTTCTATTGCCGCCGTGACGATGCCAATCGTTTCCGTGCCGCCTGGGAGAAGGGCAACCGCGTGCACGACGTCCGCATGCACGATATCGACACGGTTCTGCACCACGAGCGGCTCGATCACGGCAAGAAGCGGCTGCACGCGCTGCTGGTGCCGCTCGATCAGTTGCCCGAGGGGGCGATGCTGCAGCAGGGCGAGGCAAGCTTTTTGGTTGCGCGGGGCAGGGCGTTGCTGTGGTCGCCGGCGGGGTACACGCCGGCGGAGCAGCTTCCGGGCGAAGCAACGCTGCTCACGCCGCCCTCGACACTCCGCACGCTGAACGCCGGCTATCGGCCGGTCCTGCACCCGTCCGCACAGCCCTAGCGCCGGCTCCCCGCCATCACCCCAGCTTTTGCCGCGCCAGCGCCGCGCCGGCGCCGAGGGCGATCAGCTTGGCTTCCGCGATCTCGCGGCGCATCGGCGCCATGCCGCAATTGGTGGTGGCGATGATGTTGCTCTTGGGCACGAATTTCGAGACAGCGTCGATCACCTGCACGACGTCCTCGGCGGTCTCCACCGCGTCGCTGGCGACGTCGATCACGCCGGCCTGCACGATCTTGTTCTTGAGCAGCGCGAGCAGGTCGAGCGGGACCTTGGAATTGCGGCACTCGATGGCGACCTGCTGGATCGGGCTGGCGTCGATCGCCGGGAAGATCTGCTCGTACTGCCGCCATTGCGCGCCGAGCGTCTCCTTCCAGTCGGTGTTGGCCTTGATGCCGTAGCCGTAGCAGATGTGCACGGCGGTGGTGCAGGTGAGCCCTTGCGCGGCGCGCTCCAGCGCCTTGATGCCCCAGTCGTTGACCTCGTCCATGTAGACGTTGAAGGCGGGCTCGTCGAATTGCACGAGATCGACGCCGTCGGCCTGCAGCGCCTTGGCTTCCTCGTTGAGCAGCTCGGCGAAGGCGAAGGCCATCTTGACGCGGTCGCCATAGTAGCGGTCCGCGATGGTGTCGATGATCGTCATCGGCCCGGGCAGGGTGAATTTCAGCTTCTTCCTGGTGTGCGTGCGCGCCGCCTCTGCCTCAAAGGCGTGGACGCGACCCCTCAGCCGGAGCGGGGCGACCACCTGCGGCACCATTGCCTTGTAGCGGTCCTTGCGGATTCCCATCTCGACCTTGTGGGCGAAGTCGATGCCCTCGATCTTCTCGAGAAAACCGTGCACGAAATGCTGCCGGGCCTGCTCGCCCTCGGTGACGATGTCGATGCCGGCGTCCTCCTGGATCTTGAGCCAGATCAGCGTCGCGTCGCGCTTGGCACGTAGCAGCTCGTCGCCTTGAGCCTTCCAGGGCGCCCAGAGCATGTTGGGCTCGGCGAGCCATTCCGGCTTCGGCAAGGAGCCGGCGATCGTAGTTGGAAACAGCATGGCGGCCCTCCCGGCAGGTTGTGTTGCGCCCCTTCCTGCCATGTCTTAACGTCAAGGTACAGAACAACAAAAGTCGCCCTCTATTCCAGCGGCGACGACAGGGAAGGCGACTCGCCATGATCGAATTCTTCTTCGACTGCTCCAGTCCCTGGACCTATCTCGCCTTCCACAACATCCAGCCGCTCGCCAGGGAGCTCGGCGCCGAAATCATCTGGCGGCCGATCCTGGTCGGCGGCATCTTCAACACCGTCAATCCGAGCGTCTACGCGCAGCGGGAGAAGCCGGTGCCGCTGAAGGCGCGCTACATGAAGAAGGACCTTGAGGATTGGGCGCGCTCGGCGGGCCTTGCGATCAAGATGCCGCCGACGGTGTTCCCGGTGAACAGCGTGAAGGCGATGCGCGGCTGCATTTGGCTCGGCAAAGACATGGTGCCGTTCGCAACATCAGTGTTCGAGGCCTATTGGGGCGGCGACAAGGACATTTCGCAGGACGCGGTGCTGGCCGAGATCTGCAAGAAAATCGGCATCGACGAGCAGAAATTCTTTGCCGGCATTTCCGAGCAGGCGATCAAGGACCAGCTCAAGACCAACACGGAAGAGGTCGTCGCACGCGGTGGCTTCGGCTCGCCGACGATCTTCGTGAACAAGACCGACATGTACTTCGGCAATGACCGCCTGCCGCTGATCCGCGAGGCGCTGCTGCGCAGCAAGGCGAGCGCGGCCTGATGGTGCGCGCTGTCGTCTGCCGTGCGCTCGGCGCGCCCGAGACCTTGCGGCTGGAGGAATTTCCGCCCCGCGCCCTGAGGCCGGGCGAGGTGCGGGTCGCCATCCGTGCTGCCGGGCTGAACTTCCCCGACGTGCTGATGGCCGCCGGCCAATATCAGCTTAAGCCCGAGCTGCCGTTCACGCCCGGCATGGAAGCTGCAGGCGATGTGACCGAGGTCGGCGCGGAGGCGAGGGGCGTTTCGGTCGGCGACAGGGTCATCGTCAAGATGCGTCACGGTGCCTTCACGGACGAAGCCGTGGTGATGCCGGCACAACTCACGCCGATGCCGTCCACGTTCGACTACGCCGAAGCCGCGACCTATCTCGCTGGCCACGGCACCGCCTATCACGCGCTGATCGACCGCGGCCGGGTCGAACCGGGTGAGGTGCTGCTGGTGCACGGCGCCGGCGGCGGCGTCGGCCTTGCTGCCGTCGAGATCGGCAAGATGCTGGGTGCAACGGTGATTGCGACGGCGTCGAGCGACGAGAAGCTCGCGATTGCGAAATCACGCGGCGCCGATCATCTCGTGCGCTACGACCGCGAGCCGTTTCGCGACGCCGTCAAACGCATCACCGACGGCCGCGGTGCGGACGTCGTGTTCGATCCTGTCGGCGGCGAGGTGTTCGAGAATTCGATGCGCTGCATCGCCTGGGGCGCGCGGCTCCTGGTGATCGGTTTTACGGGCGGCATCGGCTCGGCCAAGACCAACCTGTTGCTGATCAAGGGCGCCAGCGTGCTCGGCGTGCGCGCGGGCGAAGCGGTGCGGAAGAATCCCGCGCTCGGCGAGATCAGGCTGAAGGCGCTGCTGCAATGGGCGGAGCAGGGCAAGCTGCGCCCCAACATCTCGCACCGGCTGCCGCTGGAGGATTACGCCAAGGCGATGCGGCTGTTGCTCGACCGCAAGGCGATCGGGCGTGTGGCGCTGGTGATGCAGTGACGGTGCGGCGGGGCCGTAGGGTGGGCAAAGGCGCTCTTGCGCCGTGCCCACCATCTCTATCGATCGCCAAAAATGCGTGGGCACGCTTCGCTTTGCCCACGCTACAAGAGCGTCACTTGTATTCCCGCTCGGTCCACCACGGGAAATAGTCCGGCATGTCGCTCGACACCTTGTTCTTGAACTGCGCCGGACGCTTCTCCAGGAACGACACCACGCCTTCCTTGACGTCGTCCGAGCGGCCGCGGGCATAGATGCCGCGGCTGTCGACCTTGTGCGCTTCCATGGGATCGTCCGCGCCCATCATGCGCCACATCATCTGGCGGATCAGCGCCACCGACACCGGCGCGGTCTTCGCCGCGAACTCTTTTGCCAATGCGCGGGCGGTCGGCAAGAGATCATCCGGCGCGACCACCTTGCTGACGAGGCGGCCGGCGAGTGCCTCCTGCGCCGGGAAGACGCGGCCCGAATAGCACCATTCCAGCGCCTGCGAGATGCCGACGATGCGCGGCAGGAACCAGCTCGAGGCCGCCTCCGGCACGATGCCGCGCTGGGAGAACACGAAGCCGAAGCGCGCAGCATCCGACGCAATGCGGATGTCCATCGCAAGCTGCATGGTGACGCCAATGCCGACGGCCGGGCCGTTCACCGCGGCGATCACGGGCTTCAGGCACTTGAAGATGCGCAAGGTCACCTGGCCGCCGCCATCGCGCACCTGCGGATCGCTGTAATCGACCTTGCCGTCGGCAAAACGCTTGACCGGTCCGCGCCGCGCGTCGCGATCGAAGGTATTGGCGCCAGAGGAGAGATCCGCACCTGCGCAAAAGCCGCGACCGGCGCCTGTCACGATGATGGCGCGGACATTGTCGTCCTTGTCGGCTGCGTCGAACGCGTCGATCAGCTCAGCCTGCATCTGCGCATTGAAGGCGTTGAGCTTGTCGGGCCGGTTCAGCGTGATGGTGAGGATCTGCTCGGCGACCTCGTATGTGATCGTCTCATACGCCATGGGGTGGTTTCCTTCCGTTGTCTTGAATGCGGTCTCGATGAGACGAGACGCACGCTCGCCGCTGTCCGTCTTGCGCGGACTGGGCATCTACTTCGCCGGCGGCGTCGGCCACGGCTTTTGCGCGCCGCGCAGGCCTTCGAACGCCTTGGCCATGCCGAGCACGCCGATGTCGTCGAAGCGGCGGCCGACGATCTGGATGCCGATGGGAAAGCCGGCATCATCGAAGCCGCCATTGATGGAGACGGCAGGATTCTCCGACATATTCCAGGGCACGGTATAGCAGATGTGCTCGAACGGCCGCATCGGGTCGTTGATGGGCGAGGCCCATTCCGCCGCGTAGTTCACATTCGGTGCGGTCGGCGAGATCACATAGTCGAGCTCGCAGAACAGCTTTGACGCTGCGCTGCGGATCGCCATGGTCTGGTTGAAGCCTCTGATGACGTCGACGCCCGACAATTTCGCGCCTGACGCGCCCCATTTGAAGATATAGGGCAGCACCTTTGCCTGTTCGGCTGGCGCGAGCTTCGACAGATCGTCCCACATCCGCGCACGCCAGAAATTGTCGAGGCCGTCGAGCATATCGCGCGTGAGGATGCCGTCGACTTCGGTGACCACGCTGCCTGCGGACTCGAATGCCTTTGCGGCTTTCACCGCGACGTCGCGGACGGCCCTTTCCGCCGGCAGGCCGACGCCGGCATCGAGCATCAGGCCGATGCGCAATTTGCGCGGGGACTTTTCCAAGCCCTTCCAGTTCAGCGGCTCCGCCGGCAGGCTCGTGCCGTCGCGCCGGTCGGGCTTGGCGATCACGCTCATCATCAGCGCACAATCATCGACGGTGCGGGTCATGGGGCCAGCGACGCGGCCGACATAGGCGGGATCGATCGGCACCCGGCCAAAGCTCGGCTTCAGGCCGACGAGGCCACACCAGCCCGCGGGCAGGCGCACCGAGCCGCCGATATCGGTGCCGAGATGCAGCGGACCATAGCCGGCCGCCGCCGCGGCGCCTGCGCCCGCGCTGGAGCCGCCGGGATTCTTGGAGAGATCCCAGGGATTGCGCGCGAGCGCATGGAACGAGGAGAGCCCCGAGGACAACATGCCGTAATCGGGCATCGTGGTCTTGGCGAAGATGATGCTGCCTGCCTCGCGCAGCCGCGCGGCGGGCGGGGCGTCCTTCTCGGCCGGCACGAGCTTGACGCTGGCAGCGCCCAACGGCACCGGCACGCCCTTGGTCGCGATGTTGTCCTTCACCGTCACAGGCACGCCGTCGAGCGGGCCCGAGGGCTCGCCCCCGGACCAGCGCGCGGTCGAGGCCTTTGCGGCCTCGCGCGCGCCATCAGGATCGAACGCATAGAGCGCCTTCAGATGCGGCTCCCACGCAGCGACATGCGCGAGCAAATCCTCCAGCACCTCGCTCGGCGAGAATTGCTTGGCCCGATAACCCGCGATCAGGTCGACCGCGGAGAGATCGTGCAGCGAGGTGACCGCCTCTGCGGCGCTATGCTTCTGCATCACTAAGCGACCGGCATGCGCGTTTCGATGATCCGGGCGAACATGCTGGCGCCGATCGGCAGGATCTTGTCGTCGAGCACGAAGCCCGGATTGTGCACGGGCACCGAGCCGTCATGGCCGACCCAGAAATAGGCGCCGGGAATCGTCTCCAGCATGTCGGCAAAATCCTCGCTGCCCATCTTCGGCTGGCTGCGGGTGATCACCTTGGCGGGATCGATCACGGTGCGCGCGACCTCCTCGACCACCTTCGACTGCTCGACCTGGTTGACCAGCACATTGAAGGTGTCACGGATGTCGACATCGATGACGCACTGATAGGCGCTGGCGATGCCGGCGCAGATGGTGCGGATGCGTTCGCTGACCAGGGTGCGGACTTCCTTCGAGAAGGTGCGGATGGTGCCGCACAGATGCGCATCGCCGGGAATGACGTTGTAGGCGGAGCCGGCATGGATCTGGGTGATCGACACGACCGCAGCCTGGAGCGGCTCGACGTTGCGGCTGACGATGGTCTGGATCGCCTGCGCCAGCGAGGTCGCGATGATCACCGCGTCCTTGGAGCGCTCGGGCATCGCGCCATGCGCGCCATAACCGGTGATGCGGAGATCGAAGAAGTCGGCGGCGGCCATGGCCGGGCCGGGCAGGATCGCGATCTCACCGTGGTTCAGATCAGGCGCGTTGTGCAGGCCGTAAAGCTCGTCGCAGGGAAACTTCTCGAACAGGCCGTCCTTGATCATGGCGCGAGCGCCGCCGAGGCCTTCCTCGGCCGGCTGGAAGATCAGGTGCACCGTGCCGTCGAAATTCCGGGTCTCGGCGAGATAGCGTGCGGTGCCGAGCAGCATGGTGGTGTGGCCGTCATGGCCGCAGCCGTGGAAGCGGCCGGGGATTTTCGAGCTCCATTTCAGATTGGTGTTCTCTTCCATCGGCAGCGCGTCCATGTCGGCGCGCAGCCCAATGCGCTTGCTGCCCGCGCCCTTGCCCTTGATGACGCCAATCACGCCGGTGCCGCCGAGACCGCGATGCACCTCGATGCCCCAGCTCTTCAGCTTGTCGGCGACGATGCCTGACGTGCGCACCTCCTCGAAGCCGATCTCGGGATGGGCGTGCAGGTCGCGCCTGATGGCGGTGAGTTCGTCGGCGTAGCCGTCGATGCGGTCGATGGTGGGCATGTGGTCCTGTCCAGTTAGCGTGAAGGGGGATTGAAAACGGGGCCGTTCGGCTTGATGCGGATGCCCGGCCGCAGTCGCGTCCAGGGCAGCGAGGCGGTATCGGCCGGCATCGCGCCGGGCGCGGCGCAGATCATCAGCTTCTCCGCGATCGGCTCGAAATCGGCGCGGAAATGCACCGAGCTCTTGTTGACCAGAATTTTTTCCTTGGTCGGCTCGATCCCGACATAGCGATACATCGCCTGGTCGGCGAGCTGCGCCTTGTGCGAGGAGACGACGACACGGACATCGCCGATGCGCAAGGCGGCGGAGGGGCCCATCTCCATCTCGCGGCCGCCAAAGTAAGGGCCGGGCGCGATGAAGCGTCCGTCGGAGAGTTTTTCGACGACGAAGGTCTCGGTATAGGGCTCGTCGCCGGCGATGCCTGACTTGCCGCCGAGCGACAGCGTCACGGCGGCGCCGACGCCGGCCGCATGCGCGGCCCTGGCCGCTTCCGGGTCGTAGATCACGCCGGTCGCGGCGCTCGCCTTGTTGCGCACCAGTGCGCGCAGCATGCCCGTCGTGTCGGAATCGCCGCCCGCGCCGGGATTGTCCTGGGTGTCGGCGATGATAACAGGCTTGCTCGCGTTCCTCGCAAGTTCCATGGCATGGCGCACGCCGTCGTCGGGCGACCAGATCTTGCCATCGAAATCGTCCTCGTGGCTCTCGATCAGTTTTACGATTGCATCGGCAGCACGATCAGCATCGGCTTGGGTCTTGCCATAGGCGAACACGCTGGGTCCGCAATCGCGGAAGTCAGCGGCGGGGAAGCCGGGCGCGAAGGACAGCGTCGGAACCGCATCGCTCTCCAGCGCCGCGAGCTGTTCGTAAATGCCCTTGGTGGGAAAGTCGTTGGTGCATTGCCAGCTGATCGCGATCAGGAACGGGATCTGGCGGAACGACTTTGCGAAGCGCTGCTTGGTCTCCAGAAGCAGAGCGAGGTGCCTGGCGGAGGCGCGGCCGGTGTCGGCCATGTCGACATGCGGATAGGTGCGGTAGGCAATCAGCGCATCCGCGTGTTCCATCATTGCAGGCGTGACGTTGGCGTGCAGGTCGAGGCTTGCGACCAGCGGAATGTCCTTGCCGATGACGCGGCGCACGCGCGCCAAAATCTCGCCTTCGCCGTCGTCGAGATGCTCGGTGACCATCGCGCCATGCAGATCGAGATAGACGGCGTCGATGGGGCCGGCGGCCGCGATGCCATCGACCATCACCTTCACGATGCGCTCGAACGCATCCTCCGTGACATGCGCCGATGGGCTTGCACCACAGGCAATCGTCGGAATGAGTTCCCAGCCGTGGGCTTCAGCGCTGTCGACGAATCCGGCGAGCCCGACATTGATGCGCCGCATCACCTTCAGCACGTCGGGCCCCATAGTCATCGCCGGCCAGCCGCCGCCGTGCTGGAAGTCCGCGAAGGTCGCCTTCGTCGGAGCGAAGGTGTTGGTCTCGTGCAGGAAGCCGCCGACGGCGATGCGTGTCATCAATGCAGTCCGGTCAATCAAGAGTGCGGGACGTTAGCCTTGGGCTTGCGGAGAGAGCAAGGCGAGAAGCAATCGCGCTATGCATAGGGTCAGATCGTTTTGGGAATGCTGCGGATGCGGAGGTTGGTGGCGGTGCATCCGAACTCTCAGTGTCGTCCCGGCGAAGGCCGGGACCCATAACCCCAGGGAGGAGTTTGGCGAAGATTGGTCGTTCGGGATTAGCACCGCACGCGATCGATAGATTCCGCGGTATGGGTCCCGGCCTTCGCCGGGACGACAGCGGAGAATGCCGCTACACCGCAGCCCCCACGCCCTCCGACACCGGCCGGAAGTTCGCAAAGTCCCAGTTGCGCCCTGGTGCCGCATCCAGCAGGGCCTTGGTGTAGGCCTGCTGCGGGTGCGTCAGCACCTCGGCGGCCGGGCCCTGTTCGACGACGCGGCCGTGCTGCATTACCACGACCTCATCGCAGATTTGCGCGGCGACGCGCAGATCGTGGGTGATGAACAGGATGGCGATGCCGAGCCGCTTCTGGATCTCGTCGAGCAGGTCCAGCACCTGCGCCTGCACGGAGACGTCGAGCGCCGAGACCGCTTCATCCGCGACCAGGACGTCAGGATCGAGCGCGAGCGCGCGCGCAATGGCGATACGCTGGCGCTGGCCGCCGGAAAACTGGTGCGGATAGCGCGAGACGGCGTCGGCGGGCAGGCCGACCAGCTCGAGCAGCTCCCGCGCCCGTTTCATCGCATTGGCATGCGAGACGCCGTAATTGATCGGGCCTTCCGCGATGCTCTCGCCGACGCTGACGCGCGGATTGAGCGAGCGATAGGGATCCTGGAACACGATCTGGATCTTCTGCCGATGCGGTTGCAGCAGCCGGCGCGAAATGTCGGAGATCTCGCGGCCGGCAAGGCGCACACCGCCCGAGGTCGGATCGATCAGGCGCACGATGCAGCGCGCCACCGTCGATTTGCCCGAGCCGCTTTCGCCGACGATGCCGAGGGTGCGGCCCTTGCGCAGGGTCAGCGTCACCTTGTCGGCGGCAACGACCTCGCGGCCTTTGCCGAAGAACGCGCGCTCCTTGTAGACCTTGCTGAGCTCGTTGGCCTCGAGCACGATGGGTTCCTTGGTCTCCTCGCGCGGCGACCGCGGCACCAGGCTCGGCACGGAGGCCAGCAAATTGCGGGTATATTCCATCGTGGGATTGCGCAGCACGGTGTCGAGCGGCCCGGTCTCGACCAGCCGGCCCTGCCGCATCACCGCGACGCGGTCGGCGATCTCCGCCACCACGCCCATGTCATGGGTGATGAACAGCACTGCGGTGCCGTGATCGCGCTGGAGTTCGCGGATCAGCGACAGGATCTGCTTCTGCGTGGTGACGTCGAGCGCGGTGGTCGGCTCGTCCGCGATCAGCAGCTTTGGCTCCAGCACCAATGCCATGGCGATCATGATGCGCTGGCGCTGGCCGCCGGAGAGGCGATGCGGGTAGGAGGCGAAGATGCGCTCGACCTGGGGCAGGTGGACCTGCTCCATCATGTCGAGGATGCGCTTCTTGCGCGCTTTCGCATCGAGTCTGGTGTGGGCGCGCAGCACCTCGTCGATCTGGCGGCCGACATGCACGACCGGATTGAGCGCAGTCATCGGCTCCTGGAAGATCATCGCCATCTTGGTCGCGCGCAACTGGCGCAGACGTCGATCGGTCGCGGTGAGGATCTCCTCGCCGACGAGCTTGACGCTGCCGCCTGATGGAACCAGCGTGCCCTTCGGCAGCAGACCCATGGTGGTGAGCGAGGTCACCGACTTGCCCGAGCCGCTTTCGCCAACGAGGCACAGCGTCTCGCCTTCGTGCACCTGGATCGAGATGCCGTCGATGATCTTCGCTCCCCCCGGCTTCTTGCCGATGGAAACGACGAGGTTGTTGATGTCGAGGACGATGTTCTTGGGTGTCACTTGATCGGTCATTATTTGCCCTCCCGCTGCTTCATGCGGGGATCGAGTGCGTCGCGGGCGGCGTCGCCGATCAGGTTGATGCTGAGAATGGCGATCGAGAGCAGAAGGCCCGGCCAGAAGATCAGCGTCGGCTTGAGCTGAAAATACTGGCGGCCCTCGGCCATGATGTTGCCCCAGGTCGGCGTCTCCGGCGAGATGCCGGCGCCGAGGAAGGACAGGATGGCTTCGGTGAGGATGGCGGAGGCGCAGACATAGGTGCCCTGGACGATCAGCGGCGCAATCGTGTTCGGCATCAGGTGTCGCCACATGATCTTCGGCAGGCTCGAGCCGACCGAGATCGCAGCTTCCACATAGGGCTCCTCGCGCGCGGACAGCACGACCGAGCGTACGAGGCGCGCCACGCGCGGAATTTCGGGGATGGTGATGGCAACCAGCACGGTCCAGATGCTGGCGCCCGACAGCGAGACCACGGCGATCGCGAGCAGAATGCTCGGCATCGCCATCAGGCCGTCCATGATGCGCATCATCACGGAATCGACCAGCTTGAAAAAGCCGGAGACGAGACCGATCGCGAGCCCGATGGCGATCGACAGGACCGCCGAGCCGATGCCGATCAGCAGCGAAATGCGGCCGCCATAGATGACGCGCGACAAGAGGTCACGGCCATAGGCATCGGTGCCGAGCAGGAATTGCGCCGATGCGGGCTTGAGCCGCTGCGACGGCGCAAGCTGGATCGGGTCATGCGGCGCGATCAGCGGCGCCAGGATCGAGATCAGCACGATCAGTGCGAGCAGGATCGTGGCCGCCGCGATGATCGGCGTCGAGGTGAGGAAGCCGAAACGCGGCCGCAGCGGCGCCGTGATCGGAATCGAGGACTGGGGAAGGCTATCGACAGTCATTGTTGTTGTTGTCCCTAGCCTTAGTACCGGATGCGGGGATCGAGCAGCGTGTAGGCGACGTCGATCAGGAGATTGACCACGACGTAGATCAGCGAGGTCAGCAGGATCATCGCCTGGATCACCGGATAGTCGCGCGCCAGCACCGCATCGACGGTGAGGCGGCCGATGCCGGGAATGTTGAACACGCTCTCGGTGACGACGACGCCGGAGATCAAGAGCGCAAAGCCGGTGCCGATCACGGTGATCACGGGCACGGCGGCGTTGCGCAGCGCGTGCCGCATCATCACCGCGACCTCGTTGATGCCCTTGGCGCGCGCCGTTCGCACATAGTCTTCACCGAGCACGTCGAGCATGGCCGCGCGCGTCATGCGCGCGATCAGCGCGATGTAGATGAAGGAGAGGGCGCAGGTCGGCAGGATGATGCGTTCGAAGAACGGACCGAAGCCCGCGCTGATGCTCTTGAAGCCCTGCACCGGGACCCAGCGCAGGTCGATCGCAAACACCTCGATCAGGACGTAGCCGACCACGAACACCGGCACCGAGAAGCCGAGCACGGACAGACCCATCACGAAGCGGTCGATCCAGGTGCCATGCTTCCAGGCCGCGATGACGCCGAGCGGCACGGCGACGATGACGGCGAGGATGATGGTCGACAGTGCGATCGAGATCGACGGCTCGACGCGCTGGCCGATCATCTTCATGACCGGCAGATTCGAGATCAACGACGTGCCGAGATCACCATGCAGCAGCTTGTTCACCCAGGTGATGAACTGCACGATCAAGGGCTCGTTGAGGCCGAGCGAGGTGCGGATGCGCTCCAGCCGTTCCGGCGTCGCATTGTCGCCGGCGAGGATCGCGGCGGGATCGCCGGGCGTCAGCCGCAGCAGCAGGAAGACAAACAGCGCGACCACGCCCATCACGGGCACGGCGGCGAAGATTCGGCGGAGGAGATATCCGAGCAAGTTGGATCCCGTCAGATGAGAGTCAAATCGGCGGCAACGGCCATGGCCCGTTCTGCCATCAGCCTAACATTTCAGCAATTCCCGTGCCATCCGGGCCACAGATTTTGCAGTGCGGTCAGTCGTTTCGATAACGCGTCATTCCGGGGCGATGCGCCAACATCGAACTCCGGTGCGCCCTTGCGCACTCTCGAATCTCGAGATTCCGGGTTCGCGTCTTCGACGCGCCCCGGAATGACGATCTTCATCACTCCAGCGTCGCCAGCAGCCCCGCCATCAGGCGGCCACGCTCAACGAGGCTCTCGACCTCGATATACTCTTCCAGCGTGTGGGCATTGGCCCCGCGCACGCCGAGGCCGTCGAGAGTCGGGATGCCCATCGCGCCGGTGAAGTTGCCGTCGGAGCCGCCGCCGGAACTCGCATGCGGCAACTCCGCGCCTAGAGATTTGGCGATGCCGCGCGCCTTTTCATAGAGCGCCATGGTACCGGCATCGGGCTCCCACACCGGCCGTGTCACGCCGCGCGTCACCTTGAAGGTGACGTCGTTCGTGGTGCCCGACAGCGCCAGCATGCGCTCGACGCCGCGATCGAGATCGGCCTGGCGCTTGGCCATCGACAGCGCTTCGCCGGTTGCGGTCGTAGCAACGCAATTGACCCATTGCCCGCCATGCACGACGCCGACCGAGAAGGTGCAGTCCTCCGTCGTCATCGCGTCGATCGCAAGGATCCGCCGCGCCATCTCGCGGATGGCCGAGCGTCCCGCCGAGAGCGTCGCGCCGGCGTGGCTCGGCCGTCCCGTCGCTTCAAGGTTGAAGCGCGCAATGGCGTAACGTCCGGTGGTGACGCCGTTGTCGGCGCGGCCGGGCTCGGGAACCAGCACGTATTTGTTCCGCGCGGCTTCCGCTTCGATGATGTCGCGCGTCGAGGGCGTGCCGACCTCCTCGTCCGGCGTGAACAGGATGGTGATCGGCAGCGGCGTGGTGAAGGACGCGCGCGCCAGCTGCCGGATCGCTTCCAGCGAGAGATAATTGCCGCCCTTCATGTCGTAGATGCCGGGGCCGTAGCATTTGTTGCCTTCGCGGCGCCATTTCAGCTTCTCGATGGTGCCGACCGGGTGAACGGTATCCATGTGCCCGGCGATCAGGATGCCCGGCTCGCCTTGCCTCGGATGGGGAAAACGCGCGCGAATGACGCCGCCAAAGCCCTGACGGCCGGCGATGCGTTCGATGGTCGCACCCATGATCGCCATATCCCGCGCTGCGATATCGAGCATGCGGTTCACCGCGCTCGCGTCCCAGGTCGGGCTTTCGCATTCCACCCAGGTGCGCAGGCCCTCGAGCATCGCCTCGGAATCGAAGGGAAGATTGGCTGGATTCATCTTAAAGTCTCTCAAGCTTCGAAGGATGGAATGCGCATTGCAAGGTTCAGTCAGGACTGGCGGGCAGGACGAGCGGAGTTGAGTTGTAGAGCCAATCCGGACTTTGTAGAGCCCGTGCTTGCGCCGCAAGGGCTTGCACCGCAAGCGGATTGACGCGCTCAAGACTGTCTGCAAGTCTCGAAAACATAAAGGCATTGCATGAGGTTAGTTCGCCTAAGGAACGAACCGAATGCTCAACCAATAACCTGCCTTTGAACAGTTTCACGTCAGGAGAAACTTTATATGTTCCACTTGATGCGCATGGGGCGTCGCGCGTTCGCCTCCAAACTTGCGCTGTCGGTCCTCGCGCTTTCGACCGCACTGGCCTCGCCAGTGCTTGCGGCCGGCAAGACCATCACCGCCGTGATGCATTCGGATCTGCGCATCATCGATCCGATCTTCACCACCGCCTACATCACGCGTGACCATGGCTACATGGTTTACGACACGCTGATCACGACGGATGCGAACTTCAAGATCCAGCCGCAGATGGCGGACTGGAAGATCTCCGACGACAAGCTCACCTACACCTTCACGCTGCGCGACGGCCTGAAGTGGCATGACGGCACGCCTGTCACGGCGGAAGACTGCGTCGCCTCGCTGAAGCGCTGGGCCGCCGTCGACGGCATGGGCCAGCAGATGATGAACTTCACTGCGAGCATCGAGGCGACCGATCCCAAGACCATCACGCTGAAGCTGAAGGAGCCCTACGGCCTCGTGCTGGATTCGATCGGCAAGCCGTCCTCGCGCGTCCCCTTCATGATGCCGAAGCGCCTCGCCGAGACGCCGCCGGACAAGCAGATCCCCGAGCAGATCGGCTCCGGCCCGTTCAAGTTCGTGCAGGGTGAATTTCAGCCCGGCGTGAAGGCCGTCTACGAGAAGAACACCGACTATGTGCCGCGCAAGGAGCCGGCGAGCTGGACCGCTGGCGGCAAGGTGGTGAAGGTCGACCGTGTCGAATGGATCACCATGCCGGACTCGCAGACCGCGGTGAACGCGCTGCAATCGGGCGACATCGACTTCATGGAAGTGCCGCCGTGGGATCTGCTGCCGGTGCTTGAAGGCAATCCCGACCTCAAGGTCGAGACGCTGAACAAGTTCGGCTACCAGACGCTCGGCCGGATGAACTTCCTCTATCCGCCCTTCGACAATCCGAAGATCCGCCGCGCCGCGCTTCTGGCGATGAACCAGAAGGACGTGCTCGACGCGCTCGTCGGCAATCCGAAGTACTACAAGATCTGCGGCGCGTTCTTCATCTGCGACACGCCGTTCGCGACCGACGTCGGCTCCGAATCGCTGGTCAAGGGCAACGGCATGGCGGAGGCCAAGAAGCTGCTCGCCGAGTCCGGCTATGACGGCACGCCCGTCGTCGTCATGGTGCCCGGCGACGTCGTGACGTTGAAGGCGCAGCCGACGGTCGCGGTGCAGCTGCTCCGCGAGGCCGGCTTCAAGGTCGACGCGCAGGCGACCGACTGGCAGACGGTGGTGAGCCGCAGAGCCAGCCAGAAGCCCCCGAAGGAGGGCGGCTGGAACATGTTCTTCACCAACTGGGTCAGCGCCGACGTGTCCAACCCGATCTCCAATCTCTCGATCGGCGGCCAGGGCAAGAAGGGCGGCTGGTTCGGCTGGGCGGAGGACGCCAAGATCGAGAAGCTCAAGGACGACTTCGTTCGCGCCACCTCGCTCGACGATCAGAAGAAGATTGCGACCGAGATCCAGAAGGAAGCCTATGACCAGGTGATCTACATCCCGCTCGGCCAGTATCTGGCGCCTAGCGCCTGGCGGAAGTCGCTGTCCGGCGTGCTCGACGGCCCGGCAACCCCGGTGTTCTGGAACATCGACAAGTCGGAGTAAGATCAGGTCGAAACGAGCGAAGGGCGCATTCCGCGCCCTTCGTCTTTTCCATCGCGCAGCGCCGTGCTTGCAGCGGCGCCGCTCTCGCCAGGAGGACTTCAATGTTCCAACTCATGCGGCGGGGGCATCGCACGTTCGCCTCCAAACTTGCGCTTTCGGTCGTCGCGCTTTCCACGGCCATCGCCTCGCCAGTACTTGCGGCCGGCAAGACCATCACCGCCGTGATGCATTCGGATCTGCGCATCCTCGATCCGATCTTCACCAGCGCCTATATCGCACGTGATCATGGCTACATGGTCTTCGACACGCTGATCGCGACGGATTCGAATTTCAAGATCCAGCCGCAGATGGCGGACTGGAAGATCTCGGATGACAAGCTCACCTACACGTTCACGCTGCGCGACGGCCTGAAATGGCATGACGGCACGCCGGTCACCGCGGAAGATTGCGTTGCATCGCTGAAGCGCTGGGCTGCAGTCGACAGCATGGGGCAGCAGATGATGCTGTTCACCGCGAGCATCGAGGCGACCGATCCCAAGACGATCACGTTGAAGCTGAAGGAGCCCTACGCGCTCGTGCTTGATGCGATCGGCAAGCCGTCCTCGCGGGTCGCTTTCATGATGCCGAAGCGTCTGGCCGAGACGCCGGTGGACAAGCAGATCCCCGAGCAGATCGGCTCCGGCCCGTTCAAGTTCGTGCAGGATGAATTCCAGCCGGGCGTGAAGTCGGTCTATGTTAAGAACAACGACTACGTTCCGCGCCAGGAGCCGCCGAGCTGGACCGCCGGCGGCAAGGTGGTGAAGGTCGACCGCGTCGAATGGATCACCATGCCGGACGCGCAGACGGCGTTGAACGCGCTGCAGTCGGGCGACATCGATTTCATGGAAGTGCCTGCCATCGAAATGTTACCTGCCATCGAGGCCGACAAGGACCTCAAGGTCGATATCCTGAACAAGTTCGGATTCCAGACTGGCGCGCGGATGAACTTCCTCCATCCGCCATTCGACAACGTCAAGGTTCGTCGCGCAGCATTCCTGGCGGTCAACCAGAAGGACGTGCTCGATGCGCTGATCGGCAATCCCAAATACTACAAGACGTGCGCGGCGGCCTTCATCTGCGACACGCCGTTCGCGACGGAGATTGGCGGTGAGGTCCTCGCGAAGGGCGGCGACATGGCTGCGGCCAGAAAGGCGCTCGCCGAGTCTGGCTACGACGGGACACCGGTTGTGCTCATGGCGCCGGGCGACGTCGTGACGCTGAAGGCTCAACCGATCGTAATGGCCCAGCAACTACGCGAAGCCGGCTTCAAGGTTGATTTGCAGGCCACCGACTGGCAGACGGTGGTAAGCCGGCGCGCCAGCCAGAAGCCTCCGAAGGAGGGCGGCTGGGACATGTTCGTCACAAACTTTGTCAGCGCCGACGCCTCGAACCCGATTTCCAACATCGCCGTCGGTGGGCAGGGCAAGAAGGGCGGCTGGTTCGGTTGGCCGGAGGACGCCAAGGTCGAGCAGCTCAAGGACGCGTTCGTTCGCGCTGGATCGCTCGATGAGCAGAAGAAAATCGCGGCCGAGATCCAGAAGGAAGCCTACGATCAGGTGCTCTACATACCGCTCGGCCAGTATCAATCGCCGAGCGCGTGGCGGAAGTCGCTCTCCGGCGTCATCGAGGGCCCTGCGACCCCGGTGTTCTGGAACATCGACAAGTCGGAGTAACGACGCAAGGGATAAGGGCCCGCCGCACCTTCATGCCATCAACATACGGCGCCGCGGTCATCAGCGGCGCCGTTGTCTTTTGCCGTTCCTGCCTCGGCGAAAGTCCTTCGCCGAGAGCGGGGCGCTTTTAACTCTTCCAATTTCCAATTGTTGCTATTTGTTTCCCATCTGAAATAGATGGTTTGCCTCCCAGCACTACTTGCCCCCCTTTTGATTCGAGTCTCGTGCCGATCGATTTTGCATTCCAGGCGATGGCCGAACGGTCGGATCGCGCGCCGGCGCGCTGGCGACGCCCGCTGCTGCGCTGGCTCGATGGCGTGGAGGCGGGCTGGGCCGTGCCGCTTCTCATCGCGTGCTTCGTCGCAAGCTGGACGCTGTATCTGGCCATCGCCTATGCCGGCAGCGGCCTGCACCCTGACACGCTCGAGGCCTGGACGCTGGGGCGGAATTTTGCCTTCGGCTATCACAAGCATCCGCCGCTGATGGGCTGGGTCGCGGCAAGCTGGACCTTCGTGTTTCCGGTCAGCGACCTGTCGCTGCAATTGATGGCGATGGCGAACGCGGGGCTCGCGCTGTTCTTCGTCGACTGTGTCGCGCGGCAGTTCGTCACCGGACACAAGCGCATCCTGGTGCTGCTGCTGTTGATGCTGACGCCGGCCTATCAATTCCACGCCCAGCGCTTCAACGCCAACTCGGTGTTGCTGGCGACCTGGCCGCTCGCCACATGGTGTTTCCTGCGCGCGTTCGAAACGCGATCCGTGTTCTGGGCGGTCGCGGCCGGATCCACAGCGGCGCTCGCCATGGTCGGCAAATACTATTCGATCTTCCTGGTCGCGAGCTTTGCGTTGGCGGCGCTGGCGCACCCGGCGCGTCGCGATTATCTCGCCTCGGCTTCGCCCTGGATCTCGGTCGTCACCGGCTTCGCGGTGCTGTCGCCGCACATCTTCTGGCTCGCAACCACGGGGGCGTCGACCTTCGACTACGCGCTGGCCCATGCCAGCGGCGATACCCTCAGTTCGATCGGTGACGTCAAGAATTTCGTGCTGGGGCTCATCGCGGCCATCAGCGTTGCGGCCGGGATCTGGGTGCTGATATCAGGCACGCGCCTGAAACTGTTTCCGGCCGACTTCGCCGCGATGAGCTCGGGCCTTCGGCTGCTCTTCTACGTCGCCATTGGCACGATCGTTCTTCCGGTCCTGACCTCGCTCGCGATGGGCACCGATCTGCCATCGTTATGGGCCTTGCAGGGGCTGTTCCTGTTCGTCGTGCTCGTCGTCTGCGGCGCCCGCTACCCGATCGAGCGCTTCTACACCGTCAATGTCACGGTCATTGTCGCAGGCGTTGCGCTGGTCGCCATCCTGCTCGCGGCCCCGATCCACGCCATCTATCGCAATCATTTCGGTTACGAAGAGGGGCGGAATCTTTACGCGCAAGCCGCAAGCGAGCTCACACGGCAATGGCACGAGCTGACCGGCGAGTCCATCAGAGCCGTCAGTGGCGACGATTCGCTCGCTTTCGCCACCGCCTTCTACAGCCCCGACCATCCGTACTACGCGCGGCCGTTCGAGTATCAGTACAAATGGGGCCTGCCGCGCAAGACGACGCTCGATCGCGGCTGGGCCGCACTCTGCTTCAAGGGACAGGACAATTGCCGTCGCTGGATGGAAGGGGTGTCCTCGCGCGCCGGCACCTTCGTCAGGCGGGAATTCACCGTGCAGGCCTCGCTGTGGGGCCAGCCCGGCCTGTCCCGCGATGTGGTCGTGCTGATGGTGCCGCCACGCGCGAACGGTGACGCATCGCCCGCGAGCGCTGCTGACGATTTCAGCGCCAGCAGGCGTGCAGCCGAATAGATCTCCCGCTCAGCATTGACTGTCGCGCGCCTGCTCGACACCCACGAAGGGCGGCGTTCGGCGGGATATCCCCCATTGACATCTATGTAAGTGGCGGCTTACCGTAAGTCATGGCTTACGGAAGTGCATTGGCTGTTTTGGCCGACCCGACCCGCCGACAGGTGCTGGAGCGCCTGCGCGCCGGGCCCAGGCCGGTGAACGCGATTGCCGCGGGGCTGCCGGTCTCGCGGCCGGCGGTGTCGCAGCATTTGAAGGTTTTGAAAGAGGCGGGCCTGGTTGAAGAGCGGAGCGAAGGCGTCCGCCGGATCTATTCGGTGCGGCGGGAGGGCTTGCTCGAACTGCGCATCTGGCTCGACAGCTTCTGGAATGATGCGCTGGATGCATTCAAGCGTGAAGCGGAGAACTCTTACAAGACGAAGAAGGGAAAGCGATGAACGAGCAGATTGCCCTGGCGCCGGTGCGCAAGACCATTCGTGTTGAGGCGCCGATCGATCATGCGTTCGATGTCTTCACGTCAGGACTGACCCGCTGGTGGCCGTACAATTTCGGTGTCGGCAAGAAGCCCATCGTGAAGGTGTTGATGGAACCGCGCCTTGGCGGCCGCTGGCTGGAAATCGCCGACGACGGCACCGAGACTTCGGTCGCCACCATCATCCACTGGGAGCCGCCGCATCGCCTGGTGATGCTCTGGCAAGTCAATGCCCAGTGGAAGCCGGATATAACGATGCGATCCGAGGTGGACGTGCGCTTCATGGTCGATGGCGCGGAAGCGACCGTGGTCGAGCTGTTGCACCACAAGTTCGAGACCATGGGCGCGAATGCAGGTGCCTCCTTGCGCAAGGACGTCGACGGCGGCTGGCCTGGCCTGCTGGATCGCTTCGCAAAGGAAGCCGAAGACAGGCGAGCGGGAAGCTGACCGAGCTCGTTGGAGCGGCACGCAACGATTTGTAACCGAGGGAGAAGCAAGTCATGTCGGAGTTCATCGTCCACGGTGTCCCAGGCAGCCCGTTTGCTCGCAGCGTTCTAGCGACTTTGGAGGAGAAGGGCGCATCCTATCGTCTCGCACCGGTCATTCCCGGTACGCTGAAATCGCCGGAATATCTTGCCAAGCACCCGTTCGGCCGCGTACCCGTGCTCGATCAACGCGACTTCCGCCTCTATGAAGCGCAGGCCATTCTGCGTTACCTCGATCGCATCCTGCCCGAGCCGAAACTCACGCCGTCCGATCCAAGGCGCGCCGCGCGAATGGATCAGGTGATGAACATCAACGACTGGTATCTCTTCCAGGGCGTCGGCAGCGTCATCATCTTCCATCGCGTGGTGGGACCGCGGCTGTTGGGACTTCAACCAAATGAGGAGGCGATCAAGGAGGCAATGCCGAAGGCTGTCACGGTCTTCACCGAACTTGCGCGCCTCTTGGGAGACCAGGCTTATTTCGCAGGCGACACCCTCTCGCTGGCCGACCTGCTGGTTGCCCCGGGTGTCGAATTCTTCGCAGATATTCCGGAATGGTCGCTGCTCGGCGCTCCCTATGCCAATCTGGTCGCATGGCTTGAGCGAATGCAGGCACGCTCAAGTATGAAAGCAACGACGTGGGAACGTGTTGCGGAACTGGCGCGCGCGGCCTGATCGAAGGGCCTGATCGAACGGCTTGGGCGAAGCGGCGTGTTCGCGCTACCCATCATCACTGCTCGCTATCGGTGCGCTAGCAGTGGCTGTCGCGGACCTGTTCGAGCCCTTCGCTGGCGAAGGGCGGGTCGACTGCGGCCTGTTCAGCGCGTGACGCCACGGGTTCGCTGTGCTGCCGGTTCTGCTCGCGACGTTCGTCGTGCTGTTCCAGTTCCATTGAAGGCGCCTCTCGAATTGCTGCAGGACAACATCGGGACGGCTTCGAAGTTCCTCACACGATCGCGCGATGATGCGGCTTGAACAGCCGTCCCTTCTCGACGACGAGCACGATCGCGAGCGCCGCAAGCGTCGACAGGAAGAAGCCGGTTGCGAACGGCAGCAGCGTGCCGTCAAAGCTCTGGCCGATCGCGGTGCCGACAGCGATGCCGATCAGCGTCGTGATCGAGCCGTAGAGCGAGGAGGCGGTGCCGGCGATGTGCCCCTGCGGCTCCATCGCGAGCGCGGTGAAATTGGCAACCATCATGCCGAACGAGAACATCATCAGCGCCGACAGCACCATGAACAGGGGCAGTGGCAGCACGCCGAGGATCTCGGTCAGCAGCATCACGCCGGCCACGACAGCATAGAGCGACAGCGCGCCGTGCGAGATCACGCGCATGCCGAGCCGCCCGACCAGCTTCGCGTTGAGGAAGCCGGCGCCGGCCGTGCCGGCCGCGATCGCGGCGAAGGCAAGCGGGAAATAATGGCCGAGATGATAGATGCCGGTGAACACCTGCTGCGCAGAAAACACGAAAGCGAACAGCGCACCCATGACGGCGCCGGCGGCCGTCGCATAGCCGATGGTCTGGCGGTTGGTGACGGTCTGGCGGAACGCCGAGAGCACATCGGCAGGTGCGAGCGATCGTCGTTCGGTCTCAGGCAGCGTTTCGGGAAGCCGCCACACGCTCCAGGCCAGCGCAACGACGCCGTAAAGCATCAGCACGACGAAGATGCCGCGCCAATGCGTGACCAGCAGCACCGCCTGTCCGAACGAGGGCGCGATCACCGGCACGGCGATGAAGATCATCATCGCAAGCGACATCACGCTCGCCATGCGGCGGCCGGCGTAGCAGTCGCGCACGATCGAGGTCGCGATCACGCGCGTCGCCGAGGTGCCGAGCCCTTGAAGCGCGCGAGCAAGCAGCAACGTCTCGAAGCTGGGCGCCGCGACCGCAAGCACGCTCGCGACCGCATAGACCGCCATGCCGCTGAGCAGCACCGGCCGGCGTCCGAACCGGTCCGACAGCGGCCCCATGATGAACTGGCCGGCGCCGAAGCCGATCAGGAAGGTCGACAGCACGAGCTGGAGATGGTTGGCGTTCGGAATGTCGAAGGCCGCCCCGATATTGGGCAGTGCCGGCAGCATCATGTCCATCGCGAGCGGATTCAGCGCCATGATCGACGCGATCACCACAACGAATTCGGGGAAACCCATTGGACGGTGTCCCGAGGACACCCATTCGTCGGCATTGACGTCGGACAAGCAGCTCACCTCTGATTTCAGAGGTCATATCTAAAGCCCGTGCTGCATCGCACAACCCATGTTTTGGGATGGCTGTCCGGCGGAGCCGGGCACGGACAACAAATGGTGAAGACGTCAGCTGGCATGTCGAGCCCGCTCGACGAGGTCCAGCGCCATCAGGCCGGCGGTCTCGACGTAGGCGAGGTCGCGATGGATCAGCATCACGGTCGTGGCGCCGTCGAGCAGGATCACGATCTGACGCGCCACCGCAGCCGCACCACCAATGTCCTGGTTGCGCAATTCCGCCTGCAGCCACGCCTCAAAGCGTTTCTTGTGGGCTGCGCCGGCCTTCACCGCAGGGTGCGCCGGGGTGTTCGCGAGCTCGGCGATGGTGCGCAGGAAGCCGCAGCCGCGCCATTTCGGCGTATCCACTGATTTGCCGAGCTTGGTGAAGAGGCCGCGGACCTTGTCCGCCACGGTGCCGTCGGTCTCGGCGAACCAGCGCATGTAGAGCTCCAGCGTCGGCTGGTCCCTCGCTGCGATGGTCTCGGCGACCAGTTCGTCCTTGCTGGTGAAGTGATAATACAGCGTCTTCTTGGTGACGCCGGCCTTCTCGGCGACGGCGTCCATGCTCACTGCCCGGATGCCCTCTCCATAGAACAGCCGCGTCGCCGCAGTGACGATCTGCTCGCGCGTGCTGTCACCTCTGGTGGCCATGAGCGCAATGTATACTGCCTAGTGAGTATACACAACAGCTCCGCTGTGTCTGACTTGCAGGCCTGTTCGATCTGGAAGGAGCCTGCCTTTGTCTGACCTCGTCCTCTCGGAAACCCGCGGCGCCGTCGCGCTGCTGACGCTGAACCGCCCGAACAAGCTCAATGCGCTGAGCTACGCCCTGATCGATCAGATGATGGCGATCCTCGATCGCATCGAGGACGATGCGCGCGTTCGCGCCGTTGTGCTGACCGGGGCCGGCGACCGCGCCTTCTCGGCGGGCGCCGACATCGCCGAATTCTCCGAGAACGTGAAGGCGGGACCCGATGCCGCGGTCAAAGCCTTCGTGCGGCGCGGGCAGGCGATGACGGCGCGCATGGAGGCGTTTCCGAAGCCGATCATCGCTGCCGTCAACGGCATCGCTTTCGGCGGCGGCTGCGAGATCACGGAAGCCGTGCACCTCGCCATCGCCAGCGAACGCGCCAGCTTTGCCAAGCCCGAGATCGCAATCGGCATCACGCCGACCTTCGGCGGCACGCAGCGCCTGCCGCGGCTCGCAGGCCGCAAGCGGGCGCTGGAATATCTCCTGACCGGCGATCCCTTTTCGCCGCAACGTGCCTGCGAGATCGGCCTCGTCAACCGCATCGTGTCGCACGACCAGCTCCTGGACGCGGCTTTGGCGCTGGCCGACCGCATCATCAGGCATTCGCCGCTCGCAGTGGCCCGCATCATCACGGCGGCGACGCGCGGCCTCAACGTTTCGATCGCGGAGGGGCTTTCCATCGAAGGCGAGCAGTTCGCGCGGATGGCGGCGACGCAGGACACGCGGGAGGCGCTCGATGCCTGGCTGGCCGCCCGCGCGCTGCGATAGGCACGGGACTGTAAACCAGGAATTCACCATAACAGTCGGGATGGCCTATCGGGGAGATGAATCCGCAACGCATCCTGTCCAGAGTGGCCCGACCGGACGCCGGTCAGGCGCCGAGGGAACTCAAGGTATCAGACGTGTCGGAGATGTCAGGGACAGCAGGATGGTCGGGACCGTCCGCCGATATGGCTGGCGGACGCAACGTCTGGCTTGCCTGCCTGATCGCGCTGGTCGCCTTGCTGGTGTTCGTCAATCTCGCCAACGATACCGCGATCGACATGAATTACGGCTGGGACGTCCGCGTCAATTGCGCGGCCGTCGATGCGCATGCCCATGGGCTCGATCCCTATTTCGTGAAAAACCTGAAGGGCACCAAGCTCTCTTATCCCTATCTGCCAGCGACGCTGGATGCCTTCCGTCCGCTCTGCGCGGGCGGCCTTCTGATCGGTCACTACCGCGGCGTCTATCTCGCCCTTGCCGTGCTCTGCGCCCTGTTGCTGCCCGGGATCGGCCGGCCGCGCCAGTTGCGCGAGGTGGCGCTGAGGGGACTCTTCACCTTCGGCGCGTTCGTCGGCTTTGAATGGGTGTTGGCCTCGGGCAATTTCGCGATCCTCGGTGGCGGCCTCACGGCCGCAGCACTTGCGCTTCTGCTTCGCCCCGCAAAGCCGGACGATCGACACGATATCCCTCGCCTTGCTGGGGCGGCGTTGCTCGGCCTCGTGATGTCGTTCAAGCTGGTGTTCTGCCCGGTGCTGGCAGCGCTCTATTTCCTGCCGCTGCCGCGGCGGCGCAAGCTCGTTCTGCTGGCGGTGGCGGGCCTCGGCTTTACGCTGCCGATCCTGGCTTCGGTCGCCTTCTATTCAAACCTGTCCTCAAGCTGGTTGCTCGCGATATCAGGCGGCATCCCCGGCCAGCATTCGGTCCAGATCGAGGAAACCAACCCGTCGCTGCTGCTGCTGGCGCAAAGCATCGTCGACCATGTTGGTCTTCCCGATAGCAAGCCGCTGGTGTTCGCGATCTACGCGCTGGCGGCCGGCGCGTTCGTGCTCGCGCCGCTCGGCTGGTTGCTGCTGCGCGCGATCGGCGACGTCGGAGGATCGCTGCCGGCCCGCCTCGACCGCTGGCTGATCGAGCATCCAGAGGCCGCAATGCGGATCACCGTGCTTGCGATGTACGGCCTCTATCTTTGCTCGCCGCGCCTGAAGGAATATGCCTTCTTCGAGCTCGCGATCTACGGCGCCGTCCTGATCGTCGATCTTCCCGCCGCGGCTCTCGCTGCGGTCCTGACGATCGGCGTTGCCGTCCCGACGCTGGTCTCGCTCGCGGGACTATCGATCGAAGGCAACTTCATCCAGATCGCGGTCGCGCTGGTGTGTTTCTGGATCATGCTGCGGGCGCCGTCAGCAGCGCCGGGGCAGGTGGTGCGGGCAGCCGGAATCGAACCGGCACAGCTCTTGCGAGCCGAGGGATTTTAAGTCCCTTGCGTCTACCAATTCCGCCATGCCCGCTTGATCCAACGAGATCAAACACTTAAGTCCCGTCCAGCCGTCTGGAACTGGCGCTTCGGCCGGACAGGGGGTTCTTCCTTAAGCGAGCCGGGGGCACAAGGCAAAGCCTCAATCCGGACATCTGGCCCTGCTTTAGGCATTCTCAACCCACGGGGACTATGCATCCGGCATGACTGCTTCGTTTTCCTCTTCGCTGCGCACCTGCTGCGTGGCTGCGGCGCTGGTCGTGGCCGCCTTCGCGCTATCAGGCTGCGCCGGCGTCAGTGAAACGATTGCTCCGGCCTTCGCCGATCCTGCACGCTACGATCTGTACGACTGCAAGCAGCTCGACGCGGAGCGCAAGGCGATGGCCAACCGAACCGCGGATTTGCAGCGACTGATGGACAAGGCTGAGACCGGCACTGGCGGTGCTGTCGTGTCCGAGCTTGCCTATCGCAACGATTACATCACCGCGCGCGGGCAGGCGCAGATGGTCGAGGAGGTCTGGCGCCGCAACAGGTGCCGCGAAACGCCGCCCGACGCGACGCCCGCGTCCGCCCCGCCGCAGCGGCCGGATATCAAGCCCGCCCCGAAGCGATAAGCGGCCCTCACGCACGCCAGCCGTAGATCCAGTCCTGCCGCGCCAGCATGCGCTCAGGTCCCAGCGCGCGGATCACGAGATCCCGCGCGAGCGCGAAGGGACCGCCCAGATGATAGATCTGGCCTTGCTGCCGCGCGGTCCGCTGTACCCTCCTGACACGGGCCTGACGCGCCTGGCCATATTGCTTCAGCGCCGCGGCGACGCTGCCGGCGTCCTCGGCGGCCTCGAGGCTCAGATGCCGGGCGAGCACGGCCGCATCCTCGATCGCCATGCCGGCGCCTTGCGCGGCGAACGGCAGCATCGCATGCACGGCATCACCGAGCAGCGCGACCGGGCCCTTGCTCCAGGGGCATCCGTCGGGCACGCCGAACAGCGCCCATTTGCGCCAGCTGTCGACGGTGGCCAGCATCATCCGCGCCGTCGGCGGCCAGCGCGGCGCGGCGAAGGCCTCCATGACCTCGAAGGGATCGCCGGGCGTGCTCCAGCCGGGCCTGTTCCAGGTGCCCGGCAACACCGCCACCACGTTGAGCTGGCGTCCGCCCGCGATGGGATAGGCGACCAGATGCGCGTTCGGGCCCATCCAGAGCTGCACCCGCCCCGCGGTAAAATCCTTCGGCAATTGCGTGGCATCCAGCGTGCCGCGCCAGGCGATCAGACCGGAGAAGCGTGGCTGCACCTCGGGAAACAGATGCTGGCGCACCGTTGACCAGATGCCGTCGGCGCCGATCAGCGCGCTGGCAAGATCGCTGCGCCTGATGGTGCCGCTGCGATGGACCACCGTCAGTCCCTTGGCGTGGGGCGCGACATCCTCGAAGGTCGCGCCCAGCTTCAAATCGATATCGGGATGGTCGGCGACTGCGCCTGATAGAGCCGATTGCAGGTCGGCGCGATGCACCACCCAATAGGGCGCGCCGGCGCGCGCCGCTGCCGCTTCGCCGAG
>Ga0209148_1000448_pt1 | contig 45242 bp, 35 predicted proteins | sample AraplaCol_mMF_r2_2_FD_184288 | JGI IMG/M metagenome (GOLD analysis project Ga0209148, IMG submission 184288) | Arabidopsis root microbial communities from North Carolina, USA - plate scrape CL_Col_mMF_r2 (SPAdes) (version 2) | ecosystem: Host-associated > Plants > Roots > Endosphere | place...
CAGAACGCGGTGGTCGCAGCCGAGGTGATCGTGATGCCACGCTCCTGCTCCTGCTCCATCCAGTCCATCGTCGCGGCACCTTCGTGCACTTCGCCGATCTTGTGGCTCTTGCCGGTGTAATAGAGGATGCGCTCGGTCGTCGTCGTCTTGCCGGCGTCGATATGCGCCATGATACCGAAGTTACGGTAGTCTTCGATGGCATGTTGGCGGGGCATGGGGTGTTCCTTGCGAGTCCGTTTGTTTCGCCGTTACCAGCGATAGTGCGAGAAGGCGCGGTTGGCTTCCGCCATCCGGTGCACGTCTTCACGCTTCTTGACGGCGTTGCCACGGTTGTTCGATGCATCGAGCAGCTCAGCCGAAAGGCGCTCGGTCATGGTCTTTTCGTTGCGCTCGCGCGCAGCCGAGATCAGCCAGCGAATGCCCAGAGCCTGACGACGGGTCGAGCGAACTTCGACCGGAACCTGATAGGTCGCGCCGCCGACGCGGCGGGAGCGGACTTCGATCGTCGGCATGACGTTTTCGAGCGCCTGCTCGAACACGCCGAGCGGGTTCTGCTTGGTCTTGGATTCGATGATGCCGAACGCACCGTAGACGATGCCTTCCGCGACCGACTTCTTGCCGGCGTACATCACCGAGTTCATGAACTTCGTGACGATGATGTTCCCGAACTTCGGATCGGGAAGGACTTCGCGCTTTTCCGCTGAGTGGCGACGAGACATTGAGCTGGTTCCCGCTTACTTCGGACGCTTCGCGCCGTACTTCGAACGACGCTGCTTACGGTTCTTGACGCCCTGGGTATCCAGAACGCCGCGGAGGATGTGGTAGCGCACGCCGGGCAAGTCCTTGACGCGGCCGCCGCGGATCATGACCACCGAGTGCTCCTGAAGGTTATGGCCCTCACCCGGGATGTAGCCGATCACCTCGAAACCATTGGTCAGACGCACCTTGGCGACCTTACGAAGCGCCGAGTTCGGCTTCTTCGGTGTCGTGGTGTAGACGCGCGTGCAAACGCCACGCTTCTGCGGCGACTGCTGCAGCGCCGGCACCTTCTTGCGCGACTTCTGCACTTCACGCGGTTGAGCGATCAGCTGGTTGATCGTCGGCATCCTGGCCTTACCCTTTGTTATCGCAGTCCCTTGCGGGTCCGCTGTCTTGCCGCGAGCCCGTTGCCGGGACCGCAAATTCTTGTCGCGCTACCCGCCCGACGGGGCCCGCTTCGCACGGGAACAATCCGCACAAAGCGAAATCGCGCCAACCGCTCATCGCTGAGTGGAAAGCGCTTCGACGCCACAGAGGACCGCAGTATCCAAGCCGATCAGCATAAAGCCGCGGCCCGCGCACTGAGGTCATGCATCCGAATTCGATCTCACGAGAACATGCTCGAGAGACCTAAAATCGCACTGGCATTGCCTAGCTATTATCGACAGCGTTTGAGCGGCATTCGTCGAGGTTGGTGCCCGTCTTTGCGACCCCTAGGAGGATCAAACGGGTGGCCCGTTCCGACGTTGGCGATGCTCACCGCCTGTCGTTAAGTGAGGCGCTTTCTATAAGTGGGAATCGCTCAAGTCAAGGCGAAACGACAGTCACAAAGCGCTTCTCGCACCTTCGGAAATTGCCTGCTTGGCGCCCTCACCGCGCCTCCCCGATATGGGAACGAAGCCCAGATTCCGCTAGCCCTAGACTTATTTTTACCCGGAAGAAATGTACTTTTATAACCAACGCTAAGGCTTTTTTTCCTCTTGATGCGTCAATCTGCCCACCTTCGGCAGAGACAAGCGTCATGCGGTACACCGATATTGCCATCATTGGCGGGGGACTTGCCGGCTCGACCGCCGCGGCAATGCTTGGGCGTGCCGGCATTTCGGCTGTCATGATCGACCCGCACGAGACCTATCCGACCGATTTTCGCGTCGAGAAACTCAGCGGTCAGGTGCAGGTCGAGCGATTCCAGCGGACGGGAATCGCCGACTCGGTCCTGCGCCGCGCCACTTTCTCCGGCGAGAACTGGATCGCTCGGTTCGGCCACCTCCTCGACAAGGCGCCAAGCCGGCAGTTCAACATCCTCTATGATTCCCTGGTTAACGCGATCCGCGACGAGATTCCCGACACTGTCGAACGGATCTGGACCAAGGCGGTGTCGATCGAGACCAGTCAGGAGCGGCAGCGAATCGCGCTCGCCAATGACGAGACGATCTCGGCCCGCCTGGTCGTGCTCGCCAACGGTCTGAACGTCGGCCTGCGGCACCAGCTCGGGATCATCAGAAACGTCATCAGCGCCTGCCATTCGATCACGATCGGCTTCGACGTGGCGCCGGCCGGGCGCAATGCGTTCGACTTCCCTGCGCTGACCTATTTCTCCGAGCGGCCGAGCGACCGCATCCCCTACCTCACGCTGTTCCCGATCGGCACGGGGATGCGGGCCAATCTGTTCGTGTATCGCAGCTTCGATGATCCCTGGCTGCGCGAATTCCGCCGCGCGCCGGCGGAGACCTTGAATGCCGCCCTGCCGCGGCTCAAGCGCATCACCGGCGCCTTCGACATCATCGGCGAGGTGAAGATTCGCCCGGTCGATCTCTATGTGAACGATGCCAGCCATCAGCCGGGCGTGGTGCTGGCGGGCGATGCCTTCGCAACCTCCTGCCCGGTTGCCGGCACAGGCTGCGACAAGGTGTTCACGGACGTCGAGCGCCTCTGCAACGTCCACATCCCGCAATGGCTGGCGTCCGACGGGATGGACGCGAACAAGATCGCGGCCTTCTACGCCGATCCCGTCAAGCGGGCCTGCGATGAATGGTCGGCGGCAAAGGCGTTCGGCTTCCGCTCGGTATCGATTGCGACCAGCCCCTACTGGACCGCGCAGCGCTGGGCGCGCTTCACGGCGTGGTCGACCCAGGGATTATTGCGGCGGCTGGGAGGAGTAGTCCATCTGGAGCCGAATTTCCTCGGTCACTCCTCGTCGTCCTCGTCCTCATCATCCTCGTCGAGGTCGTCCTCATCGTCATCGTCGCTGTCGTCGTCGGCCTGAGCGGCCACGCCGTGCGGCTGGTGGATCTGGTCGTTCCACAGCTTGCGAAACGTGCCGTTCTTGGCGAGCAGCTCGGCATGCGAACCGCGCTCGATCGCCCTGCCCCCTGAGATCACGATGATCTCGTCCATCTCGACCACCGAGGTCAGGCGATGAGTCGACCAGATCATGGTGCGGCCCTTGGCGACCTTCAGCAACGTGCGGTTGATCGCGGCCTCCGTGGTCTGGTCGAGCGCCGAGGTCGCCTCATCCAGCAGCAGCACGGAGGGATTGCGGATGACCGCGCGCGCAATCGCAATGCGCTGGCGCTGGCCGCCCGACAGCGTATCGCCGCGCTCGCCGACCGGCGTGTCGTAGCGCTGCGGCAGGCCCATGATGTAGCGGTGGATCTCGGCCTTCTTGGCCGCCTCCTCCACCTCCTCGTCGGTCGCGCCCTCCTTGCCGAGCCGGATGTTCTCGCGGATCGACATGTTGAACAGCATGTTCTCCTGGAACACCACCGCCATGCTTCGGCGCAGCGAATCCAGCGTCACCTTGCGGACGTCGACGCCGTCGATGGTGACGCGGCCCTCGTCCGGCACGTAGAGCCGCAAGATCAGGTTGAGCAGCGTGCTCTTGCCGGAGCCCGATGGGCCGACGATGGCAATGCGCTTGCCGGCATTGAGCTTGAGGCTGAGATTGTCCAGCACCGGCGTCTGCGCGCCCTCGTACTGGAACGTCACGTGGTCGAAGGTGATGTCGTGGGTAATGCGCGGCAGATCGGGCGCGCCGGGACGATCTGCAGCGCGAGTCGGCTCGTCCAGCAACTCCTGCATGTGGCGGATCGCGGCGGCCGAGGAGATCGACACCGGGATGAAGTGCATCACATGGGCAATGTTGTAGGAGACTTCCCAGAATGCGCTCTCGAAAGTGACGAAGGTGCCGATGGTGATCTGGCCCTTGGTTGCCAGATATGCGCCGATCGCGAGCACCACGAGGTGCAGCAACAGCACCGAGATGGTGACCGTCCGCTCCACCATGGTCGACAGGAACCCGGCCAGGGCTATCCTGTTGCGGGTCTCGTCGTTGCGGAAATTGAAGAAGCCGAACATCCTGCGCTGCAGGCTGAACGCCTTGATCACGGCCTGCGCCGCGACGTTCTCCTGCACCATGCCGAGCAGCGCGCTTTCGTTGAGCTTCTGCTCGTAATTGGCCTGCACCGCCTTCGGCGTCAGGATGCGCGGACCGATCAGCGTGATCGGAAACACCAGCAGCGCGACGACCGCGAGCTGCCAGTTCAAAAACAGCATCAAGATGATGCCGGCGATCAATTCCAGGAACGGCAGCGCGGCGCTGTTGGCGAAGGTCTTGACCGAGCCTTCGAAGGCCGAGAGGTCGACCGAGAAACGCGACAGGATCTCGCCGCGCTTGGTGCGGCCGAAATAGGCGGCCGGCAGGTCCTGGACGTGCTCGAACAGGCGCTTGCGAACGTCGGAGATGACGCAGGCCGCCAGCCGCGCATCCCAGCGCTCGTACCAGACCGCGACGATCGAGGTGAAGATGCCGGCGACCGCGAGCACGCCGAGGATCTTGTACAACGCCTGGAAATCCTCCTCGCCGAGCGCGTCGTCGATCAGGAACTTCAGGCTGAGCGGCATGATGACGTTGAACAGCGTCTCGACCAGAACGCCGAACGCCACGTAGCCCAGGATGCGCTTGTAGTTGGACAGGAACGGCTTGACGAAACCCAGGATGGTCGCAAGCGCGCCGGCGGCCTCGCGAGCGGTAAAGACGACGAGGTCCTCGTCATCATCGTCGTCGTCGAGCTCAAGCCCGTCATCATCCTCGTCTTCGTCCTCGTCGTCTTCGAGGTCCGGCTTGGCGCTGGAGGCGAGCTTGTCGTCGAGCTCGGGCGCCTCTTGCGCGGCGAGCTTCTGTTTGTCGGGAGAGAGAGGCCTGGACGCCATGAAACCAACCGATGCTGACGGCCGGCATGACCGCAGAGAAAAGCAGGGAAATAGCGGAAGCCGCTACTTGCACCGATTCTATGCGATCAGGATGAATTCGGCAAAACAATTGGCGAATTCATCCGCCTTGTCGTGCTGCTAGTCGTCGTCTTCGTCCTCGACCTTGTCGAAGAAGGAATAGCGCAAGCTGTCGGCGTCGGCATACCACTGGCCCGGGCCCTTGCCCGCGGCGAGCGTCGCGGTCCAAAGCGCGTCGGTGCAGTCCTTGCGGTGCATCGACAGGTCGAAGCCGTTGCCGAAGAACAGCTCGGACCATTCCCACCATGTGCCGAGCTTCTTGACCCCGCGCAAGAGGTCGTAGCGGTCGATCACGGCTGGCGCCATGTCCGAGGTGACGGAGCCGAACACGAGGCCGGTCTTGACCACGCGGTTGAACTCACGGATCGCACGGACCACCTGCTTCGGGGCAACGTGGCAGAGGCTGGTCTCGAACACGAAGTCGAAGCTGCCGTCCTTGAACGGCATGTCGGTGATCGAGCCGAGCTTGTTGTACTTCTTCAGCGCCTTCGGCGTCTTGGCGTGGATGGCGCGGTTGTTCTCGATGCCGAAGGCATCGATGCCGCGATCGCGCAGCGCGCCGACGAGCTCACCGCTGGCGGAACCTGCGACCAGGAGTTTTGCGCCCTTGGCTTTGCCCCAGACGATGCCGATCAGCTTGGTCAGATAGTCGGGATCGGTGAAGTGGCTCCAGGCTTCGCTATAGGGGCCGAGGCCGCGATAGTTCTCGAAATAGTCGCGGTCAATCTTGTCCGAGACCGGCTCGCCCTCTTCCTGCGTGCGCTCGCGGCGCAAGCGCATCATCTCGGTCAGGATGATGTCGGTGGCAGCGTCCGAGGAATCGAGCAGGCCATTCAGCGTGGAGTCGAACAGGTAGTCGCCGACCACGACGATCCCCGGATGGTCCTTCGGCTCGGGCCGGTGGTTGGTCATGACGTCGCGCACGGGCAGGCCGCCGGGGATCGCATTCACCGACGACAGCCAGCGATGGATCTTGCCTTCCATGAAATGCGAACGGGCATCGCCAAGCGAGGCCGGCAGCGATTTCAGCGCGGCGTCGATCAGCTCCTGGTCCGACAGATTCGCGAAGGCCAGCGCATCGGAACCGGGAATGAGCCAATTCAAGACACCGTGCTTGCCGACATCGTGGCGCGCGCCCTCGTTGTAGACGCAGCAGCCGCCGAACGCTTCCGACATGAACCAGGCACCGGGAATCTTGTCGCCCCAGAACGGACTATCGAACAGGATCGAGACGCGCAGGTAATGCGCCGGGCGGTCGAAATACGACACGTGCTTGACCATCGACTTGCGCAGCTGCTCGCCTTCCCAGCCCATCGTGGAGAGCCAGGAATGCGGCAGACAGACCAGCACGAGATCGAAGTCCCGCGTCTCCGGCCCCTTCCCGTTCATCATCTTGAGCTGATAGCGGCCGGTCGGCGCCTTGCCGACGGTGAGCACGCGATGATTGAGCTGGATGTCGGCGTTGACCTCCGACTGGAGGCATTCGATCAGCTGCTCGTTGCCGTTCTGGATGGAGTAGAGGCCGATATAGCCGTCGACATCCATCAGATAGTTCTTGAGCGCGTTGAGGCCGTTGGTGTTGTGGCTTTCGGTCGCGATATCCGAGCGCGCCATCACCTTGAAGAAGCGCTTTGCGATCTCGTCCTTGACCTCCTCGTCGAGCACCTGCTCGGCGGTCTTGTAGGCCCAGGGGTTCTCGTTGTCGTGCGCGCCGACGCCTTCGTAGTACTCGATCGGCGACATCTCGTCGGCGCAGCGCTTGCGGAATGCCTCGATCGCCGCCGCGGTCTTGGCGCCGTATTTGCGACGCATGCCGGCGACGTCGTCGAGCAGCTCGCCGCCGAACTGCACCTGCTCGGCGTCCATCGGAATGGTCTGCAGGCCGAAATGCTGGATCAGCTCGCGCAGCGGATCGGGACCGGTCATCGAGTAGTCGTAGATCTCGGCGACGCCGGCCTCGTACATCGCCGGCGCGGAATCGAATTTACGCGTGACGATCTTGCCGCCGAGCCGATCGGAGGCCTCGAAGATGGTGATGCGGCAGAGGTCGCCGAGCTTACGCTTCAGGTACCAGGCGCTCATCAGCCCGCCGGGGCCACCGCCTACGATTGCGAGGTCAAGCATGTTAGTTCCGTGGTCTCCGGCCCTGCCCCCGTCACGGGACCACCGGTCTAAGTTCCCTTAGCAGAAGCGCTTTTGCGCCTGAAGGAAAGATGAACAAAGGTTGATCCCGCATCGCAACAGGCAAACAAAGCAGCAAAAAGGCCGGCTCTCGCCGGCCTTTTCATTGTCCTCGGTATTCCTACGGATGAACGATCATTCCGCCGGCGGCAGCGCAGGAAGCTCCGCTTCCGGCGCGGGCGACACGACGGCCGCCTGCTTCTCGCGCTCGTCGAGGATCAGCTTGTCGCGCTTCATCGCGACTTCGCGGATCTTGGCCATGGAGGCGCCGGTGCCTGCCGGGATCAACCGGCCGACGATGACGTTCTCCTTGAGGCCTTCGAGCGGATCGACCTTGCCGTTGACCGCCGCTTCCGTGAGCACGCGGGTGGTCTCCTGGAACGAGGCCGCCGAGAAGAAGGAACGGGTCTGCAGGCTCGCCTTGGTGATGCCGAGCAGAACCGGCGTACCCGTGGCGGGCTTCTTGCCCTCTTCCTTGGCCTTCTCGTTCAGCGCGTCGAACTCGATCTTGTCGACCTGCTCGCCGGAGATCATGTCCGTGTCGCCCTGGTCGGTGACTTCCACCTTCTGGAGCATCTGACGGACAATCACCTCGATGTGCTTGTCGTTGATGAGCACGCCCTGGAGCCGATAGACCTCCTGGATTTCGTTGACCAGGTAGGCCGCCAGTTCCTCGATACCCTTGACCGCAAGGATGTCGTGCGGCGCCGGGTTGCCTTCCACGATGAAGTCGCCCTTTTCGACGATGTCACCGTCCTGAAGGTGGATGTGCTTGCCCTTCGGGATCAGGTACTCGCGCGGCTCGTCGGTCTTGTCCATCGGCTCGATCGAGATGCGACGCTTATTCTTGTAGTCGCGCCCGAACCGGATGGTGCCCGCGATTTCGGCGATGATCGCCGCATCCTTCGGACGCCGTGCCTCGAACAGCTCCGCCACCCGCGGCAGACCGCCGGTGATGTCACGCGTCTTGGCGCTTTCGGTCGAGACACGGGCGAGGATGTCGCCCGGGTTGACCTTGGCGCCGACGTCGACCGAGAGAATGGCGTCGACCGACAGCATATAGCGGGCATCGCCGCCACGGGCGAGCTTGAGCACCTTGCCGTCCTTGCCCTTCACCACGATGGCCGGACGCAGGTCCGAGCCGCCGCGGGTCGAGCGCCAGTCGATGACCACGCGCTTGGCGATACCGGTGGCCTCGTCCAGCGTTTCCGAGATCGACTGGCCTTCGACCAGATCCTCGAAGCCGATGGTGCCTTCCACTTCGGTCAGAAGCGGGCGGGTATACGGGTCCCACTCGACGATGCGCTGGCCGCGCTTGACCATATCGCCTTCGTCGACATGCAGGCGCGAACCGTACTGCACACGGTGCGTCGCACGCTCGGTGCCGTCGGCATCGACGATCGCCACCACCATGTTGCGCACCATCGCAACCAGGTGACCTTCGCTGTTGCGGGCGATGGCCTTGTTCCTGATCACGATCTTGCCGTCGAAATTGGCTTCGACGAAAGACTGCTCGTTGAGCTGCGCCGCACCACCGATGTGGAAGGTGCGCATGGTGAGCTGGGTACCCGGCTCGCCGATCGACTGCGCCGCGATGACGCCGACGGCTTCACCGTGGTTGACCGGCGTGCCGCGGGCAAGATCGCGGCCGTAGCACTTGCCGCAGATGCCGTTGACGAGTTCGCAGGTCAGCGCCGAGCGGATCTTCACCTCCTGCACACCACCCTGCTGGATGGCGTCCAGATGGCTCTCTTCCATCAGCGTGTCGCGCTTGATGATCACCTTGCCGGAGCTGTCACGGATATCTTCGCAGGCCGTGCGTCCGAGGATGCGCGAGCCGAGCGATGCGACCACGGTGCCGGCATCGACGATGGCGCGCATCTTGATGCCGAGCTTGGTGCCGCAATCGGACTGCGTGATGATGCAGTCCTGCGCGACGTCGACCAGACGGCGGGTCAGGTAGCCCGAGTTCGCGGTCTTCAACGCGGTGTCCGCGAGGCCCTTGCGGGCGCCGTGGGTCGAGTTGAAGTATTCGAGAACCGAGAGGCCTTCCTTGAAGTTCGAGATGATCGGCGTCTCGATGATCTCACCCGACGGCTTGGCCATCAGGCCGCGCATGCCGGCGAGCTGGCGCATCTGCGCCGGCGAACCGCGGGCACCGGAGTGGGCCATCATGTAGATCGAGTTGATGTCGGCATCAGCTCCAGCCGCCGTCTTCTTGGTGGAGGAGATCTCCTTCATCATCGCCTTGGCGATTTCTTCCGTGGCCTTCGACCAGGCGTCGACGACCTTGTTGTACTTCTCGCCGTGCGTGATCAGACCGTCGTTGTACTGCTGCTCGAAATCCTTCGCCAGCGTACGGGTGGTGTCGACGATCTTCCACTTGGAGTGCGGCACGACCATGTCGTCCTTGCCGAACGAGATGCCGGCCTTGAACGCGTTGTAGAAGCCGAGCGCCATGATGCGGTCGCAGAAGATCACCGTCTCCTTCTGGCCGCAGTGACGGTAGACCTGATCGATGACACCAGAGATCTCGCGCTTGGTCATCAGCTTGTTGATGATCTCGTACGAGATGCGCGGGTTCTTCGGCAGCAGATTGCCGAGCATGACGCGGCCAGCGGTGGTTTCGATCCAGCGCTTGGAGACCTTGCCGGTCTCGTCCATGCCTTCCCACCGATACTTGATCTTGGTGTGGAGGTGGATGACCTTCGCGTGCAGGGCGTGCTCGAGCTCGGCCATGTCGCCGAACAGCTTGCCCTCGCCGGGCAGGCCTTCGCGCATGATCGAGACGTAGTAGAGACCGAGCACGATGTCCTGCGACGGCACGATGATCGGCTGGCCGTTCGCCGGATGCAGGATGTTGTTGGTCGACATCATCAGGACGCGCGCTTCCAGCTGCGCTTCGAGCGACAGCGGAACGTGCACGGCCATCTGGTCACCGTCGAAGTCGGCGTTGAACGCCGAGCAGACCAGCGGGTGAAGCTGGATCGCCTTGCCCTCGATCAGCACCGGCTCGAACGCCTGGATGCCCAGACGATGCAGCGTCGGCGCACGGTTGAGCAGCACGGGATGCTCGCGGATCACCTCGTCCAGGATGTCCCAGACCTCGGGCCGCTCCTTCTCGACCAGCTTCTTCGCCTGCTTCACGGTGGTGGACAGGCCCTTTGCGTCAAGCCGCGAATAGATGAACGGCTTGAACAGCTCGAGCGCCATCTTCTTCGGCAGGCCGCACTGATGCAGGCGCAGCTCGGGACCGACCACGATCACCGAACGGCCCGAATAGTCGACACGCTTGCCGAGCAGGTTCTGGCGGAAACGACCCTGCTTGCCCTTCAACATGTCGGCGAGCGACTTCAGCGGGCGCTTGTTGGCACCCGTGATGACGCGGCCGCGACGGCCGTTGTCGAATAGCGCATCGACCGCTTCCTGAAGCATGCGCTTCTCGTTGCGGATGATGATGTCGGGGGCGCGCAGCTCCATCAGCCGCTTCAAGCGGTTGTTGCGGTTGATGACGCGGCGATAGAGGTCGTTGAGATCCGAGGTCGCGAAGCGGCCGCCGTCCAGCGGCACCAGCGGACGCAGGTCCGGCGGGATCACTGGAACGACGGTCAGGATCATCCATTCCGGCTTGTTGCCGGAGTGGCGGAAGGCCTCGACGATCTTCAGACGCTTGGCGAGCTTCTTGTGCTTGATGTCGGAGTCGGTCTCCTGCATCTCGGCACGCAAGCTGAGCTCGAGCTTCTCGAGGTCCATGCCCTTGAGCAGCTCGCGGATCGCCTCGGCGCCGATCATGGCGGTGAAGGAATCCTGGCCGTACTCGTCCTGCGCCTTCAGATACTCGTCTTCCGACAGCAGCTGACGGTCCTTCAGCGCGGTGAGGCCCGGCTCAAGCACGACGTAGTATTCGAAGTACAGGATCCGCTCGAGATCCTTCAGCGTCATGTCGAGCAGAAGGCCGATGCGCGAGGGCAGCGACTTCAGGAACCAGATGTGGGCAACGGGCGCCGCGAGCTCGATGTGGCCCATGCGCTCGCGCCGGACGCGCGACAGCGTGACTTCGACCGAGCACTTCTCGCAGATGATGCCCTTGTACTTCATGCGCTTGTACTTGCCGCACAAGCACTCGTAGTCCTTGATCGGCCCGAAGATGCGGGCGCAGAACAGGCCGTCGCGCTCGGGCTTGAAGGTACGGTAGTTGATGGTCTCCGGCTTCTTGATCTCACCGTAGGACCAGGACAGAATCTTCTCTGGAGACGCGATCGAGATCCGGATCTGGTCGAAGACCTGAGCCGGCGTCGTCGGGTTGAAGAGATTCATAATTTCTTGGTTCATCGTCATCTCCTCGCGTGCCGGTCGCCTCCGGCCGCAAATTCGAAAATCACTTAAGCGGGGCGCCCTGCCCTCAAGGCATCAGGAGGGGCGCCAATGCCCGGCCGCAAAGGCCGGGCATGAAAGGTCGTGTTACTCGGCCGCTTCCGACGTCGGCGCCGGTCCCACCTTGGAATTGTGCAGGTCGACGTTGAGGCCGAGCGAGCGCATTTCCTTGACCAGCACGTTGAACGATTCCGGGATACCGGCCTCGAAGGTGTCGTCGCCACGCACGATCGCCTCGTACACCTTGGTACGGCCGGCGACGTCGTCCGACTTCACGGTCAGCATTTCCTGGAGCGTGTAGGCCGCGCCGTAGGCTTCGAGCGCCCACACTTCCATTTCGCCGAAACGCTGGCCGCCGAACTGCGCCTTGCCGCCCAGCGGTTGCTGCGTGACGAGCGAGTACGGACCGATCGAACGCGCGTGGATCTTGTCGTCCACGAGATGGTGCAGCTTGAGCATGTAGATGTAGCCCACCGTCACCTTGCGATCGAAGGCATCGCCGGTGCGGCCGTCATAGACGGTCGACTGACCCGACGCGTCCAGACCCGCGAGCTTCAGCATCTCCTCGATGTCGGTCTCCTTGGCACCATCGAACACCGGCGTTGCGATCGGCACGCCGCGGCTCAAATTGTGGCCGAGTTCAAGCAGCTCGTTGTCGTTGAGCGTCTTGATGGTCTCGTCCTCGCCGTAGACCTTCTTCAAGGTTTCCTTCAGCGGCTTGATGTCCTGCTTCGACAGGTACGCATCGACCGTCTGGCCGATACGCTTGCCGAGGCCGGCGCAAGCCCAGCCGAGATGCGTCTCGAGAATCTGTCCGACGTTCATGCGCGAGGGCACGCCCAGCGGATTGAGCACGATGTCGGCGTGCGTACCGTCTTCGAGGAACGGCATGTCCTCGATCGGCACGATCTTCGACACCACGCCCTTGTTGCCGTGGCGGCCGGCCATCTTGTCGCCGGGCTGGATCTTGCGCTTCACCGCGACGAAGACCTTGACCATCTTCATCACGCCGGGCGGCAATTCGTCACCGCGCTGAAGCTTCTCGACCTTGTCGAGGAAGCGCTGTTCCAGCCCCTTCTTCGACTCGTCGTACTGCTTCCGCATGGCCTCGATCTCGGCCATCAGCTTGTCGTTCGGCGAAGCGAACAGCCACCACTGCGACTTCGGGTACTCCTCGAGCACCGCACGGGTGATCTTGGTGTCCTTCTTGAAGCCCTTGGGACCGGCAATCCCCTGCCGCCCCTCGAGGAGCTCGGCAAGACGGTTGTAGACGTTGCGGTCCAGGATCGCCTGCTCGTCGTCGCGGTCCTTGGCCAGACGCTCGATCTCTTCCCGCTCGATCGCCAGCGCACGCTCGTCCTTATCGACGCCGTGGCGGTTGAACACGCGGACTTCCACGATCGTGCCCTGCACGCCCGGGGGAACGCGCAGCGAGGTGTCGCGAACGTCGGAGGCCTTTTCGCCGAAGATGGCGCGCAGGAGCTTTTCTTCCGGCGTCATCGGGCTTTCGCCCTTCGGCGTGATCTTGCCGACCAGGATGTCACCGGCGCGCACTTCGGCGCCGATGTAGACGATACCGGCTTCGTCGAGGTTCTTCAGCGCTTCTTCCGAGACGTTCGGAATGTCGCGGGTGATTTCCTCAGGCCCGAGCTTGGTGTCGCGGGCCATCACCTCGAACTCCTCGATATGGATCGAGGTGAAGACGTCTTCCTTCACGATCCGCTCGGAGAGCAGGATCGAATCTTCGAAGTTGTAGCCGTTCCACGGCATGAACGCGACGAGCACGTTGCGGCCGAGCGCGAGCTCGCCGAGATCGGTCGACGGACCGTCAGCGATGATGTCGCCCTTCTTGACGATGTCGCCGACTTTCACCAGCGGACGCTGGTTGATGCAGGTCGACTGGTTGGAGCGCTGGTACTTCATCAGACGGTAGATATCGACGCCCGACTTGGTCGGATCGAGATCTTCCGTGGCGCGGATGACGACGCGGGTCGCGTCGATCTGGTCGATCACGCCCGAACGGCGCGCCGCGATCGCAGCACCCGAGTCACGCGCAACCACGCCTTCCATACCGGTGCCGACGAACGGCGCCTCGGCGCGAACCAGCGGCACCGCCTGGCGCTGCATGTTCGAGCCCATCAGCGCACGGTTGGCGTCGTCGTTCTCGAGGAACGGGATCAGCGCCGCGGCAACCGAAACGAGCTGCTTCGGCGACACGTCCATGTAGTCGACCTTGTCGGGCGTCATCGGCACGACGTCGCGGGTGCCGCTGGCGCGGCAGACCACGAGGTCTTCAGTGAAGCGGCCCTTGGCGTCGACAGGCACGTTGGCCTGCGCGACCGAGTAGCGGCCTTCCTCCATCGCCGAGAGGTACACGACCTCGTCGGTGACGCGGCCGTCCTTGACCTTGCGATACGGGGTCTCGACGAAGCCGTACTTGTTCACGCGCGCGAAGGTGGCGAGCGAGTTGATCAGACCGATGTTCGGGCCTTCCGGCGTCTCAATCGGGCAGATACGGCCGTAATGCGTCGGATGCACGTCGCGCACTTCGAAGCCGGCGCGCTCGCGGGTCAGACCGCCCGGTCCAAGCGCCGAAAGACGGCGCTTGTGGGTGATCTCGCTGAGCGGGTTGGTCTGGTCCATGAACTGCGAGAGCTGCGAAGAGCCGAAGAACTCGCGCACGGCGGCAGCCGCCGGCTTCGCGTTGATCAGGTCCTGCGGCATAACCGTGTCGATGTCGACCGAGGACATGCGCTCCTTGATCGCGCGCTCCATGCGCAGGAGGCCGATGCGGTACTGGTTCTCCATGAGCTCGCCGACCGAGCGCACGCGGCGGTTGCCGAGATGGTCGATGTCGTCGATCTCGCCCTTGCCGTCGCGCAGGTCCACCAGCGTCTTGATGACACAGAGGATGTCTTCCTTGCGCAGCGTGCGCTGGGTGTCGGGCGCATCGAGGTCGAGGCGCATGTTCATCTTGACGCGGCCGACTGCGGAGAGGTCGTAACGCTCGGCGTCGAAGAACAGCGACTGGAACATCGCCTGTGCCGAATCCAGCGTCGGCGGCTCGCCCGGACGCATCACGCGGTAGATGTCGAACAGCGCGTCTTCACGCGTCATGTTCTTGTCTGCCGAGAGCGTGTTGCGGATATAGGGCCCGACATTGACGTGGTCGATGTCGAGCAGCGGCAGCTCCTTGTAGCCGTGCTCGTTGAGGGCCTTCATCGACTTGTCGGTGATCTCTTCACCGGCTTCGGCGTGGATTTCGCCGGTCTTCGGGTTGACGAGATCCTCGGCGAGATAGTTGCCGACGAGTTCCTCATCCGACAGACGCAGCGCCTTGAGCCCCTTCTCCTGGAGCTGACGGGCGGCACGGACGGTGAGCTTCTTGCCGGCTTCGAGCACGACCTTGCCGGTGTCGGCATCGATCAGGTCGTTGACGGTCGAATAGCCACGGAAACGGTTGGCGTCGAACGGAACGCGCCAGCCTTCCTTGGTCCGCTTGTAGAGGATCTTCTTGTAGAACGTCGACAGGATCGCCTCGCCATCGAGGCCGAGGGCGAACATCAGCGACGTCACCGGAATCTTGCGGCGACGATCGATACGCGCATAGACGATGTCCTTGGCGTCGAACTCGATGTCGAGCCAGGAGCCGCGATACGGGATCACGCGGGCAGCGAACAGCAGCTTGCCCGACGAATGGGTCTTGCCCTTGTCGTGGTCGAAGAACACGCCCGGCGAACGGTGCATCTGCGAGACGATGACGCGCTCGGTGCCGTTCACGATGAAGGTGCCGTTCATCGTCATGAGCGGGATGTCGCCCATGTAGACGTCCTGCTCCTTGATGTCCTTGACGGACTTCGCGCCGGTTTCTTCGTCGATATCGAACACGATGAGGCGCAGCGTCACCTTGAGGGGAGCCGCGAAGGTCATGCCGCGCTGACGGCACTCGTCGACGTCATATTTGGGCTGCTCGAACTCGTAGCGGACGAATTCCAGCATCGAGGTGCCCGAGAAGTCGGAAATCGGGAACACGGAACGGAACACGGCCTGCAGGCCCTCGTCGAGGCGCCCGCCCGCGGGTTCATCGACCATCAGGAACTGGTCATAGGACGCCTTCTGAACCTCGATGAGGTTCGGCATCTCGGCGACTTCCTTGATGTGTCCGAAAAACTTGCGAACGCGTTTGCGACCGGTGAATGTCTGCTGCGCCATCGTGGCCTCTCATTTTCGTCGCCCGATCTGGGCGAACCGTCCGGAACGCAGCTGCCGCCGCTCCCCGGGTTGAATTTTTCGAACCCGTTTTGGGGAACCGAAAATCCAGTTTCAGGCCGTCATGTCCTGAATCTGTTCTTCAGACCTTCAAAACGCAAAACGACGCGCGGGGCGCATAGGCACGCCCGCCCGTCACAACGATCGTCTTCACGGACTGCAAAAGCCCGAAATAGCCTGCTCTCCCAACGGCTTACAGGGAAATCCGGCATCCCTGCCCACCGCGCTTTCGTGCTGCCGACCCGATATGGGGCGACAATAGTGCAGATTCGAGGGGTAAACCCTCAAATCCCCACACATTTTCGTGTCTGGCCTGCGTCGGGACGATCCGTCGCACGCCTTTTGCATCTGACCACCTTCTCGAGGCCGCCCCTTTGACGGGCAGACCAAGGTCCCGGGCCTCGGCCCGGGACCCCGCCCGTAAGCGTTGCTTACTTGAGCTCGACCTTGGCGCCAGCCTTCTCGATCTGGGCCTTGATCTTCTCGGCTTCTTCCTTGTTCACGCCTTCCTTCAGCGGCTTCGGAGCACCCTCGACGAGGTCCTTTGCTTCCTTCAGGCCGAGACCGGTGATGGCGCGGACTTCCTTGATGACCTCGATCTTCTTCTCGCCAGCCGAGGCGAGAACGACCGTGAACTCGGTCTTCTCTTCGGCCGGAGCGGCGGCAGCGCCACCACCAGCCGGGCCGGCCACGGCGACAGCCGCAGCAGCCGAAACGCCCCACTTCTCTTCGAGGAGCTTGGCGAGTTCAGCGGCTTCGAGCACGGTGAGGCTCGAGAGGTCGTCAACGATCTTCTGCAAGTCAGCCATTGTTCAGTTTCCTTAAGTGTATGTCTGGTTCGGGTTTGAGTTTTGCGAAGGGCGTCAGGCCGCTTCGCCCTTTGAGGCATGAGCCTGGATGACGCGCGCGAGCTTGCCCGCGGGCGCGTTGGCGAGCTGAGCGAGCTTGGTCGCCGGGGCCACAAGCAGGCCGACGATCTTGCCGCGCAGTTCGTCAAGCGACGGCAGCGAGGCAAGCGCCTTCACGCCGTCGACATTCAGGACGGTCTTTCCCATCGAGCCGCCGATGATGACGAACTTTTCGTTCGCCTTGGCGAATTCGATGGCGACCTTCGGCGCCGCTACCGGATCGTTCGAAGTGGCGATCACGGTCGGTCCCTTCAGCATGGGGCCGATGGCAACGACGTCGGTGCCTTCAAGAGCAATTTTGGCGAGACGGTTCTTCGAGACCTTCACCGAGGCGCCAGCCTGCTTCATCTGCGTGCGCAGCTTCTGCATCTGGGCAACGGTCAGGCCGGAATATTGGGCAACGACCGCGACGCTCGTGGTCTTGAAGACCCCATTGAGCTGTTCGACCGCTTCCTTTTTTGCCGCTCGTTCCACAGCAAGCTCTTTCCGGTTGGCGGTCATCGCAAAAGCGGGACCGCCGGGTTGCACCCATTGTCCCGCTCAAACCTGAACCTCTGGGTCAAAAACCCTTTGGACACGCCGGGGCGAGACAACGATTAAAGCCTGCCCTCCGAGAGCCCAAGGGCCCACGGCGTGTCGAGGTCCGAACCAGATCCGTTCCGCAACCACCTTAAGGTGGAAGGCGAAGTGAAATCCGGTCTTCACCCGTCTATGCAGGCCATGCGATTAAGCCGTTGAGAAATCAAAATTTCTCGCGGGCGCCTGCAGTCTTGGACAGGACAAGGCCAGCCGGCGAACCGCCTGACCTCTGCCCGCATCCCACCGACCGATGGATTTTCCTTCCTTTTCGGGCAAATCCTTGCGGACGTCCTGAAAAGGAATGATCTCCTGTGTGTCGGGTTTTCGGAATGCGTGCACGAACGCGCCAGCCAAGGCCGGCACGTCCGGAAGCGGTTCTTTAACCGCTCTCTGCCGGATTGCCAAGAGCAAAATTCGCACCAGCTCCAATCCGTTGCCAACGGGGCTTGATCCAGGCCGACAAGGGCCGATTCAGGCCGATTTGACCTCGTAGGGCAGCGGCTTGCCTTCGAAGAACGCACTCAAATTGGCCAGCACGCAGTTCTGCATGGCGACCTGCGATTCGAGGGTATGGCCGCCGATATGCGGGGCGAACACTACATTAGGCAGCGCCGTCAGTGCATCGGGGGCGTGCGGCTCCTTCTCGAAGACGTCGAGGCCGGCTCCGGCGATGGTCTTGTCGGTCAAGGCGGCGACCAGAGCCGGCTGGTCGATGACCGAGCCGCGCGAGATGTTGACCACATGGCCGTCCGCACCAAGCCGCCCCAGGATATCGGCGTTGACGACGTGCTGGGTCTCGGCCCCTGCCCGGACCGCGATCATCAGCACGCTGCACCAGTCGGCCAGCGCCTCCAGCGACGGGAAATATTGATAGGGCAGATCGTATTTGCTGCGGCTGAAATAGCCGACCTCGCTCTCGAACGCGGCGCAGCGCGCGGCGATCTTGCGGCCAATCTCGCCCATGCCGTAGACGCCGATGCGGCGGCCTGGCATGCCGGCCTGCGGACGCATCATGGGCGACGGCTTTGACGTCGCCCAATCGCCGCTGCGGACATATTGGTCAGCGACCAGGATCCGCCGTGTCGTCGCCAGCATCAGCGTCATCGCGATATCAGCAACCGAAGCCGCATTGGCGCCCGGGCTGTGGCCGACCGCAATGTTGCGCGCGGCGGCCTCTTTCAGGTCGACGCCATCATAGCCGGTGCCATAGCAGACGATCGCGCCAAGTCTGGGAAACATGTCCATCGCCTCGGCATCCAGCGGCGATCCGCCGGCCGTAAGCAGCGCGCGGATAGTGCCGAGCTCGTCCGCCGAAAACACCTCCCGCGCAGGCTGGCCGCGCGTGTCGAGCAGCTCGAACCGCTCGGCGAAGCGCACCAGCATCGTCTTGGGAAAACGCGAGAAGATCAGAACCTTGTCAGCCATTGTTGTTTCCGGTGAGTGCCGCCGAAAATGGAAAGGGGCGGAATCGGTCGCCCGATTCCGCCCCTCGCCTCATCCGATTTCCAAACCTTAGCCGAGAATGGTGCCCGGCTCGACCTTCACGCCCGGACCCATCGTCGAGGACACCGCAACGCGCTGGATGTAGGTGCCCTTGGAGCCAGCCGGCTTCGCCTTGGCGACCGCGTCAGCCAGAGCCTTGATGTTCTCGACCAGCTTTTCCTCGGAGAACGAGGCCTTGCCGACGCCGGCCTGCAGGATGCCGGCCTTCTCGACGCGGAACTCGACCGAGCCACCCTTGGCCCCCTTCACCGCACCGGTGACGTCCATGGTCACGGTGCCGATCTTCGGGTTCGGCATCAGGCCGCGCGGGCCGAGCACCTTACCGAGGCGGCCGACCAGCGGCATCATGTCGGGGGTCGCAATACAACGGTCGAAATCGATCGCGCCGTTCTGCACCTTCTCGACCAGGTCTTCGGCGCCGACGACGTCGGCACCGGCGGCCTTGGCTTCGTCAGCCTTGGCACCGCGGGCGAACACGCCGACGCGGAGCGTACGGCCGGTGCCGTTCGGCAGGGTCACGACGCCGCGGACCATCTGGTCGGCGTGACGCGGATCGACGCCGAGATTGATCGCGACCTCGATGGTCTCGTCGAACTTCGCTTTCGCGCGTTCCTTGACCATCTTGATGGCGTCCGCGAGCGGGTAAAGCTTCTCGCGGTCAACACCTTCGCGGGCTTTGTTCAAACGCTTTCCGATTGCCATGACCGCTTACCCCGCAACTTCCAGACCCATCGAACGGGCGGAGCCCTCGACCATCTTCATGGCCGATTCGATGGTGTCGCAATTGAGATCCTTCATCTTCTTCTCGGCGATCTCGCGCACCTGCGCTTTGGTCACCTTGCCGGCCTTGTCACGGCCCGGCGCCTTCGAGCCGGACTGGATCTTGGCAGCCTGCTTGAGGAAGAAGGACATCGGCGGCGTCTTCATCTCGAAGGTGAAGGAACGGTCCGCGTAAATGGTGATGATCACCGGGATCGGAGTGTTCTTCTCTTCCTTCTGGGTCTGGGCGTTGAACGCCTTGCAGAACTCCATGATGTTGAGACCGCGCTGACCAAGCGCGGGACCGATCGGGGGCGAAGGATTCGCCGCACCGGCCGGGACCTGAAGCTTCAGGTATCCGGTCACTTTCTTTGCCATGTATCACTCCTGTTGTGCCGGCAATCGCCGGCGGTTTCAGGTTCGTGGTCTGGGTCGGATGCGGCTGGCAACCGCCCTCTCCCTCCCACGGCCTCTCGATGCGTGAGACCGAAGCCTCACGCCTTACCCGATCAGACCTTCTCGACCTGACCGAATTCCAGTTCCACGGGCGTTGCGCGACCGAAGATCGACACCGCGACCTTCACGCGCGAGCGTGCCTCGTCGATTTCCTCGACCACACCAGAGAACGAGGCGAACGGGCCGTCGGCCACGCGCACGTTCTCGCCGATCTCGAACGACACCGACGCCTTCGGCCGTTCCACGCCCTCCTGCACCTGGTGCAGGATGCGCATGGCCTCGGATTCCGAGATCGGCATCGGCTTGTTTTCCGCGCCGAGGAAGCCCGTAACCTTCGGCGTGTTCTTGATCAGATGAAACGCCTCGTCGGTCAGCTTCATCTTCACCAGCACGTAGCCCGGGAAGAACTTGCGCTCGGCGTCGATCTTGCGGCCGCGGCGCACTTCCGTGACCTTCTCGGTCGGAACCAGCACCAGCTCGAACAGCTCCTCGAGCCCGCGCTGCTTGGCCTGCTCGCGGATCGATTCGGCGACCTTCTTCTCGAAGTTCGAATAAGCGTGGACGATATACCAGCGCTTGTCGGACGATTGGGTTGCGGCGGCTGTTGCCATCAGTGAATGCCCAAAAGGAAGGTGATGAGGTAGCGGATGATCTGGTCGGCGGCGAAGAAGAAGATCGAGGCCACAGCGACCATCACGAACACCATGATGGTGGTGATCGTGGTCTCACGACGGGTCGGCCAGGTGACCTTGGCGGTCTCCGAACGCACTTCCTGCAAGAACTTGAACGGGCTGACTGCCATCGTTTGAGACGCCAATAAGGATTTCGGGGATCCGAACAGCCGCCTGTGGCCCAGCCCTCTGTCTCGAAGGATGAGCCGGAAAACCGGGCTCTGATGTTCGGGGATTTCAAAGCCGCGCCGGAGATCCGCGTCTAACGGGCCGGCTGCGAGTGGGGGGTATCTACTGCGGATGAGGCCAAAGGTCAAGATCGAGGGAGCGAGCCAGGCCCGACCGGCCTTGCCTGGACGACCAGGCAGAGCCCAAACCGATCAAGGGCTTATCTGCCTCTTACGGGCACGTCCCAAAGGGCTTTGACCTGTTAGCCGACAGATCGCCCCATGAGCGCCCTCGCCTTGGGCGCCCTTGGCGAACGCCCCTCAGACGGCGCTATCGACTATGGAAATACCCGGCAGCGGAACCACGAACTTTCCGCCCTCGGCGAAATAGCGGGCGTGCTTGGCCCGGATCGGGTCGACATAGCGCCAGGCGAAGACGACGACGAAGGCCGGCTTGCGCTCGTAGAGCGCGGCGGGGGGCAGGATCGGGATGTCGTAGCCAGGGCCCGCCATCACGCTCCCCTTCTTGGGATCGTCGTCCACCAGGAAGTCGATCTTGTTCTCCAGGCCGAACTGCGGCAGCAGCGTCGTGGTGCCGACGGAAACGCCATAGCCCGCGACCGATTGACCGCACGCATGGGCGGCATCAGCCATCGCGACCAGGTCGTCGCGGATGGCCGCAATTCTGTTGGCGTAGGGCGCATAATAGGCTAGCTGATCGACGCCGAGCCGGTCCTCCTCGGCGATCAAGCGCGCGACGTCCGCCGACGGTTTCTTGGCACCACCGGCGCGCTGAACCGTCACGCGGATCGAGCCGCCCTTGGTCCAGATGTGCTGGACGTCGATCAACTCCATCCCGAGCCGCGCGAAGAAGCGCGTCAGCGGCTTGATGTTAAAATACGACAGATGCTCGTGATAGACGGTATCGAGCAGGTTCTTCTCGGTGACGTCGACGCCGTATTGCGTCTCGAACACGAACAGCCCGTCCGGCGCCAGCACGTCGCGGACCCCGATCACCAGCGGATCGAGATTGTCGACATTGGCGATCATGTTGTTGGCGATCACGACGCTGGCCGCGCCATGGCTCTTCAGGATGCGCTGGCCAATGGTGTCGGTGAAGAAATCGCCGATGGTTTCGATGCCCGCTTCCGTCGCGCGCCGGGCGATGTCGACGGCAGGATCGACGCCCAGCACTCGCATGCCGCGTTCCCTGAAGAAGCCGAGCAGCGATCCGTCGTTGCTGCCGAGCTCGACGACCAGCGAGCCCGGCGGGATCGCAAAGCGGCTGAGCACGTCATTGGCGTAGCCTGCGAAATGCTCGCGCAGGCCAAGCGACAGCGAGGTCGTATAGACATAGTTGCGGTACTGGACCTCAGGATTGCCGACATGGAGAATCTGGAGATGGCCGCAATCCCGGCAGAGATGCAACGCCATCGGAACCGCCGCGCGGAACACCGGATCGTCGGCGCTGGCATTCGGGACCTGGAAGTTTGGCGTTCCGATCGGCATTCCGGCCATCGGAACCACCAGCTCTTGCTTGTCCGAGTGACACAGGCGGCAGGTGTGACGGACGTAGAACAGGTTTTTCATCGTGGAACCGGAAAACGAGACTTACGGGCGATGACGCAATCCGACCTCGAGGGAGATTCGGATCGACGTTAGCGAATCAGGCAGTCAGGCCGCCGGGTATTCGACCCGACCGATGATGAGGTCGATCGCCGCCATCATCCAGAACTGATGCGCTGTCTCGACAATGTTGTAGCTGCGGCTGTCCACCCAGAAATTGACGTCGCCGAGCTCGCGCAGGGGATTGTCCGCGCTCATGCCCGACAGCGTGATCACGTCGAGCCTCATCGTCCGCGCCTGCTCGACAGCACGTAGAATGTTCTTCGATTGCCCCGAGGAACTGATCGCCACAAGGCAATCGCCCACGCGGGCGCTCAGCCGCAAGGCGTGTGCGAGCCAGTCCTCGAAACCAAAATCGTTGGCAAGGCAGGACATCATGCTGGCATCGCTGAAGCACAGCGCCGGCACCGACGCGTTCTTCGTCAGGTCAATCGCCAGATGCGAGGCGATTCCCGCCGAGCCTCCGTTGCCGATGAATATGACTCGGCCGCCCTGCTCTCGCGCACGGAGCCAGGTCGCGCGGGTGGCGGCGATCCCGGCAATGACATCGTCATCGACCGCTGTCGCACGGTGGAGGCGCCCCACGTAGTCGTCGATGAAGGCCTTGTGGTCGACGACGGCCTGATCGTCGAGGACGGACCTATCGTCGAGGACGGACCTGTCGTCGCGGAAGGCCTTATAACGGGAGTTCATGGACTCGGAAGGCATGGCGGCGGCTCGACTACATCTTGGCGTCGTGATACCGACTAACGCAGTGGATTGCAAAAGTGTCGCGTTTGTAACAGTAGCGAGTGTAGGTCTGGCACTCACGAGTTGCGATCAACGTTGGCAACGCCCGCAGGGCATCGCACCACGGAAATCCCTATGAAATGCATTGTTACAGGCGGTGCGGGCTTCATCGGCAGTCACCTCGTCGATCGACTCCTTGATGACGGTCACGAGGTCATTGCGCTCGACAACTTCGTCATAGGACGTCCGGAGAATCTATCACGGCACGCTGATTCGAGTCGTCTGAAGATCGTGCGCGCCGACGTCACCGAACGCGAATCACTCGATCCGTATTTCTACGGCGTCGACTGGGTCTTCCATCTCGCGGCGCTGGCCGACATCGTTCCTTCGATCGAGTCGCCGATCCCGTATCATCGCGCCAATGTCGACGGCACTGTCAATGTCCTCGAGGCCGCGCGGCACGCGGGCGTCAGCCGCTTCGTGTATGCCGCCTCGTCGTCCTGCTACGGAATTCCCGACTCCTATCCAACGCCGGAGGACGCGGAAATTCGACCGATGTATCCATACGCGCTCACGAAGAATCTCGGCGAGCAATGCGTCATGCACTGGTGCAAGGTCTACAGGCTTCCGGCCGTGGCCCTTCGCTTGTTCAACGTGTTCGGCCCGCGCCATCGCACCACGGGCACCTACGGTGCCGTTTTCGGCGTCTTCATGGCGCAGAAGCTCGCGGGCAAGCCCTTCACGGTGGTCGGCGACGGCGAGCAAACCCGCGATTTCACCTTCGTCAGCGATGTCGCCGATGCCTTCGTGACTGCTGCAGGTTCGGGCGTCTCAGGCGAGGTATTCAACGTCGGCTCCGACAACACCTACAGCGTCAACTGGCTGGTCGAGCTTCTCGGCGGCGAGAAGGTCCATATCCCCAAGCGCCCCGGCGAACCCGATTGCACCTACGCGGACATCTCCAAGATCAGGCGAGTGCTGAAATGGACGCCGAAGGTGAAGTTTGAGGATGGCGTCGCGATCATGCTGAAGTCGATGAACCAGTACAAGGATGCACCCTTGTGGACGGTGGACCAGATCGCCCACGCCACCAAGGACTGGTTCAAATACCTCGGCGACGACAACAACGCGACGTCAGGTGCCCCAGAGAAAGCCATCCATTGAACAATCGCATTCGACCTTCACGTTGTGGCCGCAACCGATCGCTTCGGGCCGGTCTTCTGAGACAACCGGCGCTCTGGGTTGATTGACATGGGCAACGCTTCGATAGACCACCCGATGGTCCATACGGCTCCCCACGACAAGATCAAGACAATCGAGGAACTCGGTGCGATCGCGCGCGAGGCACGGGCCGAGGGCCGCACCGTCGCGCTGTGTCACGGCGTGTTCGATCTGGTCCATCTCGGTCACGTCCGGCACATCCTGGCGGCAGGCGACGAGGCCGACGTCGTCATCGTGACTGTTACGGCCGACCGCTACGTCAACAAGGGACCGGGCCGCCCGATCTTTCCGGAAACGATGCGAGCCGAGATGCTCGCCGCACTCGCCGGCGTCGACTGGGTCGGCATCAACCCGACGTCGAGCGCCGAGCCTGTGCTCGAGACGGTGCGCCCCGACATCTATGTGAAGGGGTCGGACTACGAGAATCCCGAGGAAGACGTAACCGGCAAGATCGCGTCCGAGCGCGAGGCGGTCGAACGCCACGGCGGCCGTATCCTTTTTACGCGCGACGTGACCTTCAGCTCGTCTTCGCTGATGAACCGCCACTTCGACATCTACGATCCACCGTTGCGGGACTATCTCCAGAAGGTGCGTGAAAGCGGCGGCGCCGAACGCCTGCTGAGGTTGATCGACAAGATCCGGGACATGCACGTCGTGCTCGTCGGCGATACGATCATCGACGAGTACCAGTATGTTTCGGCGCTGGGGAAGTCCTCCAAGGAGAACATCGTCGCGACCCTGTTCAAGAACCGGGAGCAGTTCGCGGGTGGCGTGATCGCCGCTGCGAACCATGTCGCGAGCTTCTGCAAGTCGGTCGAGGTCGTCACCACGCTCGGCAACGACGATCCGGAGGCGTTCCTTCGCACGCATATCCGCCCGAACGTCACCCTGACACCGATCCGCATCGAAAACCGCCCGACGACCCGCAAGCTGCGTTACGTCGAGCTTGGCTACCTGCACAAGCTGTTCGAAGTCTACACCATGGACGACACGCCGGTCAGCGAGGCGCAACGGAAGGAGATAGATGGCTTCACGGCGGAACGCGTACGCAACGCGGACGTGGTCATCGTCACCGATTTCGGCCACGGCATGATCGCATCCAGCACGATCGACACGCTGATCGCCAACTCCAAGTTCCTCGCGGTCAACGCCCAGAGCAACAGCGGAAACCATGGCTACAATCTGATCACGAAATACAGGCGGGCCGACTACATTTGCATCGACGCGCCGGAAGCGCGCCTGGCGGCCACCGACAAGTTCAGCGAGATCGAAGCGGTGATCGAGGAAGGCCTGCACGCCAAGATCGACTGTGACAAGATGATCATCACGCACGGCTCGTTCGGTTGCTATCCCTTCTCACCGGAAACCGGCGTCTCGCGTGTGCCCGCCTTCACCAAGACGGTCGTCGACACCGTCGGCGCGGGCGACGCCTTTCTCACGATCACGGCGCCGCTGGTCGCCGCGGGCGGCGATATCGAGGATGTCGCCTTCATCGGCAACGCGGCGGGCGCAATCAAGGTGGGGATCGTCGGCCATCGCAACTCGGTCGAGAAGGCGCCGCTGGTCAAGTTCGTCACTGCGCTGCTGAAGTAACGTGAGCCCAGGATCCGGAGAACGACAGTGATTGGTCAGAGATGGAACGTGATGGTCACTGGTGGCGCCGGCTATGTCGGCAGCGTGCTGGTCCCCCAATTGCTGGCAGCGGGCCACAAGGTCACCGTGCTTGACCTGTTCATGTACGGCGAATCTGTTTTCGACGCCGTTCGCAACAATCCGAACCTTCGCCTGATCCAGGGCGACATCCGCGACGAGGCGGCGATCAACGAGGCGCTGCGCGGCAATAATGCGGTGATCCACCTCGCCTGCATCTCCAATGATCCCTCGTTCGAGCTCGATCCGGCGCTCGGCAAGTCCATCAACTACGACTGCTTCCGGCCCATGGTGCGCGCCGCGAAGAAAGCGGGCGTCAAGCGCTTCATCTACGCGTCCTCCTCGAGCGTCTACGGCATCAAGGACGAGGCCGAGGTGACCGAGGATCTGTCCTGCGAGCCCCTCACGGACTATTCGAAGTTCAAGGCGATGTGCGAGACCGATCTCGCCGACGAGGCCGCTTCCGGCTTCGTCGCGTGCACGGTTCGCCCCGCCACCGTCTGCGGTTACGCGCCGCGACAGCGGCTCGACGTCGTCGTCAACATCTTGACCAATCTCGCGGTCAACACCGGCCGTATCCGCGTGTTCGGCGGGACGCAGCGCCGGCCCAATCTGCACATCGAGGACATGTCCGCGGCCTATTTGTTCCTGCTTCAGCAGGACGACGCGAAGATCGACGGCAAGACCTACAACATCGGCTACGAGAACCACTCGCTGATGAAGATCGCCGACATCGTCAAGTCGGTGGTCGGCAGCAATGTCCACGTCGTCGTCGAGCCCACCGACGATCTGCGCTCCTATCACGTCTCCTCGGAAAAGATCCGCCGCGAGCTCGGCTTCGCGCCGACCCACACGATCGAGCAGGCGGTGTCCGGGCTCGTCGACGCCTTCAAGTCCGGGCGTTTGCCCGATTCACTCAACGACCCCCGGTACTTCAACATCAAGATGATGCAGAACATCAGCCTGAAGTGAGCGGCGTGCGGATAGGGATCGATTTCGACAACACGATCATCTGCTACGACAAGGTCTTGGCCGATGTCGCGCGCCAGCGTGGGCTCGTGCCGGAGGGCTGGGAGGGCCTGAAGACCGACATACGCGATCACCTACGATCCCGCGAGGGCGGCGAACGGGCGTGGCAAGGTCTGCAGGGTTTCGTCTACGGCAAAGGAATTGGTGGCGCCGAAATCTATCCTGGCGTCCGGGAGTTTTTGGCTGCATGCAGGCAGGCGGACGCGAAGGTCTACATCGTCAGCCACAAGACCCGGTATGGCCACCAGGACCCGGACCATACCGACCTACGTGACGCCGCGCGCAACTGGCTGCGCCGAGCCGGCCTGATCGACGTTGCGGATGCGGCGCTGGCTACTCGCGATGTCTATTTCGAGGACACGCAGGCCGCCAAGGTCGACAGACTTGCAAGCCTGACGCTCGACGTCTTCATCGACGATCTCGTCGATGTGTTCGAGCAGCCGCACTTCCCGGCGACAACTCGCTCGATCCTGTTCACGCAATCCCAGCGTCGCTGCCCTGCGCAGTGCAAGCGAATCGCGACATGGACCGAGATCCGCCACGAGGTGTTCGCGGCATGAGCGAGCCCCAGATCAGCACATCGGATGCGATGACGATCGGCAGCCGCCTCGCCGGGACCCGTGTCCTAGCCGCCGAGCCGGCACGCGCGGGCGGCAACAACAGGGTGTTTCGGCTGGAGACGGCCGAGGGACCGCCGCTCGCCCTCAAGCATTATCCATCCGACGGGCGCGATCGCCTCGGGCAGGAATATGACGCGCTCGTGTTCCTGTCGCGCCACGGCATCGATTCGGCGCCGCGGCCGGTCGCGAGGGACGCGGATGCGTCCTGCGCGCTGTATCAATGGTTCGACGGCGAGGCTGCAGTGCTGCGCCCGCAGGACGACGACGCCGATCAGCTCGCCGATTTTCTGGTCGCGCTGCAGAAGCTTCGCAATGCCGAGGGCGCGCGGCATTTGAGGAACGCGTCGGCCAGCGTTTTCTCGCCCGAGGAAGCGATCGCGCAGTACGAGCATCGACTGAACAGCCTGAGGCCAGTCTCCGAAACTGATTCCGACCTGCGCGCGTTCGTCGACGGCAGCCTGATTCCCAGCACTGCGATCGCAATCCGGCGGCTCCACAGGCTCTATGCGGAAGCGGGGCGGGATCCAGCGGACGTGCTTGTGCCCGCGCATCGCGCCTTGAGCCCATCGGATTTCGGGCTGCACAATGCACTGCGCACTGCAGATGGACGACTGCGCTTCATCGACTTCGAATATTTCGGCTGGGACGATCCGGCCAAGCTCGTCGCCGACACAGCGATTCACCCCGGCAGCAACCTATCTGAGGCCAGCGCGAATCACTTGATTGTCCGGCTCTCATCCAGCTTCAAGGCCGGCGATGACGCGTTTGCGAACCGCCTTGACGCGCTGTATCCTGTGTTCGGCGCAATCTGGTGCCTGATTGTCCTGAATGCCTATTTGCCGGAAAGTCGCTCCCGACGCGCCTTGGCTGCGCAAGGTGGCGATCTGACGGTCCGCCTCGCCGGTCAGCTCGACAAAGCCCGCCGGCTCCATCAAGCGATTCGCCAAATTGATCCAGATCTCATCCCACGCTGAAGCCGCCCTCACCTGCACGCTGGATGAGCGCAGTCTCTATCTGCGCCGCCTGGTACTCGGTTCCGTCCGCTCGGCGGGACGCGGACATGTCGGTCCGGCGTTGTCGCTGATCGAGATGGTCCGTGTTCTCTACGACGACGTGCTGCGGATCGATCCGAAGAACCCGCGCGATCCGAACCGCGACCGCGCGATCCTCAGCAAGGGACACGGTTGTCTGGCGCTCTATGCGCTCCTCGCCGATCGCGGATTCTTCCCGCTGTCGGAGCTGGACGGCTTCTGCGGCCCCGACAGCATCCTCGGCGGACACCCCGAATACGGGATGGTGCCGGGCGTCGAGGCATCGACCGGCGCGCTCGGACATGGCCTGTCGATCGGCGTCGGGCTCGCACTCGCCGCACGCTTGCGCGAGCGCAGCTACCGGACTTTCGTCCTGCTCGGTGACGGCGAGATCAACGAGGGATCGGTATGGGAAGCCGCCATGGGCGCGGCCAAGCACGGCCTCGACAATCTGGTCGCGCTGATCGACTACAACAAGCTGCAGAGCTACGGGCCCACCGACTACGTGCTGCCGCTGGAGCCGCTCGCCGACAAATGGCGCAGCTTCGGCTTCGCCGTGCAGGAGCTCAACGGCCACGACGTTGGCGCCCTGCGCAACGTGCTGAAGCAGGTGCCGGCCGTTGCGGGAAAACCGACGGCGATCATCTGCCATACCGTCAAGGGCAAGGGTCTGCCGCCCGCAGAATCCAACGCCGACTGGCACCACAAGAACAAGCTGACCGAGAGCGAACTCGACGCCATTCGCGTCGCTGTCGGCGAATTTTGATCGGCACCCCATGCGCAACACCGCGATGAACATGGTCCACAAGCTCGCCGCCCGCGACGAGCGGGTGCTCTACATCGGCTCCGACCCAGGCGCTGGCACGCTGCGCGCGATGAGCAAGGAGTTTCCCAAGCGCCATCTGATCGAAGGCATTTCGGAAGCGCACATCGTCGGCATGTCGGCCGGCCTGGCGATGGAAGGCTTCGTACCTTACGTCAACACAATCGCGACCTTCCTGACGCGGCGCTGTTACGAGCAGGTCGCCGTCGATCTCTGTCTGCACAATCTGCCCGTGCGCCTGATCGCCAATGGTGGCGGCCTCGTCTACGCACCGCTCGGCCCCACCCACCAAGCGATCGAGGATATCGCCATCATGCGGGCACTGCCGAACATGACGGTGATCTGCCCGTGCGATGCCGATGAAGCCGCGCGCATGATGGAGCAGACGCTGGACTGGAAGGGTCCGATCTACATTCGCCTCGGCAAGGGCGGTGATGCGATCGTCTCGAAGGCCGAGCACGGCTTCGAGATCGGCAAGGCCATCCTGATGCGGCCGCCCGGCGAAATCGTGATGATCACGACCGGCATCATGCTTCAGCGCGCGCTGGCGGCGGCCGACCTGCTCACCGCACAGGGCATCCGCGCCGGCATCCTGCACATGCATACGGTGAAGCCGCTCGATACCGATGCACTGCTGCATGTCGCCGGCGGCACTCGCCTGCTGGTGACGCTCGAGGAGCACGTGCCCTCGGGCGGCCTCGGCAGTGCGGTGGCGGAGGCCCTGATCGACAAGCTTGGTTCGGGCCTGCCGGCGATGCTGCGGCTGTCGCTGCCGGATCGCTTCATGCACAATTACGGCTCGCAGGACTCACTGCTGAAGAAGCACGGCCTCTCCGCAAGCGCCATCGCGACCTCGATCGAGCGCGCGCTCGGCTCCCATACCTCAGTTCCTCAACTTCATCCCACCTGACGGGCCACATGTACGACGTTCGATATTCCTATCTGCTCGAGCAATTCTCCGACCCCGCCCCGATCCTGGCCGAGATCGGCCGGCTGGTTGCGACAGGTGACTTCACGCTTGGCAAGCCTGTCGCCGAATTCGAGAAACGCTTTGCCGAGCTGATCGGCGTGCGTCACGCCATCGGCGTCGGATCCGGCACCGACGCCCTCAAGCTGCCGCTGAAGGCGCTCGGCATCGGCCATGGCGACGAGGTCATCACCGCCGCCAACACCTTCATCGCCACCGTCGGCGCGATCGCCGAGACCGGGGCAACGCCGGTGCTGGTCGACTGCGACGATTCCTTCTGCATGAATGTCGACTACGTCGAAGCCGCCATCACCGGGAAGACCAAGGCGATCATGCCGGTTCAGCTGACCGGCGAAGTCACCGACATGGGCAAGCTGATGGCGATCGCAGAGCGTCACAACATCCCGGTCGTCGAGGACGCATGCCAAGGCATCCTGTCGGAGTTCGCGGGCAAGCGGTCAGGCACCCACGGCATCGCCGCCGGCTTCTCGCTCCATCCGCTCAAGAACCTCAACGTCTGGGGCGATGCCGGCGTCGTCGTCACCAATGACGACGGCATGAATGAAAAGCTCCGCCTGATCCGCAACCACGGCATGAAGAACCGCGACGAGATTGCGACCCTCGGCTGCAACTCGCGGCTGGATTCCCTGCAAGCCGTCGTCGGCAACTGGCTGATCGGCCAGACGGGCGAGATCACGCGGCGTCGGATCGAGAATGCAGCCTATTACGACGCGGGCCTTGCCGGCCTGCCCGGCCTACGCGTTCCGCCCCGCCGGCCCAACGTGAAGCACGTCTATCACCTCTACATGGTGTTCGCCGAACGCCGCGACGACCTCTACAAGTACTGCCTGGACAACGGCATCGAAGCCAAGATCCACTACCCGATCCCGCTGTATCAGCAGGAAGGCCTCAAGCATCTCGGCTATGCCCCCGGCACCTTCCCGGTCACCGATCGCCACGCCAAGGAGGTCATCAGCTTCCCCGTCGACCAGCATCTGACGCGTGTCCAGCAGGATCGCGTCATCGAGACCGTCAGGACGTTCTGCCATGGACGCTGACACCGGCCGCCGCCGCATCGGCTACGTCAATCTTCCCGCGCAGTTCGAGGAAGAGCGCGCCGAAATCATGCAGGCGGTGGAGAGCGTGTTCCAGCGCGGCGACTTCATCGGCGGTGCGGCGGTCGGAAAGCTCGAGGAGGAATTGTCCACCTATCTCGGCTCGCCGCACGTCGTGACGCTGAATTCCGGCACCGACGCGCTGATCCTCGCCATGCGGGCGCTCGACATCGGTCCCGGCGACGAGGTCATCACCCCGCCGAATTCGTTCGTGGCATCGACTGCTGCGATCATCGCAGTCGGTGCGACGCCCGTTTTTGCCGACGTGCTGCCGGACCAGAACATCGATCCCGCCGCGGTCGAGGCTGCCGTCACCCCACGGACCAAGGCGATCATGCCGGTGCACCTGACCGGACGCATGGCCGACATGAACCCGCTGATGGCGATCGCGAGCAAGCACGCGCTCGCCGTGATCGAGGACAGCGCGCAGGCCGTCGGCTCGACCTATGACGGCCGCAGGAGCGGCACCATCGGGACGTTCGGCTGTTTCTCCGCGCATCCGTTGAAGAATCTCAATGCCGCGGGCGACGCCGGCTTTCTCGTCACGGCCGATGCCGCGCTTGCTTCCCGAATCCGTCGGCTGCGCAATCACGGCCTGATCAACCGCAGCGACGTCCAGGAATGGGGCACCGTCTCGCGGCTCGACACGCTCCAGGCCGAGGTGCTGCGGATTCGCCTGCGTCACCTGCCCTCGGTGATCGAACGCCGCCGTCGCAACGCCGCGCAATACCGCGCCGAACTCGCCGGCCTGCCGTTGTTCGTTCCGCCCTGCCGCTACATCGAGTTCAACACCTTCCACACTTTCGTCGTGCAGACCGACCGTCGCGACGACTTCCAGAAATATCTGGCCGCCAGGAGCATCGAGACCGCGATCCACTATCCGGTGCCGATCCACCTTCAGCCGGCAGCAGCGCATCTGGGTCACGGTCGCGGCGCGTTCCCGGTGACCGAGCAGCAGGCCGATCAGATCCTCACGCTTCCCATCAACCAATTCCTCGCGACCGCCGACATCAGCTATGTCTCCGCGACCGTCCGGGAGTACTTTGCATGACGGATACGGACTTCCTTCAGGCCGACGAGCAGGCGCTGGCGCAGCGCTTCATCGACGACGGCTTCGTCACCACACCGGCGGACGACCGTGGCGGACTCGATCGTATCCAACGGTGCGCCGCCGAGCTCGCGGCCGATTATCTCAAGCTGCCGCACAGCAACGATCCCTATGCGGTGCTCGACAGCATCCACACGCGCGTGAGCGTCAACGATCTCAACGGACTGCGACTGCACGTCTTCAACGGCCTCAATGCCGAGCGCTGGTTCCGGCCGACCTATTTCCGCCTGGCGCGCTCGACGATCGAGACCATCGTCGGCAACGAGCTGTGCATGCAGCGCCGCGTCAACCTCAGCATCCAGCTGCCGGGCGACAGCTCCTCGCTGCTTGCCACCCATTCCGACGTCTGGTCGGGCGACTCGCCCTTCGAGGTCGTTGTGTGGGTGCCGCTCGTCGACGTCCAGCGTACCAAATCGATGTATCTGCTGCCGCCGCCCCTGAACGGCGACATGCAGGACCGGATGGCGAGCCTGCGCAGCGCCGAAGAACTCTACAAGGTGATCAAGCCGCACGCGACCTTCATCGAGATCCCCTATGGTCACGTGATGCTGTTCAACCAGACGCTGATGCACGGCAATCGCGTCAACGAGGAGCCCGGCACGCGCTGGAGCATGAACTGCCGCTTCAAGAGCATCATGTCGCCTTACGCAGACAAGCGCTTCGGCGAGTTCTTCGAGCCGATCCTGCTGCGCCCGGCGACGCGGGTCGGCATGCAGTACAAGCTGCCGGGAGGCTTCCATGGCTGAGCGAGCCGGCCATCGCGGCTACATCGGCGCCAGGCCGCTCAACGGCAGCCGCACTCCACAGCACGTGCAGAACATCGTGATCCGCGACTATGCGCGGCGGAAGAACCTGCAATATCTGCTCAGCGCCGCCGAGCACATCATGCCCGGCAGCTACATGGTGCTCGAGGACATCCTCGACGAGCTGCCTCGACTGAATGGCCTGATCCTGTACAGCATCTTCATGCTGCCGCCTGACGAGGCGCGGCGGCGCGAGATCTACGACCGCGTCCTGCGCGAGGGCTGTGACCTTCATGCGGCCGTCGAGGAGATCACGCTGTCCTCGCGCGAGGGCATTCAGGCGGTCGAGGACATCCTGCTCGTCAACAAATACGCGACGATCCTGTAACGGTGCTGCAGACAAGTTGGCGACAATGACCGAGATCAATCTGCTCCAACCGATGCACGCCTCGACCAAGCGCAACTACGTCCAGCGCGTGGTCGAGCATGACAAGGCGGAATCCGCCGCTGTAGCGCGGCTATGGGGACGCGATTATTGGGACGGCGACCGCCGCTATGGCTATGGCGGCTACCGCTATGACGGGCGCTGGCGCCCGCTCGCGCAGACCCTGATCGATCGCTACGGCATAAAATCCGGCATGAGCGTGCTCGATGTCGGCTGCGGCAAGGGCTATCTGCTCTACGAGTTCAGCCAGCTCGTGCCCGACCTCACCATCGCCGGCATCGACATCTCCGACTACGGCATCGCCAATGCCAAGGAGGAAGTGCGGCCGCAGCTGAAGGTCGGAAGCGCCGTCGAACTCCCCTATCCCGACCACACTTTCGATCTCGTGGTGTCGCTCGGCGTGCTGCACAATCTACCGCTCGAGGACGTGTTCCGCGCCGTATCCGAGATCGAGCGCGTCGGACGCAACGCTTCGAAATATCTGATGGTGGAATCGTTCCGCAACGAACGCGAGAAGGCGAACCTGCTCTACTGGCAGCTCACCTGCCTGAGCTTCCATGGTCCGGAGACGTGGGCCTGGATCTACGACAAATGCGGCTACCGGGGCGACCATGGGTTCATCTTCTTCGAATGAAGCGGGCCTAAGCCGGCCGACCTCGCTTCGCGCACAAAATCCGGAAGTCTATTATTCGGACGATGCCATCGTCACGGCGGACGATGCCATCATTGCCGAGCTGAAACGCATCGCCGCCGGCAACCTGCGCCTGCGCAGCCGGCTGTGCACGCATCCCGATCCTTCGTCCGGCCTGCACGAGATGCTGATCGTGCATCATCGCGAGGCCTATGTCCGGCCGCACAAGCATTTTGGCAAACCCGAGTCATTCCACGTCATCGAAGGCACGGCACAAATCATGATCTTCGACGATGACGGGCAAATTCGCGACGTGCTCGACATGGCGCCTTACGGCCATGGCAAGTGCTGCTACTACCGGATGCCCGAACAGGTGTTCCACTCGATCCTGATCACGTCCGAATGGCTGGTGTTTCACGAAACCACCGCGGGCCCGTTTGACCCGGCCCGCACGGCGTTCCCCGACTGGGCCCCGGATGGCAGCGACGCCGCCGCGGTCCAGGACTACGTCACGAAGGTTGGCCTGATTGCCGCGGACTGGCTGGCGCGTAGACAGAGGAATCAGCAGTGACCGACCATTGTCGCCTGTGCCACTCGACGAACCTGCGTCCGGTGATCGATCTCGGACAGATGCCGATTGCCCACCGTCTCCGGCACAGCAGGGACGAGCAGGACGAGCGTTATCCCTTTGAGGTGCTGGCCTGCGGCGATTGCGGCCTGCCCCAGATCGTCAAGCCGATCGACCCCGACATCCTGTACCGACAATTCAATTACAATTTCAGCAGTTGGAAGCCAGAGCCGCACCAGGCCGACGAGCTCGATACCATCGCGAAATTCTCGAAGCATCAATCCGTGTTCGAGATCGGATGCAACGACGGCCTGTTCATGGACAGGTTGCGCGAGCGCGGCGCCAAGGTCTTGGTCGGCGTGGAGCCCAACCCGGTCTCCGGCAAGATCGCCGGCGAGCGCGGCATCAAGGTCTATGCCGACATGATCAGCCCAGCACTCTGCCACGATGCGGTCGCACAGGCCGGCAAGTTCGATCTTGTGGTCTCGCGCCAGGTACTGGAACACATCGTCGACTTCGAGAACTTCTTTGACTGCGTAAAGATCGCGCTCAGCGACGACGGGCTGCTGTTCATCGACGTACCTGACTTCGCGCCCGGCTCGACGGCGGGCGACCTCTCGGTCCTCTGGGAGGAACACGTCAGCTACTTCACCGAACCGACGCTCCTTGCGCTGCTGGCGCGCCATGGCTTCGAGGCGGTCTCCGTCAAAAAGTACAATTTCAGCGGCGGCAGTCTTGCCATCGCCGCCCGCCGCGCCGCGGGCGCCGTGACTGCGCCGCCCGCGCCAGCCGGCGTCGGCGAGAAATTCGGCCAGCGCGCAAAGGAGTACGGCGCCCGTCTCCGCCCGATCCTCGCCAAGGCCCGCGCCAGCGGCGCCGAGATCGCAATCTACGGCGCCGGCTGCCGCGCCTGCACCTTCACCAATGCCCATGAACTCGCAGGATTCGTCGATCTCTCGGTCGACGACCAGAAAGAGCGCCAGGGATTGTTCCTGCCCGGCACCGGGATTCCGATCCGCTCACCGGAGGACCTCACCAGCAGATCCGGTCCGCTGGTTTGTCTTCTCGCCGTGAACCAGGAAAACGAAGACAAGGTCAGCAACCGGCTGCGCCAGAATTTGAAACGTCCGCTCCAGATCGTCTCGATCTTTGCGCCGTCCGAGATCTGGCGTGAACTTGACAGGCTCGATGCCGCCGCAGGATCGCTGCATGGCTGAGGACAAGCTCTTCAACTACTACGAACGCCAGGACGTTCTGCCGACGTTCGGCAATTTCAAATCGTCCGCCGCGCTCGAAGCCTATGCCAGCCAGCGGCGCGAGCTGTTTTCGGACAAGCTGGTGCTGCCGCCGCGCCTGTTCCGCGACGCCGAGGTGCTGGAGTTCGGCCCTGATTCCGGCGAGAATGCACTGGTGTTTGCGACTTGGGGCGCGAACTTGACACTCGCCGAGCCGAATCGGCATGCGCACGCTAAAATTCAGTCTTACTTCGCGCAATTCGGCCAAACGACACGTCTGCGCGAGCTTGTATCGTCGGATGTCGAAGCATTCCGATGCGATCGCCGCTTCGACATCATCGATGCCGAAGGATTCATCTACACGGTTCAGCCGACCGAAAATTGGCTCGGCATCTTTCACCGGCTGCTCAATCCGGACGGTTACGCCGTCGTCTCCTACTACGAGCGTTACGGCGGCTTCTTCGAACTCGCACTCAAGGCGATCCACGCGGCTGGCAAGGCGCTGACGGACCGACCTGCGCTCGAAACCGCGAGAGCGCTGTTCGAAGCGAAGTGGGACAGCATTCCGCACACCCGCAGCTTCGAATCCTGGCTGATGGACGTGCTCGAAAACCCCTTCGTCCGCTACAGGTACTTCCTCGACGCCGCAGCCCTGTGCACGGCGGCGCACGGTCAGGGATTTGATCTCCATTCGGCGTGGCCATCTTATCGCGACAGCCTTGACGTCTACTGGCACAAGAAGGTCCTGTCCGGCGACGAGAAGCTGCCGCGCGCGACGCGTCACCTCGATCGCAGCCGCCTCAGCTTCCTCGGCGGACGCAAGCTCTATCTGGTCGGCAAGACCGAAGCGGTGAGCGCGATCTCGGCTTCGATCGAAGCGCTAGTGCTCGATATCGATCGGATGATCGACGATCCCTTCGGCGACGGCCTGCCGCGCGTGATCGCGAGTCTTGCCTCGCTGCGCGCGAAGATCCGAAGTGCCGAGATTCTTGCCGACGACCCGGCCGAGCTCGAGGCCTTTGCGGCGACGCTTGAGAGCTTCCACCATATCTTCAGCACGATTGCGCAGCGGGATATGGCAGGGATCACCGCGCTCACCCGATCGGACCAGGCGTTCCTCAACGCCTGGGGACAGCCGGCGCATTTTCTCGTCATCCGGAAGCACGCCGAGGGAGCGTAGTAAGTGAAGCCGGGAATTGGCATTGTCGGAACGGGCATGGTCGGCCAGATGTGCCACCTTGCCAATTTCGCCGCCAATCCCGCCTGCCGCGTCGTCGCGATCGCTGATCTCCGGCCTGACCTCGCTGCCGCAGCGGCACAGAGATTCGGCGTCTCGCGGATATATGGGACGCATCACGAGTTGCTCGCCGATCGCGAGGTCTCCACCGTCGTGGTCGTGACCAGGCGTCGCGCGACCGGTCCGATCGTCCTGGATGCGCTCGACAGCGGCCGCCACGTATTGTCGGAAAAGCCGATGGCTTACACGACGGAGCAGGCTGCCTCGCTGATCGAAGCCGCGCGACGACAAAACCTCGTCTACGCGATTGGCTACATGAAGCGTCACGATGCCGGCGTGGCGCGCGCGCTGGCCGAGCTGACACGCCTCCGAACGGATCAGTCGTTCGGACGGATCATCGGCGCACGAGGCTGGTGCTTCGGCGGCAACACCGGGGCATCGCGCGACACCTTTGTGATGACCGCTGAGGCGCGCCCCGACGGGCTTGAGCTCTGGCAGGACGGTCCCGACTGGCTGCCAGCCACGATGCGGCCGGGCTACGATGTCTTCCTGAATGTCTTCAGCCACATCATCAATCTGGCGCGCTATCTGCTCGGACCTTCGCCCGACGTCGCCGACAGCAAGATCGATGCATCGGGGACCTCGCGGGTCACGCTCGACTTCGGCGGCGTCGCCTGCGTGCTGCAACTTGCAAACGGATCCGAGGGGCCCTGGCGCGAAGGCCTGACGATCAACTTCGAGCGCGGCGCCATGATCATCGAACTGCCCGCTCCCTTTGCCGAGGACGAGGCGCAGGTCATCCTCGATCAAGATGGCTATCGCACCCGGCTGGCGTACGACAGCAGCTGGGCATTTCGCCGTCAGGCCGATGCATTCGTCTCCGACGTCGCCGCACGGCGGATGCCACTGGCCTCCGGCGCGGATTCGATCACCGACATCGCGCTCGCGGAGACGATATGGAAGCGCAGCCTCACCGGGTAGGTTTCGTGCCCTCGCGCTGTCCGGCGACTACAGCAATGCAAGCCGTCCGGAGGGGATGCTTGATCCCCTTCCCGCCAAATCGCCTAACTATCTGATTTTGCTGGCAGGAGTGGCAGGGCTCGAACCTGCGACCCCCGGTTTTGGAGACCGGTGCTCTACCAATTGAGCTACACTCCTACGAACCTGCGTCGCCGCGGCTCAGGGGCGCTTTCAAGCACAGGGGACGACCGGATTGCAAGGGAGAAGCGCATTGGGGCCGCTTGTTCACAGCGCCGCTTCTGGGCCAGTGTTGCGCCCGAACGACAAGAAACAAGACCCCGGGAGCCCCCATGAACGCCCATGCCGCCACGACAGCCGCCTCCGCAGCCCAGACACCCGCCTTGCCGGACGCCCGCCCCGAGACCCTCGGCCTGTCGCGGCCCCGCCTGCAGGCGATGTCGGACGCGTTCAGGCGCGAGATCGATAAGGGAACCATCCCCGGCGCGACCGTTCTGGTCGCCCGCCACGGCCAGGTCGGCTGGTTCGAGGCGCTCGGCAAGCAGGACCCGGCCGCGCCGGCGCCGATGGCGCTTGATTCGATCTTCCGGATCTTCTCGATGACCAAGCCGATCGTCTCGGTCGGCATCATGACGCTGGTCGAGGACGGCCACCTCCTGCTCGGCGATCCCGTTGCCAAATTCATCCCTGAATTCGCCAATCAGAAGGTCGGCGTTGTCAGCGGCGGCGGACTTGAGCTGGTTGCTCCAAAACGGCCGATGACGGTGCAGGACCTGCTCCGCCACACCTCGGGTCTCACTTACGAGCATCAAGGCGACGGTCCCGTGCATAAGCTCTACCAGGAATCCCGCGTCCGCAGCCGCAAGATCACCAATGCCGAGCACGCCGCGCTGGTGGCGAGCTTCCCGCTGGTCTGCCATCCCGGTGACGAGTTCAACTACAGCCGCTCAACCGACATCCTCGGCCGCATCATCGAGGTCATCAGCGGCAAATCGCTCGGCGCGTTCCTGACCGAGCGCATCCTCGCGCCCTTGCAGATGACCGAGACCGGTTTCTCGACCTCGGAGGCCAATGCCGGCAGGCTCGCCCAGCCATTCGAGGCCGATCCCTGGACCGGCGATAAGGTCGCGCTGTTCAACATGCTCGAGCAGCCGGTGATGGAATCCGGCGGCGGTGGTCTGGTCTCGACCACGATGGACTATGCTCGCTTCGCGTTGATGCTTCGCAATGGCGGCACGCTCGACGGCGCCAGGATCATTGGCCGCAAGACACTGGAGTTGATGGCCTCCGATCACCTCGGGCCTCACGTTCAGACCAACGGCACGCTGCTTGCGCCCGGCCATGGCTTCGGTCTCGGCTTCGCCGTGCGCCGCGAGGCCGGCATCGCGCCCTTCCCCGGCAGTGTCGGCCAGTATTCCTGGAGCGGCATTGCCGGTACGTTCTTCTGGATCGATCCGAAGGATGATCTGTTCACGGTGTTCATGAGCCAAGGCCCGGGACAGCGTGACTTTACGCGGACCTTGGTGCGGAATCTGGTTTACGCGGCGGTGGATTGACCCGAAGGGTCATTCCAGCGCGGTCCACAAGACCAAACTACGGTGCGCAATTGCGCACCTGAGAATCTCGAGATCCCGGGTTCGCGCTAAGCGCGCCCCGGGATGCCGCTCTATCGCGTCAACTAATCGTCGCGCCGCCGTCGATCACCATGGTCTGCCCGGTCATGAAGTCGCCGGCCTTCGAGCCCAGGAACACCGCCGCGCCCGCGATCTCGTCGGGGATGCCGATGCGCAGCAGCGGCGAGCGCGAGGTCGAGGCCTTCAAGTTCTCCGGATTGTCCCACAGCGCCTTGGCAAAATCGGTCTTGATCAGGCCGGGCGCGATGCAGTTCACGCGGATATTGTGCTTGCCGTATTCGCAAGCGAGGTTGCGCGCGAGCTGCATGTCGGCGGCCTTGGAGATCGCGTAGGCGCCGAGGATAGTCGAGCCTTTCAGCCCGCCGATCGAGGACACGATGATGACAGAGCCGTCCTTGCGCTCGATCATCTGCGGCACCACCATCGAGATCAGCCAATTATTGGCGACGATGTTGTTGTCCAGAATCTTGCGGAACTGATCGTCGGAGATGCCGGCGAGCGGACCGTAATACGGGTTCGAGGCGGCGTTGCAGACCAGCACGTCGATCTTGCCGAAGGCGCGGTTGCTCTCGTCGACGAGGTTTTGCAGATTTTCCTTCGACGAGATGTTGGCGGCGATCGCCGCCGCGGTGCCCTTGCCGAACTTGTCGTTGATGTCCTTGGCGACGGCATCGCAGACATCGGCCTTGCGCGAGGAGATCACGACCTTCGCGCCGTGTTCGGCCATGCGCTCGGCGATCGCAAGCCCAATGCCGCGCGTCGAGCCGGTGATGACGGCAACTTTTCCCTTCATGTCGAACAAGGTCATGCTTTCCTCCCAGATTGATCTTCGTATTCAGGTCGAGTTCCGGGCCGATCCTGCGGACCGTCCCGGAATGACAATTCACTCAGGCGAGCTTCTTGACTTCCGGTCCCGCCGGCTGATGCATCTCGGCATGCGCATCGTCGGCGATCCAGGGCTGCTGGTTCACCATCGGCAGCCGCCAGACCGAGCGCTCGGGGCTTGCAAAATAATCGAGCCGCGTGATCGAGACGTTGTCGATGTCGAACGACAGCGCCCGCTCCACTTGACCTTCGAGTGCGAGGCCGATAGCGGCCTTGATGGTGCCGCCATGCGCGACCGCGATCACGTCCTGCCCGGCCGCCTCGTTGTTGATCCGCTCGATGGTCCGGCGCGTCCTGTTATAAAGATCCATAAAACTTTCGCCGCCGGGCGCGGGCTCGTTGATGTCGGCAAACCAGCTCGAGCCGACGGGGCGGCTGGCAATGAACGCAGCGCGGTTCATGCCCTGCCAGCGGCCGAGATTCTGCTCGGCGAGGTCTGCCTCCCATGTCATCGACGCAGGCCGCGGGTAGCCGGCCTCCCAGATCGCTTCGGCGGTTTGATGCGTGCGCATCAGATTGCTCGAATACCAGACCGCCTTGCGTGGCAGTACCTTGGCAACGGCATTGAAGACGTAGGTGTCGCTGGTGTCGCAGGGCAGATCGCTCTGTCCGTAGATGTTGCCGCCGTCGTTGCGCACCGGCGCATGCCGGACCCACCACCACCGCGTCGTGATCACAGGCTTGTCTTCGGCTGCCATCGAAACCCTTCCATCTCTGGTGATGTCGCTGTACGTGAGGTGTGAACGTGTCTCAAGACACTTTACTGTTTGAAATCTTGTTTGAAATTCCGTCGCGCGGCAAGCGTCGCGTGCGAAGCAAAGGGAGAAACGCATGGGCCGCCTGCAAGGCAAATCCGTCATCATCACCGGCGCCGGCAGCGGCATCGGGCGCGCGGCTTCGCTGCTGTTCACCAGGGAAGGCGCCAAGCTGATCGCAGTCGATCGCACCGAGGCAGTGAAAGAGACCGTCGACGAGGTGAAGAAGGCCGGCGGCGTCGCCGAAGCGATGATCGCCGACGCCGGCTCCGAGAAGGATGTCATGGCTGTCATCGACAAGGCGGTGACGACGCATGGCCGGCTCGACGTGATCTGGGCCAATGCCGGCGTGTCCGGCGGGCTCGTTCCGCTCGGCGAGCAGACCGTCGAGCACTGGCAGGAGGTGCTCCGCGTCAATCTGATCGGGCCGTTCCTCGCGGTGAAACATGCGATGCCGCATATGGTGAAGCAGCAGTCCGGCGCGATCGTGCTCACGGCGTCGGTTGCAGGCCTCAAGGCCGGCGCCAGCGGACATCCCTATGCGGCAAGCAAAGCCGGCGTGATCAGCCTCGTGCAGACCACCGCCTATTCGCTCACCGGCACCGGCGTGCGCATCAATGCGGTCTGCCCCGGCCTGATCGAAACCGGCATGACCAAGCCGATATTCGACCGCGCCAAGGAGCGCGGCACCCAGGACAAGATCGGCCAGCTCAACCCGCTGAAGCGCCCCGGCCAGCCGCACGAACTTGCCGCGATGGGCTTGTTTCTGGCCAGCGACGAAGCGTCCTACGTCAACGGCCAGGCATTTCCGGTGGACGGCGGTCTCACGGCATCGATGCCATATACGGGCAAGCCGGTCTAACCGACGCGCTCGCGTGTCCCGCAGCTGCTGCAACGCCCTTGCGTTGCTGCACGATGTCCGGGGCACGCGATAATCGCTTTGACGCACACCTGCATCAACCACGTCATTGCGAGCGCAGCGAAGCAATCCAGAGTCTTTCCGCGGTTATATGCCTGGATTGCTCCGCCGCGCTCGCAATGACGAAGTATGTGGGTCGCAGTATGCTAACCCACCCTACGAGACCTGTTACGTCGCGAGCGCAACGATAAACAATGCGCTCGCCACCACTGACGCGACCATCCGCACGTGGTTCCAGAACACCCAGTCCTTCAGATACGCCGCCCACACCATCCCCGCCTCCGGCGATGACGGCTGCGCCGCGGCGAGCGCATCGTTCAGCGGCACGTTGAGCGTCACCGTCACCACGAACATGCCGAGCACGTAGAGACCACCGCCAGCGATCATGCTCGCCGCCCCCGGCTCGCTGAGGCGCAACGTACCCATCACCACCAGCGCAGCACTTGCCACCGTGGTGCCGAGAAACAGCGGCATGAACAGCGAGCGCACGATGTCGACATTGATGGCATTCATCGCGGCGATGCCGGCGGCCTGATCGAGCCGGCCGAGCGAAGTCATGATGAAGGTCGAGAAGGCGAAATAGACGCCCGCCATGAGGCCGCAGCCCAGGGCCGAAAACCACAGCAATCCGCTCGTCAAGACCTGCCGCATGCCCCGCCTCCGCCAAATACGATAAACTCTCGTATTTGATAAAAGCGATAAACTCTCTTATTTCTGGCGTCAAGCGTGGATGGCGGGAACCAGATGCCGGGACGGAAGATCAGGACGGGCAAAGCGACGCAGGCAGCCGGGCGGCGCACGCCGCTGGTGCCGGTGCAGGAGCGCAGCCGGGAGCGTTTCGATCGCATCCTGACCGCTGCGACCGAGATCCTCGCCGAAAAAGGCAGCGACGCCTTCCGGATGAGCGACATCGTCGAACGCACGGGCATCGCCTTCGGCTCGCTCTACCAGTATTTCCCTGACAAGAGCGCCGTGATCGGAACACTTGCCGAGCGCTGCAATGCCATCGGCCGCGAATGCGTTGCGCGCGACCTCGCCGAAATGAAGAAGCTGTCCGACCTGCACGCGGCGCTCGGCCGTATCACCGACGGCTACCACCAGATGTTCCGCGATCACCCGGTGATGCATCACATCTGGCGGGCCACGCAAGGCGACCGGACGCTTCAGAGGATCGACGAGGAGGACGTCGCATTCCTTGCCGGCCTGTTGCGTGACGCCCTGCATCGTGTCGCGCCGAAGCAGCCTGCTCCCGCCCTCACCACATTCTCGCAACTGGCGATGATCCAGATCGCGGCCGCGGTGCGGCATGCGATCTCGCTGTCGGCAGCAGACGCGCGCCGGATGCTCGACCTGTTCAAGCGCATGCTGCCGAAGGATCTCTCGGCCCTGCGCTGAGCCCCGGATTTGCCCCAAGCGCCCCTCCATTGGTATGTTTTGTGCAAGCTGTGACGCCGTCCTCCATCACATGAACGAGACAATGCCCAATCCGATCTTTCCGAGCTCACGTCCCGATCGTATCCGCAACATGCTTGCCGAGCTCGTTGCCTTCGATACCATCAGCGATCGCACCAATCTGCCCTTGATCGCGCATATCGAGAGCTATCTCGCCTTCCTCGGCGTCAAGGGCGAGCGCATCATCGACGAGACTGGGCAGAAGGCTTCGCTCTGGGTGACAATCGGGCCGGAGGATAAGCCCGGTCTCGTGCTGTCTGGGCATACCGACGTCGTGCCTGTCGTGGGCCAGGACTGGAGTCACGATCCGTTCAAGCTGATCGAGCGCGACGGCAAGCTGTTCGGCCGCGGCACCACCGACATGAAAGGCTTTGTCGCGGTGTGCCTCGCCATGGTGCCGGAGATGCTGGAGGCGAAGCTGACGACGCCGATCCATCTTGCCATCTCCTATGACGAGGAGATCGGCTGCGTCGGGGTGCGGCCGATGCTTGCCGAGGTTGCCAAGAAGAAAGTCAGGCCGCTCGGTGCCTTCATCGGCGAGCCGACCGAGATGAAGGTCATCATCGGCCACAAGGGCAAGCACGGCGTGCGCGCGACGTTCCACGGCCTCGCCCGCCACTCCTCGATCGCGCCCGACGGTGTCAATGCCATCGAATATGCCGCCGAGCTGATCACCGAGATCCGCCGCCGCGCGGTGAAGCTCGCGACCGAGGCCGAACGCAACAGTCTCTACGACGTGCCGCACTCGACGCTGCTGACCAGCATCGTGCATGGGGGCGCGGCGCTGAACATCGTGCCTGACACCTGTACGGTGGATTTCGAATGTCGCGGCATCGGCATCACCGAGTCCAAGGAGGTGACGGATGCGATCGTCGCCTGGGCCAAGGCCGAGCTCGAGCCCGCGATGAAGGCAAGGAGCCCGGAG
>Ga0209148_1000452_pt1 | contig 44674 bp, 40 predicted proteins | sample AraplaCol_mMF_r2_2_FD_184288 | JGI IMG/M metagenome (GOLD analysis project Ga0209148, IMG submission 184288) | Arabidopsis root microbial communities from North Carolina, USA - plate scrape CL_Col_mMF_r2 (SPAdes) (version 2) | ecosystem: Host-associated > Plants > Roots > Endosphere | place...
CGTTCGGACAGCAGCACGTCCTCGTGGCCGGCCAGCGCGGCGGGGGCGTGCACGCCCGTCACTTCGGTCCTGCTGAAGTTCATGGCGAGGAAGGTGTTCAGCTTGCCGGCGCCCAGGGTCGTGCGGTGCGATGCCGTCAGGTCCAGGCCCTGCGTGCGCGTGTCGACGGAATTCACGAAGAACTGCGCCTGGCCCACGCCCAGCGATTGCAGGGTGGCGCCCAGGGCCGGGTAGTTGTCGGCGTCGAAGCGGCCCGACAGCACGATGCGGTTGTCGATCTGGATGTGGTACAGGTCGGCCGTGACGGAGATGTTCTTGGCCGGCGTCCACGTCGTGCCCAGCGTGTAGCTCTTCGATTTCTCTTCATGCAGCTTCGGGATGCCCGTCGCATTGGCGACCTTGCCGCCGTTCGGCGCCAGGACGACGTCCGTCGGCACGCCGGCGACGAAGTCCGTGAACGTGGACGAGAAGTAGACCTGCTGCAGCGACGGTGCGCGGAAGCCCGTGCTGGCCGAGGCGCGCAGCAGCAGGTCGTCCGTGGCCTTGAAGGCGCCGGCCAGCTTGCCGGTCGTCGTCGAGCCGAAGTCGGAATAATGCTCGTGGCGCACCGCGGCCTGCAGCTTGGTGCGCGGGGCGATGTCCGCCTCGAAGTCGAGGTAGGCGGCCGTGCTGTGACGGTCGCGGTTGGTGGCGTCGCCCGGCTGGAAGCCCGGGAAGCCCTGGCTGCCGGCATTGCCGCCGAAGCCCAGGCCGTCGACGTCGCTGTACGAACCCGGCTCGCCGGCGAAGATCTGGTAATTCTCCTTGCGGTACTCGAAGCCGAACGCCGCGTTCAGGCCGCCGAGGACATCGTCGTAGAAGCGGCTGAAGTCGGCGTTACTCGTCAGCTGGCGGAACGAGAAACCGCCGGCGTCGAACTGCGCCGGGCTCACGCCCTTGCCGCCGTTGATCAGGTCCAGGTTCGCGATCGACGCGTTGAGCGTGTGCGAGATGTTGTAGCGCATGCGGTTGTAGCCATAGGTCTGCGAGAAATCGCTGGCCCATTCGCCGAGGCGGGTGCGGTAGCCGATGATGCCGTAGCGGTCGTCGATGTCGCCGTTGATGAACGGGACGAAGCCGTCCGGGTACATGGCGGCCGAGTTGCGCGACGGGATGTCGTCCGAACCGATGCCGCCGCGCGCCCACGCGGCCGACGAGGCGTCGCGGGTCTGGCGCCGGCCGTCAGGTACAGCTTGCCCGGGCCGACGGGGAATTCGCCGTTCACGTAGACGGTCTCGTTCTTCGATTTGGTGTCGCCGATGATGCGCAGGCTGCCGGGGTCGGAGCGGTTGGAGCGGCCGCGGTCGTAGTATTCGCCCGTGATGCCGAGCACGCCGTCCGCGACGGCCACGCCGCAGTACGCGGACGCCAGCCAGTTCTTGCCGTCGTGCCGGGAGTATTCGCCGAAGCCGGCCACGGCCTCGCAACCCAGGTCCTTGCGCAGCTCGACGTCGATGACGCCGGCGATGGCGTCCGAGCCGTATTGCGCGGCGGCGCCGTCGCGCAGCACTTGCACGTCCTTGATGGCCAGCACCGGAATCGCGTTCATGTCCGTGCCCGTGTTGCCGCGGTTGCGCGCGCCGAACAGGTTCACGAGGGCCGTCGTGTGGCGCCGCTTGCCGTTCATGAGCACGAGGGTCTGGTCGGAACCGAGGCCGCGCAGGGCGGCCGAGTCGATCAGGTCGGCGCCGTCGGCACCGGTCTGGCGCGTCGAGTTGAACGATGGCGAGATGTTCGCCAGGGTCTGGGCCAGGTCGAACTGGCCGCTTTGCTCGGCGGCCTTGGTCAGCGGGATGTAGTCGACAGGAACCGGGGTATCGGTGGCCGACGTGTTGCCGACGCGGCGCGAGCCGACGATGGTGACGTTCTGGATAGTGGCGTCGTTGGCGACGGGGCCCGTTGCATTTTGTGCGAAGGCGGCCGGCGCGCAAGCCAGCGCCGCGCTGCCATACAGGCCGAGCAGGACGGACTGGCGGATCGGTGTAAGTTTCAAGGGGTTTGCTCCGTGGGAAAATTGCATATTAAAGAATTTCCAAGCAGGCAACCATTTGAACGTCTCATAAGTACAACAGCAAAGATTGTGAACGCGGCGTTTGGGTCGGCGCGCGGTGTTTATCGGCGGAAGCGATTTCGCATTAGAATGCCTGCGACCGATCCACTGCCCAAAAGGAAAACAGGATGAGCACGCTTCCGCTCCCGACTTACGAGGACGTCGTCCAGGCCGCCTCGCGCATCGCCGGCGTGGCCAACCGCACGCCGGTGCTGACCTCGCGTACCGTCGACGAGGCATTCGGCGCCCAGGTCTATTTCAAGTGCGAGAACATGCAGCGCATGGGCGCGTTCAAATTCCGCGGCGCCTACAACGCGCTGATGAAATTTACGGCTGAACAGCGCCGCGCCGGCGTCGTCGCGTTCTCGTCCGGGAACCACGCGCAGGCCATCGCCCTGTCGGCGAAACTGCTCGGCATTCCGGCCACGATCGTGATGCCGCAGGACGCCCCCGCCGCCAAGGTCGCCGCCACGCGCGGCTACGGCGGCAACGTCGTGCTGTACGACCGCTACACTGAAGACCGCGAACAGATCGGCCGCGAGCTGGCGCACAAGCACGGCCTCACCTTGATCCCGCCGTACGACCACCCGGACGTGATCGCGGGGCAGGGCACGGCCGCGAAGGAGCTGTTCGAGGAAACCGGGCCGCTGGACGCGTTTTTTGTGTGCCTGGGCGGCGGCGGGCTGCTGTCCGGTTCCGCGCTGGCCACGCGCGCGCTGGCGCCGGATTGCCGTTTATATGGCGTGGAACCGGAGGCCGGCAACGACGGCCAGCAATCGTTCCGCACCGGCGCGATCGTCCACATCGATACCCCGCAGACCATCGCCGACGGCGCCCAGACCCAGCATCTGGGGAACATCACGTTCCCGATCATCCGGCGCGACGTCGACGACATCCTGACGGCGACGGACGATGAGCTGGTACAGTGCATGCGCTTCTTTGCCGAGCGCATGAAGATCGTCGTCGAACCGACGGGCTGCCTCGGCTTCGCGGCGGCGCGGCGCATGCGCGATGCATTGCGCGGCAAGAAGGTCGGCATCCTCGTCAGCGGCGGCAATATCGACCTGGCGAAGCTGAGCGGGTTCCTGGCCGGCTAAATAAAACACCGTCGTTCCCGCGAAAAACACCGTCGTTCCTGCAAAAAACACCGTCGTTCCCGCCCTCGCCGGGCGCCTTGGCGGGAACCCAAGTTTGAACGACTCCGGACGCAACCTTGGGTCCCCGCCTTCGCGGGGACGACGGCACAAAAGGTGCTCTGACCCAGTGGCATAAAACCTGGGTTCCCGAAGCCGCCCGGCGAGCGCGGGAACGACGGTGAAAAAAAATTTTCGATGTCGTTGTCGATTCCGTGAAACCCCATCCGTCGTAGGCATGTGGCATCCACTTTCATCCAACATTCAGGAGGCATCATGAACAAGCAGATCTTCGTCAACCTGGCCGTCAAGGACCTGGACAAATCCAAGGCGTTCTTCGAGGCGCTGGGTTATACGTTCAATCCCCAGTTCACCAACGAGAGCGGCGCCTGCATGGTGATCGCGGACGGCAGCATCTACGCGATGCTGCTCACGGAGCCGTTCTTCAAGACGTTCGTCGACAAGCCCATCGTGCAGGCGAAGGAAGCGACCGAGGTGCTGGTCTGCCTGAGCTGCGAGAGCCGCGAGGAAGTCGATGAACTCGTCGCCAAGGCCGTCGCGGCCGGCGGCCGGGCGCCCCGGCCGCCGCAGGATCATGGCTTCATGTATGGCCACGGGTTCGAAGACCTCGATGGCCATGTGTGGGAACTGGCGTGGATGGCGCCCCAAGCCTGACCTATTGCATGGAGTGCAGGCCGATGACGTTGCCCTCGGTATCTTCGACGAGGGCGATGTGGCCGTACTGCCCGATCGAGAACTTGTCCTTGAAGATGCGCCCGCCGTTCGCGGCGGCGCGCGCCGCTTCGACGGCGCAGTCGGCGCAGCTGAAATACACGATCGTGCTGTTGCCGCCGGCCTTGCAGCCTTCCATGTACACGATCGCCCCGGCCGCGCCGCCGGCGTTCGGGTCGCCCGTGAACGACCACATCTGCAGGCCGGAGGCGTCGCCTTCCGGCGCGAGGTTGGTCAGCGTTACCTGGAATACGGTTTCATAAAAGGCGCGGGCACGCGCCATGTCGTCCACATAGATTTCGAACCAGCCTACGACGTTTCGTTCCATTTCGGTCTCCTTGATGACTACGGGTTGAACAAGCGTGGTGCAACTCGGGTGAATCAAAACGTTTCGACCGCGCCGCCGACGAGGATGGCGCCGCCTTCCATACGCGTGCGGATCAGGCAATCGCCGCCCGTCGCGCGGCCCTGGCGCAGCCGGATGCCCAGTCCGAGCAGCGCCGTCAGAGCCCCGGCCGCGACGCCCGTCGCGCTGTCTTCCAGCCTGGGGTCGAGGTGGTTGAAATTGCGGCCCTCGAACGTGCCGTCGCCGCGCCGGCACCAGGCATAGATGCCGTTGATGCTGGCGTCCTTGCCCCACGCGGCGATGCGCGCGAGGTCGGGCGCGAGGCCGTACAGCGCGTCCGGATCGGCCACCTTGACGAGCAGCTTGGGACTGCCGACCGACGCCACGCGCGGCGGCGTGGCCAGCGACGCAACCGGCACGCCCAGCAGCGCGGCAGCGGTGTCGGCGGCAACGTCGTGCGCGGCCACCGGCTGCGCGGACAGCCTGACGAAATAGTCATCGCCAGCGCGCACCAGTCCCAGTTCCTGTCCTTCGACCGCCGTGCGCACGGCGCGCGTGCCGGCGTGCGGATCGCGCGCCAGCAGCACGGCCGCCACGGCCAGCGTCGCGTGGATGCACAGCGGACTGCGCTTGTGCGGGTAGTAGTAATCGACCGACAGGACACCGTCGGCGCCGCCGTCGACGAAGACGCAGGTCGTGTCGCGCGCGCGCGCGAGGGCCAGGCGGGCATCGGGGGCCGGGTCGCCGTCTTCGATGACGAGGGCCGGGTTGCCGGCACCCGGACGGGCACCGAAACAGCGCAAGGAGTGGATGTGCATATTGGGCAAGGTCGGGTTCGTCGGCTATACTGTGTTTATGTACAGTATTTCATAATACACCATTTTAGCGAATTTGCCATGCCCGATCTTCCGCCAACCCCGCCGCCAACCCGCCTATCGCCGCCCAGGTCCGACCTGCATCCCGGCGCGGCGGCGGGCTTGCCGGCCTATGCGGAATTATTCTGCCTGTCGAACTTCTCGTTCCTGCAGGGCGCGTCGCACGCGGAAGAACTGGTCGACCGCGCCGTGCAGCTGGGCTACGCGGCGCTGGCGGTGACGGACGAGTGTTCGCTGGCCGGCGTCGTGCGCGCGCATGCGGAGGCCAGGCGCGCGCAGCTCCCGCTGATCATCGGCGCCCATTTTCACTTGCAGCAGCCGGACGGGAGCAGCGGGCCGTCGGTCCTGCTGCTTGCGCAAAACCGCAACGGCTACGGCAACCTGGCGGAGATGATCACGCTGGGACGCACGCGCAGCGAAAAGGGCAGTTACCTGCTGTACCCGTCCGACTTCGACGCGCCCGAGGGCGACCTTGCGCACCTGCGCGGCATGCCCGACTGCCTGGCGATCCTGCTGCCCGCGTATCCGGGCCACATGCCGGACGACGTGGACCGCCTGCACATGCAGGCCGCGTGGATGGCGCAGACGTTTCCGCGCCGCGCGTGGATCGGCCTGAACCTGCTGCACCGCGCGTTCGACGACATCCACCGCGCCACCATCGAGGAAGTGGGCTGGCAGCACCGCATGAACATCGTCGCCTGCGGCCACGTGACGATGCACGTCCGCTCGCGCAAGCCCTTGCAGGACACGATGACGGCCATCCGCATCGGCAAGCCGGTGGCGCAATGCGGCTACCAGCTCGCGCCGAACGCGGAGCAGCACCTGCGCTCGCGCGTGCGCCTGGCGAACATCTATCCGCACGCGGCGCTGGGCGAGACGGTCCGCATCGCGCGGATGTGCACGTTCTCGCTGGAGGAACTGCGTTATGAATATCCGGACGAGGTGGTCCCGCCCGGCCACACGGCCGCGAGCTATCTGCGCGAGCAGGCCTGGAGCGGCGCGCACCGGCGCTTCACGAAAGGCATCCCGGCCGGCGTGCAGTCGCAGATCGAGCACGAACTCGCGCTGATCGCCGAGATGCGCTACGAACACTACTTCCTCACCGTGTACGACATCGTGCGCTACGCGCGCTCGCAGTCTATCCTGTGCCAGGGCCGCGGCTCGGCCGCCAATTCCGCCGTGTGCTACTGCCTGGGCATCACGGAAGTCGATCCGGCGCAGGGCAACCTGCTGTTCGAACGCTTCATCTCGAAGGAGCGCAACGAGCCGCCCGACATCGACGTCGACTTCGAGCACCAGCGCCGCGAAGAGGTCATCCAGTACATCTACCAAAAATACGGCCGCACCCGCGCGGCGCTGGCGGCCGTCGTCATCAGCTACCGGCCCAAAAGCGCGCTGCGCGACAGCGGCCGCGCGCTCGGCGTCGACCTCGCCATCGTCGACAAGGTCTGCAAGCAGCACCACTGGTTCGACGGCAAGGCCGACCTCTTGAACCGCCTGGCCGAGAGCGGGCTCGATCCGGCCGCGCCGCTGTCGCAGCAATGGGCGTCGCTGGCGCAGCGCCTGCTCGGCTTTCCGCGCCACCTGTCGCAGCATCCGGGCGGGTTCGTGATGGCGCGCGGGAAGCTGTCGCGCCTCGTCCCCATCGAGAACGCGACGATGGCGGAGCGCAGCGTGATCCAGTGGGACAAGGACGACCTCGAGGAACTGGGCCTCATGAAGGTCGACGTGCTGGCGCTCGGCATGCTGTCGATGCTGCGCCGCTGCTTGGCCCTCGTCGGACTGCGGCGCGGCACGACGTTCGAGATGCAGGACATCCCGCACGGCGACAAGGCGACCTACGACATGATCTGCCGCGCCGACACCGTGGGCGTCTTCCAGATCGAATCGCGCGCGCAAATGAGCATGCTGCCGCGGATGAAGCCGCGCGAGTTCTACGACCTCGTGATCCAGGTCGCCATCGTGCGCCCGGGGCCGATCCAGGGCGGCATGGTCCATCCTTATTTGCAGCGGCGCCAGCGCAAGGAGGAGGTCGAGTATCCGAGCCCGAAGATGAAGCTGGCCCTCGAACGCACGCTCGGCGTGCCGATCTTCCAGGAGCAGGTGATGCAGGTGGCGATCCTCGCGGCCGGCTTCACGCCGGGCGAGGCCGACCAGCTGCGCCGCGCGATGGCCGCGTGGAAGCGAAAAGGCGGCCTCGAAAAATACTACGAGCGCATCGTCGGCGGCATGCTCGAGCGCGGATACGAGCTGCCCTTCGCCGAGCAGATCTTCAGCCAGATCCAGGGCTTCGGCGAATACGGCTTCCCCGAATCGCACGCGGCCAGCTTCGCGCTGCTCGCCTATGCCAGCTCCTGGCTCAAGTGCCACGAACCGGCCGCGTTTTTATGCGCGCTGCTGAACAGCCAGCCGATGGGGTTCTACAGCCCGTCCCAGCTCGTGCAGGACGCGCGCCGCCACGGCATCGACGTGCGCCCCGTCGACATCACGGTGAGCGGCTGGGAATCGACGCTGGAAGATGTCGATGACCAGGCGCGCGGCCAGCCGGCCGTGCGCCTGGGCCTGCACATGCTGCGCGGGATGGGGCAGGACGCGGCCGACCGCATCGAGATGGCGCGCGCGATCCGCCCGTTCGCCGACGTGGCCGACCTCGCGCGCCGCGCGCAGCTCGACCGGGGCGACCTGCAGGTGCTCGCCGCCGGCAACGCATTGGGACCGCTCGCGGGCCACCGCCGCCAGGCCTTGTGGCAGGCGGCGGGCGCCGTGCCCGACAAGGACCTGCTGCGGCCCACGGCACCCGTCGAAGAGGTGCCGGTTCTGGCGCCCCCGCGCGAGGGCGAGGAAATCGTCGGCGACTACCGCGCGCAGGGCCTCACGCTGGGCCGCCATCCGCTGGCGCTGCTGCGCGAGCGGCTGCTGGCCAGGCGCTTCCTGCCGGCCGACGTGCTGCACGACTTCCAGAACGGCCAGCTGGCGCGCGCCTGCGGCATCGTCACCGTGCGCCAGCGGCCCGGCACGGCGAAGGGCGTGCTGTTCCTGACCCTCGAGGACGAGACCGGGAACATCAACGTGATCGTCTGGCCGCAGCTCGTCGAACAGCAGCGGCGCGAAGTGCTGAACGCGTCGCTGCTGGGCGTGTACGGCGTGTGGCAGCGCGAAGGGGAGGTGCGGCACCTCGTGGCCAAGCGGCTCGTCGACATGTCGCACTGGTTGGGGAAGCTGGATGCGCGCAGCCGGGACTTTTGCTAGGCCGGCTGCGTGCCGAAATACGCGTGGACCGCGCCCATCCAGCGCGTATCGGCCATGTCCGGCCAGTGGTCGGTATCGAACCCGGGCGCGTTCTCGATGCGCTCCTTGGGGATGTCCATCGTGAAGCGCTTGTGGTCCGCGTCGAGGGCCAGCGCCTGCCAGGGCACGGCGAACAGTTTTTCGCCCAGCCCGAGGAAGCGGCTGGACGACATCACGGCATAGGCGATGGCGCCCGTGCGCATGTCCACCATGAATTCCTTGATGACGCCCAGGTGCTCATTCTGCAGGTTGTGGACGTGGTCGCCGATGAGGGTGTTCGCCCCCATCAGTTCCGGGCCGGGCCCCTTGCCGTGCTTGTTGCGGTACATGCCGTAATCATCGCGTTCCTCGTAGGACATTTCTCGTTCTCCTTGCAGCGTTCCTGTCCGGAAGCGGAAGGATAACCCGAGTCTGGCGGTCCGGTTCGGACGCACGCGCACGGCGGGGCGCGCGCGGCCTCAGAAGGTGTCCCACTCCTCGGCGGCCGCGGCGGCGGCGCGGCGCGGCGCGGGCTTGGCGGCGCGCGCCGGCACGGTCACGACGGCGCGCGCGGGCGCCGGCACGGCCCGCGGTGCGGCCGCCGCCTGCGTGCTGAGGTGGAACAGGCTGACCACCTCGGCCAGCTTGTCGGCCTGGTCGCGCAGCGCGGTGGCGGCGGCGGCCGATTCCTCGACGAGGGCGGCGTTGTGCTGCGTGGACGAATCCATGTCGGCGATGGCGCGGTTGACCTGTTCGATGCCGGTGCTCTGCTCGCCGCTGGCGCTGGCGATCTCGGCGACGATGTCGCTCACCTTGCGGATGCTGTCGACCACTTCGCTCATCGTCATGCCGGCCTGGTCGACGAGCTTGGTGCCGTCCTCGACCTTGCCGACCGAATCGACGATCAGTTGCTTGATCTCTTTCGCGGCCGCGGCCGAGCGCTGGGCCAGCGTGCGCACTTCGCCCGCCACGACGGCGAAGCCGCGGCCCTGTTCGCCGGCGCGCGCCGCTTCGACGGCCGCGTTCAGCGCGAGGATGTTGGTCTGGAACGCGATGCCGTCGATGACGCTGATGATGTCGACGATCTTCTTCGACGAATCGTTGATCGCGCCCATCGTCTGCACGACCTGGTCGACGACGGCGCCGCCCTGCGTGGCGATGTCCGACGCGGCGATCGACAGCTGGCTGGCCTGGCGCGCGTTGTCGGCGTTCTGGCGCACGGTGCCCGTCAGCTGCTCGACCGTGCTGGCCGTCGTGCCGAGCGAGCCGGCCTGTTGTTCGGTGCGGCTCGACAGGTCCATATTGCCGGCCGAGATTTCCGCGGATGCGGTGGCGATGGTGTCGGTGCCGCTGCGCACCTGGGAGACGATGGACACCAGGCCGTCGTTCATGTGGCGCAGCGCGCGCAGCAGGGCGGCCGTTTCGCCCTTGCCGACGGCCTCGATGCGCTGGGTGAGGTCGCCGGCCGCGACCTTCTCGGCCACGTCGACGGCCAGGCGGATCGGATCGACGATCGCGCGGGCCAGCAGCCACGAGCAGACGGCGCCGAACAGCACGGCGACACCGGCCAGCACGACGATCATGCGCGCGCTGTTGCGGTTGGCGTTGTCGATGTTCCTGGCGATGGCGTCGATGCGGTCCTGCTGCATCTTGACCATTTCGCCCTGCTTGCCTTCGTAGGCGTCCGACGTCGGGACGTATTCCTGGTTCAGGATGCGCTCCGCCGCCTCGGCGTCGCCGTCGGCCCGGGCCTTGATGGCCTTGACCTTGGAATCCGTGTACGCCTTGCGCAGTTCGATGATGCGGTTGAACAGCGCGTGTTCTTCCGGGCCGTCGAGCAGCGGCTCGATCTGCTTGACCAGCTCGGTCGAACGGGTGGCCGTCTTGACGCCGTCGGCCTTGAAGAATTCGACCAGGCTGGGGTCCGTGCTCTTGACGATGGCGGCGGTGCGGCGCACGGCGGCGAACGTCTGCATATGCCATTCCGTCAACATGCGTTCCTTGGCCAGCGGCACGGCCATCATCGCGCGCGTGGCATCCGCGATCGCGTTCAGGCGCCACACGGCGGCGGTCGCAATGACGAGCGTCAGGCCCAGCACGAGGGCGAAGCCCAGACCCAGACGTTTTGCGATATTCATGTTGGCGAGAAAACCCATATGATTCTTCCTTACTTCAAGCGTGATTGTTGTCTCTGACCGGTGGCGCGGACGGGGAGTCGTTTCAGACAGTGTCCCGGTTCAGATTCTACGTACGGAAGGAAAAAATTTGTTACTTTACGGAATCTCTCGGCCGAAATCAGCGCGTGTTATCGCTACATTGTTGTCGGCAGGTGACAGCTTCATGCAACGAAATTAAGAATGTGTGGCGAGCGTGATATGGCTCAGTGACGAGAATGACAACGGGTGTTACGGGCGGGCTTCGGCCGCCTGCAGGCGGGCGATGCGCTCGGCCGTGGCGGGGTGCGTCGACAGATAGGTCATCGACCGCTTCAGCCAGCGCGGGATCTTGTCCTGGCCCGGCTGCTGGCGCTCCAGCGCCCGCAGCGCGTCGGCGAGACAGTCCGGCCCCAGGCCGTTGCGGCGCAGCACGGTGACCGCATACGCATCGGCTTCCAGCTCCATTGCACGCGAATATTGCATTTGCGTCAGCACGGCGGGCAGGCCGGCGGCGACGGCGCTGAAGTCGCCGAACAGGGCGGCGGACACGGCCGCCGTCAGCGACGATCCCGTCATGGCGCGGGTAGCGTGGCGCCGTTCGACGTGGCCGACTTCGTGGCCGATCACGCCCAGCAGCCGGGCCTTGCCGGCGTCGTCGAGTTCGTTATTTTTGTCCAGCACGAGGCGGACCATGCCGTCGGTGACGATGATCGTGCCGTCCGGCAGCGCGAGCGCGTTGGCGCCGAGCGCGGCGGCGCCCGGCGTGTCCGACGCGCGCACGAGCAGGCGCACCGGCACGCGCGGGTGCGCGGGAAGGGCGCGCGGCAGCAGGGCCTGGACGTCGGCGATGCGGTCGTCGGAGAGGCGCGACGGCGTCACCATGCCCTGCGCCTCCATGCCCGCCAGCGCGGCGCGGCCGAGCGTCGCGTCGACCGAGGCCGGCAGGTGCGCGGCGATGCGTTCGGCCGCGGCCGGCACGCCCCAGACGAAGCCGGCGCCGAGCAGCGCCAGCAGCAGGACGAGCGCGAGCAGGACGGCCGGCCAGCGCGCCTGCCAGCGTTCCACGCCGCCCCTGCGATAGCCGAGCGCGGCCAGCAGCGCCTGGCGTCCAGGGCCGTACGGCACTTCGCACGTCGCATCGGCCAGGCGCAGCATCAGCGGCGCGTTGTCGAACGGTTCGACCAGCACGACGGCCGCCAAGGGATAACTGCGTTCGAACCCCGGGGCGTCGATGTGCAGGTGGCCGGCGCGCACGTCCAGGCCGACCGGTTGCAGGCGGGCGCTGTGCCCATCGAAAAAATGTGCCTCGATCATGCTCGTCTCCTTACCACGACAGGTCCACGCCGAGGAAATCGGCGACGCCGTCGCCGGCCGCCGCCACGGGCGGACGCCGCGCCGCCAGCACGGCCTGCTCGAAGCCGTCCGGCGTCTCGACCGTCACGTGCGCCACGCGGTATTTCCACGTGCGCACGGCGGCGAACGGGCGGTACAGGCCGAGGGTCAGCAGGGTCAGCAGCACGTTGACGATCTGCAGGCGCAGATAGGGCCAGACCCGCATCGCGCACGTGATGGAGACGCCGGGGAACGAGGTGGCCGACCACGCCAGGTTATTCATGCGCACCGTGATGTACGGGCCGGTCATGAGCAGGACAATATAGGCGGTGACGATGCCGACGATGGCGGGGATGAACGCCATGAAGCCCGGCGGTTTGTGGCCGCGCGCCAGGAAGACGGGCACGAGCACGGCAATGATGCAGAGCACGAGCATGCCCAGGCCCATCAGGAAGGCGAACAAGTATGGCTTCGCCAGGTTCGCCGTGCCGAGCGGGAACGCGGCGCGCTGGTCGCCCGCCATCAGGTGCTTGTGCTGGTAGGCCTTCATGGCGCCGTGCATCAGCGGCCAGCACAGGTAGAGCAGGAAGACCGCGCCGGCGATGGGGCGCCCGGGCATCAGCGCCACGAGCGCGCCGGGCAGCACGAAGATCGCCACCGGCAGCAGGTACACGAGATAGGCTTCCTTGACGCCGCCGGCGAAGCCGAACGGCAGCCCGCGGTAGACCGTGTTCGACAGGCGGAAGCGCAGCGCGGCGCGCATCATGAAGGGCAGGCCGGCCAGCAGCAGCGCGACCGTCACGACGCCGGCCTTGAGCGAAAAGCCGAATGCATAGTGGTAGGCGCCCAGCAGCGCGACGGCGAGGATGCGCCCGCGCAGGATCGCTTTCGGATCGCCGCGGAAGTCGAAGGCGGCGCCGGCGAGCTGGGTGTTACGGTAAAAATAGCGCAGCCGGCGCGTCTTGGCCCAGGCCGAGTAGATGCCCAGCGTGGCCACCGTCAGCAGCAGGTTGACGATCCAGATGCGGAAGTACTCGCCGCCGCTGCCGGAAAATGCCAGGCCGTGCGACGTCGCCGCAGGAAAGGTGGCGGTGCTGTCCTCAAGATCGTGCATGGCCGGATTTTCTTGGCGTGAAAGAAAGATTTGCAGTGTAGCCACAGTTTGGCCAGCTTGGCAATTCTTGCAAGAAAAATTTTCATGACGGGAGGTCGTTGTCGATCGGCCATGTTGTCAGGTTGGAATGAGGAAGTATTTGCAGGATTAAGGTATAATTTCTATTTCCCGCGCGTGCCGTTCGGCACCTTCTGCACAATGACCAAATTCGTATTCGTCACTGGCGGCGTCGTGTCTTCCCTGGGTAAAGGGATCGCGGCCGCCTCCCTCGCCGCGATCCTCGAATCGCGCGGTCTCAAAGTCACCATGCTCAAGCTCGACCCGTACATCAACGTGGACCCGGGCACCATGAGTCCCACCCAGCACGGCGAGGTGTTCGTCACCGACGACGGCGCCGAAACCGACCTGGACCTGGGCCACTACGAGCGCTTCATCAGCACGCGGATGAAGAAGGTGAACAACTTCACCACCGGCCAGATCTATGAATCCGTGATCCGCAAGGAACGCCGCGGCGAGTATCTCGGCAAGACGGTGCAAGTGATTCCGCACATCACCAACGAGATCCAGGATTACGTCCGCCGCGGTGCCGAAGGCGTCGACGTGGCGCTGGTCGAGATCGGCGGCACGGTCGGCGACATCGAATCGCTGCCGTTCCTGGAAGCCGCGCGCCAGCTGTCGCTGCGCCAGGGCCGCAAGGGCGCCGCGTTCGTGCACCTGACCCTGGTGCCGTACATCTCGTCCGCAGGTGAACTCAAGACCAAGCCCACCCAGCACTCGGTGCAAAAGCTGCGCGAGATCGGCATTTCGCCGAACGCGCTGCTGTGCCGCGCCGACCGCCGCATCCCGGACGACGAGCGCGCCAAGATCTCGCTGTTCGCCAACGTGGAAGAGCAGGCCGTCATCTCCGTGTGGGACGTCGACACGATCTATAAAGTGCCGCAGGTGCTGCACGACCAGGGCCTGGACGACATCATCCTGGAAGCCCTCGGCCTCGACGCGCCGCCGGCCGACCTGTCGATGTGGACCAAGCTGATCCACACGCTGGAGCATCCGAAGCACGAAGTCACGATCGGCATGGTCGGCAAGTACGTCGACCTGATCGAGTCCTATAAATCGCTGACGGAAGCGCTGCGCCACGCGGGCATCCACACGGAAAGCCGCGTCAACATCGAGTACATCGACTCGGAAGAGATCGAATCGACGGGCTGCGCCAACCTGGCCAAGTACGACGCGATTCTCGTGCCGGGCGGCTTCGGCAAGCGCGGCGTGGAAGGCAAGATCATGGCCGCCCGCTATGCCCGCGAAAACCAGATCCCGTACCTGGGCATCTGCCTGGGCATGCAGGTCGCGCTGATCGAATACGCGCGCCACATGGCCGGCCTGCCCAACGCCAACTCGACGGAATTCGATCCGGAGACCGACCAGCCGGTCGTCGCCCTGATCAACGAATGGCAGAACCACGACGGCAAGGTCGAGAAGCGCGACACCAATTCCGACCTGGGCGGCACCATGCGCCTGGGCGCGCAGACCTGCGCCGTGAATCCGGGCACGCTGGCCGCCGAAATCTATGGCAACGTCGTGACGGAACGCCATCGCCACCGCTACGAAGCGAACAATTTCTACCTGCCGAAGGTCGAAGCAGCGGGCCTCGTCGTGGCCGCGCGTACGCCGAACGAAGACCTGTGCGAGATCATGGAACTGCCGCGCAGCATGCACCCGTGGTACATGGGGGTCCAGTTTCACCCTGAGTTCAAGTCGACGCCGCGCAACGGCCATCCGCTGTTCAGTTCGTTCATCCGCGCGGCCCTGGCCCACCAGGCCGAGCATGGCAATCAACAAGCGGCGAATGCGCCCGCATTGCAAGGAGACGCGGCATGAAGCTTTGCGGATTCGACGTCGGCCTCGACCAGCCGATCTTCCTGATCGCCGGCACCTGCGTGATCGAATCGCGCCAGATGGCGATGGACGTCGCGGGCCAGCTCAAGGAAATCACGAGCGCGCTGGGCATTCCGTTCATTTATAAATCGTCGTTCGACAAGGCGAACCGTTCGTCGGGCACATCGTTCCGCGGTCCGGGCATGGAAAAAGGCCTGGAGATCCTCGCGGACGTGCGCCGCGAGATCGGCGTGCCGGTCCTGACCGACGTGCACACGGAGGAAGAAATCCCGGTCGTCGCGAGCGTCGTCGACGTGCTGCAGACGCCGGCCTTCCTGTGCCGCCAGACCGACTTCATCAACGCCTGCGCCCGTTCCGGCAAGCCCGTGAACATCAAGAAGGGCCAGTTCCTGGCACCGGGCGACATGAAGAACGTGATCGACAAGGCGCGCGCGGCCGCCGCCGAAGCGGGCCTGCCCGACCAGTTCATGGCGTGCGAGCGCGGCGTCTCGTTCGGCTACAACAACCTGGTTTCCGACATGCGCAGTCTCGCCATCATGCGCGAATCGAACTGCCCGATCGTGTTCGACGCCACCCACTCCGTGCAGCTGCCGGGTGGCCAGGGCACGTCGTCCGGCGGCCAGCGCGAGCACGTGCCGGTGCTGGCGCGCGCCGCCGTCGCGGCGGGCGTGTCGGGCCTGTTCATGGAAACCCATCCGAATCCCGCGTGCGCGCTGTCGGACGGCCCGAACGCCGTGCCGCTCGCCCGCATGAAGGATTTGCTGACCACCCTGGTCGACATCGACCGCATCGTCAAGAAGGCTGGATTTATCGAGTCCGATTTCTCTTGATATTCGAAGGCGGGGCTCGAGTGTACCAAGGGGTCCTGCGTTCGGCTGAATCACAACTACGACAAGTACGTCGCCCCCGCGCAGGCGGGGGCCCAAGTTTGCCGGCGCTGCGATAGCGCATGGGGAATTGGGTTCCCGCCTTCGCGGGAACGACGGCAGGTCCACCATGCGGCTCGGTGCACCTGTTTCGCGCTTTGGCTTTTTTTACTTTCTGGAGATTGAACTACCATGAGTGCTATCGTTGATATCATCGGCCGCGAAATCATCGACTCGCGCGGCAATCCGACCGTCGAGTGCGATGTCCTGCTGGAATCCGGCGTGATGGGCCGCGCCGCCGTCCCGTCGGGCGCCTCGACCGGTTCGCGCGAAGCCATCGAGCTGCGTGACGGCGATCCCAAGCGTTATTTCGGCAAGGGCGTGCTGCAGGCCTGCGAGAACATCAACACCGAGATCAGCGAAGCCATCATGGGCCTGGACGCCAACGAACAGGCATTCCTGGACCGCACCCTGATCGACCTGGACGGCACCGAGAACAAGAGCCGCCTGGGCGCGAACGCGATGCTGGCCGTCTCGATGGCCGTCGCCAAGGCCGCCGCGGAAGAATCGGGCCTGCCGCTGTACCGCTACTTCGGCGGTTCGGGCGCGATGCAGATGCCGGTGCCGATGATGAACGTCATCAACGGCGGCGCGCACGCCGACAACAACCTGGACATCCAGGAATTCATGATCATCCCGGTCGGCGCCCCCTCGTTCAAGGAAGCCGTACGCTACGGCGCCGAGGTGTTCCACACGCTGAAGAAGATCCTGCACAGCAAGGGCCTGAACACGGCCGTCGGCGACGAAGGCGGTTTCGCCCCGTCCGTCGCGAACCATGAAGAAGCCATCAAGCTGATCATGCAGGCGATCGAGCAGGCCGGCTACGTGGCCGGCCAGGACATCGCGATCGGCCTGGACTGCGCCGCCAGCGAGTTCTACAAGGACGGCAAGTACGTGCTGGAAGGCGAAGGCGGCCTCTCGCTGTCGGCCCAGGACTTCACCAACATGCTGGCGACCTGGTGCGACAAATACCCGATCGTCTCGATCGAGGACGCCATGGCCGAAGGCGACTGGGAAGGCTGGGCCACCCTGACCGCCGCGCTGGGCAAGAAGGTGCAACTGGTGGGCGACGACCTGTTCGTCACCAACACCAAGATCCTGAAAGAAGGCATCCAGAAGGGCGTCGCCAACTCGATCCTCATCAAGATCAACCAGATCGGCACGCTGACCGAAACCTTCGCCGCCATCGAAATGGCCAAGCGCGCCGGCTACACGGCCGTGATCTCGCACCGTTCGGGCGAAACCGAGGACTCGACCATCGCCGACATCGCCGTCGGCATGAACGCCCTGCAGATCAAGACGGGCTCGCTGTCGCGTTCGGACCGCATGGCGAAATACAACCAGCTGCTGCGCATCGAGGAAGACCTGGGCGACATCGCCAGCTACCCGGGCCGCGACGCCTTCTATAACCTGAAGTAATCGAGTAGTATGACCACGGGTCCGGTTGCGCCGGGCCCGTGTTTCCATTCCGCCCGGCCGTTTTCATCCATGCGCATCATCACCCTTGCCCTGGCAGCCCTGCTGCTGCTGATCCAGTATCCCCTGTGGCTGGGGAAGGGCGGCTGGCTGACCGTGGCCGACCTGGAATCCCAGGTGGCCGCAACCCGTGCCCGGACCGACCAGCTCAAGGCACGCAACGCCAAGCTCGAATCGGAAGTCCGCGACCTGAAGGATGGCCTCGGCGCCGTCGAGGAACGCGCGCGCTACGAACTGGGCATGATCAAATCGAACGAAATCTTCGTGCAGGTGCTGCGCAAGGACGAGAAGCCGGCCGTCATGATGACGGTGCCGCCCCCGCCCCCGCCGCCGAAGGTCAAGAAGGGTGCGCAGAAGGGCGAGGATTGACGCCATGACCTCCGCAGAATCTTCCCCGCCGGCGCTCGATACGCTCGAGGCCGTCGCGGGCTATCTCGCCGATGCGTTCGACGCCGGCGATCCCGACGGCATGACGCAGGCCTTGTGCGTCGTGGCGCGGTCGACAGGCCTCGCGCACCTGGCCGCGGCGGCCGGCCTGCCGCGCGAGCCGCTCGCCGCCGCAATGAATCGCGGCGAGCTGGGCCTTGATGCGCTGCTGGCGATCATGAAGGTCATCGACCTGCACCGTCCCCCGGATAGAACACTGAACTGAGTCAGCGTCGCCTGGTGCGTGCGCGAACACGCAGCCTTGACGTATCAGCGCGTCGGCGGAAGGCCGCCCACCTTACGAATCCGCGCCGCCGGCGTGCGAAGCCGCCCGAGGCAGCGCCGCACGCCGGCGGCGCCCCCGTCAGGCGGCCGCGCCGACACCGGCCGGCGGCGCATAGCCCGGCTCCAGCAGGCCGGGAATCGGTTCGCCTTCCACCACGACGATCTCGCCGATGCTTTGCGCGCGCGCGACGATGCGGTCGCCGTTCGCGATGTGGCTGCCGACGAGGGCGATCGGGCGGTTCGCATACGTCGATGCATGTCCGGCGCCCGACACGATCACGCTCTCGCTGCCGTCCGGGTAGCGCACCCGGTCGCCGACGCAGGCGATGCGGAAATCGTCGGCGGGCTCGCCCTGGGATGCGAGGACGACTTCGCCACCGCGGCGGGTGCGCGAGCCGATCGTCGCGATGGGGTAGCGGGCGATCACTTTGCGCGGCGTGGCAGCGCCCTGGGCTGTGTTGGCGGAAAAGGCTGCATCATTGGCACGTACTGATTTCATCCGGTTCTCCAGAAGTTTGCAAATGAGTGGGATGCTATCGCTGCCTATAATTGTCAAATGGCTGTAAAAAAGCGACACATTCCCGGTAACGGGTGCACGGGTTCGAACACCGGAGCTCATTGAATCGCGACATTGATTTATGCCAATTGATGCCGCGCAAATTGAAACAGGCCAAGACAAGGAATCAGGGGATTCCGACAGGGGCGCCGGTTAACTTCCGATCAGCAATAAAGACGATGCCGCATCGACCGTGGTAAACGGCCGCCTGCGGCATGAAAAGGGAGCTGCCCGGCCGTGCCGGGCGGGCGCTCAGGACGCCTGGCCGTTCTCGAGGAAGGAACGCAGCATCCACGCGTTCTTTTCGTGGATTTCCATGCGGTCGCTCAGCATGCCGGCGCTCGGCTGGTCGTTGGCGTCGTCGGCGATCTTGAACGCTTCGCGCACGGTGCGGATCAGCGCTTCCTGGCCCTCGACCAGCTGGCGGATCATTTCCTGCGCGTTCGGCACGCCGGCTTCTTCCTTGATCGACGACAATTCCACGAAGCGGGCATAGGTGCCCGGCGCGAAATGGCCCAGGGCGCGGATACGTTCGGCGATGTTGTCCAGCGCATTCCACAATTCCGTGTACTGCTCCATGAACATGATGTGCAGCGTCTGGAACATCGGACCCGTCACGTTCCAGTGGAAATTGTGCGTTTTCAGGTACAGCATGTAGCTGTCCGCCAGGACGCGCGACAGCGATGCGGCGATGTTGGCGCGGTCTTCGGTGCTGATGCCGATATTGATCTTGCTCATGATTTCTCCTGTCAGGTTGTCGTTGCTGCATGGATGAACGACAGCTTAGCAGGATTAAAAAATAGGCGCTGTTTATATTCCTAATCAAATTGATAGGAAAAGCCGATGACGGAAGGCCGCTCATCGGCACTGCAGGAAAAGCCGATGACGGGATCCCATCATCGGCGCTGCATCAGTGCTTGACGCTGGACGCGGGCGTCACGGCATCGGCCGTCGTGTCGCTGGCGAACAGCTGGGCGCAGTCGACGGCGTCGAAGCCGTAGTGCTTGCCGCAGAAGTCGCAGTTGATGCCCAGCTCGCCCAGGTCGTGCAGGGCGGACTCGACTTCCTGCTGGCCCAGCATCTTGAGCATGTTGGCGACTTTTTCGCGCGAGCACGTGCAGTGGAACTCAGGATGCAGCGGGTCGAATACGCGGATCGTCTCTTCCCAGAACAGGCGCTTGAGCAAGGTTTCCACGTCGGCCGTGAGCAGCTCTTCCTGCTTCAGCGTCTGGCCCAGCATGACGGCGCGGGTCCAGGTCTCGAGATCTTCTTCCTCGCTGGCCTGCTTGACCTGGCCTTCGACGGCGCTGTTGCGCGGCAGCTTTTGCAGCAGCAGGCCGCGCGCGACGTTCTCGTCGGCCGCCAGCCACAGCTTGGTGTCCATCTGTTCCGAGCGCAGCATGTAGTTCTCGATGATGGTCGCGATGTCCTCGCCGACGAGCGGCACGACGCCCTGGTACGGTTGCTGGCCCGGGACCTTGTCCTGTGGGTCGAGCGTGATCACGAAGCGGCCGCGGCCGTGCTGGTTCAGCAGCTGGACGACGGACGCGTCGTCCGGCACCTCGGCGCCGTCGCGCAGCTTGGCGGTGGCGCGCATGCGCAGGTTCGCGTCGCACTCGACGACGAGCAGCTTCACCAGGCCGTCGCCGTGGATCTGCATCACGATCGAGCCGTTGAACTTGAGATTGGCCGACAGCAGCGCCGCCGCGGCCACCATTTCGCCCAGCAAGGCGCGCACGGCCTTGGGATAGGCGTGGCGCGACTGGATCTCGCGCCACGCGTTGGAGATCTCGACGAGCTCGCCGCGTACGGCCGCATTGTCGAAGATGAATTTCTGGAGGATGTCCTTGCTGGTGTCAGTCGTCATTCTTTATCCGATTTTCTTGAGCTCCGCCTTGAAGCGCTTGCCGCGCTCGACATAGCTGGCGGCATTGCCCTGCAGGCGGAGCAGGTCGTCTTCCGTGAGTGTGCGTACCACCTTGGCCGGGGCGCCCAGGATCAGCGAGTGGTCCGGGAATTCCTTGCCTTCGGTGACGACGGCGCCGGCCCCCACGAGGCAGCCCTTGCCGATCTTCGCGCCGTTCAGCACCACGGCCTGGATGCCGATCAGCGCGCCGTCGCCGACGGTGCAGCCGTGCAGCATCGCCTGGTGGCCGACGGTGACGTTCTTGCCGAGCACGAGCGGAAAGCCCATATCCGTGTGCATCACCGTGCCTTCCTGAACGTTGCTGCCGGCACCGATCGTGATGCGTTCGTTGTCGCCGCGGATCGTCACGCCGAACCAGACCGAGGCATCCGCCTCGACCGTGACCTTGCCGATCAGGCTCGCCGAATCGGCGACATAGGCCGACGGATCGATCTCGGGCGCATGCTCGCCCAACTGGTAAATCGCCATGGAGTGCTCGCGGAAGGTTGAGATGGCGTATTTTACGCCAGCGTCCCAGATGGGGCCGGCCAGCGGGAAAACAAGCTTCGTGTTTATAATGCGAACGGTCGTACTAATTTAAATCCAAGACAGGAACCGCCATGACACCGTCCCGCTCAGAATTCCTCACCATCCGCGGCCTGCGCACCCACGTCCGTCACTGGGGGCGCGAGGGCGCGCCCAAGCTGTTCATGGCGCATGGCTGGATGGACATGTCGGCCTCGTTCCAGTTCGTCGTCGACGCGCTTGCCGGCGACTGGCACGTGATCGCCCACGACTGGCGCGGCTTCGGGCTCACCGACCGCACGGGCAACGATACCTACTGGTTCCCCGACTACTTCGCCGACCTGGAAGCGCTGCTGGACCATTATTCGCCGCACGAGCCCGTCAACCTGCTGGGGCACAGCATGGGCGGCAACATCGTGAGCGTGTATGCGGGCGTCCGCCCGGCGCGCATCGCGAAGCTCATCAACCTGGAAGGCTTCGGCCTGCCCGCGACGCAGCCCGCGCAGGCGCCGGGCCGCTACGCCAAATGGCTGGACGAGGTGAAGGCGCCGCCGACGATGAGCGGCTATGCCAGCCTGGAAGCGGTGGCGGCGCGCCTGCAAAAGACGAATCCGCGCCTGCCGGCGGACCGCGCCGCGTTCCTTGCGCAGCACTGGTCCGCGCAAAACGCCCGGGGCGAATGGGAAATCCAGGGCGACCCGGCGCACAAGATGACGGGGCCGCTGCTGTACCAGGCGGAAGAAGTGCTCGCCTGCTGGCGCCGCATCACGGCGCCCGTGCTGTGGGTCGAGGCCGAGCACACGGACATGTGGCGCTGGATGGGACCGAAGGAAGAAGCGCGCCACGAGGTCGACCGCCGCATGGCGCACCTGGCCGACGTCACGCCGCGCATGATGCCGGACGCGGGCCATATGCTGCATCACGACCAGCCGGAGGCATTGGCGCGGATGATCGAGGACTTCCTGGCGTCCTGACACCGCGTACAATGGTATTTCGCAAAGATACCCATGTCCGGATGCTGCCCATGAAAGTCGATCTCCACTGCCACTCCAACGTCTCCGACGGCGTGCTCGCACCCGCCGCCGTGGCGGCGTATGCCCGCAAGGGTGGCGTCGATGCGTGGGCGCTGACCGACCATGACGAGATTGGCGGCATCAAGGCTGCGCGTGCGAAGGCGACCGAGCTGGGCATGCGCTTCGTGCCCGGCGTGGAGATTTCCGTGACGTGGGCGAACGAGACCGTGCACATCGTCGGCCTGCAGGTCGACGAAGACGATCCCACCCTCGTGCAGGGCCTGGCCGCCACGCGCCACGGGCGCGACGCGCGCGGGCGCGAGATCGCCGCGCAGCTGGACAAGGTGGGCATCCCGGACGCCTACGAGGGCGCGCTGAAATACGTCGGCAATCCGGACCTGCTGTCGCGCACCCACTTCGCGCGCTATCTGTGCGAGATCGGCGCGTGCGCGACGACGTCCGAGGTGTTCCGCCGCTACCTCACCGAAGGCAAGCCGGGCTATGTGCCGCACCGCTGGGCCACCCTGGCCGACGCGCTGGGCTGGATCCGCGCCGCCGGCGGCGTCCCCGTGATCGCGCATCCGGGCCGCTACCGCTTCGACGCCACGGCCGAGGGCGCGCTGTTCGACGAGTTCAAGCAGCTCGGCGGCAATGCCATCGAAGTCGTCACGGGCAGCCATACGCCGGACCAGTACGCGACCTATGCCGAGGTGGCGCGCCGCTACGGCTTCCTCGCGTCGCGCGGGACGGATTTTCATGCGCCGGGCGAGGCGCGCGTCGAGTTCGACCAGTTGCCGCCGTTGCCGGGCGGGGTGACGCCGGTTTGGCATGACTGGTTTTAACCGGTAGCCCATATCCCGTCGTTCCCGCGCAGACAAAACCCAATACCCGTCGTTCCCGCGCAGGCGGGAACCTAATTTTTTTGCGTTGACGCAACGCGACATTGGGTCCCCGCCTGCGCGGGGACGACGCTTTTAGGCATCCGCGCTTGAAAAATCATCATTCCGCCCTTATCTTGTCCGACTGACATTAAACCCGGCCGGAGATCCTTCCCCCATGAAGCGCATATTGCTGTTCCTTGCCACCAATCTCGCGGTGGTGCTCGTGCTGACGATCGTGCTGAACGTGCTCGGCGTCGGGCGTCCCGTCGGCGGGGCCGGGCTCAACGTCGGGGCGCTGCTCGTGTTTTCGCTTGTCGTCGGCTTCACGGGCGCGATCATCTCCCTGTTGATGAGCAAGACCATGGCCAAATGGTCGACCGGCGCGCGCGTCATCGGGCAGCCGGGCAATGCAACCGAACAGTGGCTGCTGAGCACGGTGGGCAATCTCGCGCAGCGCGCCGGCATCGCCATGCCGGAAGTGGCCGTGTACGAGGGCGAGCCGAATGCGTTCGCGACGGGTGCTTTTAAAAATTCCGCGCTCGTCGCCGTGTCGACGGGCCTGCTCGCCAACATGAACCGCGAGGAAGTCGAGGCCGTGCTGGGCCACGAGATCGCGCACGTGGCGAACGGCGACATGGTCACGCTCACCCTGATCCAGGGCGTCGTCAACACCTTCGTCGTGTTCCTCGCGCGCGTCGTCGGCTTCTTCGTCGACAACGTCGTGCTGCGCCGGGGGAATGACGAGCGCGGTCCCGGCATCGGTTATGCGGTCACCGTATTCGTGTGCGAGATCCTGTTCGGGCTCGTGGCGTCCATCATCGTCGCCTGGTTCTCGCGCCAGCGCGAATTCCGCGCCGACGCCGGCTCGGCCCGGCTGCTGGGCAGCGCGCTGCCGATGCAGCATGCGCTGGCGCGCCTCGGCGGCCTGCAGCCGGGCGCGCTGCCGCAGTCGATGGCGGCGTCCGGCATTTCCGGCCACGGCAGCGGCTGGGGCGCGCTGTTCGCGTCGCACCCGCCGATGGAAGAACGCATCGCGGCGTTGCAAGCCTTGCGCCAGACGGGACTGGCGCGATGACGCAATATTTCGAAGTCCACCCCCAGAATCCGCAGGCCCGGCTGATCCGCCAGGCGGCCCAGATCATCCAGACGGGCGGCATCGTCGCCGCCCCGACCGATTCCGCCTATGCCCTCGTGTGCCGCCTGGACGACAAGGCGGCCGTCGAAAAACTGCGGCGCATCCGCGGCGTCGACGAGAAGCACCACCTGACGCTGCTCGTGCGCGACCTGTCCGAGATCGCCACCTATGCCCGCGTCGACAACCGCCAGTACCGCCAACTGAAAGCCGTCACGCCGGGGCCGTACACGGTGATCCTGGAAGCGACGAAAGAGGTGCCGCGGCGCCTGTCGCATCCGTCGCGCAAGACGATCGGCATCCGCGTGCCGGAAAACGCGATCCTGCTCGCGCTGCTGGCCGAACTGGGCGAAGCGCTGATCGGCACCACGCTGCAACTGCCGGGCGACGACCAGATGCTGTCCGATCCGGACGAGGTGCGTGAGCGCCTCGACCGGCAGATCGAGCTCGTGATCGACGGCGGCGCCGGCACGCTCGAACCCACCACCATCGTCGACCTCACGGGCCCGGAAGCAGAGCTCGTGCGCGAGGGCCGCGGCGACCCGGCCGCATTCGGCCTCTAGCGCTCACGGCCGTCGTGGCCGCGCGCTCTGATAGAATCGCAGTTTATGGATGAACTCATACGCAATCTGGCAGTGTATGCACTGCCTGTCCTCTTTGCGATCACGATGCACGACGCCGCCCAGGCATTCGTCGCGAGACACTTCGGGGACAATACCGCCCACGCCGCCGGGCGTACCACTTTCAACCCCCTGGGCCACATCGATCCCATCGGCACCATCGTCATTCCGGTCGTGATGTACCTGATGTCGGGCTTCGTGTTCGGCTACGCGAAACCGCTGCCGATCAACTACGGCCAGATGCGCCACCCGAAGCGCGACATGGCGTGGGTGGCATTGTCCGGCCCCGGCGCCAATTTCGTGATGGCCCTGCTGTGGCTCCTGATTGCGATCTTCCTGCAGTATTTCGGCGTGCAGGAGGACTTCCCGCACCTCGTGGCCGACGCCGGCGTCAAGACCAATCTGTGGCTGATGGCGTTCAACCTGCTGCCGATTCCGTCGATGGATGGCGGCCGCGTGCTGTTCAGCATGCTGCCGCACAAGGCCGCGTTCCAGTTCGCGCGCCTGGAGCCGTACGGCTTCATCATCCTGCTGGCCCTGATCTTCCTGAAGGTGATCGGCTACTGGCTGTTCTTCGTCGAGCTGATCGCGAAGCTGCTGCTGCACCTGATCGTCTCTCCCCTGAACATTCTTTTGACCTGATACCGCTATGTTTCCCGACCGTGTCGTTTCCGGCATGCGCCCGACCGGGCTGATGCACCTTGGCCACTACCACGGCGCCCTGAAGAACTGGATCCGCATGCAGTCCGAACTGCCGTGCCTGTTCTTCGTCGCCGACTGGCACGCGCTGACCACGCACTACGACGACCCGACGATCATCGAAAAAAGCACCTGGGACATGGTCATCGACTGGCTGGCGGCCGGCATCGATCCGGCCCAGGCCACGATCTTCATCCAGTCGAAGGTGCCGGAACACGCGGAGCTGCATTTGCTGCTGTCGATGGCCACGCCGCTCGGCTGGCTCGAGCGCGTGCCGACGTACAAGGACCAGATCGAGAACCTGTCCAACCGCGACCTCGCCACCTACGGCTTCCTCGGCTACCCGCTGCTGCAGGCGGCCGACGTGCTGATCTACCGCGCCACGCAGGTGCCGGTCGGCGAGGACCAGGTGCCGCACATCGAAATGATGCGGGAGATCGCGCGCCGCTTCAACCACCTGTACGGCAAGGAGCCGGGCTTCGAGCAGAAGGCGCTGGAAGCCGTGAAAAAGCTGGGCAGCAAGCGCGCCAAGCTGTACGCGGAACTGCGCACCGCCTACCAGCAGGACGGCGTTGCTGCCGCGCTGGAGCAGGCGCAAGCCATGCTGGACGAGGCGGGCAGCCTGTCGAACATCGACCGCGAGCGCCTGTTCGGCTACCTCGAAGGCAGCCGCAAGATCATCCTCGTCGAGCCGCAGGTGAAACTGACCGAAGCGTCGCGCCTGCCGGGCCTCGATGGCCGCAAGATGTCCAAGAGCTACGGCAATTCGATCTCGCTGCGCGAGGACCCGGACTCGGTGACGAAGAAAATCCGCACGATGCCGACCGATCCCGCGCGCGTGCGCAGGAGCGACGCGGGCGATCCGCTCAAATGTCCCGTGTGGCAATTGCACGAAGTCTATTCCTCCCCGGCGACGCGCGAGTGGGTCATGAAAGGCTGCACGAGCGCCGGCATCGGCTGCCTGGAGTGCAAGCAGCCCGTCGTGGAAGCCGTGCTGGCCGAGCAGGAACCGATGCACGAGCGCGCCCAGCAATACGTCGACGACCCGTCGCTCGTGCGCGCCATCGTCGCCGACGGCTGCGAGAGGGCCCGCAAGCTGGCGCAGGAGACGATGCGCGACGTGCGCGAAGTCATGGGCCTGTCTTATTCCTGACCTTGACCACCTGATGCACGGCGCAAAAGACCATCCCTCGGCCTGGGTCGCGCGCTGGGCGCGTTCGATCCCGCCGGGCGAAACGCTCGACCTGGCGTGCGGCGGCGGGCGCCACGCGCGCCTGCTGGCGGCGCTCGGGCATCCCGTGCTGGCCGTGGACCGCGACGCGGCCGCGCTGGCGCTGGCGGCCGGACCCGGCATCACGACGCAGCAAGTCGACCTGGAAGAAGAGGACGCCACGTGGCCCTTCGCGCCGGGACGCTTTGCCGGCATCGTCGTCACGAACTACCTGCATCGCCCGCTGTTCGCGCATCTCGCACAGGCGCTGGCGCCGGACGGGATGCTCGTCTACGAAACCTTTGCGATGGGGAACGAACGCTTCGGCAAACCGTCGAATCCGGCGTTCCTGCTGGCGCCGGGCGAGCTGCTGGACGTCGCGTCGCGCCATGGCTTGCGGGTGCTGGCGTACGAGGATGGCAGCGTCGCCACGCCGCGTCCGGCACGCGTGCAGCGGCTGTGCGCGGCGGGTGCGGCGTTCGATCCGGCGACGGTCGGATTGGAGATGTAACCAAGCTGTAACCACGCCATTTATATGGTGTGGAATGAACCATAACGCCAGGCTATCCGCTACAATCGACAATTATTTATTAACGGCACGGTCCACTGATTATGATTAAGGGCAGCATAGTAGCAATCGTCACTCCGATGTTCGAGGATGGAAGTTTGGACAGGGACAGCCTGCGCAAACTGCTCGACTGGCACGTGGCGGAAGGTACGGACGCAATCTGCATCGTCGGTACCACCGGCGAGTCGGCCACCGTGAGCCCGGAGGAACACTGCGAACTGATCAAGCTGACGGTCGACCACATCGCCGGCCGTGTCCCGGTCATCGCCGGCACGGGCGGCAATTCGACGGCCGAAGCGATCGCGCTGACCCGTCACGCGAGGGAAGTCGGCGCGGACGTCTCGCTGCAGGTCGTCCCGTACTACAACCGTCCGTCGCAGGAAGGCATGTATCGCCACTTCAAGGCGATCGCCGAAGCGACCGACCTGCCGGTCATGTTGTACAACGTGCCGGGCCGTACCGTGGCCGACATGAGCAACGACACCGTGCTGCGCCTGGCTGCCATCGACAACATCGTCGGCATCAAGGACGCGACCGGCAACCTGGCACGCGGCATCGAACTGCTGCGCGACATCGACCGTTCGTTCGCCGGCAAGGGCAAATCGTTCGGCGTGTACTCGGGCGACGACGCGAGCGCGCTGGCGCTGATGCTGTGCGGCGGCGCCGGCAACATCTCGGTGACCGCGAACGTGGCCCCGCGCGCGATGGCCGAGATGTGCAAGGCCGCGCTGAGCGGTCAGGCGGCCCGCGCGATCGAGATCAACAACGGCGTGCTCGACCTGCACAGCAAGTTGTTCGTCGAACCGAATCCGGTGCCCGTGAAATGGGCGCTGGCCGAGATGGGCAAGATGCCCGCCGGCCTGCGCATGCCGCTGGCCCCGCTGGCCGCGCAATACCACGACACCGTTCGCGCGGCCCTGCGCGCCTCCGGCGTCCTTTGATTACTGCTTTAACGATATGACGAACCGCAAGATGATGACTTCCACCGCAGCCCGCACCCTGGCGCTGACCGCCATCGCGTTCAGCCTCGCCGCGTGCACGACCGTGTTCGAATCGGACAAGGTGGACTACAAAGCCTCCAAGAAAGCGGCACCGCTGGACATTCCACCGGACCTGACCCAACTGCAAAAGGACAACCGCTATGCCGTGCCGGATGGCCGCGGCGTCGCCACGGCCTCCGGCTTCCAGCAGCAGCGCGGCGCCACGCCGGCCGTGGCCGCCGCGTCGGGCGAACAGATTGGGCAAGTGCCTACCGACACCATCCGCATCGAGCGCAACGGCAACCAGCGCTGGCTCGTGGTCAAGGAATCCCCGGAACAGCTGTGGCCGCAACTGCTGGAGTTCTGGCATAACTCGGGCTTCACCGTCGAGACCGAGTCGCCGCAGACCGGCATCATGGAAACCAACTGGGCCGAGAACCGCGCCAAGATCCCGCAGGACTTCATCCGCCGCACGATCGGCAAGGTGTTCGATTCCGCCTATTCGACGGGCGAGCGCGACAAGTTCCGCACCCGCCTCGAGCGCCGTCCGGACGGCACGACGGAGGTCTACATCAGCCACCGCGGCGTCGAGGAAGTGCTGACCGGCCCGCAGAAGGAAACGGCGACCTGGACCGCGCGTCCGAACGATCCGGAGCTGGAAGCCGAATTCCTGGGCCGCCTGATGGCCCAGCTGACCGGCACCAAGGTCAAGGAAGCGACCGCGTTCGTCACCAACGCCCCGCTGGAGCCGCAGCACGCCAAGCTGGAAGGCAGCAAGGTCGTCGTCGACGAAGGCTTCGACCGCGCCTGGCGCCGCGTCGGCCTGGCGCTGGACCGCGTCGGCTTCACGGTGGAAGACCGCGACCGCGTGCAAGGCATCTACTTCGTGCGCTACGTCGATCCGGACGCAGTCAAGAAGGAAGGTTTCTTCAGCAAGCTGTTCGGCGGCGAGGACAAGAACAAGGAAGCGCAGAAGTTCCGCGTGATCGTCTCGACCGTGCCGAACGCGACGACGACCGACGTGACCGTCCAGACGAACGACGGCAAGCCGGAGACGTCGCCGACCGGGGCCAAGATCCTCAAGTTGCTGGCGGACGAGTTGAAGTAATCTGCATCGTCATCGACAAAAAACCGGCCTGTGGGCCGGTTTTTTTATTCGTACGCGCTTGGTGGGCACCCCTGTGCCCACCGAACGCAAAATGTGCGGACGTAAAAAAACCGGCCCGCAGGCCGGTTTTTTCAAGCGGGGCTGATTACTTCGAAGCAGCCGGAGCAGCAGCAGCCGAAGCGGCCTCAGCAGCAGCCGAAGCAGCCGAAGCAGCAGCCGAAGCGGCCGAAGCAGCAGCGTCAGCAGCAGCCGGAGCGGCCGGGGTAGCGGCAGCGTCAGCCGGAGCGGCCGGAGCAGCAGCCGGAGCGGTGGTCTCAGCAGCCGGAGCAGCCGGAGCGGCAGCCGGAGCTTCTTCTTTCTTCGAGCAAGCAGCCAGGGCAACAGCCAGCAGGGAAACGATCAGCAGAGATTTTTTCATGGTTTTTCCTTAATTAATTCAAAAGGGTGGTGCGATGAATAATTACCGGTAATTATCGCTCGTCAGGAATTCTCTTGTTTGTATACTTTGGAAAAAGTGCCTACAGACAACGGAACCTTCCTAACCCGATATTATAGCCAAATTTACTGAATCGCAATAGAAAAGTCGTGTCAAGACGTAACAGTTGCCAGAACGGGCAATCTGCATTTTCTGGCAACATGACGGCGCCCGTCGGTGCGCTAGTTCTCATAGGTGAAAGCAAGCGAAAGCTAGTCATTACAACCCGGTAACACTGGCTTGCAGACCCGGCAATGATTCTGCCCAAATTCCATCGAACCGCAGGCGTGACAGCTCGGTTTGTTGCGGCGCATCAAAAACGGCGTCGCCGCGCAGGTGATCGCTGTGGAAGCGCCGCACGATGTGCAGGTCGTCCGCGACGCAGAACGAATCCGTGAGGTCGCGCAGCCCGCGCGGCGTGCGGCGGCACTCGATGGCGTGGGCGTAGTCCCGCAGCAGGCGCAGGAAGCGCGCCTCGCGCTCCAGGTGCGTCGCATCGTGCAGCGCCAGGCGCAGCCGGCCGCCATCGTGCAGGAAGCGGCGCAGGGCCGCGTCGACGTCGGGCGCGCCCAGGCGGAACAGGGCGAAATCCGGATCGAACATGACCAGCGTCGTCCGTGCCCGCGCCAGCACGTCGCCAAGGCGCTGCTGGAACGCGGCGCGGGTGTCGAAGGGCAGGAGCGCGGGCGCGGTCATGGTCAGCCCAATTCCAGCCAGCCGTCCTGGTACCAGGTGTACAGCGCATCCAGCACGTCGTCCGACGCCCGCGCCAGCAGTGTGCCGTCAAGGCCGCGCTCGTTGGCCAGCACGTCCAGCACGGTCTTGTCGGCGCGCCCGACGGCGAACGATTCGCCGTTGATGAACACGTGCTTGCCGCGGTACAGCATCAATGTCTTGGGCGACAGCTTCAGGCCCTTCTTCGCCGCCTGCTCCATGAAGCGGCCCACCGTCAGCGGTTTCGCCACCGGCGTGAAGAACACGTTGTGCTTGGGCTCGGACAGGTGTTCGCCCAGGAAGATCGTCACGTCTTCCTCGTCCCAGCGTACCTTGTTCAATTCCTCGGTGATCGTGGCCAGCATGTCGCGCGGGATCTCGGCCGGATTCTTCGCGGGCGCCAGGTCCGGATCGGCATAACGGCCCGGCAGGTCGATCGAGTCGGCCATGAATTGCAGGAAGGCTTCGCCCAGCTCCTGGAACGACGGCGCGCGGAAGCCGATCGAATACGTCATGCATTCGCCCTCGGCCACGCCGTCGTGCGCGTAATGCGGCGGCAGGTACAGCATGTCGCCCGGTTCCAGCACGAACTCTTCCTCGGGCTCGAAGTTGGCGAGGATCTTGAGGGGCAGCCCGTCGACGAGCGTCAGGTCCTGCTGGGCGCCGATGCGCCAGCGGCGCTTCCCCTGCGCCTGCAGCAGGAAGACGTCGTAGGAATCGAAGTGCGGCCCGACGCCGCCGCCGTCGGTCGCATAGCTGACCATCAAGTCGTCCAGGCGCGCGTCCGGCACGAAGCGGAACTGGCGCAGCAGCGCGTCCGCCTTGGGCTCGTGCAGGTTGACGCCCTGCACGAGCAGGGTCCATGCAGCTTGCGTCCGCGGCGGCAGCTCGGCCAGCGGGCCGTGTTGCATGTCCCAGTTGCCGTCCGCCAGCGTGACGAGGCGCGACTCCACGTGATTCAGCTGCGCCAGTTCGGCCAGCTTCTCGACCTTGAGCAGCGGCTTGACATTGGGGATCGCCTGCCGGATCAGCAGGGGTTTCTTGTGCCAGTAATCACGGAGGAACTGGGCGGGGGTGATGTCCCCGAGGAGCTGTAATTTTTGCATGCGTCATTATAACCAGCGCCGGCCAGGGCAAACCGGTGGTAGGGTTATAATCGCAGCCTTACCCACGAAAGGAAGTGCAATGAAGATTGCCCAGAACACGGTTGTGTCGGTGAACTACAAACTGTCCGACGCCCAGAACAACCTGATCGAAGACGGCGCCCAGCCGATGGTCTACCTGCACGGTGGCTACGAAAACACGTTGCCCAAGATCGAAGAAGAGCTGGACGGCAAGGACGTGGGTTACACGTCGACGATCCAGATCGAGCCGGAAGACGCGTTCGGCGATTACGATCCGAACCTGGTCAAGGTCGAAGAGCGCAACCGCCTGCCGGAGCCGATCGAAGTCGGCATGCAGTTCGAAGGCATGGCCGAGGGCGGCGACGACGAGCCGGTGATCTTCACCGTCACCGAAATCGCCGACGACAAGGTCGTCCTCGACGGCAACCACCCGCTGGCCGGCATGGCCCTACGCTTCGACCTGTCCGTGATCGACGTGCGCGCGGCAACGCCGGAAGAGATCACGCACGGCCACGTGCACGGCGCCCACGGCCACGATCACGGCCACGACATCGAAGACGGCGAAGAGGGCGACCACTTCCGTAGCCAGCCGCTGCAGTAACTTCCGTGCCGTCGTTTCTGGGCTAGGCGCCGCCCTTGACGGGAACCCAAGTTTGCGTGCGTAGCCTGCGACATTGGGTCCCCGCCTGCGCGGGGACGACGTTGTTTTGTTTCTCGACTGGCGAGCGTCAGTCTTTTTTCGCCGCCTCCACCTTGCGCGGATCGACCTTGAACAGGGTCTTGCTGTCCGGATCCACGATCACTTCCAGCGCATCCGCCCCGGCCGCCAGATGGCCGACATTGCCGCGCCATTCGATCGCCGGCTTCGCGCGCACGCGGGTGCCGTCCACGAGCAGCACCTTGCCGCGGAATTTCTGCGCCAGCGACAGGATCAGCCGGCGCGGTTCCGCGAAGCCGTCGTTGTCCGGCACGGCGCTGCGCAGCAGGGCCCGCAGGCCCGTCGGTTGCGACAGCGGCTTCACGTCGCCTTCGGAAAACAGCACGAGCGCTTCCAGCTTGTCGCGCCGCGCGATGGCGAATAGCCGGTTCAGCCAGAACCGGTTCGCGACGAGCCGGTCCTCGTACTCGCTGTTGCGGCCGGCCTCGTTCAGGTAGTGATTGTTATTGGCCGGCATGTTGACGGTGGCATAGAGCACCTTGCCGACCGACCAGTGGGCATTCTCCGCATAGCTGCGAAAACGCGGGCTGATCGACTGCCGCGTCAGCGCCAGCTTGCGTGCGCCCAGCGTGTCCGGCTCGCCGTAGAACAGTTCGCGGATACGGTTCAGCCGCTCGATCGCGTCGGAGCGGCCGGCGCTGTTCCTGCACTCGGCCCAATCGCTGCCGGCCGGCAGCACGACGACGGGCCGGCGCGCATCGTCGATCAGCTCGCGCCGCTTCTGGTACAGCTTGTCGGTGCACGGTTCGTTCGCACCCTTGATGCCCGTGACGACGAGGAACGCGACGTCATTGTCGTCGTTGTCGCGCAGCGCCTGCCTGAGACGCTTTTCGCCGCCGTCCGTGAAGCCGTGGCCGATGATGGCGAAGCGGTGCCCGTCCTCGTCGCGCGCGTCGGCACGGGCGCCGCCCGCGAGGGCGCACAGGATGGCGAACAGGGCGAACGAGCGGCGCCGCTGCATCGTCAGGCCGAGGCCAGGCGCTTGAGCTCGTACAGGCGTTCGAGTGCCTCGCGCGGGCTCAGGGCATCCGGATCGATGGCGTCCAGGAGCGTCAGCGCGGGCGATTCGGCCGTCTCGCGCAGCGGCACCGGCGCGGCCGGGGCCGCGGCTTCGGAGCCTGCTTCGGCCTCGTCGCAGGACGCCGGCGCGAACAGGTCGAGCTGCGGCGTCGCATCGAGCGCCTGTGCTTCCAGCCGCGCCAGGTGCTTGCGCGCGGCGCGGATCACGCCGGGGGGCACGCCCGCGAGCTGCGCGACCTGCAGGCCGTAGCTCTGCGATGCGGGACCATCCTGCACGGCATGCAGGAACACGATGTTGTCCTTGTGCTCGACGGCCGACAGGTGCACGTTGGCCGCGCTCGGATTCTGCTCCGGCAGCTGCGTCAGTTCGAAGTAGTGGGTGGCGAACAGGGTAAAGCTGCGGCTCGTCTCGATCAGGTGGCGGGCGATGGCCCACGCGAGCGCGAGGCCGTCGAACGTCGACGTGCCGCGGCCCACTTCGTCCATCAGCACGAGCGAGTGCTCGGTCGCGCCGTTCAGGATCGTGGCCGATTCCGTCATCTCCACCATGAACGTGGAGCGGCCGTTCGCCAGGTCGTCCGATGCGCCGATGCGCGTGAAGATGCGGTCGATGGGACCGATCGTCGCGCTCGTCGCCGGCACGTAACTGCCCACGTAGGCGAGCAGCGTGATCAGCGCGACCTGGCGCATGAACGTCGATTTGCCGCCCATGTTCGGACCCGTGATCAGCAGCAGGCGGCGCTCGTTCGACAGTTTGCAATCGTTCGCGATGAAGCGTTCGATCTGGTTCTCGACGACGGGATGGCGGCCCTCGACGATCGTCAGGCACGGCTCGTCGACCAGTTGCGGCATGCACCAGTTGTTGCGCACGGCATGCGCGGCGAGGGCGGTCAGCGCGTCGAGCTGCGCGATGCCGGACGCGATGCGCTGCAGGCAGGCGATGTGCGGCGCGAGGTCGGCCAGCAGCAGGTCGTACAGCAGCTTTTCGCGCGCGAGGGCCCGGTCCTGCGCGGACAGGGCCTTGTCTTCGAACGCCTTGAGTTCCGGCGTGATGTAGCGCTCGCAGTTCTTCAAGGTCTGGCGGCGGCGGTAGTCGTCCGGCACCTTGTCGGCCTGGCCGTTCGTCACTTCGATATAGAAGCCGTGCACGCGGTTGTACTCGACGCGCAGGTTGGCGATGCCGGTGCGGGCGCGCTCGCGCGTCTCGAGGTCGACGAGGAACTGGCCCGCGTTCTCGGACAGCGCGCGCAATTCGTCCAGCTCCGCGTCGAAGCCGCGCGCGAACACGCCGCCGTCGCGCACCATCGCGGCCGGTTCCGTCGCGACGGCGCGCTGGAGCAGGTCGAGGCACGCCTCGGGAATCGCGATTGCGTCGTGGACGTCGCGCAGCAGGGAGGCGTCGCCCGGGATGAAGCAGCGCGCCACCTGCCCGCGCAGCACCGGCAGTTGCGTGAGGCCGTCGCGCAGGCTGGCGAGGTCGCGCGGGCGCGCCGTCAGCAGCGCGACGCGCGTCGTGATGCGCTCGATGTCCGGCACGTGCGCGAGCGTCGTCGACAAGTCGTGCATCGCCTCGCGCTGGGCCAGCGCCTCGATCGCTGCGTGGCGCGCGCGGGCCACGCGCTGGTCGCGCCTGGCGTGATGCAGCCAGTGGCGCAGCAGGCGCGACCCCATCGCCGTGCGGCAGCCGTCCAGCAGCGAGAACAGCGTGGGCGATTCGTGGCCGCGGATCGTCTCCGTCAATTCGAGGTTGCGGCGCGTGGACGCATCGAGGCCGATGAATTCACTCTCCGATTCGACGGCGAGACTCTTCACGTGCTGCAGGCCGCGGCCCTGCGTCGCCTGGGCATAGCGCAGCAACGCGCCGGCCGCGCCGAACGCGGCGCCGAGACCGTCCGCACCGAAGCCGGACAGGGTGGCGACGCCGAGCTGGTCGAGCAGCGTCTTGTGGCCGTGCACGACGTCGAAATGCCATGCCGGCACGCGCGCCGTGTGGCCGATCGGCGATTCTTCGAACAGGTCGGCGCCGCCGTCGGCGCGCAGCACTTCGGCCGGCGCGATGCGTTCCAGTTCCTGGACCAGGCGTGTCGCGGCCGCGCGCGCGTCGCCGGAAAATTCCATCAGTTTGACCGCGCCGCTCGCCAGCGACATCCACGCGAGACCGGTCGTAACGACCTTGCGGCTGGTGACCGTGCACACGGCGAGCAGGGGGCGCTCGGCCTTCTCGGGCAGCAGGTCGGCATCGGTCAGCGTCCCCGGCGTGACCACGCGCACGACCTTGCGTTCGACGGGACCCTTGCTCAACGCGGGATCGCCGATCTGTTCGCAGATCGCGCACGACTCGCCCAGCTTGACCAGCTTGGCGAGGTAGGGATCGAGCGAGTGAAACGGCACGCCCGCCATCTTGATCGGATTCCCGCCCGAGCTGCCGCGCGCCGTCAACGTGATGCCCAGGACGCGCGCGGCCTTCTCGGCGTCCTCGAAGAACAGCTCGTAGAAGTCGCCCATCCGGTAGAAGACGAGCATCGTGGGGTAGTCGGCCTTGATGCTGAGGTACTGCTGCATCATGGGAGTGTGCTGGCTTTTTCCGGACTTGGTAACTTGTTGATCTAACGGCATGTCGTCGTCTAACTTCATGATTTTGTTGCGGATTCCTTGGGCTCGCGCGGCTCTCGATCGCATCACAACGCATCAGGCGGCATCGCTTCACTTCACGGATTGGCGTAGCTTTTTCGATGCTCTGCCGCAGAACCTACGCCGCGGAGTCAAACCGGTGTCTCGGACTGTCAAAAGCTACGCCGGCCCCTGTGCTGGGAGAGTGATGCGCTCGATGCCAGGGCGGCCGAGCAGCTGTCGCCAGACGTGCACTTTACCATGTCCTACAGGTCGACCTGGGGTTCGAGATGCACGGCCGGCAAGTATACGTGAAAAGCTACGCCGAGCCTACGCCGGCAAGCGTGCAGGCGACAATCCGAGGATGCTCAAGGATGCGCTGCAAGGCGGGACCTACACTTGGTCGCAGGGGCTGAAGCGGTATTTGGTGGAAAGACGAAGTCGGGTGTTCCGGCTTGGCGATTCAGGATCGACAAATTATCGGCCCAGAACCTGCGAATCCAGATTCCGGCCGTGCAGTTCCGCAGTCTCGTCGATATGTACGCGTTCCAGGTAGTGCATGAACTGTAGCCGCACCTCGCTTCGACATTAACAGCGCACCGACTCCCGATACTCACGCGCGATGCTGAGTAACCATTGCTTGAACGGTTGCAGCAAGGGCGCGTTCTGCTTGGCTTCCGGATAGACCAGATAGTAGCCTTTGTCGTTCAGCAGGGACATTTCATTGGGAATGAGCAGTTCATTCCCGTCCAGTTCGGCCAAGACGAAGAAGCGTGGCACCAGTGCCACGCCCAGCCCGGCACGCGCGGCTTCCACCAGCATGGAAAACAATTCGTAGCGTTGCCCCCCCATGCAGTCGCTGTCATGTACCCGCGCTTGGGCCAGCCACTGGCGCCACGCGTCCGGACGTGCGGATTGATGGAGCAGCGGCAGACGCGCCAGTTCGGCTGCGGTCACGGACTTCGCGCCGTCCAGCAGGTGCGGACTGCATACCGGAACCATTTCCTCTCCGAATAAATGTTGCGCGATGGCGCCTGGCCAGACCGGATTGCCGAAGTGGACGGCAGCGCTGAACGGCGTGTCGGTAAACAGAAAAGGCTCGGCGCGGGTCGTGAGGTTGAGCGTGATATGCCCGTGCTGGGCGTAGAACCGCGGCAGGCGCGGGATCAGCCAGCGTGTCGCGAAGGTCGGGATCACGGCGAGCTCGAGGATACCTTTGGCACCGCGCCGGGTGGCAATGGCCAGCGTGTCGCGTTCGATCCTGTCCAGGTTTTCCCGCACCTGTTTCGCATACGCCTCGCCGACCTCGGTCAGGCTGACGCGCCGTTTGATCCGGTTGAACAGGGGCAGTCCCACACACTCTTCCAGCGCGGCGATCTGGCGCCCGATCGCGCTCGGCGTCAGCGCGAGTTCATCGGCGCTGCGCGTAAAGCTTTGGTGACGGGCTGCCGATTCGAACGCGATCAACGCCTCCATGCTCGGGATTTTTCTTCTCACTGTTGTTTCCTCAAACGCACAATGTCGCGCGGTTTTATCGTTTGTACCCCGAGTCGTTTAAACGAATACTAAGTACTGCTTCAGACCAATCTTACCTAATGCGAATTTTCTGCCGCGAACATTGTTTCGATATTTGCGCCGGATCAAAGTAACAGCCGCCCTGCCAAGCACGTCATTGCATTCTATTAACGGAACTCGGAGAAAATCATGCTAGTTGAAGCCGCCGCACCCAAGTTCAAGCCGTATACCCGCCTCACCATTGAACAGGCGCCGCAATGGGCGTCGATGCCCAGGCATTTGCAGGAAGCCGTCCTGGTCGTATCGCGCGTCATGCCGTTCCGAACGAACGAGTATGTGATGAATCAACTGATCGACTGGGACAATGTTCCGGACGATCCGATCTATCGCCTGACCTTCCCGCACGAGGACATGCTGCGGCCCGAGGACTATGCGGTGCTGCGCGACATGGTGCTGAACCAGAAAGACGAGGTCGCCATCGAGCGCGAGGTGCGGCGCCTGCGTCTCGGGATGAATCCGCATCCGGCCGGCCAGATGACGCACAATGTGCCAGCCATCGACGGTGTGCCGCTGCGTGGCTTGCAGCACAAGTACAAGGAAACCGTGCTGTTCTTCCCCAGTGCCGGCCAGACCTGCCACGCCTACTGCACCTTCTGCTTCCGTTGGCCGCAATTCGTCGGCATGGACGACCTCAAGTTCGACGCCAAGGAATCGAACGAGCTGGTGTCTTACCTGAGGCTGCATCCGGAAGTGACGGACGTGCTCATCACCGGCGGTGATCCCTTGATCATGAGCACCCGCGCGCTGGCCGGCTACCTGGAACCGTTGCTGGCACCCGACCTGGCGCATATCCAGAACATCCGCATCGGCACCAAATCGGTCGCGTACTGGCCGCACCGTTTCGTAACCGACAAGGACTCGGATGAATTGATCCAACTGTTCCGCAAGGTTGTCGATTCAGGCAAGAACCTCGCGATCATGGGACATTACAACCATCCGGCGGAATTGCGTCCGGCGATCGCCCAACGCGCCGTCAAGCGCATCGTGTCGTCGGGCGCCACCCTGCGCATGCAGTCGCCGCTGATCCGCCACATCAACGAGGACCCGGCCGGGTGGGCCGAATTGTGGACGACCGGCGTGCGCCTGGGCGCCATTCCTTACTATATGTTCGTCGAGCGCGACACGGGACCGAGCCACTATTTCCGTCTGCCGCTGGCCAAGGCTTACGAGACCTTCCAGGCCGCGTACCAGCGTGTATCGGGACTGTCGCGCACGGTGCGCGGCCCGTCGATGAGTGCGTTCCCCGGCAAGGTGGCGATCGACGGCATCGTCACGATCGGCGGCGAGAAGGTGTTCGCCCTGCAATTCCTGCAGGCGCGCCATCCGGACTGGGTGCGCCGGCCGTTCTATGCGAAGTTCGATCCTGAAGCCACCTGGCTGGATGACCTGGTGCCGGCCTTCGGCGAGGAGCGCTTCTTCTTCCAGGCGGACGAGGAGCAGCCGCAGCGCGTGATCCCGATCGCCGCGCCGCGCGCGGACGCCATCACGACCGCGTACGGTGTCGGCGAATCGTCTGTCGAAGCCATGGGCACGGGGACCTGACATGACCCGTCTACTGCATCGGCAAATTCATCACGCGTATCCGCGCGCAGCGGGCGGCGAGGGCATTCACCTGATCGACGCCGCGGGCAAGCGCTACATCGACGCCAGCGGCGGGGCCGCCGTGTCCTGCCTCGGCCACCAGCATCCCGATGTGCTGGCCGCGATGTACGCACAGCTCGGCCAGCTGGCCTACGCGCATACGAGCTTTTTCACGACGGACGTCGCCGAGGCGCTGGGCGAGGAACTGCTGGAACAGGCGCCGCCGGGGATGTCCCATGTGTATCTGGTGTCCGGCGGTTCCGAGGCGGTGGAGGCTGCGCTGAAAATGGCGCGCCAGTACTTCGTCGAGCGCGGCGAGACCCGGCGCCGCTACTTCATCTCGCGCCGCCAGAGCTACCACGGCAACACGCTCGGGGCGCTCGGCGTGGGCGGCAATCCGTGGCGGCGCGCGCAGTTCGCCCCCATCCTGCTCGACAATCACTACATCGATCCCTGCTACGCTTACCGCTATCGGGACGAGGGTGAAAGCGCCGAGGAATATGGCGTGCGTGCCGCCGCCGGGCTGGAGGCGAAGATCCTGGAACTGGGTGCGGAAAACGTGATCGCCTTCGTGGCCGAAACCGTGGCCGGCGCCACGCTCGGCGCGGTACCGCCGGCGCCCGGCTACCTGGCGAGGGTGCGTGACATCTGTACGCGCCACGGCATCCTCCTGATCCTCGATGAAGTCATGTGCGGCATGGGCCGCACCGGCACGCTGCACGCCTGCACCCAGGACGGCGTGGCGCCCGACCTGATGACGGTGGCGAAAGGCCTCGGCGGCGGCTATGCGCCGATCGGCGCCACCTTCGTGTCCAGGCCCATCTACGACGCTTTCGCCGGGGGTTCCGGCATGTTCCAGCACGGTCACACCTACGTCGGCCACCCGCTGGCCTGCGCCGCCGCGCTCGCCGTGCAGCGTACGGTCCGCGAACAGCGCCTGCTCGAGAACGTGCAGGCGCGCGGCGCGCAGCTGGAGCAAGCCTTGCACGATCGTTTCAAGGATCATCCTCACGTTGGCGACACCCGCGGCCGCGGCTTGTTCCGGGGTGTGGAACTGGTGGCCGACCGCGCTTCGAAGGCGCCGTTCGACCCTGCGCGGCGCCTGCATGCGCACATCAAGTCGGCGGCCATGGAGCGCGGCCTGATGGTGTATCCGATGGGGGGGACGATCGATGGACGCGCCGGCGACCATGTGTTGCTGGCGCCTCCCTTCATCTGCGACGCCGCCGCCATCGATGCCATCGTCGAACGGCTGGGTGACGCGATCGACGCCGCCATCAACTGAAAAGGAAAAAGCCATGTCCCGTATTCCCTATGCCGCGCCCGATCCGGAGGCGCCGGCGGATCTGGTCGACGCCATCCGCGCCCGCCGCGGCGGACGCCTGCTGAATCTCGACCGCATGCTGTTGCAAAGCCCGGCCTTCGCCAGGGGCTGGAACGCCTTCCTGGGCGAGGTCAGGAACGGACTGGGACTGTCGCCCAGGCTGCGCGAGCTGGCGATCTGCCTGGTCGCCGTCCTGAACGGCGCCGACTACGAGTTCCTCCACCATGCCCCCGAGTTCCTCGCGGCCGGCGGAAGCACGCGGCAGCTGACGGCCCTGAAGCGGATCGATGACGGCGCCGTGGACCCGACCCTGTTCGACGCCACCGAACGGGCCGTCATCCGTCTGACGCTGGAGATGACGCGCGACGTGCGTACCACGGACGCCACCTTCGCGGCAGCCACCGCTGCGTTGGGCAAGCACCAGCACGTCGTGGAACTCGTCGGCGTGATCGCCACCTACAACATGGTGTCGCGCTTCCTGCTCGCACTCCATATCGAGCCCGAAACGGTTGCGGCTTGACCGTACCTATTTCTAAAAAGGCAAAACCATGACCTATGTCGTGACCGAAAACTGCATCAACTGCAAACACGCCGATTGCGTGGAGGTGTGCCCGGCCGAGGCCTTCCACGAAGGCGCGAACTTTCTTGTCATCCATCCCGAAAAATGCATCGACTGCGAGATCTGCGTGAGCGCCTGCCCGGTCGACGCCATCTTCTTCGAGGCGAACGTGCCGCCGGAGCAGAAGGAGTTCGTCGCCATCAATGCCCAGTACGCGCATCTGTGGCCGGTCATCGTCGAGAAAAAGCCGGCCATGCCCGACGCTGAATATTGGCATGGCCGGCCTGGGAGGCGGCAGCAACTCGACCCGAATCCTGCGTCCGCGAAGGAGTCGTACGCCTGTTGAGTCATGTCAGCGGTTTTTTTCGCCGCTGTCCCGCCACCGCCAGCACCCGCAACGCCGTCTCCATCCGCACCCGCCGATACTCCATCGCCCGCGCCGCCGCATGCACGCCGCGCGCGCGCAACGCATCCTGGACGTTATCTTCCGTCCAGCGGTCGCTGCGCCGTTCACCCAGCATTTTCTTCAGCAAGCCCTGGTCGTCGATCCATCGGTAAGTCATGCCATTCTCCTCGTGGTGGTTGCGGACTCTATCGTCGCGCAATTGCACGAGGGCAACTTACCTTGCATCAAGGGGAAAAGTGATCAGGAAAACCGCGCGTGATTGAGGATGAGCCACGCCACCGTGATGACGACCATTCCCGTGAACGTCACGCACGACCAGGTAAAGAACCAGGCCGACAGCAGCCCCGCCTGCAGCACTTTTTCGAACAGGATGCCCAGCGCGAAATCGAACGCGGTCAGGAACGACCAGCGCCGCAGATACACAGGCAGGTAACGGCTCATCTTGCGGTTGTGCTGGTGCGCGGCGTGCCGTTCGAAGCGGTTGCGCGCGGCGCTCACGTCGTGGAACAGCCAGTCGAAGAAGAGGAAGCGGTAGAGCAGGCGCCGGAAGGGCATCTCGGGCCCCGGATCGCCGGCCGAAACAGGCTGTTGTTGCGTGTCCTTGTCGATCGTCATGATTGCACCGCTCGCTTGATTGCCGGTGGCCAGGCGGGTGGCCACGATCACCCATGGTATGCCAGATGCCGCTCTGAGCACGTTCGCTGTCTAACGTAGCGTGCGCGGCGCCCAACGTTTCTGAGCGGCACCAACAAAACGCAAAACGGGCGCACGCGGCGCCCGTTTCCGATGACACGGCCTTAAAAGTCAGCCTTCCTTGACCCGCTTGGTGATGTGGGCCAGCGCCTCGTCGACCTGGTCGATCAGGATCAGGGACAGGTCGCCCGGCTGCAAGCGCGCCAGCGCCTTGTCGATGGCGACGAACTCGCCCTTGATGTCGTCGACGTGGGTCGTGCGGCTCGCGCCCGCGAGGCCTTCGCGCAGCAGCGCGACGACTTCGCCCTCCAGGCGGCCGCGCTGGCACTGGTCTTCGTACAGCAGCACGTCGTCGAAGGCCTTGCCCAGGATGCGGGTCTGGTCGCGGATGTCCTCGTCGCGGCGGTCGCCCGCGCCGGAGATCACCACCGAGCGCCGCCTGGCGGGCATCGATTCGACGGCATTCACCAATGCCTGGATCGCGTCCGGGTTGTGGCCGTAGTCGGCGATGACCGTCGCGCCGCGGTAGTCGAACACGTTGAAGCGGCCCGGCGCGTTGTCGCTCTCGCCGACGAAGGTCTTGAGGCCCAGGCGGATCGCATCCCACGAGATGCCGACCGCCCATGCCGCGGCCACGGAAGCCATCACGTTCTCGACCTGGAAGCCGATCACGCCGCCGCGGGTGATGGGCACGTCAAGCAGCGCCACGCGCTCTTCCTTCTTGCCCTGCGCCGCGACGAGGTGGCCGTCCTTGACGTAGACGATGCGGCGGCCCTGCGCGCGGTGCTTCTGCATGACCGGCAGCGACGGGTCCTGCGCGAAGTAGGTGACGTCGCCTTTGGTGTTCTCGGCCATGCCCGCGACGATCGGGTCGGCCGCGTTCAGCACGGCCATGCCGCTGGGCGCCACGTTCTGGATGATCACGCGCTTGAGTACCGCGAGGTCCTCGAGCGTGGTGATGTAGTTCAGGCCCAGGTGGTCGCCGGCGCCGATGTTGGTGACGACGCCGACCTGGCAGCGGTCGAACGCGAGGCCCTCGCGCAGCATGCCGCCGCGCGCCGTCTCGAACACGGCCGCGTCGACGTCCGGGTGGAGCAGCACGTTGCGCGCGCTGCGCGGGCCGCTGCAGTCGCCGCTGTCGATGCGGCGGCCCTGGATGTACACGCCGTCCGTGTTCGTCATGCCGGTGCGCAGGCCCGAGCTCGTGAGCAGGTGCGCGATCAGGCGCACGGTGGTCGTCTTGCCGTTCGTGCCCGTCACGGCGACGACCGGGATGCGGCCGTCGTCGCCCGGGGCGTACAAGGTGTCCATGATGGCTTCGCCGACGGCGCGGCCCTTGCCGAACGACGGCGAGATGTGCATGCGCAGGCCCGGCGCGGCGTTCACTTCGACGATGCCGCCGCCTTGCTCCTCGATGGGTTTCAGGACGCTGTCGCACACGAGGTCGACGCCGCAGATGTCCAGGCCGACCATGTGCGCGGCCGCGATCGCGCGGGCCGCCACTTCCGGATGGACGTCGTCCGTCACGTCGGTGGCGGAGCCGCCCGTCGACAGGTTGGCGTTGTTGCGCAGCGTGACGCGCTGGCCTTTCGGCGGCACCGATTCGGCGCCGTAGCCCTGCTTGGCCAGGCTCGCGAGGGCGATGTCGTCGAAGCGGATCTTGGTGAGCGACGTCGCGTGGCCGTCGCCGCGGCGCGGGTCGCGGTTGACGATGTCGACGAGCTGGCGCACCGTGTGCTTGCCGTCGCCCACGACGTGCGGCGGGTCGCGCCGGGCGGCGGCGACGAGCCTGTTGCCGACGACGAGCAGCCGGTAGTCGTGGCCCGGCAGGTATTTTTCGACCATGACATCGTCGCGGAACTCGGCCGCGGCGGCGAAGCCCGCATCCAGCTGCGCGCGCGTCGTGACGTTCACGGTCACGCCCTTGCCCTGGTTGCCGTCCTTCGGCTTGATGACGACCGGCAGGCCGACTTCCAGCGCGGCGGCCCAGGCATCGTCGGGGTCGGCGACGCTGCGCCCCAGCGGCACGGGCACGCCGGCCGCGTTCAGCAGGGTCTTGGTCAATTCCTTGTCCTGGGCGATCGATTCCGCGATGGCGCCGGTGGCGTCGATCTCGGCGGCCTGGATGCGGCGCTGGCGGCTGCCCCAGCCGAACTGCACGAGGCTGCCCTCGGTCAGGCGGCGGAACGGAATGCCGCGCGCGACGGCGGCGTGCACGATGGAACCCGTCGACGGGCCGAGGCGCACGTCCTCGTCGAGGTCGCGCAGCTGCTTGAGCGCACCTTCGAGGTCGAACGGCTGGTCGTTGCGGGCCGCGTCGCACAGTTGCCCGGCCAGTTGCATGGCCAGGCGGCCGACGTCTTCCTCGCTGTATTCGACGACCACCTGGTAGATGCCGCGCTCCAGCGTGGCGGTCGTGCGGCTGAACGTGACGGGGCAGCCGGCCTGCGCCTGCAGGGCGAGCGCCGCGACTTCCAGCACGTGGGCCAGCGGGACGGTGTCGTCATGGCCGGTCGGCTGCAGCTGGCCGACGTCGGGGAACAGGGCGCGCAGGCGCGTCTCGAAACCGGACAGGGCGCCGATCGATTCCTCCTCGGGCGTGCAGGTGACGATCGCCTCGATCG
>Ga0209148_1000453_pt1 | contig 44659 bp, 31 predicted proteins | sample AraplaCol_mMF_r2_2_FD_184288 | JGI IMG/M metagenome (GOLD analysis project Ga0209148, IMG submission 184288) | Arabidopsis root microbial communities from North Carolina, USA - plate scrape CL_Col_mMF_r2 (SPAdes) (version 2) | ecosystem: Host-associated > Plants > Roots > Endosphere | place...
ATGGATACCTCTTGTCAGACCTAAAATCTATCACAGTTATCAATTAGCGAAGCCGTAAATAGAGGAACCGTGTGCAGGAAAGCTGCTCGCACGGGTCTGTGGGGGAGCGGGGAGGTAACGAACCGCTTTACCCGGAACCAAATGATTTACATTATAAATAATTTATATAATAAATAAAGTATTCATTTTTAAAATAAATGCCTGTTTGGGCGTTGTATATCGATTGATAAATTGCTGATATTTGGTATGTTGTGTGTAGCTTTTTCCAGCGTTCTTAGTGATGAATGGGGATTAAATCATGTAGCAGGGAGTTCCATAATACCTAAAGCTTGAAAAGTTGCCTACACTTTTGTAAACAATTAGCTCGTTAAGCCTTACTATAAAATCCACCGCTCAGTGTAACCCGGTATTAATTACAATTGTAGTTGATTAATTACAATAATAGTTTTATACTTGTTAGAATCGCATATGTTATGAAAAATCCCTGTATCAGATATGATGGGTATGGCAGGAAAAAAATAAAACGCTTTATAATGTCCAGGCGATGCCAACATCTTTTTTGATCGACCTAAAGGTGTGATTATCGAACGCATTGACGGCTATAGTGATGAAAATATTAAGAAGATAGCAAACATAGTTTTAAAAAAAGAATAGAGTTTTCACTCGGTTACACTGTATAAAATATGACAAATTGATGTCAGACATCGAACGCAGGGATTTTTTTGCCATGTTGGCGATTGAACAAGGTGTTTGGAAGATAGTAGAAAATCCAAGATAGCTTTGGATGCTATTGGGCGCCACTATTTCATAAACTGTGTCACGCCTTTGTTGTTCAGCGAAGCCACCAATAAAACGGGCCGAAGCACAGCTAAATCGTTAGTACCCTTGTTGTGCCTTCAGGCTAACAAGAAAAGCAGGAGATAGTATTGATCAATGCGAGAGTTATGCTGCAGTCAGTCCGAGATTGGTTGTTGGTCAGAAGACGCTATAAGGGCGAAGACCTAAAACGGCACAAAAAATCAAAATGACTTAATTTAATAACTAAGAAGTTCTAAAATGAAGGTATTCATATGAAAAAGAAATGGGATGTTTTTATATCTCACGCTTCTGAAGATAAAGATTCCCTGGTCAGGGAACTTGCTCGCAGACTAGAGAAGCTGAGAGTAAAAGTCTGGTATGATGAATTTTCCATGAGAGTTGGAGATAGTCTATCGAAATCTATAGACGAAGGTCTGTTACAATCGGATTTTGGAGTGGTGATTATTTCCCGCAACTTTTTAAATAAGAAGTGGCCGGATTACGAATTCAGATCATTGCTTATGAAAGAGGAAAAAGGGAATAAGGTGATACTACCGATATGGCATGATATAAGTCAGCAGGAGATTAAAGAGTTTTCTTTGTACCTGACTGATAAACTTGCGCTGAATACCTCTGTTATGACAACTGAGGAAATTATATTGAAAATAGTCGAAGTCGTGAGGCCGGATGTATATAGGAATATGCAGGCTTACCGTCTTTTTAAAGAGCATATGATAGATGCCCGAACCGTCGAAGTCGAATTAAGCAAGGTGTATAGCTCTGATATGCCCAAAAGTAAACTTTCCAGGCAGCAGGAAGTCAGGGTTAGAGGTATTTATTATGGGATAGGGCGCGTTTCGGAATTGACAATGGAAGATCATATTGCAGCTTATGAGATGGATTTACAGCCAGAGCGAGAAATCCAGGTTTGGGAGATCATGAATTTATGTTATCTAGAATTTATTAATAAATATAAGATCGAGACTGACGAAGATAAAATTGAAGTATATAAATTTCTACTAAGCATGTCTGTCGGATCTATTTATGAAACGAAACAATTTTGCGATGAACAAAAGATTGAGTTAATCCAACTATGGGATAAGTATGCCTATGAATATTAGTTTAAGAGTTAATTTCATGCCTTTGTTGGTGTTAAGCGAAGCGTCACCAACAAAATCGCCGGAGTACAGTTCTGGCCAATTCTTATGAAGATTGTTGACCAGAAGACCCAAAAGGGTGAAAAAATCTTCTAAGGATTATATTATAGCAGTTGCCTTAATTGTAACGGCTCTGATTTGCCTGGGTAGTCAGTTAACAATTGGCCCAAATAACAGCTATGTTGTATGAGAACAAATTTGGCTCATTAACCAGTGATCGAGCCAATTTGAATTTGAGTATGAAACACTTACAAATTAAAGTAAAATAGCTAAAAATTACAAGACCCGCTCTTAGAGCGGGTCTTGTAATTTAAGTGCCCAGAACAGGAATCGAACCTGCACACCCTTGCGAATACAAGATTTTGAGTCTAGCGCGTCTACCAATTCCGCCATCTGGGCAAAGCAACTGTCCTTCAGTTGCGGGTTGCAAATGTATAAAAAAAACTTAAACCAAAAATAAAATTTTAAAGTTCATTGGTATATCGGAAACTACCGATATCTTTGCCTCTCAAGAAATAGACACAATGAACGTAGATAGCTTATTCCAACCTTTCAGCCTCAAATCCTTGCACCTGAAAAACAGGATTGTAATGGCGCCAATGACAAGATCATTCTCTCCCAATGGTATCCCCGGCGATGACGTCGCTGCCTATTACCAACGCAGAGCAGCAGGAGAAGTAGGACTTATATTGTCTGAAGGAACAGTAATAGACCGCCCATCCTCTTCATACGATCCCAACGTCCCTCACTTTCATAACGAAGCATTAAAAGGCTGGGAAAAAGTGATCAATGGTGTACATGCTGCTGGTGGTAGCATGGGCCCCCAAATCTGGCACCAGGGAATCATGGGAAAGCATCACTCCGGCTGGTTACCTCCGGCTCCGTTTGAAGGACCTTCCGGCATACTCAAAGCAGGAGAAACAAACGGTAAGGCAATGACAGATGCAGACATCGCCGACGTTATCGCCGCTTTCGGTAAAGCCGCCGCAGATGCCAAAAGATTAGGGTTCGACTGTGTAGAGATCCACGGTGCTCACGGATACCTGATCGACCAGTTCTTCTACGAAGTGACGAATGCACGTACCGACAAATACAACGGGAAAACTGTAGCAGAAAGAAGCTTATTTGCCACAGAAGTAATCAAAGAAATACGCAGACAGGTAGGAGAGGACTTCGCAATCATCATCCGCCTCTCTCAATGGAAGCCCACAGACTACACCCATAAAATGGCTAAAACACCGGAAGAAATGGGAGCATGGCTCAATCTCCTTGCCGATGCAGGAATAGACATCTTCCATTGCTCTCAACGCCGCTTCTGGGAACCTGAATTCGAGGGCTCCGATCTTAACTTCGCTGGCTGGGCAAAAAAACTAACCGGTAAACCGACCATTACAGTTGGCTCAGTTGGCCTGTCCGGCGAATTCCTGGCGGCCTTTGCTGGTGAAAGCTCTGAGCCCAGTTCTTTAGATGAATTATTACGCCGCTTTGACCGCGGAGATTTCGATCTCGTAGCTGTTGGTCGTCCCCTGTTAGCGGATCCTGAATGGACGAAGAAAATTAAGAACGGTCGTACTTCCGAATTAAAAGGATTCTCCAAAGAAGCACTCGCTCAATTGCTTTAGTAAGCAAAGTGACTAAAAAACTTGGTGTTTGTCATAAACGTAAGACTACACTGAAAGAACATTAACCGTTAATAGATCTCTATATAACAGGTATATAAGCCCTATCTATATAAGTACGGCTTATATACCGGTTATATAGAAGTCATATAGGGCTTATATAGGGGTTATATACCTGAAAGCCCGGAGTATCAATAGGTTATCAGTAGCTATTAATGTTTTAGTGCTTTTTTATTACTGATTATCAATATGTTAAAATATATTGGTAATCAGTAATAATTCCTTCTATAGCTGGAAGAGGTTTTCTAGTTGACCTCAATTATTATTTATTCTGATTGCTGATCCTTCAGCACATTATCACTCACCTTCCTGTTCTTAAGGATCCTGATATAATTAAGCGCTAAACGATTATTGCAATTCTCGTACGACTTCTGTGCCCATTCAATCGCTTTATCAAGGTCCCCGTTTATCTCACAGATAATCGCCATATTATAACATGCCCTGCCGGAAATTTTTATACTGCTATTACCCGTTTCACGTTTCCATATTTCCGCTGCTCCATTCCAGTTGCCTGTCTGCGCCTTCCGCTTTGCAACCTTGAAATTATCCGTTCCCCTTACATAATAATCTCTTGATACCCTTATCCAGTAGGGAATTATTCTCAATGCATAATCCTTTCCCGCCCTGTTCCCTACTTCTTTTACCGCTTCCTTCCGGTCGAGAATAGCACCTGCAGCAGCTACCGGATTAATCCCTTTGCCGGAAAATGTAATATCCCTTGCCATAGAATATTCATCAAGAATGTTCTTACTCTCAGGGTCATAAATTCGCCATCCTGTCTTAACCGTTGTCAGCATATTTGCATGATGCTCTATGCCCGGTATATTGCCAAGTGGTGTCTTTATCGTAATAGGTACCGCAGCATAACTTACTTTGGAATCAGTATCGAAAAGCTCCAGTACAAAAAGTGCATCCACTTTATTATCCCTGCATATCTGATTTACTGTTTCCCAGGGCAGGGGAGCAGAGAATAACCCGGGAACGGTTGTCCGTAAATCAATACTGTTAAATGCCGTCACATTCGTAAACCGGTTATTCTTGAAAAGTTCATCCGTAACTCCTATGATAGTGGCATTGGAACCTTCCTTATCAAGATTAACACCTTCCATGGAAAAGACTTTATCCACCACATCAACCGCTTTATTTGCATCCGAGACTACGCTTCTGTTAATCACTCCAACATTCTTAATATATGGAGGAACAGTTACCGGTGCCGGCTTCAACACACTGATGTAAACCAAATTGGTCGTGCTGCAGGAACAAAAACTGATTGTAACAAAAAGAATGGAAATTAAGTTTCTCATACTGTCTTATTTACGTCTATCTGCACAAAATAGAAATAAATATCATATAATATGATTATATATTAAAATAATAATTATTTATTTATGAACTGATTGACTGTCAATTATATGAGTGTCTGCAAATACTAAGAGATACATTGAATGGCTTACTAAAAGAGATATTGCTACTTTACGAATGTCTGCCACCATAGTAATAATGCAGCCCATTCACAGACGTTTCCAGGCGGCCTGAATTATGTACAAAGGAAGTCATGCCATCATGACGATCATCCTGGTTAGATGCCGGATAAGCCAAAAGAAAAAGCGCCTGGGAAGGCGCAGATGAAATTAGCTCAGCCAGATAATCGGGCTATATCCGTATTATTATACTTTCAGCGTTACCGCTGCATTGTAGAAGAACATACAATCAGGCTATGTCCGTATTATCATTCTTATTAACAAGCCATTGTGTAAACTTATATCTTGGTAGTATTTCGTTCAATTTCTTCTTCAGCCACTTGGATACAATCTCAAATACAATAAAACCTATTATAATCGAGATGGACCATTCCAGTGTACTGTAAGTATGCTTATCCAGTACCGTCTTATGCGTGGCATGACCCCATAAATTCCAGATACTGCGGGTGGTAAAGAAATGAGACACCAGGCGCGTAGAAGTCATCCCGATCACGAATCCTAAAAAATTACCAATGTAATTGCTGTATACATATTCAGCGAACTTTTTAACAACCGTGATTTTCATAGGGCTATATTTTCGAACACTAAACTAATACCTAAATGTTGAAATTCTATGGCCGTTTAAACCTTTTTAACTGGTCCCGCTGGAATACCCACTCAGGCGTATAAAGATTACTGCTAAATGCTGTACTATACCACGGACTTAACATAGACGTGGGATTCCTCAATACATGTATGTCCTGTGCAGGCATATAACTCTGTGCGATCAGAAAGATCTTCTCTCCTGTAGTTATCTTGTAAGCCACATCTACAACAATCACGGCATGCCCCGGAGATCCTCCTTTAATGAAAACATACCCTGGTGCTATTTCTTTCACATCCGTCACAGTCTCCAGGTCTTTCGAAAGAGATAATGTACCTGCATAGGAAAACACGGTCTGTAAATAACTGTCAAAACATTCCCGTCCCCTGCATGGCGCAGCCGACAACTGTTTACTTAATCTATCTCCCTTTACCGGGAAGCGATATCCTTTCATCCAGCTGGCATAATCCATAGCGGTGCCATCGGTTGCCTTAAAACTAATCTGCTGGTATAACGCATATGCATACTGGTATTCAGCATATAGTCGCATGACCGCATCTGCACACTGCTGAAGGTCCTTATCCCCGACACTCACATCTAAAACGGCATATTGAGCCAGCTGGTTGGCTTTTTTCATTCCGTTGTACAGGTATACCGTCTTATCCTTTTTAAGCGGAATTTGCCGTAACCAGGCCCCAAAAGACCCTGTCTTTTGAATTACCCGCTGGTATCCTTTCGGTAAAGGGATGTCCCCGATAGTTTGCCCGGATACTAACGTATAGCACCCTGTGAATAAGAATAAAAATATAACAGGCTTCATAATATGGAGATGCAGAAAGATAGAATTTCCATAAAATTCAAAAATACTAATTAAATTAGCGAGTAAGTTATTTTTGAAATAGCATCAGAAGAACTTACGAACAAATGCTTATCATGTAACCTATATATCTGTTTATGATTTAAAAATATTTTCTTATTAAATAGAACTTTTCAACTAATCCCTTGTTACCATCTTATACCGATCTAAATTCTTGCTATGAAGTATGTAAAAAGAATAATCCAGACAAAAGCCTGGCTAACTGTATTCCTCATTATTTCCATGACCACAGTATGTTCTGCACAAGATGGAAAACCGGAAAAGGCTAAAAAAGGCAAGCCGTATACACTCAAAATCAGAAAAGGAGATTATTGGATAGGAGGTGGATTAGGACTAAGTGGTTCTGTGGCCCCGCTTGGTCAATATATAGGTACTGCTGCCAACCTTTCTATAAAAGGTGGTTATCATGTTATTGACAAGTTATCCGTTGGGGTTACCATCACCGGCGGTATCAGCCTTACCGATAAAAAGGCAAACGGGGTATATACCCGTGCGGTAAGCGTCTTAGCTGGTCCTTTGGTGCAGTACATGATACCTCTTACCAAAACGCTGTACCTGGCACCAACGGCTGCTGTTACTTACGGACCCATAAACATCAAGTCCATGACTTCCGCCGCCGGTGCACCGGAACAGTATATAAAAGTAAAGGGTAATGCTTTTTGCCAGATTGTGGGCGTGGGGCCTTTTTTTGAGGTAATACCCGGAAGAGCAAGCTTTGGGGCACATATTCTGTATTCTTTCCTGCAACAGACAACGAATGTTTACACTAACGATGGTACCCGTATTCCCAATACTGAAATCAAAGACAATAAAAGTGGTCCTGGTATGATCATGGAATTCAAACTACATTTTTAATAACCTGTAATTTCTCTTTACAAATAAAATCCCGGTAAGTATTCTACATATTTACCGGGATTTAGAATGAGTTGGATATACGATCCTATAAAGCCCTGAAAGTGGCATTTGTATACCCGGAATCTACATTCCCCGCATATACCATGATACCTGCTTTACTTCCAACCGCAGGATGCCAGGTGGCTGCTGCCTTTGCATTTGTAAGCGTATTATACACCTTGGCAACTCCTATCATTGTTTTGGCTGCGCCGATAGAATCTGACCAGCGGTAAAACCTGGTAACATTATTCTGGAAATAACCCATATCCTGTACAAAGTTCAGATATTTAGCTACATCCGGCGATTGACCGATAGCATAACCTGCCCGTCCACCGGTATATATTGCGGCCGTATATATGGTGTAGTTACTGTCCGGAGAAAGCGGCCCGTAATATTTCCCCAATTCTTTTATCAGTGAAATGAAATTGCTGTTGGCGGGTGTATTGGCCATATGTTCAACGTCAAGGGCTATTCCATCAAGATGCAGGGAGTCAGTGATACAGGCTTTAACAAATGCTGCAAATTGCTGATAGTTCAATCCCTTTCCCTGGTAGTCGGTAAATGGGGTGGCGGTATTCCATGTATTAGCATCATCCACATTCATCAGTACTTTCACTCCTGCTTTCTGTAAAGTCCTTACATGACTGAGGATTGATTTGTAGGAATGATAGTTGGGGTTGACAGTCAGTATATAACTATCACTCTTGCCATAATGTACAGAATCTGCCATTTCCCAGGCAGTTCCTTCAAACAACACCACTACATTTGCTTCAGTGGCAAAATTTGTGAGCGGCAGAACGTTGGGTGTTGCATCAAAGGCATAATAAGCCACTTTAAAGGGCGTTTTGGGGATTTTTACGTGTGAACTATCAGTAACCGGTGGGGGGATAACGGGAGGAGCGTCTTTTTTCTGACAGGAAACAATGCTCAGGATAGCAATGAGCATACATGCATGGTACAGTTGTTTAATCATAGCGGGTTCATTTTAGCAGATATGAACGCATGCACATGGAAAATTCTTATAAGTTTTATGGATGGCGGGAAGAAGTTTATTTGTTCCTGCCTTGTTGAAAACAAATAAAGAGCCTGAGAATCAGGTATAAGCGTATAGCCGTTTACTGAATTGTCAGGCTCTCTTATTGTTATTTACCGTAAAACGGGGTATAAGGCTGTATGCTAAATGATAATGTTGCCGGTTTAAAAGGGATATAATACTGAGGTAACGGGATAGGGCCGCAACTGGCATTCCCAACACCCAGCTGAGCCTCATCCAGACTCAGAATAGTTTCCTGCCTCCGTTGCAACTGGTACAGGTGCGGGGCTGCCCACAGGTCCTGGTCCGTATAATGCAGTGCTGTAAAGCTCAGGTGATCATCCGCCGTAATCATCATCCCTTTATCATCCTTATCTGTGAGCTTTACCCAGCGAACATCTTCCCTGTTAGCCATTCCCTGCGGACGTTCATATTGTTCCAGCATGTTATCTACCGTACGCTGATATTGTCCTATTTCGGCTGCCGTCTTCCTGTCTGAATAATTTTCAAAAGGACCACGGCCATACCATTCCACATTTTCAAGTCCGGGACTCAATGCCATACGTAATCCCAGGCGGGGGATGGGCAAACCGCTGGTATCCGGAGTGAAACCGGCCTGCACCTGTATCAGACCATTTCCGTATACAGTATACTTCATTTGTGTAACCACCTTAAAGCCGGAACGTGTAGCCGCCGTGGTAACTGTTGTAATTTCAATCGCTTTACTGCTGAGTGGTTTTACCTCAAAACTGTTCAGCATGTACTGCAGGCTGTCATAACCAGCCTGCATCCACTCAATAGCAGGCCCCCTTTCTTTGGTACGGTCATTATCCAGCCTGGCACGGTACAGGTTAAATACAGGCCCGTTTTGCGCATTGCTGATGATCGTACGGTTCCCGTATTGCAGTGAGCAGATGTTGCCGGTAGCTTTATCAAACGAAACAGCATAATCTTTTCCCTTTATGCTTACCATCATGTTATCCTGATGCATATCTATTTCCGGCAGCGCTGCTATGTTAAGTGTTGCTTTGGGAATAACCCGAAAAGGGACTTTCATTTGTTCCCTTGCTACTTCGGTACCCTGTTTTGCCCACAACGCATCTTCACGCAACCTGAATGCTACTTTCAGCCAGTATTCTGCACCTGCTGTTAAGACAGGCTTTTTAAAAGGGATGGTCGCAATGGTGGAATCGTTAGGCGCCAGTTGTAAAGGAGCTAACATCCCCGACTGTATCACCCTGCCGTTTTCTGATAAAGTCCAGGTGCAATCAAAGGTATCCAGGTTGAGGAAATCATACTTGTTCCTGATGGCAACACGTCCTGTTTCTCCATCTATGAGGTTGATCTTAACATACTGGTATACCTTTTTTACCTCTTCCATCTTAGGTGTAAACTTTCTGTCAGAAGTGGTCAGTCCCTTAATGCTGAAAGTACCGTCATTGGGTTTGTCACCGAAATCACCACCATAAGCAATAAACGTTTTGCCAGTTGTATCTCCCGGAATAAGTTTGTTAACACCCTGGTCCACCCATTCCCAGATACAACCACCAATCAGGCGTTTATGTGATTCAATAGCGTCCCAGTATTCCTGCAGGTTACCCCCGGAGTTACCCATCACATGTGCATATTCACACATGAAGAAAGGTTTGGGCGATATTTTCTCCCCTTCAGTGATCAATGTATTTACAGAAGGATACATTGTAGATTCAATATCTGCTATTTCGTTATATCCTTCATAGTGGATAGGACGGGAGGTATCTATAGCCAGTATAGCGGCTTTCCCTGCAACAAAATTCTCTCCTCCCCAGGATTCATTCCCCATAGACCAGATAATAACAGAAGGATGATTTTTGTCCCGTTCTACCAATCGCACCTGCCTGTCGACATAGGCCTTTTTCCATGCAGGATCTTTAGTCAGTTTGTCGCCCATCCCATGTGTTTCCAGGTTGGCTTCATCTATCACATACAGCCCGTATTCATCACACAGCTGATACCACAGTGGGTCATTGGGATAATGACAGGTACGTACGGTATTGATATTACATTGTTTCATGAGGGTAATATCCTGTATCATGGTAGCTATGGGTACTGCTTTGCCATAAGCCGGATGCACTTCATGGCGGTTCACGCCTTTCAGTAATACCGGTTCCCCATTCACCCACAGGCGGCTGTCTTTTAGTTCTACCTTCCTAAAACCAAATTTGGAAGAGAGCGTTTCAAGTATTTGTCCCTGTTTATCCTTCAGCGTTAGCAGTACAGTATAAAGTAAAGGTGTTTCTGCAGACCATAGCGCCGGCTGACTGGCATCAGCTTTCAGCGCATATGTTTTCGCAGATAAGCCTTTCAGCGACCCTACAGGCTGATCAATACTGAGGTACAACTTACCGGCGGGGTCATATACTTCTACACCCAGTGCTGCTGCTGTTATAGTTGCTTTATCATCATTCTTTATGTCCGTTTTTACAGAAAAGACCGCTGATTTAAAATCAGCGGCAAGGTCCGACTGCAGGAAATAATCCTGAATATGCATCCTGGGTTTCGCATACAGGTATACGCTTCTGTGGATACCACTGAAACGGAACATATCCTGATCTTCCAGGTAACTGCCATCGCTCCATTTGTATACTTCTACTGCTACCAGGTTCTTTCCCTGTTTCAGGTATTTTGTAATATCAAACTCCGCCGGGTTAAAACTGCTCTGACTATAACCCACCTTTTGTCCGTTTACCCATACATACATGGCGCTGATAACACCATCGAAGTGAATGAATACTTCTTTGCCATCCCAGTTAGCCGGAATATCGAACTCCCTGCGGTAAGACCCTACAGGATCAGGCTCTTTCGCCGTTGTCCAGTCGGCCGGTACGGCGCCCATTACCCGCGGGGGATCTGCTTTAAATGGGTATTCGATGTTTGTATAAATGGGCGTACCATAACCCTGCATTTCCATGTTGGAAGGTACCGGAATGGTAGACCATTGTGTAACATCAAAATCGGTTTTATAGAAATCAACCGGTCTTTCAGATGGCTGTTTTACCCAGTGGAATTTCCAGGGACCGTTCAGTGAAATATACCAGGGAGATGTTACAGGTACATCCTGTAACGCCTGCTCCCTGCTGGCATAAGGGATACAGATGGTATGGGCAGCTTCTTTGTTAATACCCAGTATCTGCTCATTTTCCCAATCATGACTTTGTCCATGTACAGCCACATGACCTGCTGTAAGGATACATACTACAACTCCTAATGTTTTAAGACCCATTTTATTATTTTATTTACCTCCTAAATTCGTTTTTACAAGCTTGATAAAAGCAGCTGGTGTTACTACGCGTACATTGGAATTTAACCCATTGATCACAGTATTAACGGTGGACAGATCTTTTGTCCATGCATGTACAAATACTACCGTATAACCTGATACGTTAGAAGGATCAGCTGGCCGGGAATTGATATTGCTGATCACGGTCGCCTCTTCTTCCAGTCCAGCCCAGAGGTTATCCCTTGCTTCTATAACAGGCTTCCCGTTATCTGAAAACTGGATACTTCCATGAGGGGTTTCTCCGTAGCCTGTATAAATCAATCCGTCTATATTACTGTGCGATAAATATTTATTCCAGAGGTCCATACGGCCGATCGCGCCCTGGTCCAGTATATTCACAATGCTGAGATCCGCTTTTCCCATGAAGGTGTTCAGTCTGTCGAGATATTTATCCAGCGAGGCACCTGGCATCTTACTGGGGAAGGTATAACTGCTTCCGCTGGGGCCTGCCACAAAACAATCCTTAGCCGTACCATTTTCATAATACCAGCGCAGGGTAGCAGGAGAGAGGTCTACCAGAGACGGACTGATAGTATATCCCATGTTGAAAGTACCACGGACAGGGTTGATGAAATAACGCTGTAGCGACCATAGATCAAATGCAACATTATCACCATCGCTTACCAGGAATGTTACATAGTGCACATTACTTTCTGTAACCGGTGCAGCACCTGTTTTTTGTACAAAAGAAGCAGTATCGTATATACTGCTCAGTGGTGCCAGGTTCGCGGCCAGGTCGGTAGGCAGCATGGGTACGCCTGCTTCGGCAGCATTAGCTACCATGGAGAATTCTTCCTTTCCGTATCCAAAGCAAAAAGCTTCCGGGTCCAGCCCCTGCAGCACTGTTTTACGCCAGGGTGTTTCACCATCGTAAAAAGTAAAGGCATTGGTGAGCGTAATATAATCGCGCAGGTGATGATCGATGGTAGGTGTTAGTTCAGCAGCCAGCGCTTTAGAAAAGGCCAGTGGATAATTACTGTATACCCATTTCTCGTCATGCGTACGAACATCTGCTTTACGGTTAGTAATACCGGCAGCAATTAAAGGAGTTTCCAGACTTTTATCTACTGCGATGGCATTCATAGGACCACAAAGAGAAGTGGCTGCGGTCAGTGATTTTATATTATTGGCACGGTTATACAATACATACCCGTTTATTTTTGATTTAAAGTGATCAACAAGGTCGGGCCAGGTAGTATAATTGGTGAGTGTAATACCATATCTGCTGTGGAGGTAATTGAGCCATACCGTAGAAGGCCCACCTTCATCGATATAGATCTGGTCGGAAGATGTTTTAGCCACGAGTCCCTGTAAGGTAGCCACCAGTACTTTCTGTTCTGCAGAAAGATTGTTACCGTTGATTACACAGAGGGATTTGAGGGCCATCCCTTTCTGATGCAGTACGCCTTTGTTCAATACCTGTGTATTCTTTACAGGTAATGTATCATTGATAATAACGGGCGGTGATTGATTGCTTGTTTTACTACACGCAAAGCATCCAAGTCCCGCCGCTACAAGTAGCGGGAAGATGAAATCTTTCTTCATTTCTTTTGCTTAAAATATTTGTATTTCTGCAATGTTGGTACTGGATGTGCCGTATACTTTTGTTACGGTCACTTTCACATACCTGGCCTGTTTTAATGTGGAGACAAAATATTTATACCAGGGCTGACCGGGATCGTGAGGTATGTCCTTAATACCTGCAACATCATCCCAGGTGCTGTTATCCGCACTTACAGACACGGTAATATCCTGTGGTTGTCCATGCCCATTTGTTTGCCAGTCGCCTTCGAAATAACGGTCCATGATACCGATACCATGCACAGGTTTTGTTTCTCCCATATCGATGATGACATAATGTGGAGGGCCGGGTTCTCCGCCAGACCATTTTGAATCCCAGAAAGTACCAGGGTCCCCGTCAATAGCTGCCTTAGCCAGGCCATTCCCTCCACCTTCTGCAGGTTCTTCTGTGGAGAAGCCGGCAATGCTCCAGCCGCTTTCATCATAAGGTTGCATACTCGCCGGATCGGCAGTACCATTTACAACGAAATAAGTAGTTTGCTGATAAGCGCTGGCTGCCCCCCCGGAAATGCTTTCTATGCTTACAGGGATCATATAATCCTGGAAAGGGTCTATTCTGTCTTTTGCAATTATTTTAAGCGGGATATTCCCTGTACCGGTAGCTCCTTTCGGGATGGTAGCAGTAGGCTGTACCTCGTAACTACCCGCTGGCAGCAGTGGATAGGTAGTACCGTTTTCTGCATTGAATTTCGCTACCAGGGAAGTATCAGCCTTGAAATGTACGGTGATATCATTAGGCGCATTTATTCCTGCAACAGTAGGATAATCTGTTCCTACTATTACAGCGCTGTAAGACACTATGAAAGGTGTATCTGCAATGGCAAATGCCTCTTTTATAATGCCGTTCCCTGCCAGGGGCATATAAACAGCCCTGGCCGTATGATTATCTTTTTTGCATGCAGTAATGAAAACTCCCGCTAACAAAAATATATATAGATTTCTCATGATTGAATTTTTGTTGATTAATAACCTGGATTCTGTCCGTTTATCCATCCGTCTTTGCCGCCACTTTGCTGCCGGATCTTATAATTACGGTCAAGTACATACTGAGGGACCGGCATCATATACATTTTAGGCAGGAATAAACGGTTGCTCACATTGGTACGGGTGTAAACAAGCGTACCATTATCAGAGGTGATTACCATGCCTGCTTCCGGACGGTTTAACACACCGGGTGTTCCATCTGCCATTTTATCGGCAATCTTCCAGCGGAGCACATCCCACCAGCGTTTGTCTTCAAATGCCAGTTCCACGCGGCGTTCACGGTGAATGATCTCTCTCATTTTATCCTGATTAACAGCGCCATAAGTAGCTTGTACCGTAGGCAGGTTATTGCTGCGGGTCCTTACTTTATTCACAGCTGCCAATACATCCGGAGTAGGCCCGTTCACTTCATTTTCTGCTTCGGCAAAACTGAGCAATACCTCCGCATAACGGAAAAACATGTAGTTCTGGTAAGAGGTACTGTTGGCCCTGTTATCGCTGCCCAGGATGCTTTCATCCAACCTTTTGCAGGCATAATAACCGGTATGGGTAACGTCGCTGCTATAACCCAGGTCTATTTCATTTTCAGTACTGCGTCCCAGTCCAACCACAGTTTTAATGGTATCGCCCTGCCATTCGCTTCCGTTAAACAAAATCGTCTGGTAGAAGCGGTTTTCCCTGTTCAGGTAAGGGTGTTGGGGATCATAGCCGGAGCCGGGTTCGCTGATGGCTTTTCCGTTGGCCATAGAGAAGTCATCCACCAGTTCCTGTGTAGGCTGGAAGTTACCCCATGCCAGTTCTGTTCCATTTACGATAGTAGGTCCTTCTTTACCTTCCAGTTGTCCGCCTTTACCGGGCATGTACTGCCGGGCAAAAATAGACTCCAGGCTATTATTCGCCGATTTCAGGAATAAAGCCCTGAAGTCGGGATACAGATCATATACGCCCAGGTCCATCACCGCCTTGTTAGTTGCCGATGCTTTTTTCCATCTTTCAACATCTCCTACAGGATTAGCCGCATTGCCGGAGTTCCGTAACGGGCTGGCCTCAAACAGTTCGCACCATCCTTTCAGCGTAAGTGCTGCACCTCTGGTGGGCCTTCCCGGGTCTGACTGTTGCAGGGGTAAGAGGGGAGCTGTTTCTGCCAGTTCATTCGTAATAAACTGAAAGGTTTCTACCTCAGTGCTTCTTGGTATGTAGATGCTATCACCTTGTGTGATATTATCCAGTGTTTTTGTAATAACAGGTATGCCACCGTATGCCATCCACAGCCAGTGGTAGAAGAGCGCCCGCAGGAAGCGTACTTCAGCGATTCTTTCTTTTTTATAATCGTCCGGTAGTTTGGACGCTGTTACTTTTTCTATGAACAGGTTACATTTCCTGATCTTCTCATAATTGCCTGTCCTGGAATCGCCGTTACCATCTTTTCCCCAGTACCACATATCCCAGGGGCCACGGGGCAGGTTGGAAGGCGTAACATTGGCTATGCGTATATTGGCGTATCCCTGCATCCAGGTAACGCCTACATCAGAATTGTCGGTGTATTGGTCCAGATGTTCCGTTTCATTATTCATATCGGGCATCTGGTTATATATATCATTCAGGAAGAGGTCTGCATTCGCCGTGGTAGCCCATACAACATCATCGCCTACGCGATCTCTTGGTGATACTTCCAGGTAATTTTTCTTACAGGCTGTCAGTGCTACACCCAACAGGACAATGAGACAGCTTTGTTTTATTGTGATCATTTTTCTTTCAGTTAAGGTGTTAGAAGGTAACATTCAGTCCCAGTGAAGTAGTTTGTTGCTGGAAGTAATATTGTCCGTTTGAAGAACGTGCTTCCGGATCGATCTTCTCTTTCATATGTGGCGTCCATGTCCACAGGTTTTGTCCTGCAACGTATACGCGTAATTGCTGGATACCAATACGTCTGATCAGTTTTGCAGACAATGAATAGCCCAGTTCCGCACTGCGGAGTTTGAGATAGGACGCATCCCTTAACCACCAGGAAGAATATCGTGTATTATAATCTTTCGGTTGTGTGCTGGCGCGTGGATATAAAGCGGTTGTATTGGCCGGTGTCCAGTGGTCTTTGTAATACAGTTCGCTGGCAGATCCCTGCTGATCGAAAGGGAATACCAGGCTACCACCTACAGGAAGAGTGATCTGTGTTGCCGCCTGTAACAGGAAGTTAAGATCAAATCCTTTCCAGGAGAGGTTAGGGGAGAAGCCAAAGATCATTTGTGGCGTGCCGTTGGGCCTGCCGATCACGGTCTGATCGTTATCATCAATAATGCCATCCGGTTTACCCGATGGCCCGCTGAGGTCTGCATATCTCAGATCTCCGGGATGCACAGGAGCATCTGGCAGTGAAGCAACACCAGCTTTCAGGGAACCGTCAGCGTTAAAATCGGCCGGTGTAAAGTAGCCAAGCGCTTTCAGTCCGAATTGCGTACCATACGGGCGCCCTGTCTGACGGCGGTTAGGATTATTATAAGTAGCATCTGTTTCAAATACCTGTAACAGTTTATTCTGTGCATAGGTGAAATTACCGTTTACTTCCAGGTGTAAGCCATTAGAGAAAGTATGGTTGGTACCCAGGCTGATTTCCAATCCGTGGTTGCTCATGATGGCCGCATTCTGTTCTGTAAGCCCTACACCATATTCTGCAGGCACTGTAACGGATGGAGGGACCAGCATATTGGAACGTTTTTCATAGAAGTAATCGGCTCCTATTAGCAGCTTACCCTTCCACAAAGAGGCTTCCATACCCACATTGGTCTTTTTAGCCCGTTCCCACGTAATAGCAGTATTAGCCTGCAATACTTCACTGATACCGGCTGTTAATGCACCATTCAGCACAGCAGCATTATTATAAACAGAATAACCTGTCAGGTACTGAAAAGGACCGCCGGCCAGGTTACCGGATTCTCCATAGGAAGCCCTTACTTTCAGCAGATCTATCCAGGCGGCATTATCTTTTATAAAACTTTCGCGGGCCATATTCCAGCCCAGTGAAAAAGCAGGGAAGAACCCATATCTGTGACCAGGAGCAAAATAATAATGTCCGTCATATCTGCCTGATACTTCGGCCAGGTATTTACCATCATAATTATAACTCAAACGGTATACATAACCGATCTGTCTTTCTTCCGAAGAGGCCCCTCCGTTGGAGAGGTCTCCCTGTGCGGTACCACCACGATCAAGTTCATCAATGTCTATCGGGTAATTTATTCTGCTGCCGGAGAGATCCCAGTATTTCTGGCTCCGGGATTCCAGCACTCCCAGGAAGGTAATATCATGTTTGCCAAAAGTGTTGTGGTAATTAAGATATCCCTGATAGGTAAAGGCTTTATTCTGACTGGTACTCAGGCTCAGTGATGGTTTGGATGGGCCCAGGTAAGCAGGTGTATAGGTATATGGAGTAGTGGTGAAATCAGCGCTGTATGTCAGAATAGGTGTTTTCCATACTTTAGTATAGGTATTATATGGATCATAACTAGCCACACCTTTAATACTAAGACCCTTTATAAAAGGTAGTTGCTGTTCGATGCTGAAGGTGGTCATAATCTGAGTATTCTCATTACGCGCATATCCGCTGTGGGCAATGGTACCAACCAGTGAGTTGGTGATATAGCTACCCCAGAGGCCATTAGAATAATAGATAGCAGAAGTAGGAGGTGTTCTGAATGCCTGGTACATGATACCTCCGCCAGCCGAAGCATAGCGGTTATTGGCGTCTCCGCTGCCGGGATCTGAATAACCTGAATAATGCTGATCTTCTACCCAGCCACTGATAGAGATTCCCACATGGGTGGTTGTAGTTGCCGCCACATCGAGGTTGGCCAATGCATTATATTTTTTGAGGCTGGTAGTAGAGAATTGTCCATCCTGACTGGTATATCCTAATGCAGCAAAGTATTTTACTTTTTCTGTACCGCCAGATAGTTGCAGGTTATGATTAGTCAGTAATGCATTGCGCTGTAATACATCCCTTAATCCCCGGCTGTTGGGATATTTATCCGGATCAGCATCTGCAGCGCCATCAACAGTTTTCTTGTATCCGGCTATCTGTGCATCTGTAAAAGAAGGATTAAAGTTATCGTTGCGGTTGGCTTCATTGGTCAACAGTGCATACTCGTAAGAGTTGACCATGCGGGGCATCCGCGTAGGGTTCTGAAAGCCGGCATACCCATTATAGGATAATGTAGGCGCACCCGTCTTCCCTTTTTTGGTAGTCACCAGGATTACCCCATTAGCACCTGCAAGGCCATATGGCGCTACTGCCGCCGCATCTTTTAGAATAGTAACGCTTTCAATAGTAGCAGGGTCCAGCCTGGAAAAATCCCTGTAAATCCCATCCACTACCAGCAGGGGATTCGCATTCCCGATAGTGGAAGTTCCCCTGATCCGGATCCTTGAACCATCCAGTCCGGGTTCTCCGCTTCCCTGGTCTGCAATAAGACCGGGCATGCGGCCCACCAGGCTGTTCGTCATATTCACCACCGGTTTCTGTGCAAAGTCTTTTCCTTTCACTACAGATACCGCTACAATACTGTTAACTTTCAGTTGTGTACCATAACCCACTACTATTACTTCGCTCAATGCAGTAGCGCTTTCTTCCAGTTGTATATTGATGGATGTATTTCCAGCTACCGGTACTTCTTTGGTGATATAACCGATAAAGGAGAAGATCAATATACTTTGTTCGTCCGGTACAACGATAGAGAACCTGCCTTCAGGATCAGTATTTGTGCCATTTGCAGCTCCTTTTAAACGGATACTGACCCCCGGGAGTTTTTCACCCTTTGCAGAGGTGACAGTACCTGTTACTGTTAGCTGTTCCTGCGGCTGTATTTTTGGAGAAGCAGGTACCGGCACAATAAAGACATAATGGTCTTTTTGTTGATAGGTAAGACCTGTACCTGAAAGCAGCAGGTCCAGTGTAGTAGCCACTGTACGGGTAGCTTCCGGGAGTTGAATATGCGAAAATCTGCTTATTTCGCTCAACCTGTAACCGAAACGAAAATTGGTGTGTTGTTCAATTTCCTTTAATGCTGTTTCCAGGCTTTTTCCGGAGAGGCCCAGTGAAATCCTGGTTTCCCGGATATCCTGTCCGTTTGTTTTTGCTGCTACAAGGATACTGCAGCCACATAATAAAATTGCCAGAACTAACGTGGAACATCTCATAATCCAAAGGATTGTTTTGAGCGGGACGGGACGTTCATAAGGAAACGTGGATCCCTTACTTACAAAAAAATGCATAGATTTGTTTGGTTTTAATCGGTTTGAACGCTGTGTTAAAATCCATTTGGTTGCCGGTACTTGCCTGTACCTGTAATTACACCGCTGTGGTTGCCTCCGCAGCGGTTTTATATTTAATTTTTCTTCCTGCTGATAGTAATGACATTCTCTTTTATATGATAACTGGTGCCATTGAGATGGCAGATCATATTCAGCACTTCCTGGATGTTCTCTCCATGTAAGAAGGAGATGGAAAACCGTGATTTTTTCAGTTCAGGACTTGCAAACACGATTTCCACATTGTACCATCTGCTAATGGTAATAGCCGCGTCTTCCATTGTTACATTATCAAGGATCAGTTCACCTTTCGTCCAGGCTACCATGTTGCCAGCAATGGTATCCCTTAGTATTACCTGTTTATTTTCCGGATGATATTCCAGGAACTGGTTAGCTACCACTACTCCCAGGGCTGTATTGCCTTCAGCCACGCTTACTTTACCATTTACCACTGCTACTGTCAGTTGCCGGTTATATGTTTGTATGTTAAATGCGGTACCCAGTACTTTAGTAATAACGCTGCCGGTATGCACGAGGAAGGGTTGTTTATCCCGGTGTGTTACATCAAAATATGCCTCACCCTCCAGGAAAAGTTCCCGGGTATTACCAGTAAAACTGTCGGGGTAACGCAGCTTACTACCTCCTTGTAACCAGATCATGGAACCGTCTGCCAGCTTCAGTTGCATACGATGACCAGCAGGAGCTGTCAGTTCTTTATAGGTAATAGGTGTGCTTTCGGACGGCTTATAGAATAAATAACCGGCCATCAGCAGTACTAATAGTCCCGCTGCATAGCCCAGCCAGCGCCGCCTGTTATGCTGCAGCACAAAACGTTTGTTCCCTGTAATCTGCAGGTATAATGCTTCTGATTCTTCAGCCTTTAATTGTTGTGCAGGCGCCAGTTCTGCCCAGATACGATCTATTGCTGACTGCAGGATAGGATCTTCCTCTGCATCCTGCAGATATTGCATCAGCTCATCGTAATCTTCAGCATTGATGCTATCATTGGCGAGATTGCCAAGCAGTTGATATAATCGCTCTTCATTCACGTGGATAACGTTTTAATATATTCCCGATATAGTGCAATACACGCGAGGCTACCTGTTCGGGTAGTCAGTTTGAAAAAAAATTAATAAAGAAGGAAAAACAGGAGGAGGGGGAAGAGGATTTCGGATTGGTTAAAGCAGGCACGCAGCGTCTTTAATGCGCCTGTCAGGTGGTATTTCACGGTGTGTACGGAGATATTCATACGGGCCGCAATTTCTTCATAGGTAAGGCCTTCGAATCTGCTGAGCCGGAAAACCATTTGCTGTTGCTGGGGCAAAGTATTTAAAATATGAGAGGTAAGGCGTTCGAGGTCCGCAGCCAGGATCCCTTCTTCGGTTTCGTTATGTTCCGGATGTATGGTAAGCCATAGTTTTTTGCGGGCCGCCTCTGAGGTGGCCGTTTGTCGTAACATATTGATTGTTAACCTTCTGGCAATTGTATATAACCAGGGAGCCAGGGGATATTCACCGTCTAATTTTAAGCGGTGTTCCCACAGCCGTAACAAGGTTTCCTGCACGACTTCCTTACTCTGTTCCCTGTTTTTAAGGAAATGATAAGCCAGGCCATAAATCTTCTGGCTGTACTGGTCAAATACCACACGGAATGCAGATTCATCCCCCTCCCGCAGACGGACGATCAAATTCCAATCAATAGATTTAATTGCACTTTCCACGGCCTCGATAATAATTGATTTAAGAAAAACGTGGTATCCCTATCCCTGATTATGCAGATGCGTCTAAGGTATGGAATTTAATATCTAAGTTATATCTTTTTTAAGTTGGGACATGGATAACACAAAAGGGTGATCATTCACCTGAATTACTTACAAATGCAATTTTCCGGCTGTACAACGAGCAGGAAGAGGTGTTGATAGTTGCCAGCCCTCCAAATACCCCTGTATTTTGTGAAACAACAGCGCTAAAGCATTAAAAAAGTTACTTCGATACAAAATATTTATATTTTGCATCCGAATTAATTAATATCGGTCTCAAACAAATTGTCATGCAATTAACAACACGTCTTGTTCTCATTATATGTGCATTTCTGCCATTTTATGCAAATGCACAAACAGCTCCAACTCCTGTAGGCCCTGTACCTAATGCCCGGCAGATTGAATGGTATCACCGTGAGATCATTGCTTTTTTTCATTTCGGTATGAATACTTTCACCAATGATAATGAAGGTGATGGAACGGCAAGTCCTCAACAATTTAATCCTACTGCATTAGATTGTAATCAATGGACAGGCGTACTTAAAAGTGCTGGTATCACCACTGCTATTTTTGTAGCAAAACATGCGGATGGTTTTTGTAACTGGCCCACTGCTCATACAAATTATTCGGTTAAAAACAGTCCCTGGAAAGATGGTAAAGGAGATGTTGTGAAGGAATTTACGGATGCATGTAAAACTGCCGGTATTAAAGCAGGGATCTATCTCGGACCACATGACAGACATGATTCCAGGTACGGAACAGCTGATTATAGCGACTACTATGCCAATCAGTTATCAGAGTTGTTAAGAAATTATGGTCCGATCTGGGAAATATGGTGGGACGGAGCAGGTGCTGATAAAATTACTACACCATTTTATACACGATGGGCAGATTCTGTTCGCAGTCTGCAACCCAATTGCGTTGTTTTTGGAACAAAGAATTCCTATCTCTTTGCTGATTGCCGCTGGATGGGAAATGAATCGGGCATAGCTGGTGATCCTTGTTGGTCAACCGTTAATTTGTCCTCTATAAAAAATGAAGCGGATAATATCCCTGCATTAAATCATGGAGAAATAAATGGAACAGCCTATGTGCCTGCCGAAGTGGATGTATCTATTCGTCCAAGCTGGTTTTATCACAAAGAAGAAGATCCACAGGTGAAAAGTGTGGCCACGTTATGGGATATTTATTTTAATTCCGTAGGTCATAACAGTGTTTTGTTATTGAATTATCCTCCCAATAAAGAAGGATTGGTTTCTCCTGTTGATGCTAAAAAAACTGATAGCCTGGGGGCGTTGATTCGTGGTACTTTTAAAACTAATCTGGCCAGTGGTGCAACTATAAAAACACTTCATTCCCGTGGTGCAAAATATAAAGCATCCAACATGGTCGATAATCTGGAGAATACTTATTATGCAACAACGGATGCGGCGACTACAGATACTATTGTTTTTAATTTAGGGGCAGCAAAAACATTTGATGTGCTGATGTTGCAGGAAGTAATAGAGTTAGGACATCGTACCACCGGATGGTCTGTGGACTACTCAAATAATGGTAAGAAATGGATTGCAATTCCGGAAGCATCCGGAAAACAATCGATTGGTTATAAATGGCTTGTTAAGTTCAAACCGGTCACAGCTTCGCAGGTGCGGTTGAGAATTACTGAAGGGCGCGCTTGTGCCGCTATTCATACCTTCGGGATTTATAAGCAACAGATGTAATCTGCCATTTGATGAAATATTTTGAAGAACTGTCTAATTATCTTAAATTCAGTACATTATTAAACTTCAAATATAAATTCCATGGTAGAAACTGAAGTAAAATCCAACACAAGGTCCAGGAACTGGCATGCCAAATCGGTTGGCAAATTAACAGGACCTCCTTACACCATCACAGTTATCGGAGAAGTAGGAAGTGGGACCGCTGCTCCTGCATTAAAAAAGAATGAACGTAAAGCAGATAAGAAGCCCGGCGTTTTGTATCTCACCTGCGTGAGTGGAACAACAAGTGATCAGTATGCAAAGGTGTTATATACAGAGGTAATATCCTCACATGAAGAGTTCAACAAAGTTCATATTGACGATGTTAACGGACACATTACAGAATTTAACGTTACCCTCATTCATAGCTGATGCAGTTGCACGATATTTATACAAAAGGTGTTCGGAAATCGGACACCTTTTGCTTTTTATCATCATGGAAAGTTCATCTTATTAAATAAAGTTTAACTTACGCATTCTTGTGATGCGCCGGAACCCGTGTTTAGCCAACGTTAACTTATATTACTGTGGATCGCAATGATCTTTACGCTCAATTCAGGCAGTTATCCCTGGAATTCTATACTCCTCCTTGTAAATATGCCTTTACTTCTATCTGTATCCCTCAACAGCTATTTAAATACAGCTGGTACCTGACCTATAGTATCAGTGTTAAAAAATGTTTTACTAACTGATAGGAGTTTTTCAGCATTTACCGTCTTATTATGAAACAATACAAAACATACAATTTAACCATGAAAAAAATACTGATTACATTAGTGACATGCACATGTATATATAGCTGTAGTAAAAATGATGACAGTATTACTGATTCCAATAAAAATGCATATAAAGCGGGCAATGTTGTCACCGCAGGAGAACCTGTCATGTATACCAACAATGGTGTAACCATTCATGATCAGGCAATCATAAAGGATTATGTAACGCGCAGAGGATTCCTGTCAGATTATGTATTTAATAAGCCAACAGCAGATGCCAGTATGTTTACCGCCTATACACTGGATTTCCCGGATACCAGGAATGTATTGATAGGAAATACTAAAGCAGAAATCGTTGATAAAACTGATACGCTGATGCTGATCGCAGCATTGGACGGCGCTGTTACTCCGGCAGGAGAAAAATCATGGAGTGATTCTTTAATGGATATGGTAAATAAGAATGGTCCACTGGCAGAATGTCCTTCTTATTATACCCATCCATGTTCATATAGGAAAAAATATCCCCTGCTGATCGTTGATGGTAGTTATTACATTCCTTATGTAGTAGCCACTATTTCAACAAATGTCATGATCCCTACCCAGTTTGGTGTACCAATGGACTATACTGTTTTTACACATAAAAAAGGAGAAACAATGATTTTTAATAAAAGTATGGTATCTAAGTTAGGAAGAACGCTTCCATATATCAGTAATAATCTGACTTATCTTCTTCAAAGCAATGATACGCTGGTTGTACAAACGCTGCGCCAGCAGATGGTAAAACAATAATATTAGCCTTCCTAAATAGAAGCGCACAATGGATATAAGAAACCCCGCTCTGGCAGAGCGGGGTTTTCTATAATTTAATGTTTGTTTCCTGTTCCATCTGTAGGATATGCACCTAAATCTTTATTAGGCCCGTTTCCTGCAGTAATGGTAGAAGATATTCCGGCCCAGGTGGTAACACCTTTACCAATAGCCGCAGAACCTGGTTGCAGGTGAAAATCATTTGCATTCGCTGCTCCGTTGGCTACTAAAAATGCACCATTGAAAGTAGTGAACATAGGATTAGCAGTAGCTACACTTGAGGAGATGATATCCGAAGCCTGCGGTTTACCCGCTGCCCCTGAAGGATAAAATCCGGCTCTTACATCCACCACTATTGCCGGCCCGGCAGGAGTGGCCGTTAACGGTGTATTATCAGTATATGTATCAGCACTTGCATAGAACAGGTTGTTACCATAAATAGTATGTGCAACATCCGCATCCGTAAATATTTCAAGGCCATGATAACAGTTTACAATGATATTGTTATAAACATGAGCGATAGCACTAACGCCTACAGAAACACCTCTGCCAGGTTCAGCAGCCCCTCTTCTCCATCCGCAGGATACAGTCGTATTATTATAAACGTCTACGGTCGTCTGTGCAGTAGTTACAACACTTGAGGTTTCCAGCTTAATGCCAGTACCAGCCTGACTGTATATTACGTTATAAGCAACGATACCGGTAGCGCCGGTTTTTAAATTGATCGCCTCTCCATCTGTACTACCACCGGATTGAATTGTATTTCTGAGAATGGTTACCTGTGCTCCGCCAAATAAACCTAATCCATCATCCTGTCCGTTAGCGATCCAGCTGTCTTCCACATCCACTTTGATGGGTTTGCTTACCACTAATGTTCTTCTGGAACCGCCTTTATTATCTGCACCACCGGTATTAAAGATTTTAGTCCATTTGATAGTAACTGCCTGAGCGCTGTCGCAGGCAAAACCACCCCATGTTCCAGGTGTACGTGTGTAAGAGTCAAACGTAACCGGGTTTTTCTCTGTTCCCAATGATTGAAAAACCCCTTGAATTTTAAACTGAGCATTGTTCTTTACAACAATATTAGCGCCTTCCTGGGCAAGCAGCGTATCACCTGCTTTTACATACACATCATTGTTCATGGTGTATGTCTTTCCACTTAATAAGGTACCCTTTACAAATCCTCCTATAGTATCGGTACTGATAGGATTGGAGGGTGGAATTACCGGCGTTGCAACAGTTGTAGTGTCATTTTTTGAGCAGGACGCAAGGCCGGCTACCAGTAAAATTAAAGCAAAAGTTTTCATTGTTTTCATGTTGGTAAATTTTATTTAAAGAGGTTTTTTTAGTTTAGTACTTATAACGTATACCCATCAGATAAGAAGCCTTTGTAACATTATTGCCATTCCTGAAATTGTAAAGTATGACGGTCGTATTTGTATTTAGAAGGTTATTAAGTTTGGTAAACAGCACAAAGTGTTTATTAAGCGCTATATCGCCGGATACTGCCAGAAACGACATTGATTGCTGGATATAGTTATCTCCGTTATCAGGATAAATCCCCGTTAATGTTTTTCCCAGGAATTGATAAGCTATCTGACCATTTATACCCGATTTCTTATTCCTGTATAATAAAGACAGATTAAGATCATGTACGGAAGCGCCTGTTAACATCCTGTGTTCATATACTCTGGCCGCAGGATTATTCCTGTCTATTTTTAATGAATTAACATCAGAATAATTATATGCGTAATTACCACTCACACCAAAGCTGCCGATAAATTTCATGAAGGTTAATTCAACTCCTGCAACTTTTGCATTGTCTGAATTTATTGGTTGCAGGTAGGTATTAGGACCACTATTACCTGCTATAGAATACTCGATAGGATTTGTAAGGTCTTTATAATAGGCACCAACAAAAAGTTGCTCATCTTCTTCAGGGAAAAACTCATACCTCACATCGTAGTTATTGGCAGTAGTATGTTTAATTTGAGGGTTACCCTTGTAGGCTATTCCACCGGTGCTTGGTGGCGATACAGGCGCCAGATCATAAAATGCAGGCCGGGCAATGGATGCATAATAAGAGAACCGCAGATTAGTTCTGTCATTCAACAGGTATTTTACCTGCAAGCTGGGTAGCAGGTCTGTATACGACTTGGTTACGTTGGATGGATTAGTGGGATCAGTCCTGATATAAACAACCTGCGAGGTGTTTTCTGATCTGATACCTCCAACAAAAATTATCTTCGGCAGTATTATCTTAAACTGCCCGAAATAAGCATCTATGTTTTCAGTTATGTTATAATTATTCAGGTTAAAAGTCCCGGCGCCATAAGGATTGTAAACATTCCACTGAGCAGCATAAATATTGGTAAAGACAGGCTTACCGCCATTAGATGTAGGTACAGGACGTAACGTATAATCATCTTCATAATTAAACCTCGTTTTATGCCTGTATAAACCTCCTCCTTTCACTTCCAGTAATAGCTTACGAAATGTGGTATTATACGTTAAACTACCATTGCCGCTATAATCTTTATCCTGGTTATATTGCCATAAACGATCTATCGTATCAAAGTAGTCAGGAGTAGTAGTGAATGTTTTGGCAGAAGCATCATACGAGGTTAGGTTATTCGTATTGATCTGTGCCTGATCAGGATTCTTTCTTGTAGCATCGGAGAAGACGCCGGTCCAGTCGAGGAGAAAATGTGTAGAGATGATATGTGTACCGGAAAGTTTTACCGTCTCTATAGTCTGATTCGTAGTGGTAGACCGTGAAGCGGTATTTACAGGGCCGGTACCTGGTATGGTCCTGCCGCCATTACCGCCGGTAAGCGCTGTATCTGTACTGATAGCGCTTTCTTCCAGGTGTGAATAAAGCAAAACATTATCCAGCGTAATCTTGTTTTTGTCATTGATTTTATAATCCAGGTGGGTGATCAGGTTATTTAATAACTGCCGGGTAGAGAATGATTTGTTTATTATATCATTGATACGAGGGCGGTGATCAGGATCATTGGGATCTGCATTTCCGCTATTCACTTCGGCGTTCGCACCAAAATACAGATTCTGAAAACTATCACCTATTACGAATCCTAATTTATTTTTTAAAAACCGTTCTCCATAAGAAGCACTTAATGTACCGGTAGGAGGAGGGGTAACATTCCTGAAATCAAGATTGGAGCGTGAGAAATCATTTGGCTGAGCTACATAATCGGGTCCGTTGGTTTGTGACGGACTACGTTCCTTCACATCAGTCTGCGAAAATTTAAGGAATTTCCTGTCGATAAAGATCTGGTTGTAACCTAACGCCCCTGTAGCGGAAATCTCTTTTTTATCGGGAGCGTCTTTAAAAACCATATTTACAGTACCGCCTATTGCATCGCCTTCCATCTCTGGCAGTAAGGATTTGCTCACCTCAATCCTCGATAGCAGTTCAGCAGGCACAACACTTAAAGATACAAGTCTTGATTTGCTATCCGGACTGGCAACCTTGACACCATTAATAAGTGTATTATTATATTTCGGTTCAAGTCCTCTGATAATAGCATAAGAATCATCGCCTCCCGCATTGCGTTGTATGGTTACACCGGAAAGCCTTTGTAATACGTTTGCAGCGTTTATGTCCGGAGATTTGGCAATCGCCTGGGCACTTACAACATTCTTTATATTGTCTGAGTTCCTTTCATTGGATCTTGAAGCAGCGTCCGTTTCCAGATCCAGCTTTCCTGTAATACTGACAGCCTTGAGCTTTTTAGCATTGGTTTCAAGTGAAATGTCCAGCGTAAGTGTCTGGTTACTACTAACAGTTATCTCTTTCTTACATTCCTCGTAGCCAATATATTCAATTTCTATTTTGTAATGTCCGGGTGTAACATTCACTAATGTATAAAACCCTTCAGCATCAGCTGCAACACCTGTTGACGTATGTTCTAAATGAATATACGCACCTGCTAACGGCCCTTTTGTTTTTGAATCTGATATTTTACCTTTTATGGTGCCAGTCTGAGCAAATAAAAAAGCCGGAAACAGTATTACTATTGATGAACAGAAAAGTTTGCCTGACATAAGTGATTACAATTTTATGTAAACCATCTTCCAGATTCTGTAGACAAACTGAATTTTTGCCCCTTTGACAGATATCATAATGTTATCATAATATTTGTCCTCACTTTTTAATTTCTTTTTAAGTAAATGATAATGGTAACTTAAAGAAGGGCCTGTTAATATTTAAATTTCGAGAACTTTCATAAAAGTGCTGCTATCAATGAAATTGTATGAGAGGTAAGACGATTACAATCGATAAAATCTCTATTAATTAAACCATTTAGCATTTTTTGTTAACTAAACCGCTGCAGGAGTAATTTAATTTATGAACACTATATTTGGTTCACTAACACATTCATAAACAATGCGTCCTGACTATGCTTCCAAGAGGTTCCATGATGAGCGTACAGCCTACGTACTGCTCATATTTGCATTAGCAGAAAGCGCCTGATATTTCCCCGTCATTCTTTTTTTATAACCACCATTATTAATACTTATTATTTTATTTATGCACCAAACAATCATCGGCTTGTCTGCCGTGGGTATCCACGATATTGACAAGGTGGGTGGCAAAAATGCTTCCCTTGGAGAAATGATCAGCAACCTTTCCGGATTAGGTATAAAGATCCCCGAAGGGTTTGTTATTACAGTAGACGGTTACCGCACATTCTGCCGGTTTAACCAGCTTGAAAAACAGATAGAAGAGCTGATCAATAAAATTGATCACAACAGCGTGGAATCCTTGCGCAGAGGAGGATTGCAGGTGCGGCAACTGATCCGGAACAGTAAGTTTCCACCCGAATTGTCCCAGCTCATCATTGAGGCCTATCACCAGCTATCTTCCAATTACGACCAGGACGCTACAGATGTGGCAGTACGGTCTTCCGCCACTGCAGAAGACCTGCCGGATGCTTCTTTTGCCGGCCAGCAGGAAACCTATCTGAACGTACGCGGGGCTGCAGCACTGATGGACTCCGTTCGTAATTGTTTTGCCTCTCTTTTTACAGACAGGGCCATCAGTTACCGTCAGCGTTTTCATTACAATCATTTTGAAGTAGCGTTATCCATCTGTGTACAAAAAATGGTGCGTTCTGATCTCGGTTCGTCCGGGGTAGCTTTTTCTCTCGATACGGAAAGCGGTTTCAAAGACGCTGTGGTGATCAATGGAGCCTATGGATTGGGAGAACTGGTTGTACAGGGCGCCATACTGCCGGATGAATTTATCCTCTTTAAACCAGCCTTAAAAGATGGTTTTCCTGCTATCATAGAAAAGAAGCTGGGCCGTAAGGACCAGAAAATGGTATATGGAGATGACCCGGACGAAAGAGTAAAAGTCATCTCTACCGAAAAATCGGCCAGGGAAAGGTTCTGCCTGGATGATAAAATGATCCTCCGTCTGGCTTCCTGGGTATGTACCATTGAAGATTACTATAGCAAGCTGAAGGGACATTGGTGTCCTATGGATATAGAATGGGCATTGGACGGTATTTCCGGGGAACTGTATATCGTGCAGGCACGTCCGGAGACTGTCCATTCGAACAGGGACCAGCAGACACTCGTAGAATACGTCATTGATAAAAATAAGGATACAGGGGCTCCCATTCTTACAGGTATTGCTGTAGGCGATAAAATAGGCACCGGAAAGGTCAATATCTTTTACTCCATGGATAAACGTATTGAAGGACACGATTTCAATGAAGGTGATGTACTGGTAACTGATATGACAGACCCCGACTGGGAGCCTATCATGAAGAAAGCCTCTGCCATTATTACCAACAAAGGAGGACGTACCTGTCATGCCGCTATCGTAGCCCGTGAAATGGGCGTACCTGCCATTGTTGGCTGTGGTAATGCCACAGAAGTGCTCTCCACAGGACAATTGATCACTGCTTCCTGTGCAGAAGGGGATGAGGGACTTGTATACAATGGTATAATCAGTTACCATATGCAGGAAACGAACCTCAGCAGCCTGCCTGCTATCCGTACTTCACTGATGCTGAACGTAGCCTCTCCTTCACTGGCATTTCAGTTCTCCAACCTGCCGCATAAAGGAGTGGGGCTCGCCAGGGAAGAGTTTATCATCAACAACTATATTAAAGTACATCCGCTTGCCCTGCTGCATCATACCCGTCTGAACGATGCTGCATTGTCTGCCAGTATAAAGGAGCTTACACGGGGATATGATAATGGCGCCGATTACTTTATTGAAAAGTTATCTTTCGGTATTGCCCGTATTGCAGCTGCATTCCATCCCTATAAGGTGATTGTCCGTTTCTCTGATTTTAAGAGTAACGAATATGCCAATCTGCTGGGTGGTAAACACTTTGAACCACAGGAAGAAAATCCCATGATAGGATGGAGGGGCGCTTCCCGTTATTACGATCCCGTTTACCAGGAGGCATTTAAACTGGAATGCGAAGCGATCCGCCGTGTCCGTAACCAGATAGGGCTAACCAATGTATCCATTATGATCCCTTTTTGCCGTACAGTAGAAGAGCTGTTAAAAGTAAAAGCGATCATGAAGGAGTATGGCCTGGAACAGGGGAAAGATGGCCTGGAATTGTACCTGATGGCGGAAATACCATCCAACATTATGATGGCTGCGGAATTCGCCTGCGAAATTGATGGATTTTCCATCGGCTCCAATGACCTCACACAGCTAACCCTGGGATTAGATCGTGACTCTGCACTGGTAGCCGGGTTATACGATGAAAGAAATCCTGCGGTAAAACGGATGATAAGCATGCTGATAAAAGAGGCAAAAAAAGCTGGTGTAAAAGTTGGTATCTGCGGCCAGGGACCTTCCGATCATCCCGACTTTGCCCGTTTCCTCGTTGAAGAAGGGATCGATTCAATATCCGTTACACCTGATTCAATCATTAAAACCATTCGTGCTATTCACACTGCAGAACAGGTAACGGCTGCTTTATCAGAATATTAATAAGGTGCTGTATGATGAGAAAATTAATGACACTGGAAGAGTTTACCATTCAGGAACTCCGGACATTCCCTCAAGCAACGGGACAACTATCCGGATTACTAAGAGACATAGGTTTGGCCGCCAAACGTATTAATGTGGAAGTGAACAAAGCCGGATTGATGGATGCTATACTTGGGGCTACAGGCTATATTAATGTTCAGGGAGAAGAAGTACAGAAATTAGACGTATTTGCAGATAATCAACTGGTGAGCGTGTTGCGTAATGGTCTCTTTTGTGCTGGCATTACCAGTGAAGAAAATGATGATATCCTTGTATTTGATGATGAGGTCAGCAACAAAGCTAAATACGTTGTGCTGATGGACCCGCTGGATGGTAGCAGCAATATTGATGTGAATATGCCGGTAGGGACTATCTTCTCTGTTTACCGCAGGGTTACGCCATTAGGCACGCCCTGCACAAAAGAGGATTTTTTACAACCAGGCACCTGTATCGTTGCTGCCGGCTATATTATTTATGGCCCCAGTACCATTATGGTATATGCTACCCGGCGTGGTGTGAACGCTTTCACATTAGATCCTGCTATCGGGGAATTCTGCTTATGTTACAGCAATATGAAATGCCCTGAGAAAGGGGATATCTATTCACTGAATTATGGCAACTACAGTGGTTACAATGATCAGCTAAAAAAGTATATCGACTTTTGTGAACGCAAAAAGCAGAATGGGAAGTGTTACACACAGCGTTATGTTGGGAGCCTGGTGGCAGACATTCACAGGAACCTGATCAAAGGGGGGATATTCCTTTATCCGGGTACTGCAGAAAAACCAAATGGCAAACTACGCCTGTTGTACGAATGCAATCCAATGGCCTTTATTATGGAAATAGCCGGTGGCCACGCCTCCAATGGAAAACAATCCATCCTTAGCATTATTCCCGGTACACTGCATGAGAGGTCTCCGTTATTTATCGGAAGTTCCGGTATGATGCAGGAACTGCATCACTACATCAAAGGAACAGCTAATCTCTATAACATGAGCAATGCATATAAATAAGGAACACCCCGCTGTTATGGCGGGGTGTTCCTTTATCTTCCTGCTAATTCATTTATCAGGTTTCCCAGATTATCATAATCAGGATTCTCTTTCCAATGCCCCTTCTCCTTGAAAATCCTCAGCTCTCTCACTACTTCCTCTCTATCCGGCCAGTTAGCTAAATTCCTTTTATCAATACAGGTAAAGTTCCATTTGTGTAAGTATTCATTTTCATCTGAAGTTATATAGGGGATAAAAAGATAATGTTCAGGTTTATCAATTAGATTATTTCCTATTATGCAGATCCTCTTATTAGATGCTACATACAAGTCTGCATATTTCATGGCAAGTGCACCCCATTCAACATTATGCAGGCATCGCTCATGAAAAGAGCTATCACTGCATAGATAAAGGGGATCATTGATATTAGCCACAAAATGAGGGAATGAATAAGCATCGCTTGCATTTTCTATTACTTCATCGCAGACAGGACATTTGGATAATCCTAAAAATAATAAGGCCATCCTTAAAAGTATATAAAATACATCATTGTAACATGTTTTTACTAAATTACTATTCTCAATGATTTACTATGGATAAGACTGCTTTACAACAAACACAATGGCCCGTACTGGATTATAACAGCTGGAAAGATACACTGGCCACTGTGCACTTATGGACGCAGATTATAGGGAAAATACGCCTTAGAAAGATGCCCTGGTTAAATCATTCCTGGCATGTTACGTTATATGTGAACCCTTATGGATTAGGTACTGGAAGCATACCATATGAGCATGGCATTTTTCAGATAGACTTCGACTTTATACATCATGAGCTGGTAATTGTTACCAGTAATGGTAAAAGAGAAACAGTAACCTTAAAACCCCGGACTGTTGCCAGCTTCTATAACGAAGTATTTGAAAAATTGAAGATATTGGATATTGATGTAACCATTTACACAGTTCCCTGTGAGTTAGCAGAAGTCATTCCTTTTGAGAAAGATGAAATCCATCAATCCTATGATCCGAAAAGGATGGAAGACTACTGGCTGGCGCTTGTAAAGATCAACAACATCTTTACCCGCTTCAGAGCCCGCTTTACCGGCAAATGTAGCCCTGTACATTTCTTCTGGGGCGCTTTCGACCTTGCTGTTACACGTTTTTCAGGAAGAGATGCACCGCCGCACCAGGGAGAAGCGCCTAATATGCCAGCGGATGTAATGAAGGAAGCCTATTCTAAAGAAGTAAGTTCCTGCGGATTCTGGCCCGGTAATGACCAATACCCGCATGCTGCTTTTTATGCTTACTGTTATCCTGCTACGCCTGCTTTCGGAGAACAACCTGTTAAACCTGCCGGCGCTTTTTATAGCAGGGAGATGGGGGAGTTCCTGATGCCATATGAGGTAGCCATACAGGCAGATGATCCCGAACAAGCAATACTGGCATTTCTGCAATCTACTTATGAAGCAGCAGCCATTACAGGTAGCTGGAACCGTAAGGAACTGGAATGTGATTTCACCCGGTTTGAAACAGCATATGGATGTTTCAGAGAGATAACGAATTGAAAAATGATAGGATATTAAATTTATTGTTGCAATTTTACGGCGCAAAATCCGTAATAACATGTTACCCGCCGACATATTTAAAGAGGTTATACAAAATCTTCCAGACCAGACTACCATTGCAATAGCTATCCTGAAAAACGATCACATTTCTTTTGATGGACTGATAAAAACAGCGGGAGTAGTGCTGCCATCAAAAAATGAACGTGCCATCTTTGAAATAGGTTCTGTGACCAAAGTATTCGCCGGGTACATACTGGCGCAGTGGGTGCTGGAAGGTAAAGTGAAGCTACATGAGCCTATTAGTCAGTATCTGCCTTTTAATCTACACGGTAATCCACCTATCACTTGGGCACAGCTGGCATTGCATACAGCTGGTTTGCCCAAAATGCCACACGACATTGAACAATACCCTGATTATAATCCTGCTAACCCACTTTTGGAGTATGATAGCCGCCGGCTGGAACATTATTTAACTAACCTGTTGCAATTAGATAGTCGGCCCGGTGAGGTATATCAGTACTCAAATCTTGGCTTTGGAATACTAAGCTACATGACCACTTACATAGAAAAAAAGTCATTTGCCGATTTGGTAGAGGAACACATTTTTAAGCCATTAGGGATGGTCAATTCGTCTTTTGATGCAAAGACCACTTCTGCCATAAAAGGCATTGATGCAGCCGGTAATACCTGTCCACATTGGGATGGTGGTATCATGAATGGCTGCCTGGGCATTCTCTCTTCTGCGGAAGACCTGATCCGGTTCGGTGCTATCTATCTTGATCCCACCAACGATATTGTCAATTTCCAATTGGAAAATACTTTTGACGTACCACCTGGTGGCTTCCATAGCAACCTGGGATGGGGCCAGCGGATTTTACCCAATGGCATTCCTATGCTGGGCATCAATGGAGGTACAGCGGGTACAGGCGCTTCCCTGCTTGTAAACCGTCGTGACCATTCCGCTATTGCAGTGTTGACGAATATTGTTCCTGAATACTATATGGAACACATTTATCCTTTGAATAAACAATTACTTGTATCACTGGCACTGTGATGATCGTTGTTTTATTCAGATCACTAAAGAAATAATGTGCGGAATGCATTTTTTTAGCATCTATCCAGTGATTCGTTTTTAATTCATTGAAAAGCCGGTAGACGAGGCGATACTGATATCAGATCTTCTGGCAAAACGTTCCGGATATACGGGCTATTTATCCAGCAGAAAGTATGTTTAAAAATTCACTTATATTCATAGCAAAATACAGGTAATTAATGATGCATTATACGATGGAGAAAACCATGAGATGGTTTGGCCCAAATGATCCGGTCAGCTTATCTGATATCAGGCAATCGGGATGTACAGGGGTCGTTACGGCATTACATCATATACCTGTTGGTGAAATATGGACAACTACAGAGATCAATAAAAGAAAGGATCTGATAATGGCAGCTGGCATGAGCTGGACTGTCATCGAAAGCCTGCCTGTTAGCGAAGATATTAAAAAACATTCCGGCGATTATCTGAGGCATATAGAGAATTACAAGCAAAGCCTGCGTAATGTAGCGTTATGCGGACTGAAAGTAGTTACCTATAACTTTATGCCGGTACTTGATTGGGTACGCACGGATATCGCGTATACCTTACCGGATGGTTCCAGGGCTTTGCGTTTTGAAAGGGCCGCCTTTATTGCCTTCGACCTGTTTTTATTAAGAAGACCAGGCGCTGAAAATGATTATACAACAACGGAAATCAATCAAGCATCCCGCTTATTGCAGTCAATGAGTAAAGAGGCACAGGCCACGTTGTATAAAAATGTGTTATTAGGATTACCGGGAAGTGATGTGCCATTCACCGCGGAACAGGTGCTGCAGGCACTGGATACTTACAAAGGAATAGATGAAGATCAGCTTCGGCAGCACTTATATTATTTCTTACGCGAGATATTACCTGTTGCAGAAGAAACAGGATTAAAACTGGCGATCCATCCTGATGATCCTCCTTTCCCCGTACTGGGACTTCCCCGCATTTTAAGTACTGAAGAAGACGTTAATAAGCTACTACTGGAAGTGCCATCAGCCGCAAATGGATTATGCTTCTGTACAGGCTCTTTTGGCGTAAGGGCGGACAATGATCTGCCGGGCATGGTGCAACGTTTGGGAGATCATATCCATTTTATTCATTTACGCAATACCCAAAAGGATAAAGACAATAACTTCTTTGAATCAAATCATCTTGAAGGGAGCGTAAACATGTTTGCAGTGGTAAAAGAATTGGTATTGTTAATGCAAAGGAAAAACATTTCTATACCTATGAGACCGGACCACGGACATCAGATGCTGGACGACCTGAAGAAAACCACTTATCCGGGTTATTCAGGTATCGGCAGATTAAAGGGACTGGCCGCATTAACAGGACTGGAAATGGGTATTGTCCTTAGTTCAAAAACAAACTAAAGAGATGATTGCAGTTCCAGTTCCAGCTTTTCTTCCGTAGCGATGGATATTTCTTCTGCAGGTACGGATTTCGAACGGATACTGATAAGCATAAAATAAGAGAGGCTGATAACGACTGATAATACTACACTGCTTAAGATAGCGACTTTGGAAATATCCTGATAAGCGGCTGATTTAAAAGCCAGCATGGTAGTGAATATAGACATGGTAAAACCAATCCCCGCCAGTGTTCCCATTCCTAAAAACTGTTTCCATGCTACATGCCGGGGTAAACTGGCCAGTTTACATGCTACCAGTATGCGGCTGAAAAGGAAGATACCAATAGGTTTGCCTATCACTAATCCGAAAATGATTCCCAGTCCGATAGTTGTACCTAATGAACTGATGATATTATCAGGCAGCAGAATGGCGGTATTCGCTAATGCAAATAATGGGATGATCAGAAAATTAACATATCCATGAATAGCTTTTTCTATTTTGGGTAGCATGTTAACAGGCGTAGCGAAGGCTACCAATACACCGGTGATACTCGCTTCGACCCCGGAGTTAAAAATGGCATACCACAAACTCAATGAGAGTAATATCTGCAAAGGTCCGGCCTTTACTTTAAAATAATTACAGGCAAATAAGGAGATATACAGCAACGCTGCTATACCCAGGAATATAAAATTGATATGTCCTCCATAGAATAGTGCGATCACAATAATAGCCCCCAGGTCATCAATAATCGCTAGTGCCATCAATAAGATCTTCAACCCTACAGGGATACGTTTACCCAGGAGGGACGCAATTCCAATTGAAAATGCGATATCCGTAGCTGTAGGTATACCCCATCCATGAAGATGACCGGTATTCAGGTTAAAAGCAATAAATATTAAAGCGGGAATCGTCATGCCACCCAATGCAGCACCAAATGGTAAAACCGCTTTTTTGAATGAAGAGAGTTCCCCGTTCACTAATTCACGTTTGATCTCCATGCCGGCTACAAGGAAAAAGAAAGCCATCAGGAAATTATTGATCCAGCTTAGAAAACTGGAAGGCAGGGGGAATGAAGAGGTATGTAAAAAGGTATAATTCCAGAGCTGTTTATACGGATGCGCCCATGAATCTGAATTAGCCAGACTCATTGAAATGGCTGTACAGGCAATCAGCATCATACCGGTAAAGCGACTGTCATTCATTAAGATCCTTACAGGATTAATCACTTTTGTCAGTACCTTTTTCATTTCACTTACCTTTTTCTGTTTGTAAATAAGAATTTACCTGCTGCCCCTTCAGCAGGTAAATTCAGTAATATAATTAATCGACATAGCCATGAACACCCATCTCTGGTATGTCAAGACCTGCAATTTCATCTGCTTCTTTTACTCTTATCGGGGTTATCTTATCTGATATTTTAAAGAAAACATACATCACGGTAAATACGAATACTGCGCAGGTAAGCGTGCCTATACATTGTGCACCGAACTGACTGGCATCTCCATAAAACAAACCTTTTACCGTGCCGGGAACACCGTTCCAGCCATCGCCATAGGAGCCATCTGCAAACAGCCCGAGGGATAGTACTCCCCATGCGCCATTGGCCCCATGTACAGCAACAGCACCAACGGGATCATCTATCTTTAATTTTACATCTAACAGGTATATCACAAAGACTACGATCACTCCTGCAATAGCGCCGATAATTACCGATGAGAGGGAATTTACGAACGCACAGGGCGCAGTAATAGCTACCAGTCCTGCCAGCAGGCCATTGGCCATCATTCCCGGGTCTGGTTTTTTACCCTGCATATATAAAATGACGAGTACCGCTAAACAGCCTGCAGTTCCTGCCATCATGGTGTTTACGGCTACGATGCTTATGCGGTAATCGCCGCCTGCTAACGTTGAACCAGGATTAAAACCAAACCAGCCGAAAGCTAAAATGAGCGTACCTAATAAGGCCATAGGGATGTTATGACCAGGGATGGTATTCACACTACCATCCTTACCGTATTTTCCAATACGCGGCCCTATGACGATGGCACCTGCTAATGCAGCCATACCACCTACCATATGTACAACTGAAGAACCGGCAAAATCTACGTGACCATGCCCTAAACCAAAATTGACACCTAACTGCGACAGCCATCCGCCGCCCCAAACCCAGTTACCGAATAAGGGATAAACAAACATTGAAATGAACAGACCGAAAATCAGGAATGATTTGAATGACCACCTTTCCGCCATTGAACCAGTGGGAATGGTAGCCGTAGTATCCATAAATACCATCTGGAATAAAAACAACGCAAATACGCCGACATCATATACCTTACTATTCAGGAAGAAACCAACATTGCCCGCAATACCAAAATCATGGCCGAACAAATGTACTATCACCTCATGGCTCACTACCCCGGGAGCACCGCCCAGCGTAGCTGTATTTAAAGCGCCGCCAAACATAAAGGCAAACCCGCAAATCCAGAAGCCGAACATTCCCAGTGCATATACCAGGAAGTTCATCCCCATTGTATGTGCCACGTTCTTCTTCTGGGTAAAGCCCGTTTCTACTAATGCAAAACCTGCCTGCATAAACATTACCAGGAAACCGGCAATCAGCGTCCACATAATATTGATGGCAATTTTGTTATGCCCTACGGCATCCGCTAATTCAGCAGCCGTAGGTGAGCCAGCCTTAGCGGCAGTTACGTCAGTAACAGTGCCTGTTTTAGAACCTGTGGGATCCTGTGCATAAGAGCGGACCGGTTCAAAAAAACAACAAAACATCAAAAAACAGATACCTAACAGTAAGCTAGAAGAAATCGTTCGGGGAATTTGGTTGACTGTCATAAATTGTAATTGGTTGACACTGTGAAAAATATAGGGGAGTAAGTAATGCTCAGGCTAACATATTATAATATCGGAAATACTGCGGAATCCATCCCTTGTATCAGTAAATTAAGTCTTATTTTCTGTTTTCTATAGTAATTTCGATTTATTTTTTATAATAATCTGCATTTCTGAAACTGTACCTAAGGAAAAACGCATTATAAATGCCTGGATGTCTTAAATGATTAATTTATCTATATAATAATAAAGGTTGCAACATGCATTACTATATGTTGCAACCTTTATTGTCAGTGATTTTAATTAAAAAAGATGTTCAAAGCTTCCTGCCGCCACAATCTCTTCAGCCAGATCGTTCATTTTCTGATAAATGTTTTTATGTAAGAATGGTCCCATACTTATTCTTTTAACACCTGCTTTCTGTAAATGCTTAAAATCAGGTAAGCCAGGGATACACATGACATTCACAGGAAGGAGTGAATGGGCCGCTACTTTTTCTATATCTGCCACCTTTGTAATGCACGGTAAAAATAATCCATGTACTCCTGTATGCTGATAGAGATCAATCCTTGAAATGGCATCGTCCAGCGCATTGGGTACCCCGAGCAGAAAACTGTCTGTACGTACATTAATAAACAGCTCAACATCCAGCAAACTGATAATACGTTCCAGTTTTTCCGCAAAAGCTTTCGCATCCACGATACTTCTTTTACCATTGACTACCATTGAATCTTCTATATTAATACCTGAAACACCGATTTCGTGTAATTTTCTTATAACACTAACAATCTGTTCCGGAGTATTGCCATAACCAGATTCCAGATCCACAGAAAAAGGAATAGAGACTGCCGCTGCAATATTTTTAATGATGAATAAATACTCTTCTATACTCATTTCCTCTCCATCCGTATATCCTAATGTCTCTGCTACAGCAGCGCTGGATGTGCCTACCGCTTTAAAGTTTTGTTGTTCAAATATTTTAGCGCTCTGTGCATTCCATACATTGCCTATAAGTAATGGTGCGGGTTGATGATGTAATGCTAAAAATTCTTCAAATCTGTTTTTCATGTCTGCTATTATTTAGTTTTTAGTTATACAAAACTAAACCGCATGGATCTACTGAAATTGTACAAATCGGAAATATCAGTTAGCCGCTAATATTTGATTGATGGGTAATGTTTGTGTAGTGAATGAAGTGGGGGTAATGCCTGTAAACAGTTTAAATTCTCTGATGAAGTGCGACTGATCAAAATAACCGGCATCATAGGCTACACCAGTCAATTTTTGGGTATTGGCATTCAGCAGATTCAGACTGTACTGAAAACGGTTGATCTTACAAAATAGTTTGGGGGCCAGCCCTGTATATTGAGAAAAGAGTTGATTTAGATAACGGGTAGAGATATTATTCCGGAGAGATATAGAAATTATTTTTTCATTGGTGCAATCATTTTTCAAACTATCTGCGATCTCTCCGATAAGTTTAATCTTATTATGTTTCTTATCGGTAATACGGAGTCTTTTTAACAGGTATTCTTCCACTAATATAATCCTGCTATGCAGGTCTGTGGTTTCTAATAACCTTATGTGCAGGGTTTGAATAGATGGACCAAATAAATCGGCTGCATCACTGATGTCATTATTAAATTCAGCTACATTTTCTTTGAAGAAATAAGCCGCAGAATAAGGATAAAAACGTATTCCCAGCATAATATTCTTACCGCAGGATTTTATAGCCAATGGCTTTGTGATCTGTCCCCAGAGTTCTATAGGGGGTGTAGTATTATAAACACCTTCTTTCCCGGTTAACCAACTGCCTTCTCCCAGGTTAAAGATCACTTCCATATTCCCGCTTGGGAATACAATATCATCAAAGTCTACATCTGAATCGGATTCGTAGAAATAGAACCCCTTGATGTAAGATCTTAATTGCAGACAGGGAAGAATTTCTTTAAATGTCACAATTGTCTTTTTGCACGAAGTTATAGGGAATAAGATACTGAAAATTGTACAAATAGGAACAGTTTCCGGCGGGTAGATAAATTCCCATCCGGACATATCAGGTGTATACGAACAGTTAAATTATTTGTTCAATCCTTTACTTATCAGATAGGTGCCGGTTGAAATGCCCATCAGTGTATAAGAATTTGGATTGAAATCCGGATATTTTGACATGTCTGGTAAAAACATGGTTAGATACATTCCAATGTAAATAAAGATAAATATAAGTTGTTGAAGTCGGCCTATTGATAATTGACCGGTATCGTCTTTCAGGATATCTGACCAGAAACCTGTTGATTGAACAGTCAATGATTTCAGTAATGGATTAGAAGCAGGATTAGCTTTTTGACTGGTGGTGATTATTTGGGCCGCAGCAGTCGTTCCTCCTGATATTCCCAGTAGTACCAAGCCAGTTAAATTGATGTCCGGATGATGGTCTGCTATGCTGCCCCAGTGAAGTACAAACGCAGGGCAGATGATAGCTGTCCACAACCATAACTGAACTTTGTTAAAGCTGTATGGCTTTCCTGCCATATTTCCTTCTTTTAGTAAATCGGTACGCCATCCCACAATTAAAGTGGCTAAGAATACAAGGATAGCTATGATGATCGAAACGATCGAATATAATTGTTCAGACATGTTAAATTATTTTATTGTAACAAATATAAGTATATCATCTGCTACGGTCAGAATTATGAGGTTACCTATTATTATAATATGAATGTAAGAGAATAAACCAGCTTAAAAAATACAAACTAGTTTGTATTTTTCGCGAAATCTTCTCTTAAGTTTACAGTGATTTAATATAAATGGTTACATCCCAAAGCTGCAGGGTTATAGGCGTATTCTACTTATGGGAATATGGCGCATATTCCTGTACTGTGCTGCTGAAATGGGCCATGAAGATATGGTGGTAGCAGAAGGACATACAGCACTTTCCCTGGCAGAAATGAGAGAGAATAAAAATATTATTCAACTGCTTCTAAATTAAAAGAGGCTGACTCGATTGCGGTTAAGTCAGCCTCTTGGTTAGTTTTTCAGGAGAACCTGTAACAACTGCTAAGGGTTTTCATAGGATAGGGACTGAGACAAGAACTACATAGGAATTGGAATAGTAATAAGGTTCATAGGATAGTAACAAGGTTCCATAGGATATGTGTTTATTATAAGATGTGTGTTTATTTAAGTTGGAACCCGGTTTTTTCGTAAAGCATATGGTTAAAATTGTGAACTGGTTTTCAATAAATGGTTATTATGGTTATATAAGTTTGAAAAAGTTTGTTCGTTTTTGTTAATGCAAAGTTGGGCAATATATTAGAACTATTAATAACGGTTTTCAGGTATTTATTTCAGGGAGTAGCACTTTTTTCGATCTTGATAAGCGGTACAGCAGCAAAAGCGATCAATAACATAAAAGTAGCTGTTATAACAAATAATCCCGGACCTACTATATGATAGAGGAATGCACCTGACACCAGTCCTATTATACTGGCAAGGCTCCCTGCACTTCCTGCAAAGCCCTGGATCATACCCTGCACATGCTCATCCCCGGTATTAGACAGTAAGGCTACAAAAGATGGCCACATGATACCATTTCCAATGGCAAAGAACAAGGCGCCTGTATAAATTAACAGGATGTTATTGAACTTCAGCAAGATGAAACAGATACAGAGAATAAGACTACCTGTAATGATCAGGGAGGCGCCTGAGAATTTCTTAGCAAGGAAAGTTAAGACAGGGCCTTCTACAAGTACCATCATCCCGCTTAAAAAAGCAAAGAAGATACCTAATTGTAATACGCTCCAGTGTAATTCACCGGCAGCATATACCGGGAACCCTACATAAAAGAAATTGAACCCTAAAAATATCAGGAAGTATAAAGTGAGAAAATAGGGGACGTTGGGTAATTTAAGTACAGTGGAGAGACGGTTTAATTCTACGGCTGGAATCACTTTTTTATCAGCCTGCTTAGGTACAGTGGGCAAATGGTCCAATTCCACTTTGTTTGTCTGTATGCTAAAGTAAATTACAAAAACGGCCACAAGAGAAGTGAGGGCAGTGGCAATAACAGGCAACGTGTTTCCCATGGGAGTTGCCCCTAATATACCTGCCAGCAATGGCCCGAAGATTACACCCAGGTTGGATGCTGCCGCCATTTTCCCGAAGTTCTTTTTGCGGTCTTCATGAGAAGAAATATCCGCTACATAGGCATTGGCCACGGAAACATTGCCACCGGTAAGTCCGTCCAGGGCTCTGCCTAAAAATATAAAGAAAAGGGGAATGCTGAAAAGAGATGTTTGCTGATTGGGTAATAATAAGCCGATAAGGAATATCACCCAGGCAATGAAAGTACCGCCTTCACTTATCAGCAGGATCCTTTTACGACCGAACTTATCAGACCATGCACCCAGAATAGGAGAGCCTATCAACTGGAAGAAAGAATAGGTAGCGCTTAGTAAGCCATACACAACTTCATGTCCGCCCAGTTTTAATACGATCACCACCATAAAAGGGATCACAATGCTGAATCCCAGGGCATCAATGAATGTGACCAGCAAAATGGGAAGGAGGGGAGTTTTCCGCATGACCTCAATTTAATGAATGTTGGGTAAAGTCGTCATACGACCGATGATTTATACATTAAAAAAGCTGTCTTTGCTGAGGCAGCTTTATCATTTCTTTTATTAATGTCTCCGCAATTCTGCCAGTTTCGCATTTAGTTTTTCTGCTGCGATCCGGGATTTATAAATTTCTCTACCTCTGAAACAGGGATATTAAACACTTTCGAAATAAATTTTGTATTACATCCCAGTTCTTTCAGCCTGATAGCTGTTTGCATTTTATTTTCCGCTTTACCTACCTCTCTTCCTTCTAGTCTTCCTTCTAGTCTTCCTTCTAGTCTTCCTTCTAGTCTTCCTTCTAGTCTTCCTTCTAGTCTTCCTTCTAGTCTTCCTACCTCTCTTCCCTCTTTTTTTCCTATCTTATAAAACACATCTTCTTTTACCTTGAAAAATGTTCTTGTAGATATCATATGTTCTAATTTAAGTTTAACATTGTCGGTACATAATT
>Ga0209148_1000454_pt1 | contig 44625 bp, 38 predicted proteins | sample AraplaCol_mMF_r2_2_FD_184288 | JGI IMG/M metagenome (GOLD analysis project Ga0209148, IMG submission 184288) | Arabidopsis root microbial communities from North Carolina, USA - plate scrape CL_Col_mMF_r2 (SPAdes) (version 2) | ecosystem: Host-associated > Plants > Roots > Endosphere | place...
AGCTTGCCGATCTCGCCCATCATCCGCTTCTGATCCTTCTCGGTCTTGGCGCCGGTCGTATCGGCGGCGAGGATGATCTTCACGGCCTCGTCGGGATGCGCCTTGGCATATTCCCAGCCCTTCATCGAGGCCTTCACGAACTTCGCCATCTTGGCGACGAAGGCCGGATCCTTCAGGTTCTTCTCAAGCACGTAGAGGCCGTCCTCCAGCGTGGCGACGCCTTCGTCCTCGTATTTGAAGACGACGAGCTGGCTCGGCTTGTAACCGCCGTCGATCACCTGCCAATATTCGTTATAGGTCATGGTCGAGACGCAGTCGGCCTGCTTCTGCAGGATCGGGTCGACGTTGAAGCCCTGCTTGATCACCTTGACGCCGCCCGGCGAGCCGTCGGTCTTGAAGCCGAGTTTCGACATCCAGGACAGGAACGGATATTCGTTGCCGCCGTACCAGACGCCGAGCGTCTTGCCCTTGAGGTCGGTGGGCTTCTTGATGCCGGTGTCGGCGCGGCAGGTCAGCTCCAGGCCGCTCTTCTTGAAGGTCTGCGAGATATTGACGAGCGGCACGCCTTTCTCGCGGGAGGCCAGCGCAGACGGCATCCAGTCGACGGTCACGTCGGCGCCGCCGCCGGCGATCACCTGCGGGGGCGCCACGTCAGGGCCGCCCGGCTTGATGGTGACGTCGAGGCCGGCCTCCTTGTAGAAGCCCTTGTCTCTGGCGACGAAGTAGCCGGCAAACTGCGCCTGGGCGACCCATTTGAGCTGGATGGTGACGGGTTCGGCTGCTTGTGCGTTCGAAAGCGTCAGGCCGAGCGAAAGACCTGCGGCCAGTGCCAATGCGTGCTTCATGCAAGACTCCAATTCAACGAGGACCTCGCCGACCTAGGTCCGATAGGACGGATGCCAGAACGTTGTCGCGCGTTCGGCCAGCGTGACAAAGCCGTAGAAAGCCATTCCGGCGAGGGCGGCCAACGCGATCTCCGCCCAGACCATGTCGATGGCCATGCGGCCGGCCTCGGTGGAGATGCGAAATCCGATACCCTGCGTCGGAGTTCCGAAAAATTCTGCAACGATCGCGCCAATCAGGGCAAGCGTGGCGTTGATCTTGAGCGCGTTGAAGATGAAGGGCAGCGCGGCGGGCAGATGAAGCTTGGTCAGCGCCTGCGAATGCGTGGCGCCGTAGGAGCGCATCAGGTCGCGTTCGATATGACCGGCCGCATTCAGCCCGGCGATGGCGTTGACCAGCATCGGGAAGAAGGTCACGAGCACGACCACGGCGGCTTTCGACGGCCAGTCGAAGCCGAACCACATCACCATGATCGGTGCGACGCCGACGAGCGGAAGCGCGGAAAAGAAGTTGCCGAGCGGCAGCAGCCCACGGCCGAGGAAGGCATAGCGGTGCGCCAGGATCGCGACCAGAAGCCCGGCGCCGCAGCCGATGACGTAACCCGCCAGCACGCCGCGGACGAAGGTCTGGACGAAGTCGGCGCCGAGGATCGGCAGCGAATGGGCGAATTTCGTCGCCGCCGCGCTCGGTGACGGCAGCAGCACGGCCGGCACGCCGAAGCCGCGCACCGCGACCTCCCAGAGATAGAACACGGTGAGACCGAACAGGAGCGGGACCAGCAGATCGACCGCTCGCCGCCGTCTGCCCCGTGCTTGATGCATCCCGGCGAGATTGATCACGCCAAGGGCCGCCGACAGCCAGCACGCCATCACGATCATCCAGAAGCCGCCACGTGCGGTCCCCGCCACGGCCGGATCGTCCAGCAGGATGAGCGAGGCGGTGGCAGCGAGCGTCGCGCCGGCAAGGCCGGGAAGCGTTGCCCGCTGGTCCGACAGCCAGGCTGCCAGCAGGAACAAGATGCCGGCTGCGCCGACGATGGGCCAGACGACGGGGCGAGCCGACAAGGGCAGCGATTGCGGCGCGAGCGGAAGCACGAAGGCGAGCGCCAGCGCGGCGGTCGCGGCGATGAATCCCAGCCTCAGCTTGCGCGGATCCATCAATGCACCCCCATACGCCGGCCGATGGCGCGTTCGATCATTCCGATCAGCGCGATCAAGGCGGAGGAGAGGACGGCGGCGGCGACCAGCGCCGACCACAGTTGCACGGTCTGGCCGTAATAGGAGCCCGACAGCAGCCGCGCGCCGATGCCGGCTTCGGCGCCGGTCGGCAGTTCCGCGACGATGGCACCGATCAGCGAAATCGTGACGGCGACCTTGAGGCTCGCAAACAGATAAGGAACCGACGCCGGCCAGCGCAGCTTCCACAGCACCTGGCGCGGCGTCGCCGACCATGTCCGCATCAGTTCGAGCTGGAGCGGATCGGGCGAGGTAAATCCCTTCACCATCCCGATCGTGACGGGGAAGAAGCACAAATAGGCCGAGATGATCGATTTCGGCAGCAGGCCGTGCAGCCCCAGCGCCCCCAGCACCACGATGAAGATCGGCGCAAGCGCCAGCACCGGCACCATCTGCGAGCAAATGATCCAGGGCAGCAGGCTCCGCTCCAGCACCCGGCTGTGCAGGATCAGCAGCGCCAGCACGATTCCGAACAGCGTCCCGAGCAGGAAACCGAGCAAGGTCGCCGACAAAGTCACCAGCGAATGGTAGACGAGGCTGCGCGGCGCCAGCGGCGGGTAGCCGAACACGGAATCGAGGAACGCGGCGGCGATCTGGTGCGGGGCCGGCAGCAATGGCCGCTCGGCATCCATCGTGCCGGCGAGCACGTCGCTCGTGGTATAGGGCGTCTCTTCGCGCTCGAAGCCGTCGCGGACCAGCGACCAGTTCATGGCAACGGCCGCGATGTACCAGATCGCGACCAGCGCCAGCACCATGGTGAGGACAGGCGCGTAACGCGTGACCAGGGGATGGTCGCGAAGCGCGCGCGAGGGCCGCAAGGGCAAAGCGAGCGCGCTACTCGTCATAGGAGTGCCCTGCGCGCAGGCCGTTGCGGACGCGCTGCGCCACCTTCAGGAATTCCGGCGTCTCGCGGATTTCCAAGGACCTGTCGGTCGGGAAATCGCAGTCGATGACATCGATGATGCGGCCAGGGCGCGGCGACATCACGACGATCCTGCTCGACAGGAACACAGCTTCCGGGATCGAATGGGTCACGAACAGCACAGTCTTGCCGGTCGACTTCCACAGCTGGAGAAGCTGCTCGTTGAGGTGATCGCGCACGATCTCGTCGAGTGCGCCGAACGGCTCGTCCATCAGCAGCAGCGCCGGATCGAACGACAGGGCGCGCGCGATCGAGACCCGTTGCTGCATGCCGCCGGAGAGCTGCCAGGGAAATTTGCGCTCGAAGCCGGTGAGGTTGACCATCGACAGATAGCGCTCGATCCGCCGCTGCTGCTCGATCTCGGAATAGCCCATGATCTCCAGCGGCAGCTTCAGGTTCTTCTCGATGGTTCGCCACGGAAACAGTGCTGGCGCCTGGAACACGTAGCCATAGCTGCGGGCAAGCCGCGCTGCCTCCGCGCTCATACCGTTCACCGTGAGCGTGCCGGAAGAGGGCTGCTGCAAATCGGCGATCACCCGTAGCATCGTGGTCTTGCCGCAGCCGGACGGCCCGATGAAGGAGACGAACTCGCCCTCGGCGACCTGCAGACTGACGTTGGAAAGCGCCTCGACCCGGCCGTCGGCCGTGTCGAAGGTCAGCGAGATGTTTTTGGCGTCGACGACGAGCCGCCCTTGTAGGGGGGCTGCGATCGGTTCGTCTGATACGGAGAGGCTTGGCTTTGGCATGGCGATGCGAAATATTGTCGCAAAAGCGGATTGTTGTGGCGCGCCCAATGTTTACGCAGGCGAAGCGCATAATAAGCAGGTTTTTGTCTGATTTCGAAGCAATTGACGCTTGCGTGGCTTTTGACTTGCCTTGTTCACAGCAGATAGTTTCGTGTTCGCTTTCGCAACACGCGCGCGAGCCCTCGATATGCGAGCCATATGAAGCCTGCTCCGTTCAAATATGTCCTGGCGTCGTCGCTCGACCACGCGCTTGCGCTGAAGGCCGAACATGGCGACGAAGCGCGCTTTCTCGCAGGCGGCCAAAGCCTTATCCCGGCAATGAATTTTCGCCTGGCGCGGCCTTCGGTGCTGATCGATATCAATGCCCTCACCAGCCTCGCCGGCATCGATCGCCCGGAGGCGGGCCAGGTCAGGGTCGGGGCCCTGACGCGCTACCGGGCGCTCGAGCGGGATGGCGAGTTCCTCAAGAGCTGTCCGCTGTTCGCCGACGCACTGCCGCATATAGCCCATCCCCAGATCCGTAACCGCGGCACCATCGGCGGCAATCTCTCTCACGCCGATCCGGCCTCGGAACTGCCGGCGCTGGCGGTCGCAATGCAGGCGAGGATGCGGATCAGGTCCGCGGCTGGCGAGCGAACGGTGACGGCGTCCGACTTCTTCGCCGGCCTGCTGACCACTGACCTCGCCAGCGACGAGATACTGGTAGATATCACTTATCCCGTCCTGGCCCCCCGCAGCGGCGCTTGCTTCATGGAAATCGCGCGCCGCCGCGGCGATTTTGCCATCGCCGGCGTTGCGGCCATGGTGACCTTGGACGAGGAGCGCCGCTGCACGAGCGTCCGGCTTGCGCTCTGCGGCGTCAGTGAGACGCCGGTCGATGCCGGCGCCGCGGCCTCGCTGATGATCGGCCGTCGGGTGACGGGGGAGGCGATCGACGCGGTCGCAGCGGGCGTGCGGGAGCTGATCGCGCCGTCGGGCAATGTTCACGCCAGCCCGGACTACCAGCGGCATGTAGCCGGCGTGCTGGTCCAGCGCGCCATCCGCACCGCTCATCAACGGATCAGCCATGCAGCCTGACCAGCACGAGATCGAGCTCACGGTCAACGGCAGCCATTATCGGCGCACGGTGGAATCGCGCATGCTGCTGTCCGATTTCCTGCGTCATGAGCTAGGGCTCGCCGGTACCCATGTCGGCTGCGAGCACGGCGTGTGCGGAGCTTGCACCATCCTTCTCGACGGCGATCCGATTCGTTCCTGCCTGATGCTCGCGGTGCAGGCCAATGGCCGTGCGCTTGCGACGGTCGAGGGGCTGGCGTCTGCCGGCGGCGAGCTGCATCCGGTGCAGCAAGCAATGCATACGCATCACGGCCTGCAATGCGGCTATTGCACGCCCGGGATCCTGATGACCATGACGGCCTATCTGAACGAGCACCCATCGCCGTCGGAGGACGAGGTACGCGAGGCGCTGTCAGGCAATCTCTGCCGCTGCACCGGCTATCAGAACATCGTCGATGCGATGATGGATGCGGCCGCGCGGATGCGGGAGGCGGCGCCATGAGCACCCGCTTCTTCGGCGCGCCGGTCAAGCGCAACGAGGACAGGAAGCTCCTGACCGGGCAGGCGCTGTTCATCGACGATGTCGAGCTGCCTGATATGCTGCATGTCGCCTTCCTGCGCAGCCAGGTCGCGCATGCCCGCCTGAAGCATATCGACGTGTCGCGCGCGCGGACGCGCCCGGGTGTCGTCGCTGTATATGTTGCCGAGGACTATGGCGATTATTGGCAGCCCGGTCCGCTCCTGGTGCAGCCGCCGCCGATTCCAGGAAGCACCTTCAATCCGCGCACCCAGGTCCCGCTTGTCAGGGACAAGGTGCGCTATGTCGGCGAGCCGCTGGCTGTTGTCGTCGCGGAGAGCCGCTACCTTGCCGAGGATGCGCTCGACGATATCGATGTGGAGCTGGAGTCGTTGCCCGCGGTCGTCGACATCGAGCAGGCGTTGACGTCGTCATCGGCGCAGGTCCATGACGATCTCGGCTCGAATGTCGCGGCCCATGTCCATCAGGTCAAGGGCGACTATCGCAAGGCCGCCGCGAATGCGCATATCATCCTCAAACGCCGCTTTCGCTACGAGCACGGCATCTCCTCGCCGATCGAGACCCGCGGCGTGGTCGCGCACTGGAACGCGCGCGGCCAGCAGATGACGATCTGGGACACGACCCAGGCGCCGGTCTTCATCCGCAACGGCCTTGCCGCCATGCTCGGCCTCGGCGAACGGCAGGTGCGTGTCATCGCGCCCTTCGTCGGCGGCGGCTTCGGGCCGAAGATCATGATGTTCTATCCGGAAGAGGTGGCGCTGCCGTGGATCTCCATGCGGCTCAACCGTCCGGTCAAATGGATCGAGGACCGGCTCGAGCATTTCGTTGCGACCACGCACGAGCGCGGCCAGATCCATGATGCCGAAATCGCGCTCGCAGCCGACGGCCGCATTCTCGGGGTCAAGGACGTCTTCCTGCACGACACCGGCGCCTACAATACGTACGGCCTGACGGTGCCGATTAATAGCCAGTGCACCTTGCTCGGCCCCTATGTCATTCCGGCCTATGACAGCACGTTCACGGCCGTGTTCACCAATCTGCCGATCGTCACGCCCTATCGCGGCGCCGGCAGGCAGCACGGGGTTTTCGTGATCGAGCGGCTCCTTGATCTCGCCGCGCGGGAGCTCGACATCGATCGTGCGGAGATCCGGCGGCGCAACCTGATTCCGCCGGACGCCTTTCCTTACAATAACGAGATCATCTTCCAGGACTTTGCGCCGCTCAGCTATGACAGCGGCAATTACGAGCCTGTTCTCGCCAAGGCGCTCGACGCGATCGGATACCAGCGCTTCCTGAAGGAGGAGCAGCCGAAGTTTCGCGAGCAAGGCCGCTGCGTCGGCATCGGCGTCGCCTGCTATGTCGAGGGCACCGGCATCGGCCCCTATGAGGGTGCCAAGGTCCAGGTGCAGGCCAACGGCAAGGTCAATGTGGCAACCGGCATCGGCACCCAGGGGCAGGGGCATTTCACCAGCTTCGCGCAGATCGTCGCCGATCAGCTCGGCGTCGATCCTTCCGATGTCGATATCGTCACCGGTGATACCGACCAGTTCTACTGGGGCGCCGGCACCTTTGCGAGCCGCGGCGCGGTGGTGGCGGGCAACGCTGTCAGCGCCGCGTCGTCCGCGGTGAGGCGCAAAGCGCTGAAGCTCGCGGCTGACGCCTTCGAATGCGCCGAGGAGGACCTCGTCCTTGCCGATGGCAAAGTGTCGATCGTGGGGATCCCCGGCAAGTTCATCCGCCTCGGCGAACTTGCGCAGCGCGCCAATCCGATGCGCGGTGCGGTGCAGCCGGGCACCGAACCGGGGCTCGAGTCCACGCAGTATTTCGGCCCGCCCTCCGGTGCGACCGCGAACGGCGTCCATGCGGCGATCGTCGAGATCGATCCGCTGACCTTCGAGCTGAAGGTGCTCAGATATGTCGTGGTCCATGATTGCGGCACGGTGATCAATCCAATGATCCTCGAAGGCCAGATCCACGGCGGCGTGGCGCAGGGCATCGGCAATGCTTTCTTCGAGAAGCTCGCCTTCGACGATCAGGGCCAGTTGCTCAACGCTTCGCTCGCGGACTACCTGCTGCCGACGGCGCTTGACGTGCCGCGGATGGAACTCGACCATACGGTGACGCCGTCGCCGCTCAATCCGCTCGGCATCAAGGGCGCGGGCGAGGCGGGAGCAATTCCGGTCGGGGCCGTGTTCGCGCAGGCCATCGAGGATGCGCTCCAGCTCACCTCACGCAAGGTCGAGCTGCTGGAGATTCCGCTGAGCCCAAGCCGGCTATTCGAGCTGACACGACAGGAGGAGGCATGAAAACGGCGCGCGTATTTCGCCTGTCGATGGCGCATCCCGGCGACCTCTCCGAGCTCGATGATCTGATCGTGCGCGGCACCATCAAGGCGGCCGACGTCGCGGCGATCATCGGCAAGACCGAGGGCAATGGCGGCGTCAACGATTTTACCCGCGGCTATTTCACCCAAACGCTGATGGCGCTGCTGTCGAAGCATCTCGCACGGCCGGCCGCCGAGCTGATCCGCGAGATTCCCTGCGTGCTCTCCGGCGGCACCGAAGGGGTGATGAGCCCGCACTACAGCGTCTTCTGTGTCAGCGAGGGCGAAGCCGTAAAACGATATCCGTCCGCGCTGGCCATCGGAACAGCCTTCAGCGCGCCGGTGCCCGTCGAACAGGTTGGCCGGCGCGCGCATGTCGAGAGCGTGGCGGCGACCGTACGCGCTGCGATTCTCGACGCCGGAATCGAGCGGATCGAGGACGTACACTTCGTCCAGGTGAAATGCCCCTGCGTGACGGTCGCGCGGGCGGCCGCGGCCATCGCCGCCGGCAAGACGCCGCTCACCAGCGATCCCAACAAGTCGATGGCCTTTGCGCGCGCCGCCGGCGCCTTTGGCGTCGCGCTCGGGCTATCCGAGATCAAGCCGGACGGCTTTAGCGATGCATCGCTGCTCGCCGATTTCTCGATCCAGTCGCCGCGAGCCAGCATTTCCTCTGGTGTCGAGGTCGAAGGCAACGAGGTCGTGGTGCTCGGCAACAGCCCGAACTGGGCTGGCAATTTGCGCATTGCGCACCGGCCCATGAGCGATGCGCTCGATATCGGAGCGGTCGTCGACGTGCTTGCTGATCTCGGCATCGCGGCCGGCCCGCAGGTGTCCGCCGCGGACTCGGAGCGCATCGCTACGGTCCTGGTCAAATGCGAGCCGGACCGGCGCGGCCGGATCCGTGGCCACCGCCACACCATGCTCGACGACACCGACATCAACGCGCAGCGGCATATCCGCGGCGCAGTTGCCGGCCTCGTGGCCGGCGTGACCGGCGATGGACGCATCTTCGTGTCAGGCGGCGCCGAGCATCAGGGGCCGGATGGCGGCGGCCTGATCGCCGTGATCGCGTCGCAGGAGGGGGCCGGCTAGATGCGAATTGTCATCATCGGCGCCGGCGTCGCGGGATGCGTGATGGCGCGGCGGCTCGCAGCTCTCGACGGCATCGAAGTCGTCTGCCTCGAGCGCGTCAGCCGCGACGACCATTCCGAGGCCGGCACCGGGCTCAATGTCGGGCCGAACGCGGTGAAGGCGCTCAGCGCGGTCGATCCGGAGCTTGCTGCGTGCATTACCGAGGCGAGCTTCGTCTGGGCGAATTGGCGGATCTCGCTGACCGACGGCACCGTGCTGTTCGATCTGCCGCTCAAGGACGTTGCCGAGGGTTCCGGCTGGCGCATCCGCTGGTCGGAGCTCTATCGCGTTCTGCGCGAGTCAGCCGGTGGGAGCGTCGCTTATGGCTGCGAGATCACGCATGTCGCGCGCGATGCTGCCGATCCGCGCAAGACGGAGGTCACCTGGCGCCAGGACGGAAGCGAGCACCGGCTTGACGGCATCGATCTCTTGATTGCGGCCGACGGCCGCTACTCCGAGGTGCGGCGGACCATCTCCGGCGAAGTACCGGTGCGCCTCACGGGCGTTGCGATCTCGCGCCTTCTGGTGCCTGACACCTCGCGCGGACTGATCGACGACTACGAGCAATGGTTCAACGGGCCGAACCGGCTGCTGGCGTTCCGCGTGCCGCCCGATCACGTCTATCTGGCCGGCACGTTCCCGATCGAGGGGGAGATTCCCGAAGCCCGCAAGGCGCCCGATGCGCTGCGCGCCGCCTATACACCGGCGCAGGCGCCGCCAAGCGACCAGGCGCGCTGGCTGATCGACCAGCTTTGCAACGGCGTTACTGATACGCATTGGGCGCGGATGCAGGAGCATGATTTGCTCTACCGCGCCGCAGATTGCAACGTGCTCTATCTCGGCGACGCCGCCCATGGCATGGTGCCGACGCTCGGCCAGGGCGCGACGCAGGCGATCGAGGATGCCGCCTGTGCGGCGGCCCTGATCACGCAACGCCACCAGGCCGGCAACCGCGACGTCGGGCAGTGGCTTGATGAGATCGAGGCGCTGCGGTCTGATCGTATGCGCTTCGTGATGCAGTTTTCGCTGGACGCGAGCGACACGATTCTCGCCGGCGGAGATCCAGTTGCGGGCACGCGCAAGAAGAGCGACGAACCGTTTCGCAACAAGCTGAAGGCGCTGTATCGTCAAATCGGCCTGCCGAGCGACGGCGGCCAAGCGTGAGGAGATATTGAGATGACCGATCTGCCGCTCGCGACCGTCCATGGTCTCTATCACATTGCGATCAAGACCGATGATCTTGCGGCGACCCGGACGTTCTGGACCGGGATCATCGGGCTGCGCGAATTTCCCCGGCCCGATTTCGGCTATCCCGGCGCCTGGCTCGGCTGCCCCCAACCGGGCGGGCTCGGTATCATCCACGTCTATGCCGGCGGTCCCGCACTCGGCCCCGAGGGCAAGGCGCCGGCCGGCACGGCGGCGATCGATCACGTCTCGCTGTCCTGCTCGGGCTATCGCTCCTATGTGTCGCGCTTCAAGTCGGCCGGACTCGATTGGCGCGAGTTCATCGTGCCCGGCACCTCGCTGTGGCAGCTCTTCGTCTACGATCCCTCCGGCGTGCAGCTCGAGCTGACCTTCGAATCCTTCGGCGAGGGCGACGAGAAGCCGGACATCTCGCCGGGCCGCAAATATGTCGCGGGCGCGAGCTTCTTCGACAAGGCGACCTACCCGAAGCTCGGCTGATCGATGGACGATCGCGCTCCGCTCTGGGCGATGTCGGCGCGTGAGTTCGGGCGCGCCTTTGCGGATGGCCTGTCGCCACGCGCGGTGATCGAGGCAACGCTCTCGCAAATCGCTTCGACCAATCCGCGTCTGAATGCGATCGTTACGCTGGACGCGGCTGGCGCGCTCGCTGCGGCAGATGCAAGCGCGAGGCGTTGGCGCGACGGGCAGCCGGCAAGCGCACTCGACGGCGTGCCTGTTACGGTCAAGGACAACATCCTCGTCGCGGGGCTGCGCGCAAGCTGGGGGTCAAAGCTCTATCGCGACTTCGTGCCCGATGAGGACGAATTGCCGGTGCGTCGGCTGCGCGAGGCCGGCGCGATCATTCTCGGCAAAACCAACGTGCCTGAATTCACCCTGCACGGTTACACCGACAATGCGCTGTTCGGCACCACCGGCAATCCCTGGGATCCGGCTCTGACGTCAGGTGGTTCGAGCGGCGGTGCGGTGGCCGCGGTCGCCAGCGGCATGTGCGCGCTCGCGCTCGCCACCGACGGCGGCGGCTCGATCCGGCGCCCGGCCGCTCATACCGGTCTCGTCGGCTTCAAGCCTTCACGCGACACTGTGGCGCGCGGCAACGGTTTTCCGGCGATCCTGGGTGAGTTCGAGGTCATCGGCCCGATCGCACGCTGCGTCGAGGATGTCCTCGTGGCCATGAACGTGATTGCTGTGCCCGCGTGGTCGCGGCTCATGGCCGAGCCGGCCCCGCCGCGGCCGCGCGTCGCCTATGCGCCGACATTTGGCGGAGCGCCGGTCGACCCCATTATTCGCGATGTGATCGAACGCACGATCGCGCAGGCCCGAGCGCTCGGCCTCGACGTCGAGACTCTCGCGCCGTTCACGCTGGCCGATCCGCTTGATGCCGTGTGGCCCGTCATCAGCCAGACTGGTGTCGCCTGGCTGCTGGAGCGGCATCCGGGTTGGCAGGGCCAGGTGGGTCCGGCCATCGCCGAGATGGAGGCAGCCGGGCACCGCTTGTCAGCGCGCGACTATCTCAATGCGCTCGACCAAGTCGCGGCCTTGCGCCGGTCTTTCGATGCGTTGTTCGCGCAGTACGACTTCCTGATCACACCGTCCGCCGCAGCGATGCCGTGGCCGGCCACCGAATCCCATCCCGCCTTGATCGACGGCGAGCCGGTCGGGCCGCGCGGCCATGCCGTGTTCACGGCGATCGCGAACGCGCTCGGCCTGCCTGCAATATCTCTTCCCTGTATCGTCCCGGACGGTGCACTTCCTGTCGGACTGCAAGTGATCGCGGGCCGCGATCACGATGGCCGGCTGATGAAGTTTGCCCGCGAATACGAAGGCCGGTTGTTCGTGCACCGATGGCCGAGTGCGCTCTGATGGGCTGATGCACTCGGCAATCTCTGCAGACGCTGCAGCGGGTCAATCCTTCAACGCATAGGCGATGACGTAATCGCCGCGCTTGGTGCCGAACGAGCCGTGGCCGCCGGCCGCGGTGACGACATATTGCTTGCCGCCCGCCTCGTAGCTCATCGGTGTCGATTGCGCGCCGGCGGGCAGGCGGTCTTCCCACAGCACCTTGCCGTCGCGCACATCGTAGGCCCGGATCGTGTATTCGTAAGTCCCGGTGTAGAACGCGACCCCGCCGGCGGTCGTGATCGGCCCGCCCAGCATCGGCACGCCCATCTTGAAAGGCAAAGGCAGCGGCGTGGTATCCCGGATCGTGCCGTTGGGATGCTGCCAGATGATCTTCATCGTCTTCAGATCGATCGCGGCCATCGAGCCCCATGGCGGCCGGTAGCACGGCACGGACAGAGGCGAGAGGAAGCTCCGGATATCCACTCCGAACGGCGTGCCATACATCGGCTGCGTGCCGACCTCGCTGCCGACAGGCTTCTCGGCCGTCGGTGCCGGCGGATTTTGCGGTCCGCGCGGAACGAGCTTCGAGGCGAAGGGCAACGACATCGGGTTGGCGATTGCGATCTGTCTCACCGGATCGACCGCGATGCCGCCCCATTCGAACATGCCGAGATTGCCCGGGAAGACGAGCGTGCCCTGCAACGACGGCGGCGTGAACGTGCCCTCGTAGCGCAGCCGGTGGAACATGATCCGGCACATCAGCTGATCGAAGATGGTGCCGCCCCACATGTCCGCGCCGGTCAGCTTCGCCTCGGGGCGGAAGGTCAGCTCGGAGAACGGCTGCGTCGGCGCGGTGCGATCGCCGGGCGCGGCGCCTTGCGGCACCGGGCGCTCAGGTGCCGGGACGATCAGCTCGCCGGTCCTGCGATCGAGCACGAAGATGTTGCCAACCTTGGTCGGCTGAACGATCGCGGGAACGATGCCCTTGGCCGTGGTGACATCGACCAAGCTCGGCTGCGAGGGAACGTCCATGTCCCAGAGATCATGATGCACCGTCTGGTATGACCAGACGCGCTTGCCGGTGTTGACGTCGAGTGCCACGATCGAGCTCGAATAGCGCTCGACCAGGGCATTGCGATTGCCGCCCCAGATGTCGGGCCCGTTATTGCCGGTGGGGATGTAGACGAGATTCAGTTTCGGATCGAACGAGGCCGAGATCCACGAATTCGGCGAGCCGTTGGTGTAGTGACGCGCCGGGGACGGCAGCTCGTTTTCATCGGCGGCGGCGGAGTCCCAGGCCCAAACCAGCTTGCCGGTGTAGACGTCGAAGCCGCGGATGACACCCGAGGGCACGTCGACCCCGTAATTGTCGATCACAGCGGCCGCAACGACCAAGATCTTGTCGCTGACGACAGGTGGTGACGTCGGCTCGAAGAAGCCCGCCGTCTTGTTCCCCATGCCTTGCTGCAGGTCGAGACTGCCGTGATCGCCAAAACTCTCGCAGAGCTCGCCGCTATCGGCATCAAGAGCGATCATGCGGCCGTCATTGACCGGCAGGAAGATGCGGCGAGGGCATTCGGCGGGCGCAGGAGCGCCGCGGCTGTCGACGGCGCCTGCCGCGGCTTCGTGGTAGGAGACCCCGCGGCAGGTCATGTGCTGGAACGTCTTGTTGAACACCAGCTTGGGATCGTATCGCCAGCGTTCCTTGCCGGTCGCAGCGTCGAGCGCGAACAGCACCTGGTGCTGCGAGCAAAGATAAAGCGTGTCGCGGACCTTGATCGGCGTGACCTCGAAGGTGGTCTCACCGGAATCCTCCGGCGTCGGCACGTCGCCGGTGCGGAAGGTCCAGGCGACCTGGAGCTTGCCGACATTGTCGGGCGTAATCTGCTTCAGCGGTGAGTAGCGCTGTCCAAATTGCGTACGTCCATAGGCGCGCCAATCGCCATCCGGTTGAGGGTCGGATTCGCTTTGCGGCACCGTCGACGCCTGCTCGGCGATTGTGCCGTTGATGTCGTGATAGCTGGACAGAAGCGCAATGATGAGGACGACGGAAGAGGCGGCCACGCCGATCCAGAGCGGCAGCGTCGCGCTGCGGTACGACACCGGTTGGTCTTGCAGCAGCCCGCGAACGATCACGGGCGCGAGCAGCCAGAGCGCCATGGAGAAGACGACGTCGCCGCGCGATGCCAGCGGCCACCAGTCGAACTGCACCTCCGAGATGGCCCACGCCACCGTGCCGACCAGCACGATCGCAAACAACCATAGCGCCTGATGGCGCTGCGCCAGCAACAACGCGGCCGTGGCGAGGATGCCGACGCCGAGAACAAGATAGAAGATGGATCCGCCCAGCGCAGCGAGCCAGAGGCCGCCCCCCGCGAGCACCAGACCGATCAAGGCATAGACGAGACCTGTGACAAAGACGGCCCTGGATCGCTGCATGGCTGCTCCGGCGCGGCAAGAAGATCGAGCACTGTCCAGTGCAACGCAATAGACGGCGCTGAGTTGCAGTTAGTGTGGTCCAGACAACCACAGCTGGCAACCTTCAGGTGCCGCGACGTTCCAGGCTTGAAGATCAAGCCGATCCCACCAGCGACTGAACCTTGGCGTTGTCGACGGGGCGGCCGGTGACGTCGGTGAAGAGTCTCGCTGCTCCGCCTGCTTTATCGAGGAAGGCCGCTTTGGCGCGGGCGACCTTGTCTTTCGCGTCGGTCGTATCGCTACTGGTGTGGGCGGCCTCGCGATAGGCGGATTCCGCGTTGCGCAGATCGGTGATGACGGCGTTCAACTGCGTTGCGTTGTTCGAGGTCACCAGTTTCCCCGCGATATAGACCACCTGGCTGAGACCCAGGATGCCGAGGATGTTCTGCGGCACCGTGAAAGACGCCAGCTGAAACACGCCGCCGGCAAAAAGCGCGAGCCCGACAGCGCCTGTAAAGATCAGGCTCTGAAAGCGGTAAACATCAAAGCCGCCGTCGCTCGAGATCAGGTCGTAGAAGCTGGGATCGGTTGCGGCGTTGATCGAGTCCTTGTCGAACCAGCCCTTGCTCATGAGCCAGGCTTGATTTGTGGGATCAAGCGCCGTCTTCGACGAGTCGGCTCCCTTGGCCGCGGCGGCCCCGACGCCTGCGATGCCGAGCAGTTCCAGCACCGTTGTCGAAAGGTCGGAGAGGACGCCGGTGCGAAGCAGCACATAGGCCAGCATCGCGAATACCAGGATCGTAAAGAAGAACACCTGGAAGGCCGACAGACTTCCGCGATTGTCGGAACCGGCAGTAATGCGGATCGGATTCCAGGCCCTCACGCCCTTGAGTGTCAACCCGCTGAAGCGACCAACGGCTTTTGCCGAGAGGTAATAGGCCGCAATCACGATGGCGACCGTGAGCCAGATGCTGGCATGATAGGGGCTCAGATACACCGGCAGGTAGGAGACATTGAACGGTCGTCGCGTGCTGTCGCACTGGTAGATGTAGAGATTGCGCCGGGTCCACCAGCCTGCGACGCTATTGGGAACGTCGACTGAGACAATGGTGTCGCCGGACCTCAGCAGGCGCCTCGCGACGAGGTCGTCGGTTTCGCCGGCTCGCCGGGCCCGGGCAGCGTGCCTGACCTCGTCTCGCGGAATCTCATTGTCCTCGAGGAAGACTGCAAAATAGTGCGCTGCGGGATCGAGCGAGCTTGCCAGTCCGAATTCGACGACGCTCCCGGCCGGCACGAGATTGCTGTTGAAGATGATCGCGGCACTGTTCGCCGTATTGGCGAGCTTTTGGAAAATCTCGCCGCCGGCGCAGTCGGGAATCTCCGTCCGTGCTGCCGTTGCGTCCTTCACGCTCGCTTTTGTGTTGGAAGTGCTGTCCTGGGCGGCAGGCTGGCCACCTTTGGTCTCGGTCGCCGAGGGCGCGGGAGCGCTCGCCTCTTGTGCGAGGCAAGGAACGGCCAGTGCGGACGCGACGAGCAGCGCCGCGAAGATATCGACGATCAGAGCGGCAGCACGGTTTCTGATTTGCACTGCGGCAGTTTGCGCGGAATCGAACAAGATGCCCTCCCAAAAAAAATCAGAGAAGAAGACACAGGCGCCGCAGAGGCAAAAAGGGAAAATCGACCTAAAATGGTACGGGCGACAAGCTTCGCCTGCGAGACGCCAGGCGGCGAGTTACAACTTATGCACAGGAACCTTGCGGAATTTTGCCGTGAATTGCAGTTCGACATCTGCCCCAGGCAGACTATAGGCAGGACCTGAATTGACTGAACCTGATCCCCACATCGTGCCCGCAGCGACGCCGACCTCAGGAGCCACATCAGTTATGTATCTGGGCATCGATCTCGGTACCTCCGCGGTGAAGACCGTTCTGGTCGACGGCGCGCAGCGCGTGATCGCGAGCGCGAGTCGGGCGCTGACGATCGCCTCGCCGCATCAAGGTTATTTCGAGCAGGATCCGGCGCAGTGGATCGAGGCGACCTTTGCCACGCTGGATGCCCTGAAGGCCTCGCACGGGCAGGAACTGGCGAGGGTCGAAGGCATCGGGCTGTCAGGCCAGATGCATGGCCCCACGCTGCTCGATGCGAACGATACGCCCCTACGGCCATGCATCCTCTGGAACGACGGACGCTCCGCCGCGGAGTGCCGCATTCTGGAACAGCGCTGGCCCGCCTTGCGCGCGATCACGGGCAACAAGGCGATGCCCGGCTTTGCGGCGCCAAAGCTGCTCTGGATTGCGACGCACGAGCCCGCGATCTTTGCGGCCACCAAACGCGTCCTGCTGCCGAAGGCCTATCTGCGTCTCGTGCTGTCAGGCGAGGCGATCGAGGACGTCTCCGACGCATCGGGATCGTTATGGCTCGACGCGGCGCGCCGGGATTGGTCGGATGCGGCATTGGCCGCGACCGACCTGTCACGCGCACACATGCCACGCCTGATCGAGGGGTGCGCGCCGGCGGCCACATTGCGCAGCGAGCTTGCACAGCGTTGGGGCATGGTTCGCCGGCCAATGATCGCGGGCGGTGCCGGCGACAATCCGGCGGGCGCCATCGGCATCGGCGCTATCAAGCCCGGAACTGCATTCATCTCGTTGGGAACCTCGGGCGCCTTGCTGGCGCCGACCGACCATATCGCGACGAATCCGGACCGCGTGGTCCATACGTTCTGCCACGCCATCCCCGGCATGTGGATTCAGGCCGGCGCCATCCTCTCGGCGGCGTCGTGCCTTGCCTGGGCTGCACGCCTGTTCGGGGTCCCTGAAAGTGAGCTCCTGGCGCCGCTGGGCGCGGGCCCGCAAGCGCCGTCTCCCGTGAGCTTCCTGCCATATCTTGCGGGCGAGCGGACGCCGCACGATGATCCCGTCGTCCGCGGCATGCTCGAGGGATTGAGCCACGGTACCGACCGCACCGCGGTCGTGCAGGCCGTGCTGGAGGGGGTTGCCTTCGCGCTGGCCGATTGCCGGGACGCGCTTGGCGATGCCGGCATTGCAGTGACGGAGGCCGATGTCATCGGCGGCGGTTCACGGTCCCGGTTCTGGCTGTCGGTGCTATCAAACGTTCTGAACATTCCGATCCACCGCTTTGCCGAAGGCGAAACCGGCGCGGCGTTCGGTGCGGCGAGATTGGGGCGGCTTGCTGTCACCGGCGAGGCAATCGCAACCGTCTGCACGCCACCGCAACGCGTCGAGACTTTTGAGCCCGATCGCGTGCTGGTGCAGGCCTATGCTGAGCGGCTCCCTGCCTGGCGCCAGCTGTATCGGCCACGCCACTAGCTTCGCTTTGAGAGCGCATTTCTGTCGGTTCGCTGTTGCTCTGTGCAGCGGCCTTTTGTTTAATGCGCAAAACCGCGCCCAATGAGGCGCGCACAGAAAACGCATTGTGCGCCGGGAGGCACGATGAACGAGCCGATCCTCGAGATGCGAGGAGTGTCAAAATCCTTTTTCGGCATCAAGGCGCTGCGTGCGGTTGACCTGACGGTCTATGCCGGCGAGGTTCATGCTTTGATGGGCGAGAACGGCGCCGGCAAATCGACCCTGATGAAAATCTTGTCGGGGGCCTACCGGCCCGATCCCGGCGGCGAGATCCGCATCGAGGGCAAGCCGGTGCATATCCACGGCCCGCTCGGCGGCCGTGCCGCGGGCATCTCGATCATCTATCAGGAACTATCTTTGGCCCCCAATCTCAGCGTTGCGGAGAATATTTATCTCGGCCGCGAGATGTCGCGTTCAGGTTTGCTGGCGCGCGGTGCCATGCGCGAAGGTGTTGGCCCGATCCTGGAGCGGCTGGGCGCGGATTTCACACCGTCGACCTTGGTGGCGCATCTCTCCATGGGCCAGCGCCAGCTGGTCGAGATCGCGCGTGCGCTGCACGCGCGCTCGAAAATCCTGATCATGGACGAGCCCACCACGGCGCTTTCGGCCGGCGAGAGCGAGCGGCTGTTTGCGCTGATCCGTCAGCTCCGCGCCGAGGGGCTTGCCATCATCTATATCTCGCACCGCATGGACGAGGTCTATGCGCTCGGTGACCGCGTCACCGTGCTGCGCGATGGCCGGCTGGTCGGCTCGCTCGACAAGCAGGACATCCGCGCCGACGCCATCGTCCGCATGATGGTCGGACGCGACGTCTCCTCTTTCTACAAGAAGGATCACGATCCTGAGGCCGGGAAGGGGCATCCCGTGCTCACGGCAACCGACATGGCGGACGGGCAGCGCGTCAAGGGCTGCTCGCTCACCGTCCACGCAGGTGAGGTTGTGGGGCTTGCCGGACTGATCGGCGCCGGCCGCACCGAGCTTGCGCATCTCATCGTTGGCGCAGCACCGAAAACGTCAGGCCATCTCGAACTCGAGGGACAGCCGATCGACATCCGTACGCCCGGCGAGGCGCTCGAGGCCGGAATTGCCTATCTGACCGAGGACCGCAAGGCGCTTGGCCTGTTCCTCGACATGTCGTGTCTGGACAACATCAACCTCGCCGTGATCGGACGCGATGCCAAGCTCGGCTGGTTCCTGGACCGCGACAAGGCGCGCGAGCGCGCCGACAGGGCCTTTGCGGGACTCAGTATCCGTGCGGCCAATGCCGGCGTGCCCGCGGGCGGCCTGTCCGGCGGCAACCAGCAAAAGGTGCTGTTGTCACGGCTGCTCGCCATTGCGCCAAAGGTGCTGATCCTGGACGAGCCGACGCGCGGCGTCGACGTCGGCGCCAAGTCGGAGATCTATTCCATCATCGACAATCTCGCCAAGGCCGGCACCGCGATCCTCGTCATCTCGTCCGATCTGCCAGAAATCATCGGTATCTGCGACCGCGTCCTGGTGATGCGGTCGGGGCGCATCGCAGGCGAGGTCAGGCGAACCGAGACGGTACCTTTGACGCAGGAAGACATCATGGCCCTCGCCACGGGGACGGAGCATCTCGATGCCTGACAATGGTTCGACGCAGGCGAAGGCCGCAACCGCAAACGGCCCCGCCGCCGCTGCCGAGGCGACGAAGCGCCAGCGCATCAGGCTCCTGATCCGCGCGGCCGGCATGCTGCCGGTGCTGCTGCTGCTTTGCATCGGCTTTCACTATCTCTCGGAGGGCCGTTTCTTCACCGGACAGAATCTCGGCATCGTGCTGCAGCAGGCCGCCGTCAACACCGTGCTCGCCGCGGGCATGACCTTCGTGATCCTCACCGGCGGCATCGATCTGTCGGTCGGCTCGATCCTGGCAGCCTCTGCGATGGCGGGCCTGACGATTTCCAAATTGCCCGAGCTGGACGCGCTTTGGCTGCCGGTCGCTGTGCTCACCGGTCTTGGCTTCGGTATCGTCAACGGCGCCCTGATCGCGCTGCTGCGCCTGCCGCCCTTCATCGTCACGCTGGGCTCGCTCACCGCCGTGCGCGGACTGGCGCGGCTGCTCGGCGCCGACACCACCGTGTTCAATCCGTCGATCCCCTATGCCTTCATCGGCAACGGCTCGCTCACGCTGATTCCCGGTGTGGCCTCGATTCCCTGGCTGTCGGTCATTGCGCTGCTGGTCATTTTCGTTTCGTGGGTGGTGCTGCGCCGGACCGTGCTGGGCGTGCACATCTATGCGGTCGGTGGCAATGAGAGCGCCGCGCGGCTCGCCGGCATCAAGGTCTGGGCCGTGCTGATCTTCGTCTACGGCGTGTCAGGGCTGTTCGCAGGCCTCGGCGGCGCCATGCAGGCGGCGCGGCTCTACGCCGCCAACGGCTTGCAGCTCGGACAAAGCTACGAGCTCGACGCCATCACCGCGGTCATCCTCGGCGGCACGTCTTTCGTCGGCGGCATCGGCTCGATCTGGGGCACGCTGGTCGGCGCACTGATCATCGCGGTGCTGTCGAACGGCCTGATCCTCGTCGGCGTCTCCGACATCTGGCAATACGTGATCAAGGGCCTGGTGATCATCGGCGCCGTGGCGCTGGATCGCTACCGGTTGCAAGGCTCCGCCAGGACTTGAACGGTTCTGCGCGCATCTAAGCGCGCAGTGTGAGATTCGGTTGCGGCAACTGGTCTGCCGTACCGTCTTTGAAGACAGACCAGGGAGGAAGACAATGTTGAAGATGACCATGCTCGCCGGCGCCGCGATGGCGCTTGCCCTGTCCACCGCGCCGGCCTCTGCCAAGGAGCTCAAGTCGATCGGCGTATCGCTGGGCTCGATGGGCAACCCGTTCTTCGTCGCGCTGTCAAAGGGCGCCGAATTCGAGGCCAAGAAGACCAATCCCAATGTGAAGATCACCACCGTCGGCTTCGAATATGACCTGGGCAAGCAGGTCACCCAGATCGACAATTTCATCGCCGCCGGCGTCGACCTGATCCTGCTGAACCCCGGCGATCCCAAGGCGATCGGGCCGGCGATCAAGAAGGCGCAGGCGGCTGGCATCGTCGTGGTCGCGGTCGACACCGCGGCTGAAGGTGCCGATGCCACGGTGACAACCAACAACGTCCAGGCCGGCGAGATCTCGTGCCAGTACATCGTCGACAAGCTGGGCGGCAAAGGCGACGTCATCATCGAGAACGGACCGCAGGTCTCCGCGGTGATCGACCGCGTCACCGGCTGCAAGAACGTCTTCGGCAAGAACGCCGGCATCAAGGTGCTGTCCAGCGACCAGGACGGCAAGGGCTCGCGCGAAGGCGGCCTCACCGTTGCGCAGGGTTATCTGACCCGCTTCCCCAAGATCGACGCCATCTTCGCCATCAACGACCCGCAGGCGATCGGCACCGATCTCGCGGCGAAACAGCAGAACCGCAGCGGCATCATCATAACCGCGGTCGACGGCGCACCCGACATCGAGGCCTCGCTCAAGGATGCCGGATCGCCGCAGATCCAGGCGTCGGCATCGCAGGACCCGTTCTTCATGGCGCGGCGCGCGGTGCAGGTCGGCGTCGGGATCCTCAATGGGCAGAAGCCAGCCTCGACCGTCGAGCTGCTGCCGTCGAAGCTCGTGACCCGCGACAATATCAAGGACTATAAGGGCTGGACGTCGGACCGTTCGCAGTAACGCCTCAGCAGCTTTCGAGGGCTGCGGTCCAGTTCGATAGTAGCGCCCCCGGGAAACCTGCCCGGGGCGCACCTGTGCGGTTGACCCCAGCGACTGATATGTCAAAGAAGGAGGGAATTTGGACGGTGGGCGACCCAATGGTGCGCCCATAGAGGCTACCGGGATGTCGTCAATGGCAAGCGTACCGTTTGGGCTGAAGGGCAAAAGCGTCTACGTCGCCGGCCACCGCGGCATGGTCGGCAGCGCGATCGTGCGCCGGCTGGCGCGGGAGAGTGTGAATCTCGTCACCGTCGACCGCCGCGAGGTCGATCTCTGCAACCAGGCCCAGGTGTTTGACTGGTTTGGGCGCGTGCGGCCGCAGGTGATTTTTCTCGCCGCGGCCAAGGTCGGCGGCATCGTCGCCAACAACACGCTGCGCGCCGAGTTCATCTACGAGAACATCGCGATCGCCGCGAACGTGATCCAGGCCGCGCATCAAAACGGCGCCGAGAAGCTGATGTTCCTCGGCTCGTCCTGCATTTATCCGAAACTGGCGCCGCAGCCGCTGCGCGAGGACGCCGTGCTCACCGGTCCGCTGGAGCCGACCAACGAGCCCTACGCGATCGCCAAGATCGCCGGCATCAAGATGGCGGAGGCCTATCGCAGCCAGTACGGCAGCGATTTTTTCAGCGTGATGCCGACCAATCTCTACGGCCCCGGCGATAATTATCATCCCGAGCTTAGCCACGTCGTCGCCGCGCTTATCCGCCGCTTTCACGAAGCCAAGCTGTCCGGCGCCAAGAGCGTCGTCGTCTGGGGCACGGGGACGCCGCGGCGCGAGTTCCTCTATGTCGACGACATGGCGGATGCCTGCGTGCATCTGATGAAGACCTATTCAGGCAGCGACCTCATCAACATCGGTACCGGCGAGGACATCGCCATCGCCGAGTTCGCGCGCGTCGTCGCAGGGATCGTCGGCTATCGCGGCGAGATCAGTTTCGACACCTCGCGCCCCGACGGCACGCCGCGCAAGCTGCTCGACGTCAGCCGGCTGGAAAGCCTCGGCTGGCGCGCGACGACCTCGCTCGAGGATGGCTTGAAGCGCGCCTACCAGGCGTATCAGGCTGGCCTGGTCGTCCCCGCAGAATAGTAGGAACCATCGCTTCCAGCACGAGTTGGCCGATCGGGTGGGTAACACGCGAGGCCCTTAGTGCAAGATATCGTGCGCGTGCGCTCGACGGCGCAAATCGCAGGCCATCCCATTCATCCGATGCTGGTGCCGATCCCGATCGCGTGCTTCATCGGCGCGCTGCTGACTGACATCGCCTATCTCGTCTCCGCCGAGATCATGTGGGCGGATTTCTCCGCCTGGCTTCTGGTGGTTGGCGTAATCTTCGGTGTGCTGGCCGCCATCGCTGGCCTGACCGATTTCTTCGGCAATCGCCTGGTGCGCGCGCAAGCGCCGGCCTGGCCGCACCTGATCGGCAATGTCGTGGCGATGATCCTCGCCATTATCAATCTGCTGATTCACACGCGCGATGCCTGGACCTCGGTGTGGCCGTGGGGACTGGTTCTTTCGGCGCTCACCGTGCTGATCCTGCCTGTCACCGGCTGGCTCGGCTGGGCCATGGTATATCGCCACGGCGTGGGAGTTGCGCGATGATGTCTTTCCCAACGCGCGCGCTGCTGTGCGCTTCGCTCTTCGCTCTTCTCGCCGGCTGCAACGACGGCAGTGGCGATCCCAAGGCGCAAATCGGCGCCAATCCTGCTCTCCCTGATATCCAGCAATATCTGCTGCCGCCGATGCACATCGCGCGCATCATCGGCTGGAAGAAGGACGAGACGCCGACGGTCGCCCAAGGCCTGCAAGCCAAGGCATTCGCGACCGGCCTGCAGCATCCACGCTCGATCTACGTGCTGCCCAATGGCGACGTGCTGGTGGTCGAATCCAAGGCGCCGAAGGCCGCCGCGATCAAGCGGCCCAAGGAAATCGTGATGGGCTACATCGAGTCCTGGGCGACCTCCGGCGGCGACACCGGACCGAGCAACCGCATCACACTGCTGCGCGACACCAACGGCGATGGCGTGCCGGATACGCGGAGCGTCTTCCTCGATCATCTCAATTCGCCATTCGGCGTCACCCTGGTCGGCAACGATCTCTACGTCGCCAACACCGATGCGATCGTGAAATATCCCTACTCCGAGGGGGATACCAAGATCACCAAACCCGGCACGGTACTGACACCGCTGCCGGGCGGGCCGATTGACCACCACTGGACCAAGAGCCTGGTCGCAAGCCCTGACGGTTTAAAACTCTATGTCGGCGTTGGCTCCAACAGCAACATCACCGAGAATGGAATGGAGGCGGAGCACAATCGCGCCGACATCCTCGAGGTCGATCGTGCCAGCGGTCGCTGGCGGATCTTTGCCAGCGGCCTGCGCAATCCGAACGGTCTCAGCTTCGAGCCGCAGACCGGCGCGCTATGGACGGTGGTGAACGAGCGCGACGAGCTCGGGCCTGATCTCGTGCCTGACTACATGACCTCGGTGAAGGACGGTGCCTTCTATGGCTGGCCCTATAGTTACTACGGCCAGCACGTCGATCCCCGCGTCAAGCCGCAGCGGCCGGACCTCGTGGAAAAAGCGATCGTGCCCGATTATGCACTCAGCTCGCATGTCGCGCCGCTCGGGCTCGCCTTCTCTACCGGAAGCAGTCTGCCGCAGGCCTATAGCGGCGGCGCCTTCGTCGGCGAGCACGGCAGCTGGAATCGGCAGGTCTTGAACGGCTACAAGGTCGTCTATGTGCCGTTCACCGACGGCAAGCCGAGCGGACCGGCGCAGGACGTCGTCACCGGCTTCCTCACCAGCGACAATCAGGCGCGCGGCCGTCCGGTCGGCGTTGCGCTCGACAAATCTGGCGCGCTGCTGGTCGCCGACGACAGCGGCAACACGGTGTGGCGGGTGACGGCGGCGCATCCGCAAGTGACGCAGCGATAAGCAAACCCGCAACGACAGGAGAGGGTGATGGGCCTTGCCCAATACGCGATCGTACCGGTCCAGGACGAATGGGGCGTGCTGCATGACGGCAACGTCAAGAGCCGATACGCCACGAAGGAAGCCGCGTTCGAGTCGGCGGTGGCCGCAGCATCGCTGGCGCTCCGTGAGGGCCACGAGGTCCATGTCAGCGTGCCCGGTCGCGAACCCGGCGAGAACGCGCTCGGAATCTAGCCTTTCACACGACCAGCCGGCCGCGCCGCTTGGCAATCCCGATCGTGACCTCGGCGCCTGCATTGAAATCGAGGCGGTCGGCTTCCACGCCGTCGCTGAAGATCACGCCATTCTCCGCCATCAGCGAACGGATGCGCAATTGTTCTTCGGATGCCAGCCGCCCGCAGACGAGATTGGTCTCTGAGTGCCGGCTCGGGAACGGCTCACGCACGGCAAAGCGCAACTCGGCTGCGTCCCAGGGCAGGGCCTCATAGCCGGCCAGGGCGGGCGGCTGGCCAAAGCTGCCGGCGATCGCAAGCGAGCCGGTGACGATGCTCTTGAACCACGCTGTCGATCCGAGCCCGGTCGAGACGATCAACCCGCTCGATGATTGCCGCTCCGTGGTCCCGCCGGCCGCAATCTCGTAGATCGCGGAGACATGCGTGCGGGCGCCGATGAAGAGGTCGTTCACGGCGTGCAGGACCTGGCCGTCGCTGAGCCGCGCTTCCGCCATTGTCACGGCCCGGCTGTCGCGCTTCTCCGCGGCGACATCAGGCAGCAGCTTTGCGAGGTCGTGCGGCGCGAAGGGGAGGAGGATGCCGTCGTAGCGCGCAGGGTCAGGGTTGAGTCCGATCAGCGGATGGTCGTCGAGATATTTCATCGTATTGGCGACGACGCCGTCCTGGCCGAGCGCGACGACGATGTCGTCAGGAGCGAAGATGAAATTCGGCAGGAAGGCGCGCTCGATCACCTGATAGCGCCCCCATTGCTCCAGAACCTGGACGGTCGCGCGCCGCTGCGTCTGGTAGACCTCGTGCTCCCTCTCATAGTCGCCGAAATCGGCGCCGAGATGCTCGACATAGAAGCGTGCCTGCGCCGCCGTCAGGTAACGCGCGACCAGGTCTTCCAGCCTGGTCCTGCGCGTCACCAGCACGATCTTGCGGTCATTGGCGGCGGGCATTGGCGGCCTCCGGCTTCGGCTTCTCGATCAGCTGACTGAGCAGATCGGGCGAGACGTTGAGCTGGCCAATCTTCTCGGCCTTCTCGGCGATGCCGGTGAAGGCCTGCGCGATCAGCTGGCCGGGCTGCATGCCGGCCGCGGCGAGCGCCTGGATCACGCGGGTGTCGACGCCCTCGAAGATCTTCATCAGCGCGCCGACGCGATAGGCCTCGGCATCGGCGAGCGTGCGGGTGTTCTCGGCGTTGAGGCCGACGAAATCCTTGCGCTTGTCTTCCAACGCGATGTCCGCGGTCATGCCGGCCTGGCGCAGCTCGTTGCGCTTGGCGGCAACGCTGGCCTCGGCGTCCATCTGGGTCTCGCGGATCGAGCGCTTCTTTTGCTCGACCGCGATCTCGGTGTCGAGTTCGCTCTCGCGGATGGCGCGCTCCTGCTCGACGGCGAAATTGCGCCGGGCGAAGATCGCTTCGTCCGCGTTTTTCAGGATCGCTTCGCGCGCCTGCGCCTCCAGCGCCTTCGCCGTATCCGGCGTCGGCTTGATGCCGCGGATCGACACGCCGAGGATTTCGAGGCCGAGCGCGTCGATGTCGGCGCGCCCCCGCAGGCCGCCCGCGATGATGTCGGCGATGCGATCGGAGGCTTGCAACGCATCCTTCAGCGTTAATTCCTTGATCGCCTGCTGCGCGAGCACCTCGACCGTGCCGAGAATGCGCTCCGGCATTTTCTCGGGATCGTCGCTGTCATAGGTCTTGCCGTCGGGCTTCAGCGTGAAGTTGAGCATCGAGGCCGCCTTCTTCGGCTCACTGACGCGATAGGTGACGTGGCCCTGCACGGTCAGGGTCTGAAAGTCGCGCGCGATCTGCTGAAAGATGAAGGACGCGTCGCGGCTGCCGACGGGGACGGCGACCAGCGTGGTCACAGGCGCATAGTAGAACGCGGAGAGGCCGGTGCCCTCCGCGACAACAGCGCCGGCGCGGTACTTCATCAGATAGGTGGTGGGCTGGGCCTTGATGAACCTGATGCCAAACATGGCTGTCTCCATTCGTCAGCTATAAGTTGGTCTGAGCAACTAAGTAAGTTGGACTGTACAACTAACTATGCTACTGTCAAGCCCGAACAGGGAGACTGCCAATGGCGGGTGAGGATCTGGCCGAAGGCTTTGAAAAATCAGGACATCTGGATTTCCCGCGACCGCTGACCACGGTCGACGTCGTGATTTTTTCGATTCGCGACGACAGGCTCCAGGTGCTGCTGGTGCAGCGTCCGGCCGATGAGGGCGAACCGTTTCCAGAGAGCCTGGCGCTGCCGGGCGGCTTCGTTGACGTTGCAAAGGACCGCGATCTTGCAGCCTGCGCGGCGCGCAAGCTGAAGGAGAAGACCGGGGTCACCAGCCCTTATCTGGAGCAACTCGGCAGTTGGGGAAGCGCCTCGCGGGATCCGCGCGGCTGGTCGGCAACCCACGCCTATTTCGCGCTGATTCCCGAAGAGGCCGACGCGCTCACGCCGGATGCGCGCTGGTTTCCGATCCGAGACGGCAGGCTCAAGGAAAAGCTCGCCTTCGATCACGGCGACATCCTGGCCAGCGCGATCCAGCGCCTGCGCAACAAGGTGGAATACACCTCGCTACCCGCTTACCTGATGCCCCAGGAATTCACGCTGCCCGATTTGCAGCGCGTCTACGAGATCGTGCTCGACCGACCGCTGGAGAAGAGCGCCTTCCGCACAAGGATCCTGTCGGCCGACATGATCGAGCCGGTCGCGAAGATGCGGCGCGGCCCGAACCGCCCGGCGCAGCTCTATCGCCTCAGGAAGGGCAGGGAGCCTGTCTACTTCGTGCGGACCTTCAATCCGCCGGAGTGATGTTGCGACCGGGGCGCTCCGGACGCAGATAACATCATGTTAGGTTTATCGCATAACTGGGTAATTGTGTTAGCCCGGCAAAAGCCTATTCTTGCATCACTCAAGCAGCTATCGGCAGTCACGAGCGTCGGCGGAAAGTCCGCACGGCGCACGGAGAAGGCTGTCCAATTTCTCCAAGAAACCCGCCAAGGGACGCCCAAAAAAACCAGTTTGGAGGACTCCCAGGATGACCGGTATCCATCAAGTAAGCCAGTCGAGGAAGGCCGCTGCGAGCGGCTGGATCGGGTCGGCTTTAGAATATTATGACTTTTTCATCTACGCGACCGCCGCGTCGCTGATCTTCCCGCAAATCTTCTTCCCGTCACAAAATCCGACTGTCGCCATCATCGCATCGCTGGCGACCTATGGCGTTGGCTATGTGGCCCGGCCGATCGGCGCCTTCGTGCTGGGCCATTGGGGTGATACCCATGGCCGCAAGACCGTGCTCATCGTCTGCATGTTCCTGATGGGTCTGTCGACCATGGCGGTGGGCTTCCTGCCGACCTATCAGCAGGTCGGCATCCTCGCGCCGATCCTGCTGGTGATCCTGCGCCTGATCCAGGGATTTGCCGTTGCCGGTGAAATCTCCGGCGCGAGCTCGATGATCCTGGAGCACGCGCCGTTCGGGCGGCGGGGCTTCTATGCGAGCTTCGCGCTTCAGGGCGTGCAGGCCGGACAGATTCTCGCAGCCGCCGTCTTCCTGCCGCTGGCGGCCTATATGCCCACCGACGCCTTCAACAGCTGGGGCTGGCGGATTCCCTTCCTGCTCAGCTTCTTCGTCATCGTCGCAGGCTACATCATTCGCCGCGAAGTCGACGAGACCCCTGCCTTCGCCCGCGAAGGCGAGCGGGGAGAAACGCCGCGCGCGCCGATCGTTCAGGCCATCAAGCTGAACTGGCCCGACATGCTCAGGGTCATCTGCATGGCTCTGATGAACGTCATTCCGGTCGTTGCGACCATCTTCGGTGCGGCCTATGCGGTGCAGCCGGCTTACGGCATCGGTTTTGCCAAGGACGTTTATCTGTGGATCCCGGTGCTCGGAAACATGCTGGCGGTGTTCGTGATTCCCTTCGTCGGCAATCTCTCCGACAAGGTCGGCCGCAAGCCTCCCATCGTCGTCGGCGCGCTGCTCTCCGGCTTACTCGCCTTCGGCTATCTCTATGCCATCAGCATCAAGAACGTGCCGCTGGCGATTCTGCTGTCGCTTCTGATGTGGGGCGTGGTCTATCAGGGCTACAACGCGATCTTCCCGAGCTTCTATCCGGAGCTGTTTCCGACCCGCACCCGCGTCTCGGCGATGGCGATCTCGCAGAACATCGGCACCACCATCACCGCGCTGCTTCCGGCCCTGTTCGCGACCGTGGCGCCTCCCGGCTCGGCCAACATTCCATTGACGGTGGGGGCGATCGCCTTCGGCATCACCGTGATCGCGGCGCTGGCGGCCGTCACGGCTCGGGAAACCTATCGTGTCCATATCGACGATCTCGGTAATCCCACGGCCGTTCCGATCGCGCGGGCCGACTATGATCGGCAACGCGCAGGCGCCGCGAGCGGCCCTGCCGCAGCTCGGACCTGACGGCGGAGGCCATGCCGCTGCGATTGAGATGTTCGCAGCGGCAAGGCTCCACGGTATAAGCTGACGATCGATCGACGTTTTATGCGCGTGAGCGCTCACGATGAGGTTGCAGGATGAATCCCGCTGTTGTTGCCGTCGCCATCACCGGCTCCGTCCCGCGCAAGAAGGACAATCCCGCGGTGCCGATCCTGCCGGCCGAGCAGATCGAGTCGACCCATGAGGCCTTCGAGGCCGGTGCCACACTGGCCCATATCCATGTTCGCAACGACGACGAGACGCCGTCCTCCGATCCGGAGCGCTTCGCCCTGGTGCAGGAAGGCATCCGGAAGCATTGTCCTGGGATGATCGTGCAGTTCTCGACCGGCGGGCGCGGCCGCGATCCCTCGGCGCGCGGATCATCGCTCTATCTGAAGCCGGACATGGCCTCGCTGTCGACGGGTTCGGTGAACTTTCCGACCATCGTCTACGAGAACAGCGCCGCCCTGGTCGAGAGTCTCGCCACCGGCATGAAGGCAAATGGCATTCGTCCTGAGATCGAGATCTTCGATTTGTCGCATCTGCACGGCGCCCGACGCCTGATCGAGGCTGGGCTGATGGACGCGCGCCCGCACGTGCAATTCGTCATGGGCGTCAAGAACGCGATGCCAGCCGACGAGCATGTGCTCGACATCCTGCTGGCAGAACTGCGTCGTCTGATCCCGAAGGCGACCTGGACCGCGGCCGGGATCGGCCGCCATCAAGCCGAGGTCATGGGCTGGGCCCTGACGCGCGGCGCTGATGCGGTTCGCACCGGGCTCGAGGACAATATCAGGGTCGACAAGACGCGCCTCGCCGCCAGCAATGCGGAGCTCGTGAGCATCGCCTGCGAGGCTTTGGCGCGCCACGGCCGCCGCGCCGCAACCGCGGCGGAGGCGCGATCCTTGCTCGGGATCGTGCGGTAGCGACGACAGTCCGCGCCTGACATGCTCCTGGCTGCCTTCTGCCATTCGGCGGCCGGCGTTCCCGTGTGCTGAGTCTGCGGGTAAGACGGGGCTCACAGGCGTGATCGGCGCCTGCCGGGCAGGCGGCGACTGGAATGCGGTTCTTGAAATCTGACAGCAGGCTCATCGGGGTCCTGCTGGTGCTTGCAATCACCCAACTCATTGGATGGGGTACGATCGGCCTTCCGGCCGTGGTCGGTCGCGACCTCGGGGCAGATCTCGGAATGAGCCTGCCGGCGGTGTTCGCGGGCAGCTCGGTGCTCTATGTAACCATGGGCCTGTGCGCGCCCTGGCTCGCCAAGGCCTTTGCGCGGCACGGCGCGCGCAAAGTGATGATGGTGGGCACTGTTGTCTCCGCGCCGGGCTATGTCGTGCTGTTCTTCGCGCGCGAGCCGATCCTTTATTTCGCCGGCTGGATTTTTCTCGGCATGGGCGGCAGCGCTACGCTGTCGACCGGCGCCTACATCATGCTGAATGAGGTCGCGGGGCGGGGCGCCAAGAATGCCATCGGCGGGCTGATGCTGGTGACGGGTCTGTCCAGCAGCATCTTCTGGCCGACCACCTCGTTTCTCAGCGATTGGTTCGGCTGGCGCGGCACGTGTCTCGTCTATGCGGGCATGCTGCTCGCTATCAACCTTCCGCTCTATGCGTTTGTCGCGCCGCGACGCAAAATCGTGACTGACGATCGTGGCGAGGCCGTGAAGGCGGCGCGGCCGCCTGCGATTCCAAAAAGCACCTTCGGTCTCGTCGTTTGCGTGATCACGATGAACGCCTTCGTCAATTTCGGCATCGGCGCCATCCTGATCGAGCTGTTGCGCGCCGAGGGGCTTTCGCCGGCACAGGCGCTTGCGTTCGGCTCGATGCTGGGCGTGATCCAGGTCAGCGCGCGCGGCCTCGACTTTCTCGGCGGCGGCAGATGGGACGGCATCACCACCGGGCTCGTCGCGGGTACGGCTCTTCCCATCGCCATGGTGCTGCTGATGGTGAGCGAGGGCGCGACCTGGGCGGTGGCGAGCTTCATCCTGCTCTATGGCGCGGGCAGCGGCGCGATGGCGGTGGCGCGGGCGACGATTCCGCTCGTCTTCTACGACCAGGCCGAGTTCGCCAAGGCAATGTCGATGATCGCATTGCCGCTCAATCTGGCCTCCGCCATCTCGCCGCCGCTGCTCGCCGGCCTGCTCACCCAGTTCGGCAGCCGCGGCGCACTTGGCCTTACCTTGATCGTCTCCTGCGCGACGGTGCTGATCCTGGTGATGCTCGGACGGCGCCGTCCGCGACTGGCGGCGGTAGCCGCGACCTGAGGCGTTATTCGCAGCGTGGAATTCATCGCTGCGGGACTGTGTCCGCTGCCGGCCAGGGATGGCCGTATGCCCTGAGCGCAGTGCTCGTGACGTCGAAATGGTGTATCCGCAGGGAGCGCGGCCCGCGATCTCGCCGCCGCGCCAAGATCCAGTTCCCCGGAGGAAATCGACATGTCGGCCCTGCCGCTCTCAGGCATCAAGATCCTTGACCTCACGCGCGTGCTCGCCGGGCCCTTGTCGGCCCAGATGCTGGGCGATCTCGGCGCCGAAGTGATCAAGATCGAGCGGCCCGGCACCGGCGATGACGCGCGCGCCTTTGGCCCGCCTTACCTGAGCGATCCTGAAGGCAAGGCCAATAACAACAATTCGTTCTATCTCTGCGCCAACCGCAACAAGAAGTCGGTCACCGTCAACATCGCCAAGCCCGAGGGGCAGGCGATCATCCGCGAGCTTGCCAAGGACGCCGACGTCTTTATGGAAAACTACAAGGTCGGCGATCTCAAGCGCTACGGCCTCGACTACGAGACGATCAAGGCGATCAACCCCAAGATCATCTATTGCTCGGTGACCGGTTTCGGCCAGACCGGCCCTTACGCGCCGCGCGCCGGCTACGACGCCATTCTGCAGGCGATGGGCGGCCTGATGAGCGTCACCGGCCATATCGACGGCGAGCCCGGTGAGGGGCCGATGAAGGTCGGTCCCTCCATCGTCGATTACATGACCGGCATGAACGCCTCGATCGGGATTCTCTCGGCGCTCTACCATCGCGACGCCAATGGCGGCGTCGGGCAGCATCTCGACGTCTGCCTGTTCGACACCGTGATCGCTTCGCTCAGCCACTGGCTCCAGATCTACCTCGTCAACGGCAAGACGCCGCCGCGCCGCGGCACCTGGGGCAATGGCGGCATGCCGGCCGGCGTGTTCCGCTGCACCGATGGCGAGCTGATGCTGGTGGTGGGCAATGACGGCCAGTTCCGGAAGACCTGCGCCGTGCTCGGCGAGCCGGAGCTTGCGAGCGATCCACGCTTCATCAAGAACAACGACCGCGTCGTGCACGGCAAGGAGATCATGGCGATCTTCGCCGGCCTGTTCCTGAAAAAGCCGGTGGCCTACTGGCTGGACAAGCTGGAGGAGGCCGGCTTGCCGTCAGGCCCGATCAACAATTTCGAGCAGGTGTTTTCCGATCCGCACGTGCAGTCGCGCGGCATGCGGGTGAAGGTGGATCATCCCTTCCAGCCCGATCTGTCGCTGATCCGCAACGCGCTCACCCTCTCGGGGACTCCGATCACCGACTACCGGGCTCCGCCGCTGCTCGGCGCCGACACCAAGGACGTGCTGGCGACCATCGGCTACGACGAGGCCAAGGTCGAGGCGCTGAAGGCACAGGGGGTTCTGTAATCTTCCGCTCGACATCGAGATCGATTGCATCGCGATGATCTAAGCAGTCGTCACGCCTCCGTCGATGATTGCGGCGTGGCGTCGCCGCTTCGCCGTCCGGCACGGATGTCGGACGGCGTCGCACCGTAGCGCTGGCGGAAGCTGCGGTTGAAGTAGGATAGATCGCCGAAGCCGCATTCGAAGGCGATGGCGCCGATCGACAGATCGAGCGGACGGGGATTGGCGAGCAGCCGGAAAGCGCGGTCGAGACGCTGTTCCAGCACATACTGACTGAGGCTCGTGCCGTCCCGCTCGAACAGCTTGCGGACGTAGATCGGCGAGATGTCGTGGCGCGCCGCGAGCGTATCGGCGGAGAGATTGCGCTGGGTGATATTCGCGATGATGTCCGCTTTGAGCGCTGCGAGGCGTGCGGCGGGGACGCCGCGGAACCTGGCCACCTGCGCCGCCTCGCGCGTTGCGCCCAAGGCCAATGCGACGAGGTCGCGCAGGTGGATCGCGCAAAGCGCCCGCAGCTCCGGCGTCATGTTATCGAGCTGTCCGTCTCCGAGGATGGAGAGATAGCGCGACAGCAGCTTCATCGATCCCAGATGATCCGGCAGCAATTGCATCAGCGACCGGTCGATATCGCCGATGGCGACCTGCGCACGGGGAATCACCAGTGCGACGAAATCGATCGGCTGTGGGTATTCGCAAACCCCTGGCGATGCGTTGGACCACAGCACTGCTTCACCTGCGCGGAACACCACCTCGCGCTGGCGCTGGTTGATCACAGCTTCACCTTTGGTCATCAAGGCAAAGACCAGGTCGTCGCTGCCGTCGGCAACAAGCTGCGGGGTCCGGATCACCCGGTTGGCGGTGCTCGCGATCGAGGCGATGGTCAGGCCGGGCAGGCAGTCGATTCTCGCCTTGCTGCGGAACGGCTCGCCGCGCGCCGGCTCCATCTCCATCTTGACGACCGAGCGGCCGAATACCTCGCGCCAGGCGGGGATCTTGTCGCTGTCGACGAAAGCATCGGTCGAGAAGGTGAGGATATCAGCCACGTGGTCTCCGCAAGAGGTAGCACGATTGATCCCAAAATCCGGATTGTTTCCCGCGGGAATCGCGCTTCGCTTCAGCAATGCTGGTATCGTATTGTGTCGGGCTCCCCCTGACTTGGACTATGTGGAACGCGGCTTGCGGCCTGAATGGTACATCTCCAGGCCGAGCCAAATCCGTCGATGATTCAACGCAATCGTGTCGCGCCTGAATCCGGCCATGCCAGCCTTGCGGTCTCGCGGATCTCCGACGGCGAGCTGCCGAATTGCCGGCGAAAGCTTCGGTTGAAATAGGAGAGATCACCAAAGCCGGCCTCGTGCGCGATCTGCGCGATGGTGAGGTGGCGATGGCGCGGATCGGTCAGCATAGCCCGCGCCTTGGCCAGGCGCTCAGCGAGCACGAAGATCGAGAACGACGAGCCGGCCTGCTCGAACAGCTTGCGCACATAGCGCGGCGAAATGCCGTGGCGGGACGCGATCAGCTCGGCCGACAGATCGCTGCGCGACAGCGCCCGCAGGATGTCGGCTTTGATCGCGGTCAACCGCGCGGCGGTGGCGCCACGCTGCCGCGCCATTTCGGCGTAGTCGCCGGTTGTGCCGATCGCGAGCGCAGTGAGATCAATCAGGTGATCGGACACGCTCTGTGCGATCGCGCCGTCGATCAATTCACTGCCGCTCTGCACGACCTCGACATACCGGGTGAGCAGGCGCAGCGCCGCGTTGTTGCTGGGGATCGCGCGACCGAAGGCACTGGAATAATGCGGTGCCAATCGCGCGATGGCCGGGAGCGACAAGGCAAGTGTGATGAAGCTGCCTTCCGTCAACATGGTCGCCGTCACCGGCTCTTGCGGCGCGATCACGGCGGCGCTGCCGATCCCGCCGATCAGCTCCTTGCCGAACTGGGTTACCGAGGCCGCGCCCGAGCGCGGCAGGCTGACGACGATGGCGTCCCGGCCGCGTGCGGCGAGCTCCTTGGTCATGCGGTAGTGCGCTGGCGTCCGCCAGCCGGCAGCGAGGCTGACATTGGGCAGCAGGTCGAAGGTCACGCCGGCGCGGAACGGCACGTCGTCGAGCGGCTCGATATCGACATTGGCGATACCGCGCCCGTAGACCTCACGCCACATCTCCAGGCGCATGGCGTCCGGAAAATCGTCCGTCGAAATGCTTGCCCGATGATACGTCCCCGAATCCGGCATCTGTGCCCGCCGATCTCTTCCTCGCCACGTATTGGACGCAACGGCAAGGCGGCAAGTTCATGAACCTCGTAGTTTGACGGAGGCGCCACCGCGCGATGCGGGCGTGGGCTGCCTAGAGATCGGGCAGGTGCCACTCAGGCCGTGCCGATGTATCCGACAGTCCAAGACAGACGACCAGTCGTCAGGTCAGCTTGCCCACATCGCCGCCTGGCCGGCAGCGAGTTGCCTCACCCCTCGAACAAGGAAACCAGATGCTTGATGCCCATCAATTGCTTTGGACACAAATTGCCGCCGGCATTTGCCTGCTGATCTCCGGCGCACTGCTGTTCAATCTGATGCGCATGCGAGGCGTGATGCAGGCGGCCCGCAACTGGGACAAGATCGAGGGCGTGATCACCGTCTCCAAAGTGGATCAGCCGCCCCAGCATGCCTCGGATGACCTGAACGACGCCACTCCGATCATCCGCTATCGCTATCGCGCCGGCGGGCGGGAGCTGGAGAGTGACCGGGTCGCGATCGGCGGCCAGCCAATGATGACTCGGGTGCTCGCCGGCAAACTGGTCGGAAGATATCCGGTCGGCGCCCATGTCGACGTTTATGTCGATCCGAAAAATCCGGAACAAGTGCTGTTGGAGCCGGCCGAGCCGCGCAATATCACGGCCCTGGTCGCCTTCACGCTCGCCTTTGGCCTGGCCGCGGCCGTTCTGATCGCGCATTCGATCGCCGGACACGTGCTCTACACCAGCAAAGGCGTTCCGCTCTTCCTGTTTCCGCTGCCGATCCTGGCGCTGCTCGGCGCGATCTCGGGCATCGTCGCATTCTTTCGCGCCCGGCAACGCGCCAGCGCCAGCATGCGGTGGCCGACCGTGGCCGGCATCGTCACCGCCTCAAACGTGATCGAAGAGGCCATCGCGGAAAAGAGCGACGACAAGTCGGTGGTCGCGCCGAAGATGATCCACCGCTATCAAGTCGACTTGCGATATGCCTACCAGGTCGACAAGCGCGACTACGTCGGGACCGAAGCGCATTGGGGAATGGCTGCGATCTATGGGCGGCGCGACGTCGCGGAAAAAGCCGCGGGCCGTTACCATCAGGGACAAGCCGTCACCGTCTCTTACGATCCGGAGCGGCCGGGCATCGCCGTGCTGGATCCGGAAACGCGAGAAGGCTCGTCGGCACCTCTCGTCCTTGCGGCGATTTGCGCCGTGATTGGCGGCATCCTCTCGGCGTTCTTCATCATGGTCGGATTTAACTAGGGAAGGGGCATGAGCGGCAGCCCGATGATGCGCAACCGCCACACTGTCTGAAATCCGGCCCTTTGTACCGTATGAGCCGTGCCGCGGTATCCGAGCGCCCAAGACAGCATTACCGCCTCGCGTCAATTTGTCGGCGATGTCAGCTTCGAATCGCAAGACCAGGAAGTTATTAATGAAATTGAAACACGCCGTGCCGCAGCCGACGACGGTCGGTCGCCTTTGCATTGCGCGCTCGCTGAAGCGCGCCGCGACGCTGGTGCTGTCGGCGGCCGGGGCGATCGCGCTGCCGATTGCTCCGGCGAGCGCAGCTTGCGTGAAGGTCGGCAGCACAGTGACGTGTAGCGGCGCGACCACGACACCTTTCGGCATCGGCACGGAGAACAATCTGGCGCTGACGGTTCAGCCGGACGCCTCGATCACGGTCGGCGCAGGCGTGTCTGCGATCAATCTCAGCAATAGTAACACCGTCGCGAACAACGGCGCCATCACCGTCGGTAACAACAGCGCCGCCATCCAGCTGTCCGACAACAATATCGTTACCAATGCCGGCGCGATCAGCTCGACGGCCGCGTTCAGTAACGGCATCAACGTGCTTGGCAATGGAAACACCGTGACCAATTCCGGCACGATCAGCCTAACTGGTGCGGCCTACGGAATGTTCGTCAACGGCAGCGGCAACACCGTGACCAATTCCGGTGCCATTACGGTCGGCAGTAGCACGAACAACGGCGCTGTGGGCGTCTGGATGCTTACCAACAACAACCTGACAAACAACGGCGCGATCACCGCGCTCGGTCAGGGCAGCGCCGGCGTCATGTTCTGGGGCGACGGCAATGCCATCACCAACAACGGGACCATCAGCGCGGCCAATGGCGCGGCGGTGTGGATGAGCGGCGACAACGCCACGATCGTCAACAATGGCACGATCAGGGGTAGCGGCGCCGGCAGCTTCTCGCTGGGGACCTTCGGAACGGGCGGGACCATCGTCACCAACAACGGAACGATCGACGGTCAGATGCTGTTCGTTGGCGCCGGCAACACCAACGCGCTGACCAACAATGGCCTGATCACCATCACCGACCCGGCAACGCCGCTCTTCATCGGCGATCTCGGCGTCAGCGGTGCCTTCACCCAATCGGCGCAGGGCGTATTGGCCTTGCGCGTCGACAAAACTGGCGCCCGCGACGGCTTGTATGGCAACACGGTCAACCTCAATGGCACGCTGCGAGCGGTGCTACAGTCCGGACTCTATCAATCCTCGACCACCTATACCAATGTTGTGCAGTCGTCCTCCGCCATCGTCGGGCAATTCTCCAGCGTCACCATGTCATCGGCCTTCTTCAACGCGACCGCGACCTACAATCCCACCTCCGTCGACCTGACGCTGACGCGCATCGGCTTCGGCAGCGTCGCGGGCGAGACGGCGAACCAGCGCGCGGTCGGCAATGCGCTGGAGGCCGGCTATTCCACTACGATCACCGGCATCGCCGCAACTTTCTATTCCAATCTGTTGCAGCTGGGCTCGGTGCGGGTGCTTGACCAGCTCTCAGGCGAGGGCACCAGCGGCACGGAGAATTCCGCCTTTGCTGCGACTGCGCAGTTCGGCCAGACCATGGATGGCCAGATGAATGCGTGGCGCACCGGCAATCGCGGCAGTGATCCGAACGGCGGCGCACTCGGCTATGCCGAGGAGCGTCCGGCCGGCCCCATGTCGGCCTTCGCCGCGATGAAGGCGCCGGCGATGGCGCAGCCGCTGTGGAATGTCTGGGCCTCAGGCTTCGGCGGTGCGCAGTCGCTGTCGGGCAATGCGACGATCGGCAGCGCCTCGTTGAGTGACCGCGTCGGCGGCGGCTCCGTCGGTCTCGACCATCTGCTCGGTCCCGACCTGCTGGTTGGTCTCGCTGTCGGCGGCTCCAGCGCCATCTTTTCGGTGAACGATCGCGCGACCAGCGGCCGGCTCGACGGCGGACATGTCGGCGCCTATGCGATGCAACGTTTCGGTGCGACTTACGTATCGGCGCAGATCGCCTACAGCCATTTCGGAAATTCGACCTCGCGCACCATCACGGGCATCGGTGCGGACGAGATCGCCAAGGGATCATTCGGCAGCGATCAGCTCGGCGGCCGGTTCGAGGTCGGCCGCGCCTTCAATTACGGCGCGCTGACGGTGACGCCCTTTGCGGCGATCCAGGCAGCGCAGCTGTGGCAGGCGGCCTACACCGAAACCAGCAATGCGGGCGCGGCGCCCGGCGTATTGGGATTGAGCTACTCTGCGCACCGCGTGTCCTCGCTGCCGAGCTTCCTTGGCGCAAAGTTCGACGGGCGCGTCGATCTCGGCAACGGCATGATCTGGTCGCCCTTTGCCAATGCCGCCTGGGTGCATGAGTTCAACCCGACCCGCGACGTCACGGCGGCGCTGGTCAACATGCCGGCGCCATTCTTCACGGTCGAAGGCGCGCGTGCGGCCTCGGACTCCGGACGGGTCGAGCTCGGCTCGCGCCTCGCGCTCAACCGCTGGTCGGAACTGTCTGCAAGGGTCACCGGCGAATTCTCGCGGGCAGGTCAGAGCTATGCCGGCATCGGATCGCTGCGCATCAACTGGTGACGGAAGCATGACGATGGCGCGGCCTTATGTGGTGCTTGCGCGCAATCCCCAGATAAACCCGGTCCGTACTCGCACAGGCTTCCGCTTCGGCCCCGACTCAGATTCGATCTCTTCCACTGAGTTCGGGGAGACAAGTGCATGTCCTATACGATCGGGTTCCAGGCGAAGAACCAGAAGGCAGTTCTGGCGACTGAAGCGGCGACGGCAAACCAGGCGGTCGCCATCATTGCCGCACTGCGGCAAAGTGCCGAGGAGATCAAGTTTATCCGCTCGCCGCAGGAAGGCGATATGGGCATCGAGATGCTGCTGCTGCTCGCCAAGGAAGAGGCCGAGGAAATGCCGCAGCGGGTTTAGAGCATGATCCGGAAAAGTGTGCAGCGGTTTTCCGGTAAGATCATGCGCAGACAATAGGTCCCGCAACCACACTTCGAGCTTTAGCGAAGCATGCTGGCTACAGAATAATGTAGTCAGCAACCAGTCTCGCTCGAACCGAAGGTGGCTGCCATGAAACGCGAAGCGCTCCGCGTCGAACCGATTTCGTCTTTTCTCGATCGCGTCAAGGCGCCGACATCGCCGGTAACGCGTGCCGGCAACATGATCTTCGTCGCCGGCCTGCCGCCATTCGACCCTGAGACGGGCGAGATCGGAGGGATGGGCATCGAGCGGCAGAGCGAGATCATCATGGAGCAGATGAAGCTCTGCCTTCAGACGGCCGGCGCCTCGCTCGACAATGTCATGAAGTGCAACGTCTACTGCACTTCGACCAAGCACTTCGCCACGTTCAACGCGATCTATGCGCGCTATTTCCCTGAAGATCCGCCGGCGCGGATCTTCGTCGTGACGCCGGAATGGTTCGGCCCCTTCGACGTCGAGATCGACTGCATCGCGATGATGTGAGCAAAGCGTTTTCAAGCGAAGTGGACCCCGGTTCGCGTAAAGAAAACGCGTCAAACTAGAATCTAACGCGCCAACACGCGCGCCGGAGCCTTTGCGCCTCCGCCTGCCGTCAGCGCCAACGTCGCGACGCTGACGACGCGCTGCACCACGTCCTCGACGTCGTCGAGATCGCATTGGCCTTCCGACAGCTTCGCCAGGCGCTCGCTCTCGCGGATGGTGTGGTGCGCCATCGCCAGCGCGAAGTTCAGGCCCCAATAGATATCGACGTCGCTGCGGTCGGGCAGGGACCTGCGCATGGCGCCTGCAAATTTCCGCAAATGATCGATCTCGCGGTTCTTGATGCGACGGATCGGCGGCACGGATTCGATCGAGGCGCGGATCATGAAGCGCGCCGCGGTGGAGCGCTGGTTTTCAGGCCCTAGGCAACCGCGCAGCGTTGGCCCCACAAGCGCGCGCAAAATCACCTCGATCGGCGCGCGGCCGCCGCCTGCGTCCTCGGCAGCCTTCAGCTCACGCAAGCGCTCGCGATTGGTCGCGATCGAGCGGGTGACAAATAGTTCCGCAATCAGCTCGTCCTTCGAGCCGAAATGATAGTTCACCGCCGCCAGATTGACGTTCGCCTCCGCAACGATGTCGCGCAGCGTGACGTCGCCAAAACCGCGATCGGCATAGAGCCGTTCGGCGGCGGCGAGAATGGCAGACCTCGTATGATCGCTGGCCATGGATTGCCCTCAGGGAGGCGAGTTGCAATTCAAACACTTGTATGAAACTATCGTTTGAAGGCCGGGAAAAGTCAATCCGCATAATGGAATTGTGCCGCACCAGGGTGCCGCCGGTTCCACGCCCCGCGATCCGCCTGATGGCGCTTGCGGGCCGCGCAGTGCGGGAGGACAGTCCGGCGCAAAACAGGCTTTCAAAGCGAGAGACGAGGAGCGTCCCATGGACTTCGATATGTCGCCCAAGCAGAAGGAATGGCTCGACCGCGTGCAGTCCTTCATGGCCAAGCACGTGCGGCCGGCGGTGCCGATCTACAACGAACAGGACAAGAGCGGCGACCGCTGGAAGGTGATCCCTGTTCTCGAAGACCTCAAGAAGAAGGCGAAAGCCGAAGGCCTCTGGAATATGTTCATGCCGCCGAACGAGCATGAAGACGATGAATTCCGCGGCGCGGGATTGACCAATCTGGAATACGCGCTGCTCTCCGAGCAGATGGGCCACATCTCCTGGGCCTCGGAAGTGTTCAACTGCTCCGCGCCCGACACCGGCAACATGGAAGTGTTCATGCGCTACGGCTCCAAGGAGCAGAAGCGCAAATGGCTGCGTCCGCTGATGGACGGCGAGATCCGTTCGGCCTTCCTGATGACGGAACCCGCCGTTGCCTCGTCTGACGCCACCAACATCGAGACCAGCATCAAGAAGGACGGCGATCACTACGTCATCAACGGCCGCAAATGGTGGTCGTCGGGCGTCGGCGATCCCCGCTGCAAGATCGCGATCCTGATGGGCAAGACCGATTTCAATGCGGCAAAACATCAGCAGCAGTCGCAGATCCTGGTTCCGCTCGACACGCCAGGCATCAAGGTCGAGAAGATGCTGCCGGTGTTCGGCTTTGACGATGCGCCGCACGGCCACGCCCAGGTGCTGCTCGAGAACGTGCGCGTTCCCAAGGAGAACATCCTGCTGGGTGAGGGCCGCGGCTTCGAGATCGCGCAGGGCCGCCTCGGACCTGGCCGTATTCATCACTGCATGCGCACCATCGGCAAGGCCGAGGAAGCGCTGGAGAAGATGGTGAAGCGTCTGATGTCGCGCACCGCCTTCGGCAAGAAGATCGTCGAGCACTCCGTGTGGGAGCAGCGTATTGGCGAGGCCCGCACCAATATCGAGATGACGCGTCTTCTGTGCCTCAAGGCCGCCGACATGATGGACAAGGTCGGCAACAAGACTGCGCAGGCCGAGATCGCCATGATCAAGGTCGCCGCTCCGAACATGGCGCTCAAGATCATCGACGAGGCGATCCAGGCGTTCGGCGGCGCGGGTGTCTCTGATGAGGCCGGTCTTGCCAAGGACTATGCCGGCATCCGTACGCTGCGGCTCGCCGATGGTCCTGACGAGGTGCACAATCGCGCCATTGCAAGGCTGGAAGTTCGGAAGTATGCCAACTCTCCCAAGCACTAATTGGGAGAGCCGGGACGCGCTCCCGACTTGAAGAAACGACCCGGCATGATCCAATTTCGGTGACCGCTTGACGCAAGTGCGTCAGCGGTTACCGATTAGGATCATGTTCGGACTGAAGAGGGAGCGTCACCGTGGCTGACGGCGTCAGGAAAGACGAAGAGTTCTCGGGTACCAAGCCGGTCGAGGAGCGTCATCGCTTCGACGAGCTCAGGCTCGAGGCCTGGATGCGCGAGCACGTCGAAGGCTTCGAGGGCCCGCTCGTCGTCCTGCAGTTCAAGGGCGGCCAGTCCAACCCGACCTACCGGCTCAACACGCCCAAGCTCTCCTACGTGATGCGCAGAAAGCCGTTCGGCAAATTGCTGCCGTCCGCGCATGCCGTCGACCGCGAATACCGCGTCATCGCAGCCCTTGGAAAGCAGGGGTTCCCGGTCGCCCACGCCTATGCGCTGTGCCAGGACGACAGCATCATTGGTGCTGCCTTCTACATCATGTCGATGGAAGAGGGGCGCGTGTTCTGGGATCCGACGCTGCCGAGCCAGGACAACGCCGCACGCCGCAAGATCTTCACCAGCAAGATCGAGACGCTGGCCAAGCTCCACATGTACGATCCGGTCGCGATCGGCCTCGGCGATTTCGGCAAGCCCGGTAATTACTTTGCGCGCCAGATCGACCGCTGGACCAAGCAGTACCGCGCCTCCGAGACCCAGCACATTCCAGAGTTCGAGAAGGTCGCCGAATGGCTGCCCAAGACCGTGCCGGAGCAGGCGCGCGTCTCGATCGTCCACGGCGACTATCGCCTCGACAACATGATTTTCCACGCGACGGAACCGCGCGTGCAGGCCGTGCTGGATTGGGAGCTGTCGACGCTCGGCGATCCCATGGCCGACTTCACCTATTTGTTGATGCAGTGGGTCATGCCGGGCCTCGAGGGCGCTGACCTGAAGGCGCTCAACATCCCGAGCGTCGAAGAGGCCGCGCAGATCTATTGCAACGTCACCAGGATGACGGTGCCGGATCTGAACTGGTACTTTGCCTACAATCTGTTCCGTCTCGCCGGCATCACCCAAGGCATCGCCGGCCGCGTCCGCGACGGCACCGCCGCCAATGCCAAGGCGCTGGAATCCGCCAAGCGCACCGTGCCGCTGTCGAAGGCGTCATGGGAGTATGCGCAGAAGGCGGGCGCGGTGTGAGGGACGAAAGCGCGGTCGATCTGGCCGCGCTTTTTTGTTTGGTGCGATGCTGCTCCCCCACACACCGTCATTGCGATCGCAGCGAAGCAATCCAAACTGTCTCCGCAGCGGCAGTCTGGATTGCTTCGTCGCAAGAGCTCCTCGCAATGACGGGGGGACAGCCTGTCCTTGTCCAGCCACCGGGCTTGACCATATCTCCTCCGCAAGGAGACGGTCATGATCCAGCAACTGCGCATCTACGAGATCTTCGAAAAGAACAAGGCTGACTTTCACGCCCGGTTCCGCGACCATGCCGCGCGCATCATGCGAACCAAGTACGGCTTCCGGATCGTGGCGATGTGGGAGACCAGGTCAGGCGATCGCACCGAGTTCGCCTATCTGCTGGAATGGCCTGACGAGGCCGCTAAGGTTGCCGGTTGGGCGGCCTTCATGGGGGATGCTGAGTGGATCGAGATCAAGCGGATCACTCACGCGGAACACGGGCTAATGGTGGGTCAGATCGAGGACCGCCTGCTTGTGCCGGTGGACTATTCGCCGTCGTTCAGCCTCTTGCACTGATCCGCCTTTGGAGCCGCTGTTATGATCGATCGCGCCACCTTCATCACCTACGTCGTCATCGTTCTCGGTTTTGTATTCATTCCCGGTCCGGCGACGCTACTGACCATGGCGAGGGCTGTCAGCTCCGGAACGAAGGTCGGCATCGCAACAGGTGCCGGGATTGCGGCCGGTGATTTGATCCACACCAGCATGGCGATCGTGGGCCTCTCGGCGATCATCGCCACCTCCGCGCTGCTGTTCAGTATCGTCAAATATGCGGGTGCGGCGTTCCTGATCTATCTCGGCATTCGCGCCATGCTCGACAAGGCGCCAGTCGAGCTGAATGGTGGTGCGCCAGCGATCGGCGCGGGCCGCGCCTTTCGGCAGGCTGTGCTGACTGAAGTGCTCAATCCCAAGACCGCGCTGTTCTTCCTCGCCTTCCTGCCGCAATTCGTGCGGCCGGAGCATGGTTCGACGTCGCTTCAGCTTGCCACGCTCGGCGCGCTCTTTGTGCTGCTCGGCCTCGTCAGCACCGTGGTGTTCGCGATCGGCGCCGGCCGCCTTGGCAATCTCCTGCGCCGCCACCCGGGTGTGGTGAAGTGGCAGGGCAAGGTGGTCGGAACGATCTACTGCGCCGTCGGGGTGCGGCTGGCCTTGCAGGAGCGGTGAGGCGCAGCACTGGCTCCTCCGCCAGGGTGGGCAAAGGCGCGTAGCACCGTGCCCACCAGTCGTTCGTGAAGGATACAGATCGTGGGCACGCTCCGCTTTGCCCACCCTACGACACCTACGATGCCGTCTTCGCGCAATGCGCGATCAGCTTCTCCACGAAGCCTGCGCACTTCTCCAGTTCCGCCATCTCCACGAACTCATCAGGTGTATGCGCCTGCGTGATCGAGCCGGGGCCGATCACCACCGAGGGGATATCGGCCATGCTGGCGAACAAGCTGGCTTCGGTGCCGAAGGCAACCTTGGCGTGGTCGTTGCGGCCCGCAAGGCTCTTGGCCAGCGTGACGATGGCCGCATCCGCCTTGGTGTCGAGCGCGGGATAGTCGAGGATCTCCTCGAAATCGATGCCGCACTCGGGATGTCTCGCCTTCATCGCCGGCTCCAGCTCGGCCTTGGC
>Ga0209148_1000455_pt1 | contig 44506 bp, 43 predicted proteins | sample AraplaCol_mMF_r2_2_FD_184288 | JGI IMG/M metagenome (GOLD analysis project Ga0209148, IMG submission 184288) | Arabidopsis root microbial communities from North Carolina, USA - plate scrape CL_Col_mMF_r2 (SPAdes) (version 2) | ecosystem: Host-associated > Plants > Roots > Endosphere | place...
CGGGGCGCGTTGCAGGTGCAGGCCCGGGACCGGACAGGTCGACACCAACTCGGCGCCCCCCTTGTCGATCTGAAGTTCGAAGCGGCCGATGGGGCCGCGCCAATTCGCACCGGTCTTCAGCACATACTGAACGTTGTCGTACCAAACCCTGTAGTCGCTCGTGTCGCGGTTCGGTTGAGCCACCGCAGCTTCATACTGACGATCAAACAACTTGAGTTCGACGACATTGTAGCTTTGGTCGAAGCACCATTGCCCACCAAGCTGCTGGTCGCCCTTCTTCTTCCGCTCCGCCGGCCAGTAGACATTGCCATAAACCGGACGGTAGCGATGGCGCACAGCGATCTGCCTTCCCGCTGGGAATGCTTGAGACCAATGAAAACTAACCCTCACGGACCAGGCTGCCACGGGCTCTGAGGTACTGGATTTCCCATCGGCGCCGTCATCGACAAGGAGATTGAGCCGCCGAAGTGCCTCCACGACGTCCGGCCGCTGGAGATTGGGATAAAGAAGATCGACACCGATACGCTTGAGCTCGCCGGTGATCTCGCGGTCTTCGGCAAACGCCCTCATTTCAATGTCAGGCCTGATTTCGCGGCCATCCACCCAGACCTGAAACCCTACGAAATTGTGGTCTTTCTCAAATGGGATGTTCAGCGGACTGTAATACCAGACGGTTTGGCTGAGCTCCGGCAGGGGAAACGCGACCAGCGTCGTCACGTCGGTCCTGCCCGTGTTCTCGAAGACATAGTTGACCTCGACCAGCCGCGGCGCGATGCGCAGCACCTCCGACACCATCCGGACCTGATCGTTCCTGGTGAGTTCGAGTCCACCTGCGGCCATGGCGGCCGAGGAATCATTGGCCTTGGCGCCGGTGAGGCTTCCGAGGAACGATGCGGCCAGCACGGAAACCAACAAGCCGCGGACAGCCGTCGAACGGCGACAAACAACCATCAGGGGGCCCTCAGCCAACGGAGCAATCTGTCCGGGAAATGGCAGCTATTTAGCTTTGGCGCGTGACTTTTTCGATTTGGTGGGCGGTGCCGGAGTGGCTGGCGCTGCTTTGGTATCCTCCGCGTCGGGCTGCTCCTCACTCGGCTTGCCGTTGGAGCCTTCCGACTTGGCCGCAACCTCGCGTGGCGGTGCCTCCTCGGGGCGCTCCGCCGGCAGCAGGGGCGCGATCTGCGGCAAGGGATCCCAGACGTTCCACTGGCAGATCCGGTAGTCGTTGCGCCGCTGCGCAAGATCGAGGTGGATGTGATCCTCGTGGTACCAGTCCGAGCCCGGGCCGAGCACGGTGGAAAAGCGGGCGCAGACTGAATGCAGCACGCGCTCGCGCACGTCGCGGGACAGGGTGCGATCGGTCAGGCCGATCGCCTGCCCGTTGGCGAGCTTGAGCGAACGAACGTCGAGCGCATTGGCCTTGCCGTGCTCGGACAGCATCGCGCCGACAACGCGGTTGCGGCCCCGGCACTCGAAACTGTCGAAATTGTCCAGATCGGTGATGGTCGAGCCGAGGCTGGTGGCCAGCGGCACCATGTCGGTACGCACCCAGTCGGCAATCGCAGATGCCATGGTGCAGCGGAGGATCGCCGCCGGCTTGACCGCGACCTTGCGCCTGTCCGGGAGCACGATGGCCTCCAGCCGCACCAGGTCCTCGCCGCCACAGGCGCCGGGGCCGTGGATATCGGGAACGGACGGCGCGACCGCGATCTCCTCGGTCAACGCAAGACGGCATGCCGAGAGCTGCTTTTCGGGTGGCGGCGCAGCCTCGGCCGGCTTGGTGCCGCTGGGCTTGTCCGGAGCGGGCTTGTCCGGGGAGGCCTTGTCGTCGGCCTCCGGCGCAGCCTCATCCCTCGCCTTCGGCGCCTCCTCGGGCCGAGGCTTTGGTAGCGGTATCCTGGCGGAATGAACGCTCTTGTGCGACCGTGGTGTACCAAGACCAAAGATATCGAGCGGTGCAGCATAGTTTCGCGCGTCCACGGGCTCAGGCAGCACAAGAGAAAGCCCAAGCGCAGCGGTAACCATTGCCGCGCCGGCGGACATATTGCCGCGATAAGACCATTTGCGGCGAAAGTCCGGCAGGCTAAAACTCATGACAATTCTTTGGCCCTGCGCTGAGAGCGACAACCCGCCCAGCGAATTCTCGGAGGAACGTCTGAATGCTCGGTTTGATGCAAGATTGGCCCCTGCTCTGCCACCGGATCATCGAACACGCCGCCAAGATTCACGGCAAGCAGGAGGTCGTCACGCGATCGGTCGAGGGACCGATCCATCGCACCACCTACGCCGAAATCCACCAGCGCGCGCTCAAGGTCTCGCAGATGCTGGACCGCGACGGCATCAAGCTCGGCGACCGCGTCGCCACCATTGCCTGGAACACCTGGCGCCACCTCGAAGTCTGGTACGGCATCATGGGCATTGGCGCCATCTGCCATACCGTCAATCCCCGGCTTTTCCCCGAGCAGATCGCCTGGATCATCAACCATGCGCAGGACCGCATCGTGATGGTCGACCTCACCTTCGTGCCGGTCGTCGAGAAGCTCGCCGACAAGCTGCCGAGCGTCGAACGGTACGTCATCCTCACCGACAAGGCGCATATGCCCGAGACCACGTTGAAGAACGTCGTGGCCTACGAGGACTGGATCGCCGAGGCCGACGGCAAATTCAAATGGAAGGACTTTGACGAGAACACGGCAGCGGCGATGTGCTACACATCCGGCACGACGGGCGATCCAAAGGGCGTGCTGTATTCGCATCGCTCCAACGTGCTGCACGCGCTGATGGCCAACAATGTCGACGCGCTCGGCACCAGCGCCTCCGAGACAATGCTGCCCGTGGTTCCGCTGTTCCATGCCAACAGCTGGGGCATCGCCTTCTCCGCCCCCTCGCAGGGCACCAAGCTGGTGATGCCCGGCGCCAAACTCGACGGCGCCTCGGTCTACGAGCTGCTCTCGACCGAGAAGGTGACGCACACCGCCGGCGTGCCGACGGTGTGGCTGATGCTGCTCCAACACATGACCGCCAATAATCTGAAGCTGCCGCACCTGAAGATGGTGATCTGTGGCGGCTCGGCGATGCCGCGCTCCATGATCAAGGCTTTCCTCGACATGGGCTCGAACGTCCGCCACGCCTGGGGCATGACCGAGATGAGCCCGATCGGCACCGTCGCGGCGCTGAAGCCGCCGTACCAGAACGCGACCGGCGAGGCCCGGCTCGACGTGCTGCAGATGCAGGGCTATGCGCCCTTCGCGGTCGAGATGAAGATCACCGACGATGCCGGCAAGGAGCTGCCCTGGGACGGCAAGACGTTTGGCCGCCTCAAGGTGTCGGGGCCGGCCGTCGCCAAGGCCTATTTCCGCCTCGACAACAACATCCTCGATGAGGAGGGCTTCTTCGACACCGGCGACGTCGCGACCATCGACGAAGGCGGCTATATGCGGATCACCGACCGCTCCAAGGACGTGATCAAGTCCGGCGGCGAGTGGATCTCCTCGATCGACCTCGAAAACCTCGCGGTTGGCCATCCGGCCGTGGCGGAAGCCGCCGTGATCGGCATCTTCCACCCGAAATGGGACGAGCGCCCGCTCTTGATCGTCCAGCTCAAGCAGGGTCAGCAGGCCACGCGCGAGGACATCCTGAAATATATGGACGGCAAGATCGCTAAATGGTGGATGCCCGACGACGTCGCCTTCGTCGAAGGCATCCCGCATACCGCGACCGGCAAGATCCTGAAGACCGCGCTGCGCGACCAGTTCAAGGACTATCGCTTCCCGAACGCGGCGGCCTGAACGTCGCACCGCAACGGCACCGGCAATGCGGCTCCTCGCGGGGCCGCATTTGCTTTTCAGGTCGCTCACAATTGCGAGCAGCGAAATCCGATTTCCGGGTGACTGAAGAACAGACGCTGCTCCTTCACCACGAGGACGAGCTGGCTACGATCGCTCAGGGCGTGGCACAGATCGCCGGCAATGGTCTTGAAAATGCGCGTTTCCGCATAGGGCGTCACGTTGAGGTCCTCGATCGCCCAGCGCTGGAGACTGAGCACGTTTGTATTCTCCGAAGTGTGGACCAGATACGGGCGGACATTGCCCGGCGTCGATGCCGCGCCAAGATCGCTGAGATAGATCTGCGCCTCCGTGAGATTGCCGGAATAGAGCGCCGAGGACAGGTAGGAATCCCAGAGATTGAAGAAGCTCAGCGCCGGCAGTACCACGAACAGCGCCACCGCCGCGCCATGGCGAAGATCGCGCACGTTCCAGACGATGTCGCGCCAGGTGAAGTCATCGGCGCCAGAGAACAGCAGTACGTCGAACACCGCCATGGCTGCGGTCCATGGCCAGACGACGTCGTTCCAATTCAACCCCAGGGGACCGAACATCGCCAAAATGAAGACGTGCATGCCCACTGCAACGGCGAGCGAGACGCGGCGAAAGCGCCGGGTCAGCAAGCCCACGCCGAACGCCACCTGAACGAAGGGGACCAAGAAGCCGAGCGCATCAAGCGGCGTCGTCATCGAGGGCACCAGGCTGGTGATCGGCGTGATGATCCAGGAAAACTCGTGCTCCATGAAGTTGAGGTTGATCTTCTGCAGACCGGAGAAGACGTAGGTGAAGGCGATAACCAGCCGGGCCAGGTTCAGCGTCTGGAGGTCTTGGGTCAGCGCTGCGCTGGCATCGCCCGCGAGCCCGACGACCACAAGCAGGAAGCTGTACTGAAACACCCAGGGCTGCCACCGCGTCTGGTCGGCAAGACAAAACGCGATCATGATGACGAGGAAGCCTGCGATCGGCCAGCGCGCACGAGGTATGATCACGGCGAGCCCCGCCAGCACGAAGAGCGCGCCATAGAGCGCCAAAGCCACGGCGCCCTCGATCGGCGGCAACAGCGACCAGACCGGCACCTGTGGATAGGACCGCGGCCCTACCCACAACCCCGGGGACATCATCAATCCGATGCAAAAGGCGACAAGGATCGTCGGCCGCAGCAGAAAGAGGCGCTGCCGTCGAGCCGCCGCGTCATCCTCCGCCTTGCCTCGCTTCCATAGCCCCTGCCTTCCCATGCCCCCTCCGGCGAACCACCATACACGGGTATGTGGCGCGTCACGGCGCGTTGGTTCGAACGCCATGGCCCTGGTCTCTCACCGGGCCGGAACGGGGGATAAACCGCTTCCCAGCCAAGCGGAAAATGCGCTAGGTCAGCCTTCTGCCGTCGCCGGCCCCTCGAACGGCGACTCACATCGATGATGGAACGACATGGCCCGCAGGTTTTCCGCTCCCTATCAGTCGGAGCCCGTGTCCAGCCTCGCGAGCTGGGCGCGCAATCTGGCCGTGTTCGCGGTGGTGGCGGTGGTGGTGTCGATCATCATCGTCCGTTTCGACTTCCTGGAGATGAAGCCGGCGCTGGCCACCTTCTTCGGTGGACTCGTAATTGCAGGACTTTCCATCCTGTTCGGGCTCGCCGGCTTTGCCGCGATCTGGCAGAACGGCTCGCGTGGCATGGCGCGCATCCTGCTCGCCTTCCTGATCGATGGCGCGATCCTCGCCTATCCCGCGTACCAGGCCCTGCTCTATCGCAAGCTGCCTCACATCTACGACATCACCACCGACCCGATCGACCCGCCGCGCTTCGACGCGCTGTCGCGCCTGCGCACCGGCGACGGGACCAACACGGCCGTCTATGCCGGCCTCTATTCGGCCGAGCAGCAGCGCCAGTTCTATCCTGATATCGAGCCGATCGAGCTCGAGATCCCCGTCGACCGCGCCTATGCGATCGCGCGCCAGCTCGTCATCAAGCGCAAATGGACCGTCATCGACGAACGCGAGCCGCAGCCGCCTCGCCGCATGGGCCGCATCGAGGCGGTGGCGCGCACGCCGATCATGGGCTTTCGCGAGGACATCTCGATCAGGGTCGTGCCTGACGGCGATGATTCCCGCGTCGATATCCGCTCCGCCTCGCGCTATTTCGACAGCGATCTCGGCAGCAACGCCGCGCGCGTGACCAAATTCATCGACGATCTCAACACCGCAGCTGACGCCGACGCGCTGAAGCCGGCGAAGAAGACCCCGGTGGCGCCGCCGCCCAAGGCGCCGGCGAAGACGGTGAAGAAGTGAGCAGGCGAATAGGGAGTGGCGAATAGCGAATAAAGCCCTTCCCTGTTCGCCACTCCCTATTCGCCATTCGCCCCTAGGCCATCCGGTACGTCCCGCCGATCACGGGATCGCCGTCCGTTGCGACGACGCCGCGCGCGACGAGATCCTCCAGATGCGCCAGCACGGAATAGCCGGCGGCCGTCGTCAGCCTGGGATCGATGCCGATATAGATCGCGCGCACCATGGTCGGAATGTCGGTCTCGCCCTTGGCGAGGCGGTGCAGGATCGAGGCCTCGCGCGCCTTGCGATGACGGATCAGGAAGCGCACGAAGCGCTGCCCCTCCGGGATCTCCGGGCCGTGGCCGGAGAAATACAGATCCTCCTCGCGCGCGGCTAACCGGTCCAGCGAGTCCATGTAGTCGATCATCGAGCCGTCGGGCGGCGCCACGATCGAGGTCGACCAACCCATGACGTGATCGCCGACGAAGTTGAACTTCCGCTCGGGCCAGGCAAAGGCAAGATGGTTGGCGGTGTGACCGGGCGTCGCCACGGCTTCGAGCCGCCAGCCGGCGCCCTCGACGACGTCGCCATGGGCCATCCTGATATCGGGCACGAAATCGCGGTCCGATCCGGATTCCGGATTGTGCTTCTCGTTCTCGAAGCGCGGCCGCGAGGCGCGATGCGGGCCCTCGGCATAAACTGGGGCGCCGCTCGCCTGCTTGATGCGGCCCGTGTTGGGCGAGTGGTCGCGATGAGTGTGGGTGACGAAGATGTGGCTCACGGTCTCGCCGCGCACGGCGTCGAGCAACGCGGCCGCATGGGCCTCATTGTCAGGACCGGGATCGATGATCGCGACGTTGCCGGTGCCGACGATGTAGCTGACCGTGCCGGTGAAGGTGAACGGGCTCGGATTATTGCAGAGCACCCGCCGCACGCCCGGACGGACTTCCTCGACGACACCAGCTTTCAGCGGGAAGTTGCGGTTGAACGGGACATCGTCGTTGTCGGACATGGGACTTCCTATACGTACCGCCCCACTCTTCGTCATACCCCGCGAAAGCGGGGTATCCAGTACGCCGCGGCGGTCGAGACGAAGGCGAGGTCTCTGGGAGATCGCCCGCTCTAGTGCGCTATTGCGCACAGGGCGGGCGATGACGGCCGAGCATATCAACCACGTCCGTATTCTGTGGCTCTCAGAAAAACGCCTGAATCCCCGTGATCGCGCGGCCCAGGATCAGGGCGTGGACGTCGTGGGTGCCCTCGTAGGTGTTGACAGTCTCGAGGTTATGGACGTGGCGCATCACGTGGAATTCGGCCGATATACCGTTACCGCCGTGCATGTCGCGCGCGACGCGGGCGATGTCGAGGGCCTTGCCGCAATTGTTGCGCTTCATGATCGAGATCATCTCGGGCGCGAACTTGCCCTCGTCCATCAGGCGGCCGACGCGAAGCGAGCCCTGCAGGCCCAGCGCGATCTCGGTCTCCATGTCGGCGAGCTTCTTCTGCACCAGCTGGGTCGCGGCGAGCGGCCTGCCGAACTGTTTGCGGTCGAGCGTGTACTGGCGGGCGCGATGCATGCAGTCTTCTGCGGCGCCGAGCGCGCCCCAGGAGATGCCGTAGCGGGCGCGGTTGAGGCAACCGAACGGGCCCTTGAGGCCGGAGACGTTGGGCAGCAGCGCGCTTTCCGGGACCACGACGCCGTCCATCACGACCTCGCCGGTGATGGAGGCGCGCAAGCTGAGCTTGCTGCCGATCTTCGGCGCGGACAGGCCCTTCATGCCCTTCTCCAGCACGAAGCCGCGGATCTGGTTGTCGTGCTCGGCCGACTTGGCCCAGATCACGAACACGTCGGCGATCGGCGCATTCGAGATCCACATCTTGCTGCCGGTCAGGCGATAGCCGTCCGAGACCTTCTCGGCACGGGTCTTCATGCCGGCGGGGTCGGAGCCGGCGTCGGGCTCGGTCAGGCCGAAGCAGCCGACCCACTCGCCGCTGGCAAGCTTCGGCAGGTACTTCTTGCGCTGGTTGTCGTCGCCATAGGCGTAGATCGGGTACATCACCAGCGAGGACTGCACCGAGTTCATCGAGCGATAGCCGGAGTCCACCCGCTCGATCTCGCGCGCAACGAGGCCGTAGGCCACGTAGCTCGCATTGGCGCAGCCATACTCCTCCGGCAGTGTGATGCCGATCAGGCCGAGCTCGCCCATCTCGTTGAAGATCTCGCGGTCGGTCTTCTCTTCCAGATAGGCCTTGGTGACGCGCGGCAGCAGCTTGTCCTGGGCATAGGCGCGCGCCGTGTCGCGTACCATGCGCTCGTCTTCGGTCAGCTGCTCGTCGAGCAGGAACGGATCGTCCCACTGGAAGGAAGCCGCAGCCGGCTTGTCCTTGGTCTGAGGGCGCACGCTCATGAAACGTCCTTTCGCATCTGGTTCCGTCTAAAATTGCCGGACAAAGTAAAGCGCCGCGGCAACAAGTGCAATTGCGTTGCAGATGTACGGCTCTGCGTGAATCCCGGGGATGCGCTTCGCGCACCCCGGGGCACGCGAAGCGCGTCCCCGGAATGACAGCGCTAGCTTTCGAGCTGCTCGTTGGCGACGATCTCGATGCCGAAGCCGGAGAGGCCCTTGTAGTCGTGCACCGACGAGGTGAGATGGCGGATCGAGGTGACGCCGAGATCGCGCAAGATCTGCGCGCCGACGCCGACCTCGCGCCACTGGCGGTTGCGGTCCGCTTCCGTTGCAGTCTCCTCCGGCAGCGGCGACACGGGAACGCCCGCCGCGCCGTCGCGTAGATAAACCAGCACGCCGCGGCCGGACTTCTTGAAGTGCTCGAGCACGACCGCCATGCGCTTGTGGCCGGTAAAGGTGTCCTTGACGATGTTGGGCTTGTGGAAGCGCGTCAGCACGTTCTTGCCGTCGCCGACGCCATTATAGACGAAGGCGACGTGGGCGATGGAATCGAACGGCGAGCGGTAGGCATAGCCCTGGAGCGGCCCGATCGGGCTTTCGGTCGTGAAGGTCGAGACCCGCTCGATCAGCTTTTCGCGCGCCTGCCGGTAGGCGATCATGTCGGCGATGGTGACGTGCTTCAGCTTGTGCCTGGCGGCGAATTGGGCGACCTGCTCACCCTTCATCACGCTGCCGTCGTCATTCATCAGTTCGCTGATGACGCCGACCGGCGGAAGCCCTGAGAGCTTGCACAGATCGACAGCGGCCTCGGTGTGGCCGGAGCGCAGCAGCACGCCGCCGTCCTTGGCGATCAGCGGGAAGATGTGGCCCGGACGGGCGAAGTCGTTGGCGCCGGCATTGGGATTGGACAGCGCGCGGCAGCAGGAGGCGCGCTCCTCGGCCGAAATGCCGGTGCCGCCGTCAGGCTTGTAGTCGATCGAGACGGTGAACGCGGTTGTGTGCGCGGAATCGTTGTGGGCGACCATCGGATCGAGCCGCAGCCGGCGTGCGTCTTCGGTGGTGATAGGAGCGCAGACGATGCCCGAGGTGTGGCGGATAATGAAGGCCATCTTTTCCGCTGTGCAGAATGAGGCGGCGACGATCAGATCGCCCTCGCCCTCGCGATCCTCGTCGTCGGTCACGACGACGAGCTCGCCCTTGGCAAAGGCCTGCAAAACTTCCTGGACGGTATCGGGCATGTCCCAATCTCTATTGGTTACGGGCCGGCGGCTTTCACGGACGCCTTAGCCGGACTTGGACCCAAGCGCTAGTGTCCTGGATGCAACCGCATATGCCCGGAGGCGCCTCCCGGGCCAGGCTTTCAGCCTTGCGCCGAAGATACCAGCGATATAGGCGCGCCTCGGCCGGGCGGAAGACGGCCGACAGCCGTCATGGCAGCACTTCGCGCCGTTCGCTGAGCCGCAGATCGAGCTCGGTGCGCTTGTCGGCCAGCAGGCCGGCCTGGGCAGCCTCGATCACCGTAAACAGCTCATGAGCGTCGCTGAGCCGGGTGACGGTGACGTAGCTGGCGCCGGCCGCATAGAGCTCGTCGACGTCGGACAGGAGATCGGCCGTGGCGACGATCAGCGCCTTCGGGTTGAGGGTGCGGACGTGGCGGACCAGCTTCTCGTTGCTGGCGCCTTTCAGCAGCGCGTCCGGCACGCTGAGGATGATCATCTCGGATTTGCCGATGCCGGCATGGAGCAGCGTGTCGGCGCTGCTGATGTCGCCATAGATCACGTGCAGGCCGCGCGAGAGCAGGGTCTGGTACACATTGGGGTTGAAGTCGATCACCGTGATCTGCTCCAGCAGCACCGGGGCCTGCCGTTCGATCTCGGCCAGCAGCGCGCTCGCCGCACGGAAAAAGCCCAGGATGACGATGCGGCGTGCTTCGCCATGGCCGCCCTCGTGCCCCTCCTCGGCGTGGCCGTTGCCATGGTCGAGGTCGCGCAGGCCGATCCGCTTGAGCGGGCCAATGGCCCAGCGGATGATCTCATCGCTGCGCGTCATGACGAAGGTCGAGAGCACGGCCAGCACGACGAAGGCGAACGACGCCGCGTTCGCCGTCTCGGCTGCGATGTGGTTGTCGGCGACGCCGGTCTGGATCACCACCAGCGAGAACTCGGAGATCTGCGCCAAATTGATCGCCGGCAGCAGGCTGGCGCGCAGGCCCTGCTTCATCAGATAGAGCGGCGCGAAGGTGGTGACGAGACGGCTCACCACGGTGAAGGCGGCGATCATCAGCGCCAGCCCGATCACCGACACGCCGGGCACGGGGATGGTCATGCCCAGCGCCACGAAGAACAGCGTGATGAAGAAATCGCGCAACGTCGTGACCTTGGCGGTGACGTCGAGCGCGTAAGGAAAAGTCGAGAGCGAGACGCCGGCGATCAGCGCGCCCATCTCGCGCGACAGCGAGAGCTGCTCGGCGGTCTCGGCGACGAGAAAGCACCAGGCGAGCGCGCCCAGCAGGATCAGCTCGGGCCGGCGCGCGATCTGGTGAAACAGCCGCGGCAGCACGTAGCGGCTGACCAGCAGTGCGGCTGCGACCAGCACCGCGACGCGCCCGATCGAAAGCAGGATGACACTGATCTGCAAATTGGCCAGGCTCGGCTGCACAGCCAGGAACAGAATTGCAAAAATGTCCTGCAGCACCAGCACACCGAGCGTGATGCGGCCGGGCAAGGTGTCGAGCTCGCGCTTCTCGTAGAGCACCTTGACGATGATGACGGTGGAGGACAGCGCACAGGCGATGCAGAGATAGAGCGCATCGAAATGGCCGCCGCCGAGCGAGAGCCCGAGACCGGCAAAGAACAGGACGCCGAGCAGGCAGCCGCCGAGCAGCTGGCCGCTGGCCGCGAACAGGATCACCTTGCCGGCCCGCACGATCTTTTTCAGGTCGATCTCGAGCCCGATCATGAACAGCATGAAGATCAGGCCGAGCTCGGAGATGACGCTGATCGATTCCTGCGACTTGACCCAGCCGGCACCGAATGGACCTATGCAGAAGCCGGCGATAAGGTAGGCCAGGATCAGCGGTTGCCGGGAGAAATGGGCGGCGAGGCCCAGCATCCAGGCAAACAGGATACAGAGAGTGATGTCGCGAATGAGCTCGTGCATGCCAGATGGGTCCGTTTTGCCGCACCCTAGAGACCGGGTGCAGCGCGGCAAACGAGCAATTCGTCACATCCGGGCGGGGCTCGTCACCGCAATGCTGCTATGCCCCCTCGCCGTCGCCGGACCGGCATCCGCGCAGCCCAAGGTGAATCTGGAACAGACCTTCGCCGATTCGCTCACGGCGATGCCGAAGGAGGAACTCGCGGTCGCCGGCGGCTTCTACGTGCCGGCCTATTCCAGCGTGGCGATGAGCCAGGGCCGGCTGCGGGTCGATTTCTCGGTGACGCTGAGCGTCCACAACGCCTCGGAGACGCAGGCGCTGGTGGTCCGGCGCATCGCCTATTTCGACACCGCGGGAAAGCAGGTCGAGAGCTATCTGAAGGCGCCGGTCGCCGTGAAGCCGCTCGCCACCATCTCGATCTTCATTCCGACCGACGACGTGCGCGGCGGGACGGGTGCCAATTTCATCGTCGACTGGGCCGCCGCCGGCGAGATCGCCGAGCCCGTGGTCGAGGCCCTGATGGTTGGCGGCGTCGCCAACGCGCATTACGCTTTCATCAGCCAGGGTCGTCCGACCAGGACGGTGGGCAAGAAGTAACGCAGCCGCGGCTTCGAGCATGCTGTCGCGACTCGAAAACACGAAAACAACCCCATGCACAGTAGCCGTGCCGGTGACATCGGCGCCTTGTTCGCATGCGCGACAAGGATACGGATTTTACGAATTCTGTTTGACCCGTCGGGCAAAACACTGGCATGATGGCATCATCGACATCACGGCGCCCGGTCGGCACACGGCCGGCCGCTCAATAAAACGGCCCAATAAGAACACCCAATAAAAAACAACGAGGAACACTCCCATGACGTCCAGCTTCGATTTCGCGCCCCTGTTTCCCGCAGGGCTGCCGGCCCCTTCTGCGCGCTGGACGGGCCTCGCCAAATACAGCTTTGTCGGCGGCAACAACGATTCCGAGCAGCTTCCGCTCGACGAACTGATCGAGGCCGCCAAGCAGGCCCTGCAACGCGAGGGCCGGTCGCTCGCCACCTACGGGCTGGCGCATGGCCCGCAGGGTTACATTCCCCTGCGCGAATTCCTGGTGACGAAATTGAAGCGCGACGCCGGCATCGTCTGCACGGCCGATGATCTCATGATCGTCTCGGGCTCGCTGCAGGCGCTCGACCTCGTCAACAACACGCTGCTGTCGCGTGGCGACACCGTGATCGTCGAGCAGGAGACCTACCAGGGAGCGCTGCAGCGGCTGACGCGGCTGGGCATCAACACCGTCGGCGTCCCCCTCGACGACGACGGCATGCAGATGGATGCGCTGGCTTCCACCCTGGCCGATCTGAAGAGCCGCGGCATCCGGCCGAAATACATCTACACCATCCCGACCGTGCAAAATCCGACCGGCAGCATCATGCCGGAGAGCCGCCGCGCCGAACTGCTGCGCCTGTCGGCCGAATATGGCGTGCCTGTCTTCGAGGACGATTGCTATGCCGACCTGGTCTGGTCCGGAGAGCGCCCGCCCGCAATCTACGCCATGAGCCAGCATGGCGGGGTGATCCATGTCGGCTCGTTCTCGAAGTCGATCGCGCCCGCGCTGCGCGTCGGCTTCATCGTCGCACCCTGGGATGTGATGTCGCGGATGCTGGCGCTGAAGACCGATGCCGGCTCCGGCGCGCTGGAGCAGATGGTGCTGGCGACCTATTGCAAGCCGCATTTCGCAAGCCACGTGCCGGCGCTGTCCAAGGCGCTGCGCACCAAGCTCGACACGCTGATGGAAGCCCTCAACGAGCAGTTCGGGACTGCGGCGGAGTTCGAGGCGCCCAAGGGCGGCATCTTCCTGTGGGTGAAGCTGCCCGACCAGGTCGATACGCTCAAGCTCTATCAGGCTGCGCTTGCGGCGGGTGTCGCGATCAATCCGGGACCGGAATGGTCGACCAACAAGCCTCACGCCGGCTCGCGGCTGCGGCTGTGCTTTGGCAGCCCCTCGCATCAGCAGATCCGCGAGGGCGTCGCCGTGCTGGCCGAGGTCTGCCGCAAGGAGTTCGGCGTGCCGGCCCGCAGCGCCAATGTGGAGAAGCGGGCGTGAGGGCAACGCCTCACGCGTCGACGTGGAATTCCACGGTGACCTGGCCGCTCCCGGACGACGGAAAATAGTCGCAAAGTTGCTCGGCCGCCCCGTGATAGTCGTACCAGCCGAGGGCGGCGAACAGCATGATCGTGTCAGCCATACCGCCCTCGCCGTTGCACTTGGTGGCATAGTCCGGAAGCATGTCGAGAAATTCGCGATAGCGGCGGGTCTGCCATAGCTCGAGCACGCGCAGATCGACTTGGCGGTTGAACTCGCTGGCGACCGACGTCCATGCCTCGGGCCCCAGCTTCCGGTTGGGCCAGAGCCGATGTGAGAGCGAACCGCTGGCGAGAATTGCGACCCGTTCACCGGACGCGTCGATGGCGCGGCGGGTTGCCTCGCCGAGAAGCCGGCTTTCCTCGAAAGACGTGAACAGCGGCGTGGCGACCGAGACCACTTTCGCGAAACCATCCGGATTCATGTAATGCATCGGCACGATGGTGCCGTATTCCAGCCCGAGGCTTTCCACCTGGTGCGCCGTGACGTTGAGATCCGCGTCGAGCGCCCTGTCCGAAATCGCTTTGGCAAGGCTTGTATCGCCTGGGAGGTCGTAGCGCAGATCCTGGATCATCTGCGGCGCCTCGTGGCTGGTGAACGCACCACGATGCCGCCCATTGGCGTTGACGTGATAGCCGAAATTGGAGAGCCAATGGGTGTCAAACACCACAAAGCTGGTGACGTCGCGCTCCCTTGCCCGCCGCCCGAGCTCGCGCAAGGATGCGACCGCCGGCTGCCGCGCGGCGCGCAAAGGGCTACCTGATAGCTCCGACAGCATCAGGGAAGGAACATGGGTGACCTTGGCCGCGAGTACGAGCTGCCCCATGGCGGTCACCTCGGGGTGTCAGGCTGCCTGAGGCTGGCTACCGTGGATCGCGGAGGCCAGCCGCAGCAACAGGACGATCGAGACGTTGCCCTTGCCGGCCTCGATCTGGGCAATATAGCGCTCCGAAATGCCGGAACGTCGGGCCAGCTCCCGGCGCGACAGCTCGCAGCGGGCGCGCGACGACTTCAGGCGCTCGCCCAGCTCGGCCAGAAATGCGGTCTCGGAATAAGGCGGCGCGGCACAGCTCCCCGGCAGCACCTCGCCCGCGAAATCCATGACTTGATTCAGCATCGCTCTCACCACGTTCGCCTTTGGGAAGCGCCATCCTACCCTCTGCGCGCTCGGCCTCATTGACGCGGATCAAATTCGCGCGCGATCGGGGCCTGCCGTGGACGGTCGCAACGGGGATGCTAAAGCGCGATGAGATTGGGTTGAAGCGTCATCGCGCTTTAGCTCTTTGTTTGAGCATGATCTTTTTCGGAAAACCGCTTCACACTTTTCCGGATCATGCTCTAGACTTTGGAATTATTCGGGGCGGGGCCTTGCTGGACATGATGCGTCATTTGAGCCGCTGGACCACGGCGGTGGTGCTTTGGATTGCGCTCACGTCGCTCGCGCGTGCCGAAACGCTCGGGGCGACGGTCGAACACTGGGGCCTGCTCGGCTCATGGGCCGTCGATTGCACTGTCAGGCCCGACCGCGACAAGGGTGCGCTGCTCACTTATGAAATCCGCGGGGATGGCCGGGTGATGTACCGGCGCAATTTCGGCGACGCCAAGGACGAGAACGAGGTCGTGTCTGCTACCGTCAACGCCGAAGGCCTGCTCAATTTGATGGTCTACTTCCCGTCGCTGCGGCAGACCCGCGAATTCGGATTGATGCTTGCGAAGGACGGCAGCCTGCGCGCGATCTACAATCGCAGCGAGCGCGGCGAGTACACGATCAAGGACGGCAAATACGTCAAATCAGGCGCGCCAACGCCAGCGCAGCAACGCTGCGATCAACAATCATCCTGATGCTGAACATCCGTTCAGAATTCTCTTCCCGTTCCTCCGGAACGTTCGCACGTATGCGCCGTTCTCAATTGCATTACGTTGGAGGAGGACATCATGAAGAAGCTTGGTTATGTCGTTGCCGCTCTGGGTGCGCTCGCGGTTGCGGCGCCGACGCTGGCAAGTGCTGAGACTGTGATCGTCAAGCACGGTTATCACGGCTACGGCGCCCGCGCCGAAATGCGCGAGCATCGCGACAACGGCTGGCATCGCGGCTGGCATCATCACGACCGGGTCGTGGTGATCAGGCACCGCCATCACCACATGGACTAATGCGCAACGCAAATGGAAATGGCCCCTCACGGGGCCATTTCTTTGCGTTCAAATCAGCAGAGACGACGAGGGCATGTACATGAATCCGCCATGTCCGCTCGACCTCCAATAGTGGCGAACAGCGGACATTGATCTCTGTCGCTATGGGCAATGCGCGACCTGACGAACTGAAAGAGGCCGCCAACTCAGGCGGCCCTAACAGATCAGAGAGCCGACAGCAGCGAGCCCGGCCAAGGCCAGCGACCAAGCCGCAATCTGGATAACTACTCCTGTTTGCGCCATGACACGCCCGGATCGGTTGACCAACGATGGGGTCGTTGCGAGCGAGGCCGTTGGGCGACCACCAAGAGACAAACTACAAAGCCTGACCCCGAACCGGTCCACTGGGTCAGTGCAGTATTTCCTATGCGGTGAAAGGAAGCCGGATGCCGGTATTCACTTCGAATAATGCCAATAGTATTTAGTCGTCGATCTCTGTTGTGCTATGATAATCTGCCATACTTAATTAGGAATTTCGACATTGCCTTCTCCAAAACAATTTCTAGCCGTGGAGCATCACCAATGCCGGAAATTTTTTATGATTCCCAAATAGCTACATTTGAAGGAAATCCCCGACACCGTAACCTGGCCGCGACGTCAAGTATAGTTCTGATGGCTACCCTGGTTATCGGGGCATCGGCCACGCCGGCTTTTGCAAGACCGACACTAGTTCGCGAGATTGCCAAGGAGTGCGACACTGCATCGAGCAATGACTCTATCAGCGCGTGCGAAGAGTTTATCGCGACGCGCAGGCCAAAGGGCAATTTACTCTCGATGGTGTACAATAATATTGGGATCGCATATTCCCGAATGGGCGACCACGAACGAGCAGTAGAAGCATTCTCAAATGCACTTCGCGCTGACTCCCGCCATGTCCCGCCGCGCACTAATCGGGCCCGAAGTCTCGCTTCAATTGCAAGGTTCGATGACGCAATCGCGGATATGGACGCGGCGATCAAGCTCGCGCCGACTGGTGATCACTACGCCTTGCGTGCCGACTTCCGTGAACGCAACAGTGACCTTGACGGCGCACTTGCCGACCTTGCCGAAGCGATCAAGCGACAGCCAGCGGTCGCCGCGCACTACAGTAATCGCGCGACAGTCTACGCCAAGCTCTCCAAGCATGCAGAATCGATTGAGGATTTCTCTCGCGCTATCCAGCTGAACCCACGCGATCCTTCACTCTACTTTGGGCGAGGACTCGCCTGGGCGAATGCCGGCAAATGTGACCAAGCCGTCCCTGACTACACCAAGGCGATTACACTAAGTCCGCGCTACTCCACTGCCTATAATAACCGCGGCGTTTGTAACGCGCGTGCAGGCAAGCGCGATGAGGCGATTGCTGACTATGAAGAGGCACTTAAGTGGGCGCCGGGTAATGAGCTAGCGCGGCGAAATCTCGAAATTGTCAAGAACACCCCCATCGCTCGTCCCATTCCGGCGATAATCGAGGTTCCGAAGTTTGATATCCCTAAAGTAGAAGAAATGCTCAAGGTGCCTGAGTTTCCCATTGAAGCGACACCAGCGATTCAAGCAGTACCGATCGTGCCTTCCGAAAAGGAGTGACAAGGGAAGACCAGCCCTTCGGAATGGAGCCAAAGCGGCGAAGACGGTTGCGAACAAGCGCGGTCAACAGGACCAATGCCGGAGATCAAGGTTACATTGCACTAAACTCGACGCAACATCGCGTGCGGCCGCCCAACATGAATTGAGTGCACTGTCACCGTAATTCCGTAATTCCCGCTGTTTACGGCGACCCAAGCACGAGAGGCTTACACAGCGATCCTTTTTGCGGGCGCATGCATGCCGAGCCAGTGCTGATGCAACTTGGCGACCCTGTCGCCGCTCTCGGCATCGGCTGCCGCGTAGACCACCAGACGAACGCCTGGTGCGCTTTCCAGCACGAAAGTGGTTTGCTCCAACGCCATTTCCCCAACAAGAGGCGAGGTGAAGCGCTTGGGCTTTTCACTCGTCCAGGTGACGTTATGTTCGGGCCACCATTGTCTGAATTCGGCGCTTGCGAGTTGGAGACGCTGAATGAGATCAAGGAACCGAGGATCGGTGCGGTCTCTGCCGAATTCGACGCGAAATCGCGCAAGCATGGCCTGAGCGGCTTCGTCCCAGTTCGGTATGGCCGAACGATGCTCCGGACTGGCGAACATCAGCCACAGCGTGTTGCGCTCCTGGGCCGGCAGAGGCTCGAGGTCGCCGAAGACGGCCGAAAGGACCGAGTTCCAGGCCAGTACGTCGAGGCAGGACGTGGCGATGTACGCGGGACCGGCGAACGATTCCAGCATCCTCGCGATATCCGGGGTGATGTCGTAGGCAGGCGCTGAAGGCGGCGGCGGCGGACGATTCTGAGCCAATGTGAAAAGATGCGCGCGCTCGTTGGTATCGAGTCGCAACGCACGCGCAACCTGTTCCAGGAAATGAGCCGACACATCGATCTGCCGGCCTTGCTCGAGCCAGGTGTACCAAGTCACCCCCACGCCTGCGGCCTGGGCGACTTCCTCTCGCCGCAGGCCTGGCGTGCGACGGCGCAGCGTCTGTGCGAGGCCGACATCGACCGGCGTCAGCCGTGCCCTGCGGGTCTTCAAGAAGGCGGCCAGCTCAGCTCTTTCGGCGGTTCGCGGATGCCGCGCCATTGTCAGGGATGCTCCCAACACCAGGATAACTTCCTCTCTATAACCGTATCGAGGACAATCCGAGAAAGGAAGCCCGTCATCAAAGCGAGCTTCAAGATGTCATCTTCACCGTCACATCGCCTTTCCGAGATTGGCCTGATTGCGCTTCTGAGCGCGCCGTTCCTTACGGTCATGGGCGCCTTTTCGGTGATCGTCGCCGCCCCCACGATCAAAGCCGAGCTTGGTGCCACGCCCGAGGAAGTCTCGGCGATCGTGGCAGGCTACGGCCTCGCTTATGCCGCGGCGCTCACGCCAGCCGGGCGCCTGGGCGATTGCTACGGACGTCGCCGAGCCTTCGTTGTCGGCCTTGGCGCCTTTGCGATCATGGGTGTCGCCTGCGCGTGCGCTCCCACCGTTCAGGCCCTGATCGTGGCGCGAATGCTCCAGGGCCTGGCGGCAGCGCTCGCCTTTCCGCAGGTGCTTTCGATCATTCGAGTTGTCGCGAACGGCGATGTCGAACGATCCCGCGCCTTCGCTGCATTCGGCGTAGCTCTCGGGCTCTCGGGAGTAGCGGGTCAGGCCGTGAGCGGCGCATTGGTCGCGGCGGACTTGGCCGGACTGAGCTGGCGCTCAGTTTTTCTGATCAATGTCCCCATTACCCTGATCGCGTGCCCGATCGTGCTGCGCCACATCCCCGAAACGCGAGCCGTGCCAACACCCGGCCTCGATCTTGGTGGCGCGTTGATGTGCGCCGCTGGGCTTGCCCTGCTGCTCTATACCGTCATCCGACTTCCCCAGCAGGGCTTCAGCCCGCTTTTGGCTGGGACCGCGCTGCTTGCCGCGGCGATCCTCACGACGTTCGCATTCGATCAAAGGCGGAAAACTTGCCAAGGCAAGCAACCCCTTTTCCCGACGACCCTGCTGCGTGGAAGCACCTTCGGATGGGGGCTAGCCATTGCCTTCCTGTTCCATACGACGGTCGTCGCATTCCCCCTGGCATTTGCGCTCTATCTCCAGATCGGACACGGCCTCTCAGCCTGGTACACAGGTCTGATGGGGATGCCGACGACGCTTGCGTTCCTGGTTACATCATCGGCCGCGGTGCGCTACGGCTCGAAGCTTCCGAACGCGATGGCCGTTGGTGGCTTTCTGACGGGAACGGCCCTCATACTCTGTGCCGTCGCGGCGCTCGCGCTGCCTGACATGACGGTGGCTCTGATCCCTGGATTGATCCTCGCCGGCTGTGGCCAGGGTATCTTTCTGCCCCCGCTATTGAATGCCGTCCTAGCGCGTACAGAGCCGCGCGATGCCGGCACGGCCGCCGGCGTTCTCGCGACTGCACAGCAAGTCGGCGGTGCTTTCGGCGCGGCCGCAGTCAATGCGATCTATTTTTCCACAGCGGCAGCCGGTCCGCACGCCGTTGCCTTCGGCGCCGCCGCCGCTGTGCCTGGCGTTGCGGCTGTTGTCGCAGCCATGTTGCTTCGGATAAACTTTCGCGAACCTGCTACCTCGTAGGCCATCAGCGCGGTCACAAGCAGCAATGCTCTGATGAAGCTGAAGAATTCTGCTTGCCCCCCGAAAGCCGACATCGGCGCTTTTATGAGTGCACGCCCTAGCTAATCCCAGTCCGGCCCGAAGCCCGGGTTGACGCAGCGCTTGTCTTTGGACAGCGCGGCGATCTTCTTGCGATCGGCATCGTCCAGCGTGATCTTCAGCGCGTCGAGATTGGCCTGCTGGCTCTCGCGGCGCGAGGCCTTCGGGATCGCGGCGACGCCGTCCTGGTCGAGCAGCCATTTCAATGCGACCTGTGCCGCGCTCGCATTGTGCCTGGCGCCGATTTCGGCGAGTACCGGATCGGAAGCAAAACGCCCCTGCGCGAGCGGGCAATAGGCGACGAGCGGGATCGACTTCGCCTTGAGATAGGCCAGCACCTTCGATTGATCCAGCATCGCGTGATATTCGATCTGGTTGCAGGCGATCGGCGCCTTGACGTCCTCGACCGCGATCTTAAGCAGCGCCGTGGTGAAATTGGCAACGCCGATCGCGCGCGTCCGCCCCGCCTCCTTCAGCTTCATCAAGGTCTCGAACACCGCGCCCCAGTTCGCCGATCGCGACGGCCAGTGCACGAGATAGAGGTCGACATGGTCGAGCCCGAGCTTTGTCAGGCTGGCGTCGAAGGCGCGGCGGATCGCATCCGGCGCCAAATTCTCGTGCCAGACTTTTGTGGTGACGTGCAGCTCGCCGCGCGGCACGGAGGCCGCTGCGAGCGCGGCGCCGATCGCCTCCTCGTTGCCATACATTTCGGCGGTGTCGATATGGCGATAGCCGATCGACAGCGCGCTCTCGACCGCGGCACGGCAGGTATCGCCCTGCATGCGGAAGGTGCCGAGGCCGAGCTTGGGCATGCTGATGCCCTGTGTTTTCAAATTGTCCATGGAACAGGCTCCCTGAGGTATTGCAGCCCACCGGATGCGCGCGGCGATGCCGCGTGAGCAGACTCTTCGGTGATGGAAAAGAGGTGGCGGGAGCGGCCATCATAGCGCGCTGCCGAGACAAGGCCAAATCAAGATCAGGTCAGCAGGATAGCCGGCGGGCATCACCGCGACAGCCAAACGGCATTTCAGATCATCGCTGTTCCCTGTCAGCATCTCGCCATCGCGGTCATTCCGACCGCACGCGACCAGGCGACGATCATGAAGACGATTTTGGCAATGGCCGCGCTGGCGGCAGCGCTCGCCGGTGCGGCGCCGGCGCGCGCCGACGGCTTTGCCTATAGCGGCTCACCCAAGCAGGGCGAATTCTTTGTCAGGCAGCCGGCCGCACCGCGAGCACCTGACTGGATGAATGCGCGCGCAGAGGCCCCGCAGCCTGCCGCCCGGCCCGTGCGCGGCGGTATCGGTCTGCGCATGCCCTAGGAATGCTGCGCGACCAACGCGGGGCGGGTCTGCGATTGCGGCACGATATCGACCGACCAGAGGTCGCGGTTGTCGACGTCCTTCAGGGTCACCGTCATCACGCCGCTTCGGCCGTCGATATCGACGCGGCCGAAGAACTGCAGGCCGAAGCAGGGCGCCAGATTTTCGCCCTGGGCTTCGCTGCAGCCGTTGCGGTACATCGCCACGGGACCGAACGTGTTGTCGAGCTCGCCGGGGCCCCAGGTGCCGGCGTGGAGCGGACCCGAGACGAACTCCCAGAACGGCTCGAAATCCTGGAATTGCGCCCTGTTCGGATCGTAATAGTGCGCGGCGGTGTAGTGCATGTCGGCGGTGAGCCAGACGATGTTGCTGATACCTGCGCGCTTGATCGACACCAGCAGGTCGGCGATCTCATGCTCGCGCCGGTCAGGCGGGCCGTCGCCGAGCGCGACGGCGTCGAGACTGATCAGGCCGATCGGCAAATCGGCTGCGATCACCTTCCAGGTCGCGCGCGAGACCGCAAGCTCGCGCTTCAGCCAGGCGAGCTGCTCGGCGCCGAGAATCCAGCCGCGATGATCCTTGCCCTTGTTCCAGGTGTCGTCGCGATAGCTGCGCATGTCGATCATGAAGACATCGAGCAGTGGGCCATAAGAGATCTTGCGATAGACGCGGCCGTGTTGTGCGCCGACGTCCCGGATCGGCATGAAGTCGAAGAAGGCACGGCGGGCGCGGGCAACCAGGCGCGGCGTGCCATCGTCCTCGAAGCCAGCCTCGTCATAGCTGGCGGTCGGCGACCAATCGTTGGTCACCTCGTGATCGTCCCATTGCGCGAACATCGGCACCTCGGCGTGGAAAGCGCGGAAATGCTCGTCGAGATGATTGTAGACGTAGTTGCCGCGGAACTGCGCCAGCGTGTGCGCGACCCCTGATTTTTCCTCGGTCACGACGTTGCGCCAGGTCTCGCCGTTCGGCAGCTTCTGCTCCGAGGGAATGGTGCAGTCGGCATAGATGTGATCGCCGGAATGGATGAAGAAGTCCGGACGGTTCGCGAGCATGGTGCGATAGCTGCGATAGCCGCCGCGCGAGATGTCGATGCCCCAGCCCTGCCCCGCGACGTCGCCTGACCACAGGAACGAGATCGACTGGCCGGCGGCGGGCGCGGTGCGGAAATGGCCGATGCGGCTCTCGCCGGCGATGCTCGTTGCGATGTCATCGAAGCGGACGCGATAGAATACGTCCTGCCCGGGCGGCAGGTCGCCCACCAGCAGCTTTGCGGCGAAGTCTGCGTCCGGTAGCGCATCGCGCGACACTGAGCCGATGATGCTATTGAAACTCTCGACGGTCGACCATTCCACCTGCATCCGCGCGGGGCGGTCGGCGCGGGCCCAGATCACGGCCGAGCCATCCGAGACGTCGCCGGACTGAACGCCGCCCGCGAGCTGCGGGCGGTCGGCGGCGCGGCTGACGCTCGGCTTTGCGAGCGAGGCGATGGCCAGAGAAGATGCGGAGCGGACCAGAAATTGTCGCCGTGTCCATGCGCGCGAGGCGCGGTGCGTTGCCATCAAGGAAACCTTCGTCGAATCGCGACGGAAGGTGCCTGCGCCGTTTGACGGCGAGCTTACGGTTCCTTGACTCGGGGCCTACGGTTTTGCGACGCGGGGATGACGGTCGAGATGCGGCGGCGGCTTCTTGGCGATGGCCAGAGCAAGCGCCTCGTCCTTCGAGACGACCGCTCCGCGGTCTCCTCAGGACGAGGCTAAGCAGCGTTGGCCCCGCTTAGATTGCAGCCGCGCACTCCGTCCTCATCCTGAGGGCCCGCCATCGGCGGGCGTCTCGAAGGATGGGCTGCGGGCGAGACGAAGCGGCTGAGTACTGTTCTCAATGCTTCCAGTTGCAGATGCCGCCGGAGCGGCACGGCCAGGTCTGGATGCGGGTGTCCATCGCCTGCGCGTCGAGCGGATTGCCGTGACGATGCGCGAGCCTGGTGCGGGCTGCGCCGCGCGGCTCGCTCTTGGTGTGAGCAACCTTCGGCTCCGACACGCGCACGCGTTCGGCCGCAACCTTCTTCGGCACGTCAACCGGTTCGGCACGGGCTTGCGCCTCATTGCCGCCCTTCGCCTCGAGCGCAACGGGAGCGAATTGCGTCTCGGGCCCGAGCCGCTTCGGCGACAGTACCGCCTTGGAGAGATCGAGACCGAGATATTCGTCAGGCTTGTAGTCGTCAGCGCGCGCGATGCCGCTCACTGCGAGCACGAGGGCAATGGCAACCGCAAAGGGAACGCTTTTCAGGACCACGGACGCCTCCTGAAATTGATGTTAAGGAGTAATTTACTCCTATTTAGGAGGCGTCGCGCGCAATTCCAGCGGGCAAATGCGGCCGTGGTTAAGAAGTTTGGCGGTGTCAGGCGACCTTTCGCGTCGCACCCGTCCCATCCAGGAACCCGATCAGCCTGCTGCGGATGATGTGTTCCGCTTCGCTCATGATGCGATCGACGAGTTCCTTGCAGGAGGGGATGTCGTGGATCAGCCCCGCGACCATGCCGCAGCTCCAGGCACCGGCATCCATCTGCCCGTCGAGCATGATCCTGGGATAGACGCCCGCGACCTGGTCGTGGATGTCGTCGATCGTCAGCTTGGCGCCCTTTTCGCGCTCGATCTCGAGCAGGCGGTCGACATTGGCGTTCTTCAGCACGCGCTCGGTGTTGCGCAAGGCCCGCATGATCAGGCGGGTGTCGAGCTCGGTGGCCGCGACCAGCGCGTTCTTCACGTTCTGATGGACGGGCGCTTCCTTGGTGGCAATGAAGCGCGTGCCCATGTTCATGCCTGATGCGCCCAATGACAGCGCGGCGACGAGGCTGCGCCCGTCGGCCATGCCGCCGGAGGCCACGAACGGGATCTTCAATTCCTCCGCCGCGCGCGGCAGCAGGATCATGTTGGGAATGTCGTCCTCCCCGGGATGGCCGCCGCATTCGAAGCCGTCGACGCTGACCGCGTCGCAGCCGATACGCTCGGCCTTCAGCGAATGCCGCACCGAGGTGCATTTGTGGATGACCTTGATGCCGGCCGCCTTCAGTGCGGGCATGCATGCTTCCGGGCTGCGGCCCGCAGTCTCCACCGCCTTGATGCCGCCTTCGACGATGGCGGCGATGTATTCCGGATAGGGCGGGGCCGCAAAAGTCGGCAGGAAGGTGAGGTTCACGCCGAACGGCTTGTCGGTCATGTCGCGGCAGCGCGCGATCTCCTTGGCAAGCAGCTCCGGCGTCTTCTGCGTCAGACCGGTGATGATGCCGAGCCCGCCGGCATTGGAGACGGCCGCCGCCAGCTCGGCAAAGCCGACGAAATGCATGCCGCCCTGGATGATGGGGTGCTCGATGCCGAACAGTTCGGTGATCGCGGTCTTCACTTAAGTACCTCCCGGAATTTTACTTGGCGTTCGGATCAGTCTAGCCGGACTTTTGCGCAGGGGTCACCATTTCTCGCCGAACGGGCGGATTTCCATCTCGAAGGTCCAGGCGCTCTTGGGCTGCTGATAGAGCTGCCAATAGGACTCGGCGACGGCCGATGGCGGCATCAAGAGATCTGGATTGTCGAGCGCATTCGGCCCGAGCGCCTCGAGCCGGCGCTGCCGCACCCATTCGGTATCGACGCCGGAATCGATGATGAGGTGTGCGACGTGGATGTTCTTCGGCCCGAGTTCGCGCGCCATCGCCTGCGCCACGGCGCGCAAGCCGAACTTGGCGCTGGCAAAGGCGGCAAAGCCGCTACCGCCGCGCAAGGACGCGGTCGCGCCGGTGAAGAAGATGTTGCCGCCGCCACGCGGCAGCATCAGCCGCGCCGCCTCGCGCCCGGCGAGGAAGCCGGAATAGCAGGCCATCTCCCAGACTTTCCGGAACACGCGCTCGGTGGTGTCGAGGATGGGGAAATTGACGTTGGCGCCGACATTGAAGATGCAGACCTCCAGCGGCGCGCAGCCGTCGGCATCGTTGAGGAAGGAGATGACCTCCTCCTCCTTCCGCGCATCCAGCGAGCGCGCGTGGATTTCGCCGCCGGCGGCTTCGATGTCCTTCACCAAGGGCGCGAGCTTGTCGCCATTGCGGCGGCCGGCAAAGACCGTGAAGCCCTCGGCGGCAAATTTCTTGGCAATCTCGGAGCCGATGAAATCGCCGGCGCCGATCACGGCCACGGTCGCGTTTCGCTTGGGCAAGGTCGCCTCCTCCGGTGAGCGTATGATTGGATTGGAGGCTACAGTTCTAAAATAGAACTGTCAAACCTGCCTGCCGGATGTTAGCCTGTGGCGCAAATAGCGCTGATCGTTCAAGTCAGTTCCTTTTTCTGACTGACGAGGCCCGTGCCGGAGACAGGATCATGAAGTGGGATACGCTGGAGGAAGAGCCCTGCTCGCTCTCCCGCACCGTCGCCGTGGTCGGCGACCGCTGGACGCTCTTGATCCTGCGCGAATGCTTTCTGCGCGTGCGGCGTTTCGAGGCGTTCCAGTCGTCGCTCCAGATCACGCGGCATCTCTTGTCCGAGCGGCTGAAGAAGCTGGTCCGCTTCGGCATCCTGCGCCGCGTCCCCTATTCGGAGGCACCCAAGCGCTACGAATACATCCTGACGCAGAAGGGGCTCGACCTCTATCCTGTTATCATGGCGATGGTGCATTGGGGCGACACGCACATGGGCGACGAGCGCGGCCGCCCACTGCTGCACGAGCACAAGAGCTGCGGCAAGATGTTCGACCCGGTCATGGTGTGCTCGGAATGCGGCGAGCCGCTGCATGCCAAGCAGGTGCATGTGCATGCCGGGCCGGGGCGGCGAGGAGCTGACGCCGCCTAGTGCCCCCGCGCCGGGGCACCGAGATCGATCGGGCGCAGTACGGCTGCGGTCGGAATCATCAGCACGGCGACGATCGCAAGCGTCCAGAACACATCGATGTAAGCGAGAAAGTCGACCTGCTGCTGCAGGGTCCTTCCGACCCAGGCGACAGCCTGCGAGGCGGCATCGCTCGCATTCGAGCCCTGGGCCTGGAAGTAGCGCGTCATCGCCTCGATGGTCTGCTGGTAGCCGAGGTCGGAGGGCGCCGCGTGCTCGATCAGGCGGCTCTGATGAAATTGCTGGCGCTGCGCTAGGATCGTCTGTGCCAGCGCGACACCCATGGAGCCACCAATGTTGCGGGCGACGTTGATCAGCGCGGAGGCCTGGTTGGTCTTGTCAGGCGGCACGCCGTCATAGGAGGCCGTCGTCACCGGCAGGAACAGGAAGGGAAGGCCGATCGCGAGGAAGATGCGAGCCAGCGCCGCGTAGCCATAGGTGATGTCGCCGTTCAGCCCGGTCAGATGCCACATCGAAAATGCCACGACCGCGGCGCCGAACATGATGAGATATTTAGGCTGCACGGTGCTGACGAGCCTGCCGACCACTGGCATCAGCATCAAGGTGGCGATGCCGCCAGGCGACAGGGCGAGACCGGCCAGCAGCGCCGTGTAGTTCAACTCGGTCTGGAGCAGTTGCGGCAGGATCTGCGTGGTCGAAATCAGCACCGCACCGGTGCCGAGCATCACCAGGAAGCAGGCGGCGAACTGCCGTCGACCGAGCAGGCGGAGATCGATGATGGGCTCTTCGCGCGTCAGCTCCCACGGGATCAGCGCGAGCAGCGACACGGCTGACAGCACTGCGAAAGTAATGATCAGGTTCGAGCCGAACCAGTCGTTGCGCTGGCCTTCATCGAGCACGTATTCGAGCGAGCCGAGCCCGATCGCGACCAGCGCGAAGCCGACATAGTCGACGCGCAGGCCCTTGCTGAGCAGCTTCTCCCGCTCCTCCTCCGCACCCGACGGCTCCTTGACCAGCGTGCCGACCAGGAACAGCGAGAGCAGTCCCATCGGCACGTTGATCAGGAACACCCAATGCCAGCTGTAGGTATCGGTGATCCAGCCGCCGAGCGTCGGACCGATCACCGGTGCAACGACCACGGCAACGCCATAGATCGCAAATGCCTGGCCCCGTTTCTCCGGCGGGAAGGAGTCGGCGAGGATCGCCTGCTCGCTCGTCGCCATGCCGCCGCCGCCGAGACCCTGCAAGATGCGAAACAATACCAGCGACTGCAAATTCCAGGCGAAGCCGCACAGCAGCGAGGAAGCCGTGAAGGTCGCCACGCACATCATGTAAAAACGCTTGCGGCCGATCACGGTCGACAGCCAGCCCGAGATCGACAGCACGATGGCGTTGGCGACGAGATAGCTGGTGATGACGTAGGTGCTTTCGTCGATGCCGACGGCAAGACCGCCGGCGATGTGGCGCAGCGCGACATTGGCGATGGTGGTGTCGAGCACCTCCATGAAGGTCGCGATCGAGACCACGAAGGCGATGAGATAAGGATTGTGCCCGCCGGCTGCCGAGCGCTCCGGCGACCAGCCTCCAGCGGATGCGCCATCGTGCGTGGCGTCAGTCATCGCACCTTGGTCCAGGGCACGACCGACATGCCGGGACCGACGGGCAGATCCGCCGGCCAGACATCGACCACGATCTTCACCGGCACGCGCTGCACCACCTTGACGTAATTGCCGGTGGCATTCTCGGCCGGCAGCAGGCTGAACGCGGTGCCGGAGCCCGGCTGCACGGACTCGACATGGCCGGTCAGCTTGCGTCCAGGGTAGGCGTCGATGCGGATATCGACCGGCTGACCCGGCCGCATGTCGGCGAGTTGGGTCTCCTTGTAATTGGCGACGATCCAGACATCGTCGGGGACGAACATCATCAGGCTTTGTCCTGCCGTGACGAACGTGCCCTTGGCGCCCGAGAGTTTGACCACCCGTCCGGACTGCGCCGCGACGACGCTGGTGTATTGCAGGTTCAGTCTGGCTTGATCGAGTTGCGCCTGCGACTGCTCGAGTTGCGCCTTGGCGCCTTCGAGCTGGGCTTGCAGCGTCTTGATGCCGACCTGGGCAACGGCCACCGCGGTCTTGCTACGCTCGGTGTTGGCTTGTTGCGATTGCAGGTCGGAGCGGGTCTGCTGCTGACGCTGCACGGTGCCGGCGCCCTTCTCGACCAGATCCTGTGCGCGGTTGAACTCCTCCTGCGAGAACTGAAGCTGCGCCTGTGCCTGCTCGAGTTGCGCCTGTGCCTGCTTGATCTGCTCCTCTTGGGAATCGATCTGCGCCGCGACATTGCTGATGTTGGCCTTGGAGACCTCGACCTGCGCCGCGGCCTGATCAACGGCGATGCGATAGTCGCGCTCGTCGATCCTGGCGATGAGATCGCCGGCGTTGACATGCTGGTTGTCCGTGACCGGGATATCAGTCACGTAACCGCCGACCTTCGAGGCCACGGAAAAGCTGCGCGCGGCGATGAAGGCATCGTCCGTGGATTCGTAGTGCCGGACCTCGAGCCAATAGAGCAGACCGCCAACCAGCGCTGCGATCAGCACAACGGTACCGACCGTCGCGAGCAGCCAGTGCTGGCGAACCCGCTCGCGCAGCGTCGGCGCGTGATCCGGCTTGCCGGATTGATCCTTGGTCAGGTGCTTGGCATCAGGCGAATTCTTTGGAGCTTCCAGCTTCTGCGGTTGCTCCGCGGACGGCCTGTGCTGCCGGGTTTGAGCATCCACGGCGAATACCTCGATCGGGACGATTGGCGGCGGCGAACAGGACTGGCCCTGCGCGCGCGCCGGGAGCCCAACCGCAGCCCCGAGGCATGGTTCCGGCTCATGGAGCAGCGCCGTCATTCGTGAATGCATTGCGCAAAAAAGAAGCGCGGCACCGTTCTGTGCCGCGCCTCCTCATCAACCGTCCATCGGTCAGTGCGTCTTGGTTTCGTGCCACTTCTCCAGATCCGGCTTTTTCGCGCCAGACTTCTGCTCCTTCTCGGGATTGCCCTTCCAGGGCTTATCCGTCTGGGCGTGCGATCCCCAGTCGTCCTGCTGCCTGGGATCGTCGGTGGGCTTTTCCTTGCTCATCGGGCCTTCCTTTGCCTGCAACGAGGGTCAAGCGAAGGGAACGCCGTAATAGGCATCAATGCCGCGCGTGGCGGCGTCGTCGCTCCAGTTCCAGTCGCTGCGCTCGCCATATTTCGGCGCACCTTCGAGCGCCTTGGCGGTGATTCCGGTGACATAGCCACCGAGCTCGGTGTCATATTTCAGCGACTGCCAGGGCAAGGGATAGTGATCGTTGCCGAGCCCCAAGAATCCGCCGAAGCCAAGCACGGCATAGGAGACCCTGCCGCTGACCTTGTCGATCATCACACGCTCGATCGAGCCGATCTTGTTGCGATCGGCCCCGTAGACCGATGTTCCCTCGACCTTGTCGCTGCCGATCAAACGGCCCATCTCGCTGCGGTCCATCTCGCCTTGATTCAACATGTCTGTTCTCCACTCAGCCAATGTGGGGATCAACTTGCGCGACAGGGTGATCGTTCCAGAAGGCGCCTGCGACCAAACAGGAACATCGCCGGGAACGCGCTGTTGATTTTTCAACGCAAGGAAACCGGGAGCCGCCAACGATGTCCGAGACCGTCTCCGACTTCATCGTCCAGCGTCTGCATCAATGGGGCGTGCGTCACATCTTCGGTTACCCCGGCGATGGCATCAATGGCGTGTTCGGCGCGCTGAACCGGGCCGAGGCCAAGGCCGAGACCAGGATCGGCTTCGTGCAGGCCCGCCACGAGGAGATGGCGGCGTTCATGGCGTCAGCCTATGCGAAATTTTCTGGCGAGCTCGGCGTCTGCATCGCAACGTCCGGCCCCGGCGCCTCGCATCTCATCACCGGCCTCTACGACGCCCTGCTCGACCATCAGCCGGTTCTGGCGATCGTCGGCCAGCAGGCGCGGAACGCGCTGGGCGGGAGCTATCAGCAGGAACTCGATCTCGTCTCGATGTTCAAGGACGTTGCCGGCGCCTATGTCGCGCAGGCCTCCTCACCAGCTCAAGTGCGACATCTGATCGACCGCGCGGTGCGGATCGCGCTCGCCCGCCGGGCCCCAACGGCCATCATCCTGCCCAACGACCTTCAGGAGGAACCCTATGAGGGGCCGCCCCGCGCCCACGGCACCCTGCATTCGGGCGTCGGCTACACGGCCCCACGAATGATGCCGCGGGAGGCCGAGCTCGATCATGCAGCGGAGGTGCTCAACGCCGGCAAGAAGGTTGCGATGCTGATCGGCGCCGGCGCGCTGCACGCCACCGACGAGGTGATCGCGGTGGCCGACCGACTCTCCGCCGGCTGCGCCAAGGCACTGCTCGGCAAGGCAGCGCTGCCGGACGACCTGCCCTGGGTGACGGGTTCGATCGGCCTGCTCGGCACCGAGCCCAGCTACACCATGATGATGGAATGCGACACGCTGCTGATGGTGGGCTCCGCGTTCCCTTATGCTGAATTCCTTCCGAAGGAAGGTGCCGCGCGCGGCGTGCAGATCGACATCGACGCCGGCATGAATTCGATCCGCTTCCCCATGGAGGTCAGCCTGGTCGGCGATGCCGCCGAGACCTTGCGGAGCCTGCTGCCGCGGCTCGCACCCAAGCGCGACGGCGCCTGGCGTCAGGGTATCGCGGATGACGTCGCCAAATGGTGGACGACGCTGGACGACCGTGCGCATCAGCCCGCCGCACCGATCAATCCGCAACTCGTCGCCTGGGAACTGTCGCCGCGCCTGCCCGGGAACGCCATCATCACCAGCGATTCCGGCTCCTGCGCCAACTGGTTTGCGCGCGATCTGAAAATACGACGCGGCATGATGGCCTCGCTCTCCGGTGGCCTCGCCTCAATGGGCGCTGCCGTGCCTTACGCGCTCGCCGCCAAATATGCACATCCTGACCGCCCCGTGATCGCGCTGGTCGGCGACGGCGCGATGCAGATGAACAACATGGCCGAATTGATCACGGCCGCCAAATATTGGCGATCCTGGCGCGATCCGCGCTTCGTCGTCTGCGTCTTCAACAACGAGGATCTCAACCAGGTCACCTGGGAGCAGCGCATCATCAATGGCGATCCCAAATTCGAGGCCTCGCAGCGCATCCCCGACGTGCCCTACTCGCGCTTTGCCGAGATGATCGGCCTCACCGGCATCTTCGTCGACAGCCCGCAACTGCTCGGCTCGGCCTGGGAGCAGGCGCTGGCAAGCGAGAAGCCGGTCGTGCTGGAAGTGAAGACCGACCCCGAGGTGCCGCCGCTGCGGCCGCACATCACGCTGCAGCAGGCGAAGAACTTCTCACTGGCCTTGATGAAGGGCGACCCCAACGAGAGCGGCGTGATCAAGGGGGCAGCACGGCAGGTGCTCGAAAAAATCCTGCCCGAAAAGGAATGAGGTGAACCATGAGCGACTTCCGTGACATCAGGCACGGCGTCAACGATCCAGTCGACGGTGTCGATGTGAAGCGTCAGATCAACAGCAACCAGACGCCGCATGAACGGGCGCAGCATCATGCCGATCTGCGTGCCGAGCCGTCGGCCTCGTCGTCCGAGCCGTTCCTCCCAGAGCGGCTGCGGCGCAAGCCCACCGATCCGATCAATCCCCGCACCGGCCGGCATCCGACGGATTAGGAACCTCGGTCACGCCCCCGTGTTGGTCGCCGCAAAGCTCCGCGCGGCAAGAGGCCGCGCGGTTGATCAGAGGGACCGAACCATGAAACGTACCGTCATCGCCTTCGCCTGCGTGCTTCTTGCAGGCCCAGCTCTCGCCCAGTCGCTCGGCGAGAAGACCGGCGTCAATTCGGCGCTCGGTGTCGCGCCTGCGACCGCCGATTTCGTCAAGGAGGTCGCCGTCAGCGACATGTTCGAGATCGAGTCGAGCAAGCTCGCCGAGCAGAAGGGCAATGCGCAGGAAAAGAGGTTTGCGCAGCAGATGATCACCGATCACACCAAGACCAGCGGCGAGCTCAAGGCTCTTGTCGGCGGCGGCAAGGTGCAGGCGAGCCTGCCGACCGCGCTCGACAGCTCGCACCAGAGCAAGCTCGACAAGCTCAGGACTGCCTCGGGCAAGGATTTCAGCGCGGACTACAACTCCAACCAGGTCAGCGCGCATGAGGACGCGATCTCGCTGTTCGACCGCTATGCGAAGGGCGGCGACAATGCCGCGCTGAAGGAGTGGGCCGACAAGACGCTGCCGGCGCTCAGGCATCATCTCGACATGGCCAAGGAGCTTGGCAGGGCGCCGAGCGTCGGACAGTCGAAGTAAGGTTCTTGCGAGGACGTCGGTTTACCCTGCGTCCCCTGATAGCAACGATACTCCTCTCCGCGGGTTGGACTGCAAACTCGCGGAGGCCCTCATGGCACATCAAAACAATACCGCTATATCCCGCCGGCAAATCGTCCGCGCGGCGAGCGCCACGCTTGCTGCGGCTTCGCTGGCGTCGTCGACCGCGCAAGGAAATACCGACATGGCCGAGCAAGACTTGATCGATCCCGTCACCCGCTATCCGAAGCCGCCGTTCAAGAAGCAATCGCAACCCTGGCCCGGCCTCGCCGGCAAGATGGAGCCGCCGCCAGATCACGGCGAGAGCAGTTACAAAGGCTCCGGCCGGCTCAAAGGCCGCAAGGCGCTGATCACCGGCGGCGATTCCGGCATGGGCCGGGCGGCCGCGATCGCCTATGCGCGCGAAGGCGCCGACGTCGCCATCAACTATCTGCCGGCGGAGGAGCCCGACGCCCAGGAGGTGATCGCGCTGATCAAGAAGGAAGGCCGCACCGCCCTTGCGATCCCCGGCGACCTCAAGGACGAAGCTTTCTGCAAGAAGCTGGTCGAACAGGCGGTGCAGGGCCTCGGCGGTCTGGACATCATCGTCAACAACGCGGCGCGCCAGCAGACGCGCGCCTCCATCCTCGACGTCTCGTCGGAGGATTTCGACGCGACCATGAAAACCAACATCTACGCGCCATTCTGGATCATCAAGGCGGCGATGCCGCATCTCAAACCCGGGTCCTGTATCATCGGCACGACATCCGAGCAGGCTTACGATCCTTCCCCGGATCTCTACGACTATGCACAGACCAAGGCGGCGACGATGAACTACGTGAAGTCGCTGGCAAAGCAGCTTGCCTCGAAGGGCATTCGCGTCAACGGCGTTGCGCCAGGACCGATCTGGACGCCGCTCCAGGTGTCAGGCGGCGCCACGATGGAGAAGCTCGAAAAGTTTGGCGGCATGACGCCGCTGGGTCGCCCCGGCCAACCGGCCGAACTGGCCTCGATCTACGTGCAGCTCGCCGCGGCCGATGCGAGTTATGCGACCGGCCAAGTCTATGGCTCCGCGGGTGGATCGGGTCAACCGTAACACCTCAGCTTGAGGAACGATCATCGATCCGTCGGCTTTACAAAACTGTCATGGAGAACCTTTCGCCAACACCTTGGATCAATGGCGCTTGTAACAGTCAAACCCACGCGGACGGATATTGCGATCGCGAATGAGATCGCTGAGCACACCAACCTGGAGCTCGAGGAAACTGCCGAAGCGTTGACCTGGGGCGCCGACGAGCATGTGCTGCTCGCCCTCGCCGCTGCCGGGTGGCTGTACGCGCGAATGCGACCTGCCGACGAACGCCGTGCGGCCAACCATATCCTCGCAGTGTCGCTGGTGACGGCGATACTCCCGCATGTCCTGAAATCCGCGTTCGATCAGGTCAGGCCTGATCGGCTGACCGTACGAGGCCATCGCCGTGGCATCCCGTTCTCGGGGCAAGCGCGCGATGCCTTTCCGTCCGGCCATGCCGTGCATATGGGCGCGCTGGCGTCCGCGGCGGGGCTGTTGCCGCCGCCGCGCCGGAGTTTCGTCCGCGGCATTGCCGTGGGACTTTCGCTGACACGCATCGCTCTGCTTGCGCATTGGGCCAGCGATGTGGTCGCAGGCTTCGCACTTGGCATCGCCATCGAGCGGATGCTGCGACCGTGGACGCTGGCAAGGGGGAGCACCGAGCCCCGAAAAGGCTGGGGTCATGACTGAGTATGTCTTCCGCTTCGTCGCGGGCGGCGTGATCGTGACCGCATTTGCAATTCTTGGTGACGTGCTGCGGCCCAAGAGCTTTGCTGGCCTGTTCGGCGCGGCGCCGTCGGTGGCGCTGGCGACGCTGAGCATCGCCGTCGTTCAACACGGCCCCCAATATGCCGCGGCGGAAAGCCGGACCATGATCTATGGTGCGGCGGCCCTTGCCTGCTACAGCGTTGCGGTCTGTCAGCTCCTGATGCGGTTTCGCTTCCCGGCGCTTCCTGCCACCATCATCGCTTCTGTCGTATGGCTTGCGGTTGCCTTTGCGCTGCTCGGGGGATTCGGAGGAGTCGCCGCCTGATGCTGGTTAAGATGTCATCGGCCTCCCTTAAGCAAACGCAGTGGTACGAATACGGCATTCGCTTTCTGCTCGGCGGATTGGCGACAGTTTTCACCGGCCTCGTCAGCGCACGCTTGGGCGTAGCCATCGGCGGTCTCTTCCTTGCGCTCCCTGTCATCTTCTGCGCCAGCGCGACGCTGATCGAGAGCCACGAGCGCCGAGCCAAGGAGAACGCCGGTCTTAGAAGGCGGCGACGCGGGCAGCAGGCTGCGGCTCTCGATGCTGCGGGGGCCGGCCTCGGAAGCATTGGTCTTGCGGCGTTTGCCGCGACCTTCTCCGCGCTGGTTGCGGCAAACGTGATCGGGGCATTCGCTACCGCTATGCTGGTATGGGCTGTCGTCTCGGTGGCTGCGTGGTGGCTGAGGCGAAAGCTTCGCATCACCTCTCTCATTCCGCAGGCAAAACGCTGAAGGCGTTCAGCGAGAAGCGACCGCCGCTTCCCGCACCATCAGGAAATCGTGCATCTCGGCTGCGCTTTGCAACTGTTCGAGGCGCGCCAGGACGGCGTCGCGCGGCCCGCCGTCCGGCAGTCGCGACAGTTCGTCCTCAAGCCGCAGCCTCTGCGCCTCGAGGCGTTGTTCGAATGTGTGAGGCTCAGAACGTCTTCGCATCATCTATCCTCGGTGGCTGCAGGCCCGGGCTGTTGGCCCAGCGTTCGACCTGCTCCATGACCTTCTGGTGGCTCGGGCGCACCGGCTTTGGTCCTTCGCGCTCGTCGGAAAGCTTGCGGGGTAACCTGACTTCATCCGTCATGGCCAATCTCCCTTTCCAAGAGAATGCACCAGATCGCGAGTCGTTTCAATATTAACTTATTGATTTTGCGGGATATTTTTACTCAGTTGACGATTTTTTGGACTCTTGGGGAACTCGCGCCAACGCCGTCCGTTGAGTAAACTACTCAACTTACTCACTTCGCGTGATGGACCATGAACGACCTTCGAGCCGAGCGTCTCCAGGTCATGCTTTCTCCGGAAGAGCTGGCCGCAGTTGACGATTTCCGGTTCAAGCACCGCATGCCGACGCGTGCCGCCGCGGTCCGCGAACTCCTGAAGTTTGGGCTCGCGGCCGCCGGCATCGAGACGCGCATAGACGCGTCAGCGGGCATCAAATCAAGCGAATTTGGTGTATTCGGGCGCGGTCCCGACGGACACGCGCCGGCGAAGCCCGAGGGCGACACCGAGGATTGATTGCCAGACCGCTCCAAAACAAAACGACCCCGGCACGGTGGGTGCCAGGGCCGTCCTTGATATTGCTTCCGGAGCACCGGGGGCATGTCACCGAAAGCAATCAGTCGACTCTTCGTCGGATAATTCGTTCCTAGCGAAGTCTAGCCGCTCGGAGCCGCGCCGGAATCATCCGGCGTCATGCCCGAGCCCGGCGTCTTGCTGTTGTCGTTGAGCTTGGGATCGCGCGTCGCCTCGCGCGAGGGCGAACCGGTTTCGTTTGTCTCGTGCACGGTCTGCGCACGCTGCCTGTCGCGCGGTTGATCCTCCGCGCGCTTGTCCTTGACGATGCCGTGGTCGGAATGGGCCATGATGTCCTCTCGCTTCGTCCGATGCCTCAAAGCGCCTACGCTTCCACGCATCGAATGTTCCTACGAGAGGCGTGCGGCGCTAAAGCGGGATGAGATTGGGTTTAATCGTCATCGCGCTTTAGCTCTTTGTTTGAGCATGATCTTTTCGGAAAACCGCTTCACACTTTTCCGGATCATGCTCTAGCTGTGCGCCGCGTGCACCGCCACGGACGCGTTTTCCTGATGCACCTGACGAACCGTCGTCACCGTCGCAAACGCGACCGAAACGCCAAAGGCGAGAATGAGCGAGAGAAGTGCCAGACGTGGAGCCATCGCAAAACCTCCTTCTGGAATCGAAAAATCAATGCGACCGAGTATTCCGGATGATCGTTGATTGCCGCAGTTCATTCCGTGAGCGGCCTCACACGCAGACGCAAGAAAAAGAGAGCGATCAGGCGCGCTGGTTTTGCACGACGCTGACCTTGACGGGCGGGACTTCGCCGTCGAGCCAATCCTGCTCCTTTGCCAAGGCCGTCCAGGCATCCGCCATGCGCGAATATCTGTTATAGGCGGGCTGCCCTTCCGATCGCTCGGCCAGTTGCAGGCAGTTCTCAGCGTTATCCCTGAAGATGTCTGACTGTTTCATGAACAAGATTTGGGTACGGAACCCCTCGCCCGCAACCGCCCTTACGGGATCGTAACCTGCGCCGGAACTTTGCACGTTACTGGTCATTGGATCACTATGCAGATATTCGTCGCGATCATCCTGGCCTTCATCAGCACCGCGGCGCTTGCCGACAGCACCGGCGAGCAAATGCGCGGAGATCGTGCGCCAAATGCCACCGACGTCATCAGTGGCCTCTACGCTTTCGGCCGCTTCCAGCAAGGCCTGTTGGAAAGTACCGACCTCAAGGGCAATGCGGAGGTCAAGAACCTCGCCGCACTGCGCGCCGAAGAGGCGGCCAAGCGCGACAAGGCGCTGAAGGAGATTCAGGATGCGATCGGCGCCGAGCCGCGCATGAGCAAGGCAACGTCATTGGGCGTCAGTCTCGCAAACCCCGACGATGCCGAGGGGCCGGCCTATGTCAGAACTTTCTATGCCGCCCAGATCCCCGAATACGAGTCCGCGATCACCCTGCTCGAGCGCTATCTGAGGACGCCTGACAATCCCGCGCTCGCGGCCTTCGCGCGCGAGCACCTGCCCGTGCTACGCGGGCAGTTGAAGGACGCCGAACGCACCATGGCCGACAAATAGCCGGCCGGCGTCGCCGTTCGCGTCCTTGGCACCCGAGGTCGAGGTTGCCGCGTCCCGGCATCCCTGGGTCCATGGCGTCGGGGTTTCGAGATTGGAACATCCCCACGCGGCCTAAGGGTCGATAATTTTTAGCTAATCGGATGGAACTCTCGACACTCTTGGCCGTTAGTTTGGCCGGGCTGAGCACGGCAGGTTCCAATTCCCAGCGTCGCAACGTTGGCGCTTGATTTCGAATTTGGCTGACGCTCTAGTTTGGTCAGGCGCGTCGAGCCGCAGGATTCGGCCGACGCTTGCGGGGGAATCAGAATGAGCGACCTCGATCCCGGAACTGCATCACGCTCCGGTCGTCGCGTCCCAAAACCCAAACCCAACGGCACATCAGACCCGGATTCCCGGCAGGAGCTGCTAGTCGCGCTCCAGGCCATGCGGAGCGGCGATTTCTCAGTGCGCATGAGCGGCGACTATCTCGGCATCGACGGCAAGATCGCCGACACGTTCAACGAAATCATCGCAGCCAACCAGCGCATGGCCCAGCAACTCGAGCTGGTCGGCCAGGTGGTGGGGCGCGAAGGCAAGACCCGCCAGCGCGTCAAGTTCGGCCTCGCCTCCGGCTCCTGGGCCGATATGGAAGGCTCCGTCAACACGTTGATCGACGACCTGCTCTGGCCGACGCGCGAGGTGACGCGCGCCGTGGCGGCCGTGGCGCAGGGCGACCTGCTTCAGACCGTCAAGCTCGACGTCGACGGCCGCCCGCTGCGCGGCGAATTCCTGCAATCGGCGACCATCGTCAACACGATGATCAAGCAGCTCGGCGTGTTCACCTCCGAAGTGACGCGCGTCGCGCGCGAGGTCGGCACCGAGGGCAAGCTCGGCGGCCAGGCCCAGGTGCCCGAGGTGACCGGCGTCTGGAAAGACCTGACCGAGAGCGTCAACTCGATGGCGAACAATTTGACCAACCAGGTTCGCAACATCGCCGAGGTGACGATCGCGGTCGCCAACGGCGACTTGTCCAAGAAGATCACCGTCGACGTCCGCGGCGAGATCCTTCAGCTCAAGGAAGCCATCAACACGATGGTGGACCAGCTGCGCTCCTTCGCCTCGGAAGTGACGCGCGTGGCGCGCGAAGTCGGCACCGACGGCAAGCTCGGCGGCCAGGCCATCGTGCCCGGCGTCGCCGGCACCTGGAAGGACCTGACCGACTCCGTCAACGCGATGTGCGGCAACCTCACCGCGCAGGTTCGCAACATCGCCAACGTGACGACCGCCGTGGCGCGCGGCGACCTCTCGCGCAAGATCACCGTGGACGTGCGCGGCGAAATCCTGGAGCTGAAAGACACCATCAACACCATGGTGGACCAGCTCAACTCGTTCGCATCCGAAGTGACGCGCGTGGCGCGCGAGGTCGGCACCGAGGGCAAGCTCGGCGGCCAGGCCCAGGTGCCTGGTGTGGCCGGCACCTGGAAAGACCTCACCGACAACGTCAACTTCATGGCGTCGAACCTGACCGCGCAGGTCCGCAACATCGCCGACGTCGCGACCGCCATCGCCGGCGGCGACTTGTCGAAGAAGATCACGGTGAACGTGTCGGGCGAGATCCTTCAGCTGAAGGAAACGCTCAACACCATGGTCGACCAGCTCAACGCCTTTGCCGGCGAAGTGACGCGCGTCGCGCGCGAAGTCGGCACCGAGGGACGACTGGGCGGCCAGGCCAACGTGCTCGGCGTCGCCGGCACCTGGAAGGACCTCACGGAAAGCGTCAACTCGATGGCGTCGAACCTGACGGCGCAGGTCCGCAACATCGCCGAGGTGACGACGGCGGTCGCCGGCGGCGACCTATCCAAGAAGATCACGGTGGACGTGCGCGGCGAAATCCTGGAGCTGAAGGACACCATCAACACCATGGTGGACCAGCTCAACGCGTTCGCCGGCGAAGTGACGCGCGTGGCGCGCGAGGTCGGCACCGAGGGCAAGCTCGGCGGCCAGGCCCAGGTGCGCGGCGTCGCCGGCACCTGGAAGGATCTGACCGACTCGGTCAACTCGATGGCCTCGAACCTGACCGGCCAGGTGCGTAACATCGCCGAAGTCGCGACCGCGGTCGCCAAGGGCGATTTGTCGAAGAAGATCACCGTGAACGTGTCGGGCGAAATCCTTCAGCTGAAGGAGACGCTGAATACGATGGTGGACCAGCTCAACGCCTTCGCCGGCGAAGTGACGCGCGTCGCACGCGAGGTCGGCACCGAAGGCAAGCTCGGCGGTCAGGCGCAGGTGCCTGGTGTGGCCGGCACCTGGAAGGACCTCACCGACAACGTCAACTCGATGGCGGGCAACCTCACCGCCCAGGTCCGCAACATCGCCGAGGTCGCGACCGCCATCGCCGGCGGCGACCTCTCGCGCAAGATCACGGTGGACGTCCGCGGCGAAATCCTTCAGCTCAAGGATACGCTCAACACCATGGTCGACCAGCTCAACCGCTTCGCGGGCGAGGTCACGCGCGTGGCGCGCGAGGTCGGCACCGAAGGCCGTCTCGGCGGCCAGGCCAACGTGCCCGGCGTCGCCGGCACGTGGAAGGACCTGACGGACAGCGTGAACTCGATGGCGGGCAATCTCACGGCCCAGGTCCGCAACATCGCCGAAGTCACCACCGCCGTGGCGCGCGGCGACTTGTCGCGAAAAATCACCGTGGACGTGAAGGGCGAAATCCTCGAGCTCAAGAACACCATCAACACCATGGTGGACCAGCTCAACGGTTTCGCCGGCGAAGTGACGCGCGTCGCGCGCGAGGTCGGCACCGAAGGCAAGCTCGGCGGTCAGGCCGAAGTGCCAGGCGTTGCCGGCACCTGGAAGGACCTGACCGACAACGTCAACTTCATGGCCTCGAACCTGACGGCGCAGGTCCGCAACATCGCCGAGGTCGCAACCGCGATCGCCGGCGGCGATCTGTCGAAGAAGATCACGGTGGACGTCCGCGGCGAGATTCTGCTGCTGAAGGACACCCTGAACACGATGGTGGAGCAGCTACGCTCCTTCGCCGCCGAAGTGACGCGCGTGGCGCGCGAGGTCGGCACCGAAGGCCGGCTCGGCGGTCAGGCGGTCGTGCCGGGCGTCGGCGGCACCTGGAAGGACCTCACCGACAACGTCAACCTGCTGGCGGCGAACCTCACGACGCAGGTCCGCAACATCGCCGAAGTCACCACCGCCGTGGCGCGCGGCGACCTCTCCCGCAAGATCACTGTGGACGTGAAGGGCGAAATCCTCGAGCTGAAAAACACCATCAACACCATGGTGGACCAGCTCAACGCCTTCGCCGGCGAAGTCACGCGTGTGGCGCGCGAAGTCGGAACCGAAGGCGAGCTTGGCGGTCAGGCCCAGGTGCCAGGCGTCGCCGGCACCTGGAAGGATCTCACCGACACCGTCAACTTCATGGCGGCGAACCTGACCGAGCAGGTCCGCGGCATCGTCAAGGTGGTGACCGCGGTCGCCAACGGCGACCTCAAGCAGAACCTCACCGTGAAGTCGAAGGGCGAGGTCGCCGCGCTCGCCGACACCATCAACAACATGACCGAGACGCTCGCGACCTTCGCCGACCAGGTGTCGTCGGTGGCGCGCGAGGTCGGCGTCGAAGGACGGCTGGGCGGCCAGGCCGACGTGCCCGGCGCCGCCGGCACCTGGAAGGACCTCACCGGCAACGTCAACCTGCTGGCGGCCAACCTCACCTCGCAGGTGCGCGCGATCGCAGAAGTCGCGACCGCCGTGACCAAGGGCGACCTCACCCCGTCGATCCAGGTCGATGCCCGCGGCGAGCTCGCCGAGCTGAAGGACAACATCAACACGATGATCACGAACCTCCGTCTGACGACGGAGCTGAACACCGAGCAGGACTGGCTCAAGACCAACCTCGCCAAGTTCACCAACATGCTCCAGGGCCAGCGCGATCTCGCCACCGTCGGCCGGCTGCTGCTGACGGAGCTGTCGCCGCTGGTGAACGCCCATACCGGCGTGATCTACCAGGTCGAGAACGAAGACAGTCCGCAGCTGCTGCTGCTCGCCTCCTATGCCGGCGACGGCGTCTACCCCTATCAGCGCGTGCTGCAATTCGGCGACGGCCTGATCGGCCAGTGCGCGGTCGACCGGCGTCCGCGCGTCGTCGCCGACATCCCCGCCGATGTGGTGCCGATCAACTCGGCGCTGCTGCGCGTCGCGCCGAAGAACCTCGTGGTGCTGCCGGTGCTGTTCGAGGGCCAGGTCAAGGCGGTGATCGAGCTCGCCTCGCTCACCTCGTTCACGACCTCGCAGATGACGTTCCTGGAGCAGCTCACCGACTCCATCGGCATCGTGCTCAACTCGATCGAAGCGACGATGCAGACCGAAGGCCTGCTCAAGCAATCGCAGCAGCTCGCCGGCGAGCTGCAGACCCAACAGCGCGAATTGCAGCAGACCAACGACCAGCTCGAGCAAAAGGCGCAACAGCTCGCCGAGCGCAATGTCGAGGTCGAGCGCAAGAACCAGGAGATCGAGCAGGCCCGCCGGGCGCTCGAGGAAAAGGCGACCGAGCTCGCGCTGACCTCGAAGTACAAGTCGGAATTCCTGGCCAATATGAGCCACGAGCTGCGCACGCCGCTGAACTCGATCCTGATCCTGGGTCAGCAGCTCACCGACAATCCGGACGGCAACCTTTCCGCCAAGCAGGTCGAATTCGCCCGCACCATCCACGGCGCAGGCACCGATCTTCTGAACCTCATCAGCGACATTCTCGACCTCTCCAAGATCGAGTCGGGAACGGTGACTGTCGATGCCGAGGAAATCCTCACCGCGAACCTGCTCGAGACGGTCGGGCGGCCGTTCCGGCACGAGGCGGAGAACCGCAACCTGTCGTTCAAGATCGACCTCGACCCGAACCTCGCACGCAGCATCGTCACCGACTCCAAGCGCCTGCAGCAGGTGCTGAAGAACCTGCTCTCCAACGCCTTCAAGTTCACCGGTGAAGGCGAAGTGCGCCTGAAGGTCGCCGGCGCGCTCGGCGGCTGGGGCCCCGATCACCCGGTCCTGAACTCCGCGCCTTCAGTGATCGCGTTCGAGGTCTCCGACACCGGCATCGGCATTCCCCTGGAGAAGCAGAAGCTGATCTTCGAGGCGTTCCAGCAGGCGGACGCCGGCACCAGCCGCAAATATGGCGGCACCGGACTTGGCCTGGCCATCAGCCGCGAGCTTGCGAGCCTGCTCGGTGGCGAAATCCACCTGCGCAGCGCGCCCGGCGTGGGCTCGACCTTCACGCTGTATCTGCCGCTGAAATATTCCGGCCCGACGCTGGCACCGCGCGCGCCCACGGCGCAGTCATACAATCAGCCGCCTGCGCTCCAGCCGGCGACAGCGACGCCCGAACGCGTCATCGAGCAGTTGCCCGATGATCGCCTCAACCTCGAGCCCGGCGACAGCATCCTCCTGATCGTGGAGGACGACCCGCATTATGCGCGGATCCTGGTCGACCTCGCGCGGGACAAGGGTTTCAAGGTTCTGGTCGCGGCGCGCGGCGCAGAGGCGCTTGAATTGGCAAAACAGTATCAGCCCCGCGCCGTCTCGCTCGACGTGTTCCTGCCCGACATGCTCGGCTGGACGGTGCTGAGCCAGCTCAAGCACAATCCGCTGACGCGCCACATCCCGGTGCAGATCATCACGCTCGACGAGGACCGCCAGCATGCGCTGGCCCGTGGCGCCTTCTCGTTCGTCAACAAGCCGACGACAACCGAAGGCGTTGCCGCCGCGCTGACGCAGATCAAGGAATATGCGAGGCCGCGGCGCAAGCGGCTGCTGATCGTCGAGGACAACGAGGCCGAGCAGCTGTCGATCCGTGAGCTGCTGCATCACGACGATATCGAGATCGTCACCACAGACACCGGCGCGGGCGCGCTCTCGACGCTGCGCGAGGCGCCCTGCGATTGCGTGGTGCTCGATCTCAGGCTGCCCGACATGAGCGGCTTCGAGGTGCTGGACCAGATCCGCCGCGACGAGGCACTCTCGAATGTTCCGGTCGTCGTGTTCACCGGCCGCGAGCTTTCGGCCGAGGAAGATGCGGAACTCCACACCATGGCGCGCAGCATCGTCGTCAAGGGCGTGGAATCGCCCGAACGTCTGCTCGATGAAACCGCGTTGTTCCTGCACCGCGTGATCACCGAGCTGCCGGTCGAGAAGCAGCGCATGTTGGAGAAGCTCAACAGTTCCGACGAGGACCTGATCGGCAAAACCGCACTTCTGGTCGATGACGACGCCCGCAACATCTTTGCGCTGTCGAGCGTGCTGGAACGGCGCGGCATGAAGGTGCTGACGGCAACCACCGGGCGCGAGGCAGTCACACTCGTCGAATCCAATCCGGAAATCGCCATCGTGCTGATGGACATCATGATGCCGCAGATGGATGGCTATCAGACCATCGGCGTGATCCGGGAGAACCCGGCCTTCCTGCGCCTGCCGATCATCGCGCTGACAGCGAAGGCGATGAAGGGCGACCGCGAGAAATGCCTGGAGGCAGGAGCCTCCGATTATCTCGCCAAACCCGTCAACACTGACCAATTGCTGCTTGCAATCCGCATGTGGCTGCACCGGTGAGTTTGGATCCAAGAATGGACCACGAAAAGGTCAACATCCTCCTCGTCGACGACCAGCCGGCGAAGCTGCTCGCCTACGAGGTGATCCTGAAGGAACTCGGCGAGAACCTCGTGATCGCCTCGTCCGGCCGGGAGGCGCTGGAGGTGCTGCTCAAGACCGAGATCGCGGTGATTCTGGTCGACGTCTGCATGCCCGAGCTCGACGGCTTCGAGCTCGCCGCCATGATCCGCGAGCATCCGCGCTTCCAGAAGACCGCGATGATCTTCATCTCGGCCATCCAGGTCAGCGACATCGACCGCCTGCGCGGCTACGAGATGGGCGCG
>Ga0209148_1000457_pt1:2500-44291 | contig 44291 bp, 49 predicted proteins | sample AraplaCol_mMF_r2_2_FD_184288 | JGI IMG/M metagenome (GOLD analysis project Ga0209148, IMG submission 184288) | Arabidopsis root microbial communities from North Carolina, USA - plate scrape CL_Col_mMF_r2 (SPAdes) (version 2) | ecosystem: Host-associated > Plants > Roots > Endosphere...
CCTCGGGCGCGCGAAGGAAAGCAGAAGCGGAGATGGTGAGGCATGCCGCGCCTCGCGCGGGGCAGGTAGAGGGACCGTCCGCGCTCGACGGCTGACCAATTTAGCCTTCTTCCGCGTGCGGGAGAGGGCTCAGAGGGGTAGCTTAGCCCTCCCCGAGCATTGCCCGGGGAGGGTTATTCAATCAGGCTTCGCTGGTCGCCTCGCCACGCGGACGGCGCGGCGCACGCGGACGGCGCGGCTTCGGAGCCGCCTCCTCCGCGGGTGCGGCGGCTTCTGCCGCCGGCGCCTCGTCGGCGTCGGGCTGGAATTCGAAGCGCGGCGAAATCGGCTCGGCCATGAAATCCGGCGCGGTGAAGCCGTTGGGGTTTCCATTGGCATAGCCGCCGCCATTGCCGTTGGTGTTCCCATTGGCGTTGCTATTATTGTTGCGCCGGCCCCGCTCGCGGCCGCCTTCACGCGCACCCTCGCGGCTGGCCCGCTCCGGACGCTCAGCCCGGTCAGGACGTTCGGCGCGTTCCTCGCGATTGCCATTGTCATCGTTGCGATAGGCCTGGCGCTCGCCGCGTGGATCGCGCTGCTCCGGCTGATCGCCCTCGTCCCAGCCATCCTCGCCACCCTGGTCATTCTGGCCCTGATAGCGCTGCTGGTTGCCGTCGCCGCTATCCTCGTCGCCGAAATCGTCGCGGAGGTCGTTCTGCTGACGGGGGCGCTGCTCCTCGAAGCGCGCGCGATTCTCATTCAGGACGCGGAAATAGTGATCCGAGAACTGAAGATAATATTCGGTGCTGACGCGGTCGCCCTGCATCTGCGCATCGCGCGCCAGGTTCTTGTATTTCTCAAGAAGCTGGGCGGCATTGCCGCGCGCCCGATTGTCGAGACGATTGCCACGATCGGGACCGCCCGGCTGACCGTTACGCGCCTGCTGACCCCCACGGCCGCGTCGGCGACCGTTCTGACGGTTGTTCATCAAGTTGGTCTAATCCTCGTCACTGGTGGTAATGTTGACCACTCCAATCCGGGCCTTTCCCGGAGGTCATTCCGGACGACTCTCGCCCGCGAATTTGTTGCCCAATCCCTTCCAAGGTGTGACAGCCGGGGCGCGCAAAACCATGCGCGTCTTCCCGAGCCTCATCCGCCCAGACGCCTTACCGGCGACCTAGCCCTTGGGGGTGGCATAGGGGGTCTGCTTCTGTCGCGACGCCCCAATCCCGATACCTATTTAGTCGCTCCCTCTGACGATTCCAAGGGAAAATCATGCGCGGGGCGGACGACGACGCAGCGGTCTCGTCCCGCGAGATCTTTCGCAACTTCGGTGTATAAACCCACGAGTTCGAATAAAGTTCGCACCGACTGCGCTTGTTTCGAGCCGATTTCGATACAGGCCACCCCGCCGGGCGGCAGACGCAGAGCCGGTGCGATCCGGCGATATTCGTCGAGCCCGTCCGCCCCGGCATAGAGCGCCGATGCCGGCTCATAGTCCGCCACGTCGCGCGGCAATTCCGCACCCGCCTCCACATAAGGCGGATTGCACAGGACTAGGTCATATTCGCCCGACGACGCGCTATCCCAGCTTCCCCGCTCGATCCACGCCCGGTCCGCCATGCCGAGCCGCTCGGCATTGGCGCGCGCGATCTCCAGCGCCGCCATGCTCAGGTCCACGCCAAGCCCGGTCGCCCCCGGCCACTCGGCCAGCGCCGCGAGCAGCAAGGCACCCGATCCCACGCCCATATCGAGGATCCGCCGGGGCGACCGCGCGCCGAAATGCGCGACCGCCGCCTCGATCAGCGTCTCGCTGTCCGGCCGAGGGATGAGAACGCCCGGCCCTACCGTGAGATCGATCGTCCAGAATGCGCGGTGGCCGACGATATAGGCGACGGGCTCGTGGCGCAGCCGCCGTTCGACCAGTTCCTCGAACGCGGCCGGCACGATGCCCCGCGGCGGATCGAGCAACAACCGCGCGCGATCCACCCCCAGCGCGTGCGCCATCAACAATTCGGCATCGAGCCGGGGGGTATCGCTCGCCGCGGCCAGGCGAAGGGCCGCCTCGGCCAGCGCGGCCTGCACGCTCAATTCGGCGTCTGCCAAGCGTGGTCGTCGGCCTTCTGCCGCTTCCGCTCTTCCGCCCAGCTCTTGATATTGCGCAGCGTGCAGCCGGTAGACCCGCCCGCCCCGGAGTTGGAGCAGGACCCCGCGCCGGATGCGCCCAGGGCTGGATCGGTCAGTTCGCCGCGTCCGTTCTTGCGCGTATTAAGCGCGAAGCGCGGATCGAGCTTGGGCAGGCGATAGCCCTCGGCGATGCCGCGGTCGCGCGAGCAGACCACGATTTCCTCTTCCTCCTCATCCTCATCCTCGGGACAGCCGCGCACCGCGTCGACCACGATCTTATGCTCTTTCTCAATCGGGCCCATCTTGGGTTTATCCGTCGGCGGGCCGGCGGCCGCGGCGGCGAGAAGCAGGAGCGGGATCATCCCGGCGCCCTTATTCCGACAGCTGCGCCAGCCGGCTCGCCTCATCCTCCGCACTCAACGCGCCGAGCAATTCGTCCATCTGCCCCTCGAGTATCTCGGGCAGGCGGTGCAGCGTCAGGTTGATGCGATGGTCGGTCACGCGGCCCTGCGGGAAATTATAGGTGCGGATACGTTCGCTGCGGTCGCCTGAACCTACCATGGATTTGCGCGCGCCGGCGCGTTCGCTCGCCAGCCGCTCGCGTTCCAGCTCGTACAGGCGCGAGCGCAGCACCTTCAAGGCCTTGGCCTTGTTCTTGTGCTGCGATTTCTCGTCCTGTTGGATCACGACCAGCCCGGTGGGCAAATGGGTGATGCGGACCGCGCTGTCGGTGGTGTTGACCGACTGTCCACCCGGCCCTGACGAACGATAGACGTCGATGCGCAGGTCCCTGGCCTCGTCGATCGCGACATCGACCTCTTCCGCCTCGGGCAGCACCGCGACCGTCGCCGCCGAGGTATGGATGCGCCCGCCGCTCTCGGTCGTGGGCACGCGCTGGACGCGATGGACGCCGCTTTCGAACTTCAGCTTGGCGAAGACGCCCGCGCCGGTGATCGAGGCGACGACCTCCTTATAGCCCCCCAATTCCGCGGGCGAGGCGGAGAGGAGCTCGGTGCGCCAGCCCTGCGTGTCCGCATAACGCTGGTACATGCGGAACAGGTCGCCCGCGAAGAGCGCCGCTTCGTCCCCGCCCGTGCCCGCGCGGATTTCGAGGATCGCGGATCGTTCGTCAGCGGCATCCTTGGGCAGCAAGGCGAGCGCAAGCCTTCGGTCGGCCGCATCGAGCTGCTCGCGCAGGTTCGCGAGCTCCTCGGTCGCCATCGCCCTGAGCTCTGGGTCGCCCTCTTCCTCCACCATGAAGGACAAGGCGTCCCGCTCCTGCCGCAGCCGGCGCACCTCATGCGCGGCATTGGCGACCGGTTCGAGCTCGGCATAGTCCTTCGACAGCCTCACGAACTGGTCGGGCGCAAGGTCGCTGCGCGCCATCGCGGCGGACAATTCGTCGCGGCGCGCCTCGATCTGGCGGATGCGGTCGGGCGGGATCGTGATCATAGGGACGCGGCGAGAACGCCCTCCACATCGCCGACATTCCCACCCAAATCCTTGAAACGGCGCGTGCTTTCTCCGTCGCGATGGTCAAGCGACAGGATTGCGCCCGGCGACAATTTCATGGCGCGGTCATAACGCTTGCGCGGCGACCCCGAGCCGACGATTTCGACCGCGATGCCCGCGCGGCGGAGCGCAGCGGCGGTTCGTATCCCGTCTTCCTGCACCGCGTCATTCTCGACCACCAACGCCACAAAAGCGCGATTTGGCGCGGGCGCATCGATCAGCATTCCAAGCCGTTCGATTCCTGCCGCCCAGCCGACCGCGGGCGTATGCGCGCCGCCGAGCGTCTCGATCAGGCCGTCATAGCGGCCGCCGCCGAGCACGGTGCCCTGCGCGCCGAGGCGGTCGGTGACGAATTCGAACGCGGTGTGGCGGTAATAATCGAGCCCGCGCACCAGACGGGCATTGCGCGTCCATTTGACCCCGGCGGCGTCCAGTCCACGCGTCACCGCTTCGAAAAAGGCGCCCGCTTCGCTCGACATATGCGCATCGATCTCGGGCGCGGCGTCGGCCACGGGGCGGTCGCGTGGGTCCTTGGAATCGAGGATTCGCAGCGGATTCTTGGCCAGGCGCTCGACGCTTTCCTCCGAAAGCGCGTCGCGCGCATCTTCGAAATGCGCGACCAGCGCCTGCCGCCAGGCCTCGCGCGTGGCGCTGTCGCCCAGCGTGTTGAGCTGCAAGGTGACGCCGTCCGACACGCCGAGTTCGCTCAGAAGCTGGTCCGCGAAGGCCAGAAGCTCGACGTCGGCCGCCGGTTCGCCCGCCCCGATGATCTCCGCATCGAGCTGATGGAATTGCCGGAAACGCCCCTTTTGCGGGCGCTCGTAGCGGAAAAGGGGGCCGTGCGTGGCGACCTTGAGCGGCGAAAAGCGCTGCCAACCCTCGGTCAGATAGGCTCGGGCAATGCCCGCGGTGAATTCCGGACGCAGCGTCAGGCTGTCCCCGCCGCGGTCCTCGAACGTGTACATTTCCTTCGAAACCACATCCGTCGTCTCGCCCAAAGAGCGCGAAAAGACCGCCGTCGCCTCGAAAACGGGCGTCTCGATCCGGCTGAAACCATAAAGCTTGCGCACGCGTTCGAACGTCTCGACCACCTGGGTGAAACGCTCGGCCTGCTCGCCGATCATGTCCTGCGTGCCGCGAATGGGGCGGGGAGTTTCGATTTTCGCCATCAGGCGGGGGGCTCTAGAGCCTGATCGTCATTGTTGGAAGCGCGGAGCGATTCCGGCGATGGCGTGAATCAGGCGACATACAAAATCCTCGAAGTTCGGGCGGGGCGCGAGGGGGCGGGGCTAAAAGCCCAATTGCCGCGCCATGATCGCCGCGAAGGAGGCCTTGTCCCGCGCCGAAGCCGGTTCCGCTGCGCCACATTCGAGGCACCGCACCTGGATCGCCGGGCCGAAGGCGAGCGCGCGCGCATCCGCCAAAGCATGCGCGAGCAGGTCCTGCGGGCGATGCGCGATGCGCGTCCAGGGATCGGCCGCGCCGTCGGCGCCGTTGCTGTCGCGCTTCTGCGTCAGGTCGCGCAGCAGGACCTTCCAGCTGTTGGGCTGCTGCTCGATCCAGCGTGGGTGCGCGTCGCTGCCGGTCAGGTTGGCCTGCTTGGCGGCGAAGGCGATCGCGTCGTCGAGCGTGCCGAACCGGTCGACCAGCCCGATCTGCCGCGCGGTGCCGCCCGCCCAGACATGGCCCTGGCCAATCTCGTCCACGCGGGCCGGCGTCATGTGGCGCGATTGCGCGACGAGCCCGGTGAAGCGGGCATAGATATTGGTGATGCCGGTCTGGATCAGTGCATCGAATTGCGGGCTGGTGCCGCGATAGACGTCGGGCTGGCCCGAGAGCGGCGTGGTCGCGACGCCGTCGGCCGACAGTCCGACCTTCTGCAAGGTGCCCGCAAAGGTCGGGATGATGCCGAACACGCCGATCGACCCCGTAATGGTCGAGGGTTCGGCGAAGATCGTGTCGCCGGGGGTGGAGACCCAATAGCCGCCCGACGCCGCGACCGAACCCATCGAGACGATCACCGGCATCCTTTGGGCCTTGGCGGCGAGGATCGCGCTGCGGATCCGTTCGGAGGCGGTGACCGAGCCGCCGGGTGAATCGACACGCACCACGAGCGCCTTGATGCGGTGCTTGCCCAGCTCGTCGGTCAGCAGCCGCGCGATCGTCTCGCTCGCGGCCTTGCCGGGGCCCGACCGGCCATCGACGATATCGCCCGCGATCGTGACCACGCCGACCTTGCCGCCATCGCCTTCGGGATGCGCGGCCAGATAATTGGCGAGCGGAAGTGCCGCGAAACCGCCCGGCGCGCCGGTGCCGTCCGCGCCGGCGAGCGCCGTCACGCGCTGACCGAAGGCGATGCGGTCGCCGAGACGATCGACCAAGCCCGCGCCGGCGGCGGCCTTCGCGCTGTCGCCGCCCGCCCCCGCCAGCGCCGCATTGGGATCGGCGGCATACACCGCGACCTTCGCTTTGGGCCGCGCCTGCGTCACGTCCTGCTTCCAGCTTTCCCACAGCGAATCCGCGAGCGCCTGGTTGGCCTGGCGCGCCTCGGGCGACTGGCCAGTCAGGATGAAAGGCTCGACCGCCGATTTGAATTTGCCGACGCGATAGACATGCGTGGTGACGCCAAGCTTGTCGAGCAACCCCTTATAATAAAGGTGCGGCGCGCCCGGCCCCGCGATCAGCACCGCGCCGATCGGGTTGAGCCAGACCTCGCTGGCATGCGCGGCGAGTTGATAGCCTTCGTCGGTATAGCCGGTGGCATAAGCGAGCACGGGCTTGCCGGTATGGCGCACCTCGTCGAGCGCGGCGCCGATCGCGGCGATCGCCGCCTGACCGCCGCCGGTGAACGTGTCGAGGTCGAGCACGATCACCTTCACCGAAGGATCGGTCGCGGCGAAGCGGATCGCGCGGATCACATCACGCAAGCGATATTCGCGCGTGGCCGGTCCATTGCCCGAAAGGATCGCGAGCGGATCGGCATCCTCGGGCTGCTCAACCACCGCGCCGTCGAGCTTGATCAGCAACGCCCCGCTCGCGGCAAGCTTGGGATTGGGGCGCGCGGTGAGTCCCGCATAGAGAGTGCCGAAAAACAGCAGGAGGAGCAAAAGAACCAGCGCGTCCTTGACGCCGACCAGCAGCTTCCACAGCCCGCGCACCACTTTCATCTATCGTCACTCCCGGCGCGGCCCCAGGCCGCCGGAGCGTTCTGTAGGGCAAGCGCGTGCGCTAGACCATCGCCGCCAGGATATCGTCGACCATAACGGTCGCAAAAGTCGTGAAGCTGTCCGCGACGCCATAAGGCAGGAGCAGCATACGGTCGTGAATCAGCGCGCCGCAGCTATAGACGACGTTGGGGACATAGCCGTCGCGCTCCTTGGGGCTGGGATGGACGAGCGGCAATTCCATCCGTTTGATCAGCCGGGTCGGGTCGTTCTTGTCGAGCAGGCTCGCGCCCAGGCAATAATTGCGCACCGACCCTACGCCGTGCGTGATGACCAGCCAGCCCTCGTCAATCTCGTGGGGTGAGCCGCAATTGCCCATCTGGACGAATTCCCAGCTATATTTGGGCGGGATGATCTTCACCCCATCGTCCCAGACGAGCAGGTCGTCCGAGGTCATGTACCAGATATTCTCGTTATCCTGGCGGCCGAGCATCGCATATCTGCCGCCGATCCGCCTCGGGAAGAGCGCCATTCCCTTGCTCTTTGCCGCGGCGCCTTTCAGCGGATGCATCTCGAAATGATGGAGATCGTCGCTGACGTGCAGCAATTCGGATCGCGCCTCCGACCCGCTGAAGGCGGTATAGGTGCCGAGATGCGTGATCCGGCCGTCCTCCTCCCGGAAGGAGCAAAGCCGAAGATCTTCTATCCCCTGGCGCTGCTCGGGCGTGAAGGGGAAGAGCACGGTTTCCGAAATGTCGTTGGCGCCGCCGCAGCTCAGATGCAGCGTTTCCCAACCCTTCTCGCCTTCCCGGCGTTCGATCTGCGGTGCGATGCCGGCAGGCTGCGGATCGTCGATCACGATCTCGCCGCGGGCGGGCGTCCACGTGCCGGTACGGAAGGTGACCGAGGAGACATGCCCCTCGCCGATTCCGCGCAAGGACATGAAGAAGCGGATCGTGCCTTCCTCCAGCCCGGACTGATCATGGCTCGGCACGATGCTGGGATTGAAGAGCGCAGTCGATTCGAACGAGAATTCCTCGCAGAAATAGCCGCCGATCACGAGCTTGCGCAGATGGCTGAGGCCATTGCCGTCGGCGATGCCAAGCCCGCCGACCTCCTCCTCGAACCGCCGTTCGAGGATCTTCCCGACATCGTCCTGACGGCCCGTGAAGGACGCCGTGATGCGGTCCAGTTCGGCCTTCAGATGCTTTTCGTCGAGTGACAGGATGCGCTCCGCGATCCGATGCGGCCGCGGTTGCCCCTCGACCGCATATCCGGCCGGATCGTTGGGCTCGAACGGCCGCACCACGGTACGGCAAGGATTGGGACGCAGGATGACCTTCGAATGGGTCATCAGATCGGTGCCGCGCATAGACAACCTTCATCGCAGGGAATGAGCAGCGGAAAGCATGGGACTAACCTAGGTTCCTTGGCTGCCGCCATTCGAAAGGGAGGGTGGAACGGAGATTGAGCCGATGCCGATCGGCAGCTTTCGGGTCCTGGAGGCCTTTGCGCTCGCGATCATCGCCGATGGCGGCGCACCGGCGTTCGTCAATATGCCGGGTGCCGCGTCGCAAGAATCCGACGCCCATGGCGCGGCCGAGCGGGTCTCCGCCGCCATGCGGGCCTTGACGAAGGCGGCGCCGAACGCAGGCAGTTATGTCGCCGAAAGCGATTATTTCCGGTCCGATTGGCAGCGGGCGTTCTGGGGCGGCAACTACCCGCGACTCCTGGCCGTAAAGCGCCGATACGACCCGGACGGGCTGTTTTACGTGCGCCACGGCGTAGGCAGCGAGGCGTGGAGCGAGGACGGATTCACCCACGTTCGAACGCGCTGATCGGGTTGGTACCGCTCGACGCCTGCTCTCCGGTGCGACGATTCATCTACCTTAAAGGACCAACTGCCTCTCTTCCCAGTCCATCAAGCTGCGGAACTTGTCCTGGAGCACCAACACCGCCGATACATAATCACGCCAATGCCGATCAATGTCCTGCAAAGTCCATTTTCGCACATGCGCGCTATAGTCAGCCCGCAATTCGCGCACGCGATCTTCATAATCCCGGAAGACCGGCAGAAGCCGCGACCCGGCCGGAGACGCCACCAGCGCGCGGAGATAGTCCGCCTCCTCGGCCATATGGCTGGCGAAGCGTCGCGAAAACAGCAAGCGCGCGCGCGGCAGCGCTGCGGAGCCGCCTTCGCGCGAATTGGTCATGAGCTCGGCGAAGTCATCCATCATCCGCCGGAGCTCGCCATGCTCCCCGCTGCAATCCATGACGTCATCCTTTACGTCCGGCCTTGCATAGCGCGCGCTCGTTAACAGCGGGTTCGTGGCGGTGGCCGGACGCGACGCGCTGGGATGGACCCGGACCTCCTACCAGTTGGCGCCTAACCGCCATCTTTGTCAGCGGGCGTTCAACCATCCCGATCCTCGCCTTCCATTTCCTTCAGCAGCCAATCCCTGAGCGCGAGGATTCTCCGCAGTTTCGGCCCGCCCGCCCGCCAGACGAAGAAATAGCCCCAGGAGCTTTCGACTTCGGAGCGGAGCGGACGCACCAGACGCCCGCTAAGCAGGTCGTTCCGAACCAGATTGCTGCGGGCGAGCGCCACTCCCAAATTCTGCGCGGCAGCCTCCAACATGAGCGATGAATCGTCGAACATCATCCCCTGATCCGGCGCGGACTCCAGTCCAAGCGCCCGACACCATGACGGCCAGGACCAAAGAGGGTGGGTGTGGCGCAGCAACGGGACCGCGTGAAGATCGCTCAGCTGCGCCAGGACATGCTGCTTCAAAAATGCGGGACCGCAGACGGGGAATAAGCGCACCTTGAACAGGGGCGTGACGTCCAGCCCGGGCCACGCGCCGTCACCATAGCGTATCGCGGCGTCCACGCCGTCGCCAACGAAGTCCGCCAGACGGTTGTCGAGGCGGAGATCCAGATCGCGTTCACCCGTCTCCTCGCGCATTTGCATCAGCCGTGGAGTCAGCCATCGCCGCGCCAATCCCTGCGGTTACCACGTCAAGACCCGACCGCATCTATGATGGCCTCGTCTTTATCGACGTCATGTCGCCCGCCACGCGTCTGACATGAAAGCGGGCCGATCGTCACCGCCCCCCGCGCGACTCCGCCTCCTCCAGGACTCCGCTAGGCCTTGCGTTGCAGCAGCAGTCCCGGGCCGAACCTGGTTTCATAATGCCCCGTCAGCTCGAAGCCGGCCGCCCGATAAAAAGCTTCGGCGTGCGGATTGCCGATCACATGCAATGCGGCTGCGCGATGGTCCCGGGCGAATGCCGCGCATCGATCGACCAGCGCCTGGCCAATGCCGCGGCGCTGCATGCCAGGATCAACGAACAGGCCGTCGAGCTCGACGTCGCCATCCGGCCGAGGAAGCACCGCCGCGAAACCGGCCAGCACGCCATCGACCTCGGCGACAAACACCAAGTCCGACCGGATCTGATCGACCGCAAGATGAATGGCATCGGGGTTGGCGAGCAGCGCATCGCGGTCACCGGGATTGTTGAGCGACGCTCTCCACTGCAATGATTCGAGCGCGTCCCGCTCTCCCTCGAGCGCGAGACGCACTATGGGCTTGCATCGGCCGTCGTCATCAATCGCCAAATGCTTTCTTCCTTATGGCCGCGCGCGGATGCCCGATAATCCGGACCTCGCGATCAGCGGAGCCTGAGGCGCATAGCGCAACAGGCCTACCAGCGCAGCAGACGCGGCCCGATCAAGGCGCCGAGGCCACCGGCAAGCGCGATCCCGAGCGTGTACCAGGTCAGCACGAAAATCGCCGAGACCTCGGGGCAGTGCAGGCAATAGAGCGCCGCCGCCCACGCGCCCGCCGTGAGCCCCGCCGCCGCGCCCGCCGCGCGCAGCCGGGTCGGCGCGAGCTTCCGGAACGACCATAGCAACCCGACGAAGATCGGTGTCGAGAGCGCCAGCACCAGCCAGGGACAGATTTTCCACGTCTTGCTCAGCCACATGTCGAGCCAGAGGCGCGAAGGCGTGTGCGCCAGCTCGATGGCGCCGAGGATCGCGAGCAACAGGAAGGGCAGCATGATCGGCCAGAAGCGCGCGAGCCGCACCGGCTCGGGCTGCGCCAGACGTGCGGTGATCGCCACCGCGCCGATGCCGAGCGAGACGGTATAGATCCACTTCATCCAGAAGGGGAAACCGCGCAGCGCGGCGGAAAGATCGGGGCGGATGCCAATCGTGAGCGCCAGGACGGCCAGGGTGACGATCCCCCCCGCCCCCACGCCGAGCGCCAGGCGCAGCGTCCGGCTGCGGCGGGGCACCGGGCGAACCTCGCGCGCCAACTGCTCGATAAGTTGATCGGTGTTCATTGCGGCTCGCCCCGGAGCCGGGCGGCCAGCGCCTTCAGCCCCCGGTGGACGGAGACCTTGACGTCGGATTCGCCAATCCCGTCGGCCGTGGCGGCCTCGGCGGTGCTGAGGCCGTCGAGCCGCGTATGCCGGATCGCGCGCGCCTGCTTGGCCGGCAGCAGGCCCAGCAGCCGATCGATATCGATCGACGCGTTGCTCGCCTCCTCAAACCCCTCGATGCCGAGCATTTCCGACAGATCCTCGATCGGAAGCGTGGCGCGCACGCGGCGCAAATGGTCGATCATCTTGTATCGCGCGATGGAGAAGAGCCAGGGCGTGAACGGGCGATCGCGGTCATAGCTCGCGCGGCGGGTGTGAATGGCAATCAGCGTTTCCTGCACCAGGTCCTCAATTTCCGTGTCGTCGCTGATCCGTCGGCGATAGAAATGGCGCAGGAGCGGCGCCAGGGCGCCAAGCAGCCGCGCATGCGCCGCCGCGTCCCCGCCGAGGCCGCGCGTCATCCATGCCTTCAACTGATCTTCGCCTGGCCGCATCCGTGTTCCGAATCTGAATTCGCGCGCGCGATCCCGATGGTTACACGCAGATTTTTACGGACGCATCTGTAACCGGCGCGAGCATGGTCGCGAATAGGGGCCATGACACGCTCCATCCTCTCCATCGCGCTCTCCGCGGCTGCCGCGCTCGGTTCGGTTTCTTGCCTTGGCGGCGCGGTCGCCGCCGCGGACCCCAGGCAACCGACCGTGGTCGAGCTGTTCCAGAGCCAGGGCTGCTCGTCCTGCCCGCCCGCCAATGCGAACCTGAACGCGATCGCGGACCGGCCGGACGTGATCGCTCTGTCGTTCGCGGTCACCTATTGGGATCAGCTCGGCTGGAAGGACACGTTCGGTTCGCCGCGCTGGACCGCGCGGCAATGGGATTATGCCCACCGCGCTGGCCGGCCGCAGGTCGCGACGCCGCAAGTGATCGTGAACGGTGGCACCGCGATCATCGGCAGCAATCGCCGGGAACTGGATGCCGCGATCGCCCGCGCCGGCGCGCCGCACGGCGGGCCCGCGCTTGCCCTAACCGGCGACCTGCTGGCGGTCGGCGCAAGCGCGTACGCCAGGCCATCGATCCTGTGGCTCGTGCGCTACGACCCGCGCGTCCGCAATGTGCCGATCCGCGCAGGCGAGAATGAAGGCCGGACGCTGCCCCACCGCGACATCGTTCGCGAGCTGGTGAAGCTGGGCGACTGGTCGGGCCGCGCGGCGAACATCCGCATTCCGTCCGCACGCGAACCGGGGCTCGCCGCCGCGATCCTCGTTCAGCAGGGCGCCGGCGGCCCGATCATCGCCGCACGCCGCATCTGAATTTCGCCCGCCGATCGCGTCGCGGCGGAGCGTTCCAACAAGACGCCAAAGGAGTCATCTACCATGCGCTTCATTCTGATCGGACTATCCGCTTTCTCGCTCGGCATGGCCGCGCCCGCCTTGGCGCAGGACGCCATGGCGTCGCACGATTCCATGTCTTCGGGCGCGATGAAGATGTCGGCGGCGGACTCGCACAAGATGAAGGCGTGCGACGCCAAATCGCACGATGCCATGATGAAGAACGGCGCCTGCGCCAAGGCGAAGAAGGCGCATTCCGGCATGATGAAGCATGACGGGATGATGAAGCACGACGCCATGATGAGCTCGGGCAACTGATCGCTGGACGGGGCAGGACGCCCGGCGCGCCTGCCCCGCCATTGCTTGCAAGGAAACGACCTTTGGAATCGGACCAGACCGAGCAGCCCGCGCGGGCACGCGGCAGTCTCATCTACCGGCAGCCGCGCGCCGTGCGGCTGTGGCATTGGCTGAACGCGCTCGCGGTGATCGTGCTGCTGATGAGCGGGCTGATGATCTTCAACGCGCATCCGATGCTCTATTGGGGGCACTATGGCGCCAACCATGAAATGCCCTGGCTCGAAATCGGCAGCACCGGCGCGCGCGGCTTCCTGCGCATCGGGCATGTCACCATCCCCACGACGGGCGTGCTCGGCCTGGCGGGAGGCGACGAACGCGCCTTTCCGGCGCTGGTGACGATCCCGTCGCATTACGACCTCGCCGCCGCGCGCCAGTGGCACTTCTTCTTCGCCTGGGTGCTCGTGCTTCCCGGCCTCGGTTTCTGGCTGTGGGGCTTCCTCAGCCGCCATATCCAGCGCGACCTTGCGCCGACCGCGCGCGAACTCCGTCCCGCCAGCCTGTGGCACGACATCAAGGATCATGCGCGGCTGCGCTTTCCCACCGGCGAGGCAGCACGCCGCTACAATATCTTGCAAAAGCTCAGTTATATGGGGGTGATCTTCCTGCTGCTCCCGACGATGGTGCTAACCGGATTGACCATGTCGCCGGGCATCGACGCCGCCTGGCCATGGCTGCTCGATCTGTTCGGCGGACGCCAATCGGCGCGGTCGATCCACTTCATCTGCGCGAGCTTGCTCGTCGGCTTCGTGCTGGTGCACCTGACGATGGTGATGCTCGCGGGTCCGCTGAACGAGCTGCGATCGATCGTGACCGGATGGTACCGCCTGCCGCGGGAGCGGAGCCGATGATCTCGATCACGCGACGGCGGTTGATCGGATCGCTCGGGATGGGCGCGGGTGGCCTGCTCCTGTCGGGCTGCGACCGCATCGCGGCGTCGCCCAAGGTCCAGAGCGTGCTGCAACTGGGCGAAGGCCTCACCATGCGCGCGCAGCGGCTGGTGACGGACCGCACCGCGCTTGCACGCGAATTCTCTGCCGCCGACATGTCCCCGGTCTTTCGCACCAACGGCAACGACATGCCCGAAAGCGACGAATACCAGGCGCATGCCGCGAACGGTTTTGCGGATTGGCGGCTGAAGGTGGATGGGCTGGTGCGCCGCCCGCTCGCGCTGTCGCTGGCGCAGATCAAGGCGATGCCGGCGCGGACGCAGATCACGCGTCACGATTGCGTCGAAGGCTGGAGCGCGATCGGCAAATGGACCGGACTTCCGCTCAAGCTGGCGCTCGACGCGGCCGGCCTGCTGCCGTCGGCGCGCTACCTGGTGTTCCATTGCGCGGACGATTTCGACGGCGATCCTTATTATGAGAGCATCGATCTGATCGACGCATTCCACCCGCAGACGATCCTTGCCTGGGCGATGAACGACCGGCCGCTCAGCATCGGCCATGGCGCGCCGCTCCGGCTCCGCGTCGAACGCCAGCTCGGCTACAAGCAGGCCAAATATGTGATGCGGATCGAGGCGACCGACAGCCTCCGCGCCATCGGCGGCGGCAAGGGTGGCTATTGGGAGGATTCGGCCGGATACCAATGGTATGCGGGCATCTGAGCGATGGTTCAGCGCGACGCGCGCACAATGAAATGAATGCCGCTATGCCGTGGTGCACGGCGCCCGACACGATCCGCGCGCGAAACCGGGGTGCTGGACGAGCAGCAGATCCACGGACTTCCCGTATTTTCCGGTGCCGGCCGTAGGATGTTCGACGTCCAGGCGCGGCTGCGGCGATATGGTGCTCATCTGACCAGCGTCTGAGCTGCCGCACCGATCTGCGGCTCGGGCAGTGCCACCGCACAAATGCGGGACCGAGCATACCCAAATCGTCGAATAATGGTGCCCAGGGACGGAATCGAACCGCCGACACCGTGATTTTCAGTCACGTGCTCTACCAACTGAGCTACCTGGGCACGGAAGCGTTGGGAGGCGCGCCTATAGAGGCCGGTTCCGCTAGCTGTCCAGCCCGTTCGGAACGGAATCTTGTTCATCCGCCTCGGCGGGCGGTCCGGGAATGCGATAGCCGTCCGACAGCCATTGGATCAGGTCGCGGTCGCGGCAGCCTTGGCTGCAGAAAGGCTTGTGCTGCGGGGTCATCGGCTTGCCGCAATGCGGGCAAGCGGAACGGTTAGTTTTGGGCGCGGCTGGCATGGCCCGCGGATATGGCGAGCCGTTCGTCGGGCCGCAAGACGGCAGGTGCGCCGAGCGCCCGCGCAAGCGCATCAAGCCAATCGGCACGCGCGCCGATCCGTGCGGCAACGGCGGGATTCGCGTGGAGCATGACCGCGCCATGGCCCTGCGTGCGTTCGGCCTGGCGCAATAACGCAAACGCGGCGGCCAGCACCGGATCGGCCTGGACCGTTTCGATCAGCGAGGCGCGCGCGCGCCGCCGCACGATCTGGAGGAAGCCGAAGCCGTTGACTGCGGTCCGTTCGAACGGCTGTGGCAGCACCGCGTCGAGCGCGGCGGCCGCGGCCTGGCGGCCTGCCTTGTCCGCCATGGTCGGCAGATCGATCCCGATCGATCCCTGGATGCCGAATCGCCGGATCGCCTCGCCGGCGGCGCGCGCGCCCGCCAGCGCGACCTCGGCGGGCGCGCCTGCGCCATCGACATCGATCAAGGTCATGGCGGGGGTCAAAGCGATCCGCAGCAGCACGTCCGGCGTAGTGACGATGCCGCTCGCCGCCTGCTCCACGGCTTCCGACCAGCCGAACTCATCGAGATTGGTCGCCGCGCGCACTGCGTGTTCGGTCGCCGCGAGCCGTGCCCGCAAATCCGGCGCGTCAGCAGGTTCGGCATCCGCGGCGGCGGCGCGGACGCGGAGCGGCTTGGTCTCCGTGCCCTCGCGCAGCGCCTCGCGGATCACCTCGACCGTCAGCGCCGCGCCTTCGGTTAGTCCCGCCGGCACCGGCTGAAGCTGCGCCGCAATTCCACCGTCGAGCGTCACCAGCCCGCGCCCCGATCCGTCGGCCTTGCGCGTCAGCCGCGCGCGCCGGATCGCGCCGGCGCGTGGGCCGGATTCGTCGTCGCGCTCGATCTGCATTTCGAGGATGCGTCCGCTCTCGACCAAGGCGGCGCGATTCTCGCCGATCCCGGCCTCGTAGAGCCACTCAGCCAACGGAAATCCCGGCCGACCCGAGCAAGGCGCGGGTTTCGAACAAGGGCAGGCCGACCACGCCCGAATGGCTGCCCGAGAGATAGCGGACGAACGCCTCGGCGCGGCCCTGGATCGCATAGCCGCCGGCCTTGCCCACGCCCTCGCCGCTATCGGCATAGGCCTGGATCACGCTTTGCGTGAGCGGGCCGAAGGCGACGATGCTGTCGGACAGGCGATGGCGTGCGACGCCCGCCGCATCGACCACGGTGACCGCGCTCAGCACATGGTGGCGGCGGCCGGCAAGCAGGGTCATGCAGGCGCGCACCTCGGCTGCGTCCGCGGCCTTGGGCAGGATGCGGCGTCCGGCCGCGACCACCGTATCGGCGGCGAGGATCACCGCGCCGGGATGGCGCGGCGCGACGATCGCCGCCTTGGCCGCGGCGATGCGGCGGGCATAATCGGCGGGTCGTTCGTTGGGGAGCGGGGTCTCGTCGATCTCGGCGGGATCGATCGCGGCGACCTCGACACCGATTCGCGCCAGCAGATCATGGCGACGTGGAGAGGCGGAGGCGAGGATCAGGCGCAATGCGCGCGGGCCTTTTGCTGGATCCCGGCTGGCGCCGGGACGACCCGCCTGCGGCGGATCACTTGAAGCGATAGGTGATCCGGCCCTTGGTCAGATCATAGGGGGTCAATTCGACCAGCACCTCGTCACCGACCAGCACGCGGATGCGGTTCTTGCGCATCTTGCCGGCGGTGTGGCCCAGGATCTCATGATCATTTTCGAGCTTCACGCGGAACATGGCATTGGGCAGGAGCTCCACCACCTGACCACGCATTTCCAGCAGTTCTTCTTTCGCCAAGCGAAGTCCTTCAAGTCTAGGGATGTACCAAAAAAGCGCGCCGCCCTTAGCCGTTAGGGGGCAAAAAGGAAAGCGCGGGGCTTATGACGGCTCCACCTCGATCAGCTCGATGCGGTTGCCGAACGGATCGTCAACAAAGACACGCCGTCGGCCGTCGAGCGGCGCATCCTCCACGATGCGATATTCGCCGGCGTCCAGCCGTGCCGTGAGCAGCGCCAGATCGGACACGACGAAGGCGGGATGCGCCTTGCGCGCGGGCCGGAAATCCGGATCAACCCCGAGATGCACCTTGAGCACGCCGTCCCCGAACCAGCAGCCGCCACGCGCCGCCAGATGGGCAGGCTTGGGCGCCTCGGCAAGACCCAGCGCATCACGGTAGAAGGCTCGCGCCGCCGCCTCGCCGCCAGCCGGCATCGCAAGCTGGACATGATCGATCCGGACGAGTCGCATAGTAGCTCCTTAGCCGTTGCACGGGCGCTGGAGCCATGCCTATAGCAGGCGATGGTTCGCTTTTCGTTCTGCGGCGTCGAGCTGGCCGCGCTGGGCCCCGGCGCGCTCTACTGGCCCGCGCGCGAGGCGCTGCTGGTCGCCGACCTGCATCTGGAAAAAGCGAGCTGGTATGCGCGCGGCGGACAAATGCTGCCGCCTTATGATTCGATCGCGACCTTGACCGAGCTGGCGGCGCTGCAGGCCAGGACCACGGCGCGCGAAATCTGGTGCCTGGGCGACAGCTTCCACGACAAGGAGGGCTGCGGGCGGTTGCCGCCGGACGCGCGCGCGCGGCTCATTGCCCTGACAGCGGTTACGCGCTGGACCTGGATCACGGGCAATCATGATTCGGTACTGACCGACCATTGCGGCGGCGACGTGGTCGAGGAAACGGAGGTCGACGGGCTGGTGCTGCGCCATGAAGCCAACCCCCGCGATATACGGCCCGAACTGTCCGGCCATTTCCATCCCAAATTGCGCCTGACGGTGCGCGGCCGCCATGTCGCGCGGCGCTGCTTCGTCGCGAGCGGGACCAAGCTGATCCTGCCCGCCTTCGGGGCGCTGACCGGCGGCATGGACGCGGACGATCCGGTGATCATCCGCGCGGTCGGCGGCCCCGCGCAGGCTTTGGTGCCGGTCGAGGATAAGTTGCTGCGGTTTCCGCTGGCGGCCTGATCCTCCCCCGCAGGGGAAGGTTTAGCCCCGCGTCGCGTTCACCAGCACCGGCTTTTCCCGCCACAATTGCGGGTACATCGCCTTTAGCGCGGCGACCTTGGGCAGATCATTGTAGCGGATATAGCCCGAATCTGGGTGCAGCGTCAGGTAGTCCTGATGATAGGCCTCGGCCGGATAGAAAGGGTGCAAAGGCTCGATCCGGGTGACGATCGGCTTCTTCCAGAGATTCGCCTTCTTCAGTTGGTCGAGATAGGCTTCCGCAACCTTGCGCTGCGCCGGATTGGTCGGGAACAAGGCCGAGCGATATTGGGTGCCGACATCGGGGCCCTGCGCATTCAATTGGGTCGGATCCGCGACCACCGAGAAATAGATGCGCAGCAGATCGGCATAGCTCACCTGGGTTGGATCGAAGACGATTCGCACCGATTCGGCGTGCCCCGTGTCGCCATCCGACACGCGCTCATAATGCGCGGTATCCCCGCCGCCGCCGGTGAAGCCGGAGATCGCGCTCTTCACGCCCTTCACATGCTGGAACACGCCCTGCACGCCCCAGAAGCAGCCGCCCGCGAAGATCGCGGTCTCGCTATGCGCGGTGCTGGCGACGGTCACGATCGGCGCGGGCGCGTGGACCGCGCTCTCCGCCGCGGCACCGGCCGTGCCATAGGCCAAGGTCAGCGCGAGGCCGAACGCCGCGGCGCCGGCAAGAAGGGAGGATCTGGGCATCGTTCTGCTCCGACAGGGTAAGCGTCATATAAGCGCGTCGGACCGCATCGTTAATGGCCGCAGGCCGCGCAGCGATTATTCGTGGCAGGCGTTGGGCCGGTTACACGCAGGGAGACATACCATGCCTACGCGCAAAGCATCCGCCCGCTACGAAGGACTCGGCAAACCCGGCAAGGGCCATATCTCCAGCCAGTCGGGCGTGCTTGACGAGACGCCTTATGGCTTCGGCACGCGCTTTGGCGACGAGAAAGGGACCAATCCCGAAGAGCTGATCGCGGCGGCGCATGCGAGCTGCTTCACGATGGCCTTGTCCTTCGCGCTCGCGGGCGAAGGTTTCAGCGACGGCACGCTCGAAACCGAAGCCGCGGTCACGCTCGACAAGGATGGCGACGGCTTCAAGGTGACGCGATCGGACCTGACGCTCAAGGCATCGGTGCCGGGGATCGATCCCAGCAAGTTCGCCGAGGTGGCGGCAGGCGCGAAGAAGAACTGCCCGATCTCGAAGGTGCTCAACTGCGAGATCACGCTGACGCACAACCTCACCTAACCGTCATGCCAGCGCAAGCTGGCATCTCAGGAGGTTTAGCCCCGCCTCCTGAGACCCCAGCTTACGCTGGGGTGACGATGGATTGGCTCACCGCAGCGCCGCGCATGCCGTCTGGATGCGCTCGCACGCCATGGTGAGCAACGCTTCCGAGGTCGCGTAGGAAATGCGGAAAGCAGGCGAGAGGCCGAAGGCGGCGCCGTGCACCGCGGCGACGCGCACGTCGTCGAGGAAATAGTCGATCAACGCCGCGTCGCTGTCGATCACCTTGCCGGCGGGCGTCCGCTTGCCGATCAGGCCCGACACGTCGGGATAGACGTAGAAAGCGCCTTCGGGGCGCGGGCAGTGCACGCCGTTGATCTGGTTAAGCATCGAACAGACGAGATCGCGGCGCTTCTCAAACGCGGCATTGCGTTCGGCGAGGAAATCCTGCGGGCCGTTGAGCGCGGCGGTCGCCGCGGCTTGCGCGATCGAGCAGGGATTGGAGGTTGACTGCGACTGGAGCTTGGCCATCGCCTTGATCAGCAGGGCGGGCCCGCCGGCGAAACCGATGCGCCAGCCGGTCATGGCATAAGCCTTGGAACAGCCGTTCACGGTGAGCGTGCGCTCGTAAAGCGCGGGCACGACCTGCGCGATCGTGGTGAAGGTGAAGTCGCCATAGACGATATGCTCGTACATATCGTCCGCCATCACCCAGACATGCGGATGCCTGAGCAGCACGTCGCCCAATGCCTTCAGCTCGGCCTCGGTGTAGGCCGCGCCGGTCGGGTTGGAGGGCGAGTTCAGGATCAGCCACTTGGTGCGCGGCGTGATCGCGGCCTCGAGCTGCTCGGGCTGAATCTTGTAATTCTGCGCCGCGCCCGCCGACACGATCACGGGCGTGCCGCCGCAATATTGGACGATGTCGGGGTAGGAAACCCAATAAGGCGCAGGGATGATCACCTCGTCGCCCGCCTCGACCGTCGCGACCAGCGCGTTGAAGAGCGTGTGCTTGCCGCCGACGTTCACGCTGATCTGACTGGGTTCATAGTTGAGCCCATTGTCGCGCTTGAACTTGGCGACGATCGCCGCCTTCAGTTCGGCGGTGCCGTCGACATTGGTATATTTGGTCTTGCCCGCGCGGATCGCCTCGATCGCGGCCTCCTTGACGAAGTCGGGCGTGTCGAAATCGGGCTCGCCGGCCGACAGGCCGATCACATCGACGCCCTGCGCTTTCAGTTCCAGCACGCGGCCGGTCATGGCGATCGTGGGCGAAGGGCTGATGCGGCCGAGCGCGGCCGAGAGGAGGCTCATCGATGGTGGTCTTTCTGCCGAAGATAAGGAAGGCGGGGGCGCTATAGACCGCGCGTTCTGCGACCATCAACCGTGTTAGTCTTTAGTCCAGCAAAGCTGGACGAGGCCGCACCAGCCCGCACCCCCACCCGACCTCCCATAGAATAACCTGTTGGGAGGTCGGGTGGGGGTGCGGGCTGGTGCGGCATCCAGCGAAGCTGGATCAGACCATCAACCCAACCGCGCCTTCATCAGGCCGCGTAGGTCATTGGCGAGATAGAAGTCGCTGTTCAGGTCCGCCGAGGTCAGCTCACCCTCGACCGCCTCACCGCTTTCCAGCAGCATCGCGCGCTGGATCCCCGGCAGCAGGCCGAGCGCCAACGGCGGCGTCACCAACGTCCCGTCCCTCGGCACGAACAGGGTGGTGAAGCTGCCCTCGGTCAACAGCCCGTCGGGGCGTTCGAAGACGACCTCGAATGCACCCGCCTTGGCGCGTGCGGCGGCGTAGAAAGCGCGATCGCTGGTCTTGTGGCGCAGTCGGAAATCCTGCGGGTCGACCGGCAGCGGCACCAACTTCACCGCAAAAGGCTGCGGCGGGGTTTCGGGAATCGGGCTCACCTCGATCGCGACCGCCCCGCTCTCGCCCAGCATCAGTTTCACGCGCGACGGCGCGATCAGGCGGAAGGTAGCGGCATGCATTTCGTTGCGAATCTCGTGCCGGTCGAACGCGAAGCCGAAGGCCTGCGCGCTCGCGCCCAGCCGGGCGATATGCTCATCGAGGCGGACGATCCCCTCATCGGGCTCGAACCGCATCGTCTCGAACAGGTCGAAGCGCGGACGATCCATCGTCAGGAACGCGCCTTTGGCAAGGCATTCCTGCCATTCCCCATCGACGGTCGAATCCGCCACCACCGCCGAGCCGAGCCCAATGCGCGCCGCATCCCGTCCCTCCTCCACCACCAAAGTACGGATTGCCACGTTGAACGCCGCGCCGCCATCGGGCGCGAGCGCGCCGATCGCCCCCGTATAGGGCCCGCGCGCGTCGGCCTCCACCTCCGCGATCACCTCCATCGCGCGCACCTTGGGCGCGCCGGTGACCGATCCGCAGGGGAAAGTCGCCCGGATCAGATCGATCGCGTCGCGCCCGGGCGCGAGATCGGCCTCGACCGAGGACACCATTTGCAGCACCGTGGGATAGCGCTCGACCGCGAACAATGCGGGCGTGACCACGCTGCCAGGCTTTGCCACGCGCGACAGATCGTTGCGGATCAGATCGACGATCATCAGATTTTCGGCGCGCTGCTTGGGATCGGCGGCGAGCGCGGTGGCGAGCGCCTCGTCCTCCGCCGCATCCGCGCCGCGCGGCGCAGTGCCCTTCATCGGCCGCGCCTCGACATGGGAGCCGTCACTCTTGAAGAAGAGCTCGGGCGACAGCGACAGAAGCCAGTTGCGTCCATCATGCACGATCCCGCCCCAGCCTGCGCGCGCGTTGCGCCGCAGCCGCGCATAGATTGCGAGCGGGTTTCCCGCGATCGCGACATCGGCGCGGAAGCTCAGATTGGCCTGATAAATGTCGCCCGCCGCGATCAATTGCTGCACGCGGGCATGCGCCGCGTCATAGTCGGTGCGCGAAATGCCGGGGCGCGGTGCGCCGACCCATGCGCCGGCCGCATCGCCAAGCGCCTCCGCCAGCATCGTTTCGTCGATCTGTTCCGCCCGCGCGAACAGGCCGAACCACAAGAGCGGCAGCGCACCCCCGGCATGCGCGAGCGGCGCCAGCCTGGGTTCGAGCCCGAGACCCGCCTCATAACCGATCCAGCCGGCGGCATGCCTCCCCTCCGCCAACGCGGCGCGCAGCCGGTCGAGCGCGGGCGCGACCTCCTGGGGGTGATGCGCTTCGACGATGCCCAGCGGTTCGCGATAGAGGATATGCGGGCCGCCCGGGCGGGCGTCGTCGAGCAGCACGAAGGGCAGGCCGGCGGTGAGCATGGCCGCGCTGTGCCCGCTCAGGCGCGCTGCCGCAACCGGAGGCATATGCGACCGACGGTCGGTGCTTGCTCCGGCCGGGCGGGACCGCCATCTTGGGGGCATGGCTTCCGAACCTCCGCTCCGCGCCGCGATCATTCCGGTCACGCCGTTCCAGCAGAATTGCACGCTGATCTGGTGCACGAAGACGATGCGCGGCGCCTTCATCGACGTCGGCGGTGAGCTGCCGCGGCTCAAGGCGGCGGCGGCCGAGGCGGGCGTGACGATCGAGAAACTGCTCGTCACGCACGGCCATGCCGATCATTGCGGCGGCACCGCCGCGCTGGCGAAGGAATTAGGCGTGCCGATCGAGGGGCCGCACGAGGAAGACCGCTTCTGGATCGCGGGCCTCAAGGAAGACGGTCCGCGTTTCGGGATCGACGCGATGCCGTTCGAGCCCGACCGTTGGCTGGTGGATGGCGACCAGGTCACGGTCGGGGAGCTGGTGCTCGACGTCTATCACTGCCCCGGCCACACGCCGGGCCACGTCATCTTCCATCACAAGGAGTCCAAGCTCGCGCAGGTCGGCGACGTCCTGTTCCAGGGATCGATCGGCCGCACCGATTTCCCGCGCGGCAACCATGCCGACCTGATCGCCTCGATCACCGGCAAGCTCTGGCCGCTCGGTGACGAGACGAGCTTCATCTGCGGCCATGGGCCGATGTCGAGCTTCGCCCACGAACGGCACAACAATCCATTCGTGGGCGATAAGGTGCTCGCCCGCGGTTAGAGTTAGTGCGTGATCCCGTAGGAGATCGCGATCGCCCAGCAAACCAGGAAGAGCAGGCTGACGAAGGTCAGGATCACGCCGGCCGCGCGATAGGGATTCGGCATTGGCCGGTCCATGCCGAACGGGTGCAGCACGCGCGCCACGACCAGCAGCGCGCCGATCCCCCACAGCCAGCGCGACATGCCGACATTCATCTCGATCAGGCCCATCAGGATGAGCGCCATCGGTACATATTCGTTGAAATTGGCATGCGCGCGGCAGCGCGCCTCCATACCCGGCACCTCGCCATAGCCGAGCGAGACCTTGTGCGTGGTGCGCGCGCGCACCACGCGGACGCCCAGCCAGACGTTGAGCAGGCCAAGCGCGGCGGCGATGATCAGTGTGATCTGTGGTGCTGCGGCAATATGCATCGATGTTCCTCCCCACGGCCTTGCAACCTTAGCCGAAATCGCTATAGGGCAGCGCCTTCGCGACGCGCCCAACCGGAGGCCCGCGGCTTCAAAAGCCGCCCCGGCCAACGGCGAAGCGCGTCCTATCGTTTTTTCCAGACTTAATCGTCTACAAAATGGAACAGGTGCCGAGATGGCAGTCCCTAAGAGAAAAACCTCGCCGTCCAAGCGAAACATGCGCCGCAGCCACCATGCGCTGAGCGCCGAATCGTTCCAGGAATGCCCGAATTGTGGCGAGCTGAAGCTCCCCCACAATCTCTGTGGCCATTGCGGTCATTATAACGGTCGCGAGATTCTGCCGGTCGGCAACTGATTGGCGGCAAAGGCGGGGGTTTGAACTTGGGTCCCTGTCTCGCGATCGATGCGATGGGGGGCGATGGCGGTCCGGCGATCGCGGTCGCCGGCGTCGCGCTGGCTTTGTCGCGCGATCCCGGCCTGTGCTTCACGTTGTTCGGGGATGACGCGGTCGTGCGCGCCGAATGCGCGCGCCATCCCGAATTCGCCGATCACGTCACCGTCGTCCATACGCCCGACGCCGTCACCGGCGAGGACAAGCCGAGCCAGGCGATTCGCCGCGCCAAAACCACATCGATGGGCATGGCGATCAACGCGGTGAAGGAAGGCCGCGCCGATGCCGCGATTTCGGCGGGCAATACCGGCGCGCTGATGGCGATGGCCAAGATCGCGCTGCGCACCATTCCGGGCATCGATCGTCCGGCGCTCGCGGCGCTCTTGCCCACGCTCGGCGCGCACGATCTGGTCATGCTCGATCTGGGCGCCAATACCGAATGCGACGCGCGCAACCTGTTCCAGTTCGCGGTGATGGGCGCGGCCTATGCCCGCATCCTCCACGATACCGAGCTGCCGACCGTGCGCCTGCTCAATATCGGCACCGAGGAGATGAAAGGCACCGAGAGCCTGCGCGAGGCCGCCGCGATGCTGCGCGCCGCCCGGCATCTGCCGCTGCGCTTCGACGGCTTTGCCGAGGCCAGCAGCCTGGGCCGCGGCGAGACCGATGTGATCGTCTCGGACGGCTTTTCCGGCAATATCGCGCTCAAGACGGCGGAAGGCACCGCGCGCTTCATCGCCGACCTGCTGCGCCGCTCCTTCACCAGCTCGCTGCGCTCCAAATTCGGTTTCATGCTGTCGAAGCCGGCGATCACCCTGCTGCGCAAAGGCATGGACCCCAATATGCGCAACGGCGCGGTCTTCCTCGGCCTCAACGGCACCGTCGTGAAAAGTCATGGCAGCACCTCGATCGAGGGTTTCGCCAACGCGATCGAGGTCGCGACCAAGCTCGCGCGCGGCCGGCTGACCGACCGCATCGCCGCCGACCTCGCCGCGATCACCGTGCCCGAGCCGTCCGCGGCATGATGCGCCGCGCGACGATCGCCGGCACCGGATCGGCTTTGCCCCCGCGCCGCGTCACCAATGCGGAATTGGCGCAGACGGTCGACACGTCGGATGAATGGATCGTCGAGCGCACCGGCATCCGCGCGCGCCATATTGCGGGCAAGGGCGAGACCACCGGGACGCTCGCCACGCAAGCCGCGCTGAGGGCGCTCGAAGCCGCGGGGATGCGCGCAAGCGAGATCGACCTGATCGTGCTCGCCACCGCGACGCCCGACCAGACCTTCCCCGCCACCGCGACCAAGGTGCAGGACGCGCTCGGCATTCGCGATTGCGTCGCCTTCGACGTGGCCGCGGTCTGCTCGGGCTTCCTCTACGCACTATCGGTCGCCGAGAGCATGATTCGCGGTGGCGGGAGCACCAACGCGCTCGTGATCGGCGCGGAGACGTTCAGCCGCATCCTCGACTGGGAGGATCGCGCGACCTGCGTGTTGTTCGGCGACGGCGCGGGTGCGGTCCTGCTCACCGCCGAGGACGGCACGGGGCAACCGACCGACCGCGGCATCCTTGCGACCGCGCTTCACGCCGACGGACGGCACAATCAATTGCTCTATGTCGATGGGGGGCCGTCGACCACGGGCACGGTCGGCAAGCTCCGCATGAAAGGCTCGGAAGTGTTCCGCCATGCGGTGGTCAATCTCGCCGCAGTGCTTGGCGAAGCAATCGGCAAGGCCGGCCTGACGATCGCGGACATCGACTGGGTCGTGCCGCACCAGGCTAATCGCCGCATCCTCGACGCGACCGCGCGCAAGCTCGGCCTCGCGCCCGAACGCGTGATCATCACGGTCGACGAGCATGCCAACACCTCTGCCGCCTCGGTCCCGCTCGCGCTCGATGTGGCGGTGCGCGACGGCCGCATCAAGCGCGGCGACCTGATCGTGCTGGAAGCGATGGGCGGCGGCTTCACCTGGGGCGCGGCGGTCGCGCGCTACTGAGCCGGGCCGGCGCGGGTCATATCCGAATCGGACGGGTGACTTTGCGCGAAGGCCGATTCGCGCGTATTTTCACATCGTCCACTCGAAGGACGCGATCACGTGCGGTCGCGCAGGCTATTATCTGGACGTCTCCAACACGGAGGCTGCGCAGGTCTTCAAACGCGCAACCAAGAATATCGAGGCCAATGAAGCCGATCTGTCGTCGGTCGCGATGCTGACGGGAAGCGGACCGCCCGAAGCCAAGCAGGCCGCGATCATGGAATTGAGCGATATCGTCATCCAATCAGCACATATCGTTGAAGGAACCCTTCCCCGGGAGCGGATGAAGGACGTCGGCACATTGATGCAGGCCAAAGTCGACGATTGCCTCGTAGGGCGGGGCTATGTGCGTTTCCGACTCACGCCTCAGCAGCGCAAGCATCTCGCGCGCCTGCATCTCGGCTCGCCGGAACGGCATTTCTATCTGTATCAGTTGGCGACCGATCCGGGCGTGTTCAAGGTCCAGGCGATGTAACATTCCGGTCGTGACTCCGGGCTTTTCCCGGGACTTGGCGCCCCGCGGAGAAAGCCTGCGCGAATTCTCGCGCAACGACTTGTTTTCTTGGGGCCATTTGGTTTAAGAACTGAGGCTTCAGTAGGAGCGGGCGTGGGGGGAAAACATGGCCGAAGCAGACATGATGGCGGCGGACACTCTGACCCGCGCGGATCTTTCGGAAATATTGCACGGTGAAATCGGGCTGCCACGCTCGCAATGCGCCAGCCTGGTCGAGCAGGTGATCAAGCATATGTGCGAGGCGCTCGCGCAGGGCGAGAACGTCAAGATTTCCGGCTTCGGCACCTTCGTGTTGCGCGACAAGGCGGAACGCGTCGGTCGTAATCCTAAGTCCGGCGTCGAGGTTCCGATCGCGCCGCGCCGGGTTCTGACCTTCCGCGCCAGCCAGACACTGCGCGACCGAATCGTCCGCGCGGGCTGAAATGGCCGATCCGTCTGCCAAGGCGGAAGGCGCGTTTCGTACGATTGGCGAAGTGGCGGCCGAGCTCGGTCTGCCCCAGCATATCCTGCGCTACTGGGAGACGCGTTTCCCCCAGCTTCGCCCGCTGCAACGGGCGGGCAATCGCCGTTATTACCGCCCCGCCGACGTCGCGCTCGCGCGCCGCATTGACCGCCTGCTCAACCAGGAGGGCTATACGATGCGCGGCGTGCAGAAATTGCTCGCCCAGGGCGGTGGCGTGGAACCGCGCAAGCCCGCGCCCGTCATCGCGGAATCCGCGCCGGTCAGACCCTCGAATGTCGGCGCGCTGATCGCGATTCGCGATACGCTGATCGACGCGCTGGCCGAAGACGGCCGGGTACACATTTAGACCTTGATCAGTTCAAGCCGAAATCCGCTTGATCCATGAATCGAGGCCCCAGCCATCCGGATAGAGCCTGACCTAACGCACCCATTGCGCGAGCCAGTCGGCAAGCGCTTGCGGCGTCATGCTGCGCGCATCGGCGAGCGCGGCGACATGGCCGGAATCGAGCAACCTGTCGGTGCGCGGATCCACCACCAGCAGCGCCGGCACCCCCGCCAATCGCTGGGTGATGCCGTAGCGCGCGGGGATGTTCAGATTCTTGTCGAATCGGCCGACATCGACCGTGACGAGCTCATAATGCCGGCGCATGAAAGCACCGACCTCGGGCAGCTCGATCGTTCCCGCGAGGATGCGGCAATCGAGGCACCAATTGCCGCCGAGGTCGATCAGCAGCAATTTATGGCCGGCTTTGGCGCGAGCCCGCGCCTTGTTCACCGCCGCCATCGCGTCGGCGCGCTCGTCATAAGGCAGCGGCAGCGGCTGGGCGAGCTGGTCGAAATTTTGCGCATGGACATGCGGCGCGGGAATGGCGGCGGAGGCCGGCAAAGCCAGCGCGAGCGCGGCGAGAATCGGGGGAAGGCGCATTTCAAAATCTCCGAACGGCAGGCGGCTTGAAGCGGGACGCGCCCAGACGGCGATCCATCTCGGGCACGAAAAAGCCCGGCCGCATCGCAGCGACCGGGCCTTTTCTGCGATTCGCGTGCGAATCAGCCTTCGGACGACGGGGCCAGGTTGACCGCGGCATATTTGCCGCGGCGATCCACCTCGAGTTCGAACTCGAGTCGGTCGCCTTCGTTGAGCGTCGGCATGCCCGCGCGCTCAACCGCCGAAATGTGCACGAACGCATCGGGCTGGCCATCATCGCGCTGGATGAAGCCGAAGCCCTTCATGGCGTTGAAGAACTTGACCACGCCGCTCGCGCGCTCGCCCGTCAGCTGACGCTGGGGACCGCCACGATCGCCGCCGGCGCCAGCACCGGCAGCCGGAGGAGCGCGCCCCTCGGTGACCGGAACCACATCGCCTTCGAGCTGGAGATTGGTCGCCGAGACACGGCCGCCGCGATCGACCAGGCTAAACGCGAGCTGCTGGCCCTCGCCCAGACCGGAGAGACCCGCTTGCTCGACCGCGGAGATATGCACGAACACATCCTCGCCGCCATCGTCACGGACGATGAAGCCGAAGCCCTTCTGTCCATTGAAAAATTTGACGGTGCCCTTGGCTTCGCCAATGACTTGGGCGGGCATGCCGCGGCCACCGCCGCCGCCGCCACCACTGAAGCCACCGCCACCGCCGCCGCGATAACCGCCGCCGCTGCCGCCACCACCGCCGAAGCGATCACCGCCACCGCCGTAATTGCCGCCACCACCGCCGAAACGGTCGCCGCCGCCGCGATAACCGCCGCCGCCACCACCGCCGCCGAAGCGATCACCGCCACCGAAACCGCCGCCGAAATCGCCGCCGCCGAAGCTGCTGTCTTCGCCAAAGCCGTCGCGCTTGTCCTTGCCGCCGCGCTGCCCGCGCCGTCCACGATCGAAACTCATGCCGTCAAAATCTTCCCGAATTCGCCCCTGTCGTTCCATCCACGGACGCCGGGCAGGCGACTCGCGAACCTTGCGGCGAAGCAGGTCATGCCAAGCCAAGATCGGCCCTTATAGTAGTTTGGTCCAGATCGCGAGTGCTTTTGCCGCATTGCAGGACCGAAACGATCCCGGGCATTGAGCGTTCCGTCGCGCGCGCCTATCTGCCCTTTATGAGCGTCCATTTGCATGAAGAAGATCTGCCCGCCGACGTGCTGGCACCCGGGCCCGTAGCGGTCGATACCGAGACGATGGGCCTCAACACGCCCCGCGATCGTTTATGCCTCGTCCAGATTGCGGATGGCCGGGGCGACGAGCATCTCGTCCGCTTCGGCGCGGGCAGCAGTTACGCCGCGCCCAATCTCCGCGCGGTGCTGGCCGATCCGGCGCGGCTGAAGCTCTATCATTTCGCCCGTTTCGATCTTGCCGCGATCCGCCATTATATGGGCGTGGTCGCGGCGCCGGTCTATTGCACCAAGACCGCGTCGCGCCTGATCCGCACCTATACCGACCGCCATGGGCTGAAGGAGCTGGTGCGCGAGCTGCTGGGGCAGGAAATCTCGAAGCAACAGCAATCGTCCGATTGGGGTGCCGGCGAATTGAGCGACGCGCAAAAGGAATATGCCGCCTCGGACGTCCGCTTTCTGCATCAGCTACGGACATTGCTCGACGAACGACTGGCGCGCGAGAACCGCACCGCGCTCGCCCAGGCCTGCTTCGATTTCCTGCCCGCACGCGCCGAGCTCGATCTCGCCGGCTGGCCCGAAATCGACATCTTCGCGCATATCTGAGCACGCGCGGCCCCATGTCCCAGCTCGCCGAACAGCAGCGCCAGGAACGCCGCATCTGGGCGGCGGCCGGCAGCAGTCACGACCGGCTGATCGCGACCCTGCGCATCCTGCTGCCGATGGCGGTGGGCGTGCTCGCGGCCTTCCTCGCGCTGGCGCCGCTCACCGTCGGGCGCGACATCAGTTTCGTCTTGTCCAAGGATCGGGTCGACGTCGCGAAAGAGCGGATGCGCGTGGCCCGCGCCACCTATCGCGGCGAGAACAGCAAGGGCGAGGCCTTCACGCTCGACGCGGCATCCGCCGTGCAGGCGACCTCGCGCGACCCGATCGTCCATCTCACCCAACTCGACGCTACGATCCAGCTGCAGGACGGCCCCGCGACGATTCGCGCCAATCAGGGCCGCTACGACATGGATAATCAGAATATCGCGATCGACGGCCCGGTCCGCTTCGACAGCGCGGACGGCTATCATATCACCACGCGCGACGTGTTCGTCGACATGGACGAGCGCATGGCGCACAGCCGCGCGCCGGTCGACGGCACCATGCCGCTCGGTCATTTCTCCGCCGACCGGATGAGCGCCGACCTCGAACGTCACATCGTCCGGCTCGACGGGCACGCCCGCTTGCATATCGTTCAACGCCGGGCCAGAGCCGCGCGATGATCCGGCCTCTCCCCCTTTTCGCTTTTGCCTTGATCGCGGCCCCCGCGCTCGCGCAGGGCTTTTCCGCGCTCAAGGGGCATGACAGCGACGCGCCGATCGACATCACGTCCGACCATGTCGAGGTACAGGATCGGGCCGACCGCGCCATCTGGTCGGGCAATGTCCGCGCCGTGCAGGGCGACATGACGATCAACGCCCAGCGCATGACCGTCGCCTACGTCCATGCGACCAAGCCCGGCGAAGATCCGCAGATCCAGCGCGTCGACGCGTCGGGCGGCGTCACCGTCGTCTCGCCGACGGAACGCGCCAAAGGCGATTTCGGCATCTACGACCTCAACCGCAAGCTGATCACGCTGATCGGCGGCGTGACGCTGACGCGCGGCACCAATGTGGTGAACGGGGCGCGGCTGGTGATCGACATGAACAGCGGTCGCGCGACCGTGGACGGCAATGCCGTTGCGGGCGGCACAAGCGCCGCCGGTGGCGGCCGGGTCACCGGCCATTTCACCGTGCCCAAGCGCGCCCAGGCCGCCAGCCCGGCCCCGCCCGCCAACGGCGCCACCCCGCCGAAATAGAGGCAGCCGCGCGACAATCGTCGCGAAATCAGCGGCTTTTCAGCCCGGATTCAGGCGAATTCGCCCGAATTAGCCCCTGATGCAAGAAACTTGCCGTTTCATGCCGGTTAGGCTTGCGCTACCCGGATCACGCGATTGAAAGAGCGAGCATGACCGACATTGCGATCGTCGAACCCGAAAGCAGCACTTCGCACCACGCGGAAGGGAACGGCTTGTCGATCGTCTCGATCGCCAAGGCCTATGACAAGCGCCAGGTGCTGCACGACGTCAGCCTTGACGTCGCGCGCGGCGAGGTGGTCGGCCTGCTCGGCCCCAACGGGGCGGGCAAGACCACCTGTTTCTATTCGGTGATGGGGCTGGTGAAGCCGGACGAAGGCCGTATCCTGCTCGACGGCAACGACGTGACCGCGCTCCCCATGTACCGCCGCGCGATCCTGGGCCTGGGCTATTTGCCGCAGGAAACCTCGATCTTCCGCGGCCTTACCGTCGCGCAGAACATCATGGCGGTGCTCGAGACGTCCGAGCCGGACAAGGCCGCGCGCGAGGCGCGGCTCGACGCGCTGCTCGGCGAATTCCATCTCGAACGGCTGCGCGACGCATCGGCGATGGCCTTATCCGGCGGCGAACGCCGCCGCTGCGAGATCGCGCGCGCGCTTGCCGCCTCGCCGTCGATCATGCTGCTCGACGAGCCCTTCGCGGGCATCGACCCGATCTCGATCTCCGACATCCGCGACCTGGTCAAGGATCTCAAGCGGCGCGACATCGGTGTGCTGATCACCGATCACAATGTCCGCGAGACGCTGGATATCGTCGATCGCGCCTGCATCATCTATGACGGGCGCGTGCTGTTCCAGGGCAGCCCGGCCGAGCTGGTGGCGAACGAGGACGTCCGCCGCCTGTACCTCGGGGAGAGCTTCGAGCTCTGACCCCGCTATGATCCTCGCATGAGCCTCGCGCCCCGCCTCGATCTGCGCCAGTCGCAATCGCTGGTGATGACGCCGCAACTCCAGCAGGCGATCAAGCTGCTGGCTTTGTCCAATCTCGAACTCGAGGGCGTGATCGCGGAGGAGTTGGAGAAGAACCCGTTGCTCGCCGCGGGCGGCGAGGATGGCGAACCCCAGCAGGCGGAAACGCCGGCCGACGCGAGTGAGGATTCGGGCGAGGATTTCGAGCCGATGACCGCCGACCGGCTGATCGAGGCGGGCGATGCGCAAACCGACGCTCCGCTCGATGTCGATTACGATGCCGAAACTTTCCACCATGACAGCGCCGCCGACATGGCCGGCGGCGGCGCGGGCGGCCAGCTCGGCCTGGACGGGATATCCGGCGCCGCGCCCGAGGATGGCCCGGACATGGACGCGCTCGCCGCGGATGCGCCGAACCTGATCGACCATCTGCTCGCCCAAGCCGGCGAGGTGCTCGAAGGCGAGGAATTGGCGATTGCCGCGCGCCTGATCGATTCGATCGACGAGGCGGGCTATCTGACGACACCGCTTTCAGAAATCGCGGAAATGCTCGACATTGAAGACACATATGTCGAGTGCATCCTGCGCGTCGTGCAAAGCTTCGATCCGACCGGCGTCGGCGCGCGCGACCTTGGCGAATGCCTCGCGCTCCAGGCGAAGGAGGCCGATCGCTACGATCCGGCGATGGCGGCGATGCTCGGCAATCTCGAAATGCTCGCCAAGGGCCAGCTGCCGCAACTGCGCCGGCTGTGCGGGGTCGACGAGGAGGATTTCGCGGACATGATCCGCGAATTGCGCGGCTATGATCCCAAGCCGGGCCTCAGGTTCGGCGGCGAACGCGCCGCGCCGGTTTCGCCCGACATCTTCGTCGCGCGGACGCGGAGCGGCTGGGCGATCGAGCTCAACAGCGCGACCCTGCCGCGCCTGCTGATCGACCGGCGTTATTATAGCGAACTCTCGCAGGGCGCGCAGGACAAGAGCGGCAAGGCCTGGCTTGCCGACTGCCTCGCCAGCGCCAATTGGCTGATCAAGGCGCTCGACCAGCGCGCGCGCACGATCGTCAAGGTCGCGACCGAGATCGTGAAGCAGCAGGAGGCCTTCTTCCTGCAGGGCGTCGCGCATCTGAAGCCGCTGACGTTGCGCACCGTGGCCGACGCGATCGGCATGCACGAATCGACCGTGAGCCGCGTCACCTCGAACAAATATCTCGCTTGCGAGCGTGGTCTGTTCGAACTCAAATATTTCTTCACTAGCGGCGTTTCCGGTGCCGACGGCGAAGGCGTATCGGCGGAGGCGGTGAAGAGTCACATCGCCAAGCTGATCGCCGAGGAGGGCAAGGACATCCTGTCCGACGACAAGCTCGTCGAGATCCTCAACGCGAGGGGCTTCGACATCGCGCGGCGCACGGTCGCAAAATATCGCGAGGCGATCGGGCTTGGCTCATCGGTGCAAAGGCGCCGGCAGAAGGCGCTGGGATAGGGTTCACCCTCCTCCCCCCGTCATCCCAGCTTGCGCTGGGATGACGGGGGGAGCGAACGGGTTAAGCGGACTTCGCCCCCACCCCCTCCAGCATCCGGATGATCGCGGAGAAATCCAGCCCGCCGCCGCCGCTATTGGCGAAGGCCTGGTAGAGCGCCTCGGCCGCCGCGCCCATCGGTACGCTTGCGTCGGCGTCCTGCGCCGCCGCCATCGCCAGCTTCAGGTCCTTGAGCATCAACGCCGCCGCGAAGCCGCCCTGATAATCGCGGTCGGCCGGGCTTTCCGGGCCGACCCCCGGCACGGGACAATAGGAGGTCATCGACCAGCTCTGGCCGCTCGCCTTTGACGCGATATCGTAGAAGGTCTGGAGGTCGAGCCCGAGCTTTTTCGCGAGCAGGAAGGCCTCGCAGGTCGCGACCATGGTTGCGCCGAGCAGCATATTGTTCGCGATCTTTGCCGCCTGGCCCGCGCCGCTGCCGCCGGCATGGATCACCGCCTTGCCCATCGCCGCGAGGATCGGCTGCGCACGGGCGAATCCCTCATCCGATCCGCCGACCATGAAGGTCAGCGTGCCCCCATTGGCCGCCGCAATGCCGCCCGACACCGGCGCGTCAACCATGGCATAGCCGCGCTCGGCCGCCTGTGCGCCCACCGTCTTGGCGCTGGCGACGTCGATCGTCGAGCAATCGATCAGGATGGCGCCCGTCGGCGCGGCACCGATCACGGATTCGGCGTAGACTTGCCGCACATGCTTGCCGGCTGGCAGCATCGTGACGACCGCATCGATCTCCGCCGCGGCCGCATGCGCGCTGCCCATCGCCCGACAGCCATTCGCGACCGCATGCGCGAGCGCCGCTTCTGCGAGGTCGAAGGCACGCACCTCATGGCCTGCCTTGACCAGGTTCGCGGCCATCCCGCCGCCCATATTGCCGAGCCCGATGAAACCGATCTTCACGACATCTCTCCGCTTGCACTCTTATCGCGTCATGCCAGCGAAAGCTGGCATCTCAGGTGGGGTAGGAATCGCCCGCCTCCTGAGGCCCCAGCGTTCGCTGGGGCGACGGCCGCTATCATCTCCCCGTCCACGTCCCCGGCCGTTTCTCCACGAAAGCGCGCATCCCTTCCTTCTGGTCCTCGGTCCCGAACAGGCCATGGAACAGCCGCCGCTCGAACATGATGCCCTGCGCGAGCCCGCCTTCGAACGCGGCGTTGACCATCTCCTTGACCGCGATCGCGGCAAGCGGCGGCATCGCCGCAATCTCGGCGGCGGTCTTGAGCGCTTCGTCGATCAGGCTGGCTGCCGGTACGATCCGTGAGACGAGGCCCGCGCGCTCGGCCTCCTCCGCGCCCATCATCCGGCCGGTCAGGCACATATCCATCGCCTTGGCCTTGCCGACTGCGCGGGTGAGGCGCTGCGATCCGCCCATGCCCGGACCAACGCCAAGCTTGATCTCGGGCTGGCCGAACTTGGCGCTATCGGCGGCAAGGATGAAATCGGCCATCATCGCCACCTCGCAGCCGCCGCCGAGCGCGAAGCCGGAGACCGCCGCGAACCAGGGCTTGCGCGTCGCGGTCACCTTCTCCCAGCCGGCGAAGAAGTTGCCGCCATACATTTCGGCAAACCCCTGGGCCTGCATCTCCTTGATGTCCGCACCCGCGGCGAAGGCCTTTTCGCTCCCGGTCAGCACGAGGCAGCGCTGCGAGGCGTCGGCGTCATAAAGGGCGAAAGCCTGGATCAGCTCGGCCATTACCTGGCTGTTGAGCGCGTTCAGCGCCTGCGGACGGTTGAGCCGGACGAGCGTGACCGCGTCATGCCGCTCGATCAGGATGGTTTCATAGTCGGACATCAGATCCTCCGTCAGAGCCTGAGCGGCTGCCAGGCCTCTTCGGCGGGCAGGGGTGAGAAGATGGTGTCGAGCGTCGCCTCAGTGACGCCCTCCGGCGTCGCCGGGTCCCAATGCGGCGCATTGTCCTTGTCGACCAGCAAAGCGCGCACGCCCTCGATGAAATCATGCCGCATCGAGACATGCGCGGCGATCCCATATTCGGCGCCCATTTCGTCCGCGAAGCTCGCACGGCGCGCGCCTTCACGCAGTAGCCGCAGCGCCACCTTGCAGGATTGCGGCGATTTGGTGCGCAAGCCCGCGTGCACCTCCTTCGCCCATTCACCGCGATCGGCTTCGAGTGCGGCGAATATCTCCTCGAGCGTGTCGGCCGCGAACAGCCGGTCGATCTCGGCCCGCTGCGCCAGGATCGGCGCCTCGGGCGGCGCGACCGAGGCTGCATCGAGGATCGCCTCAGAGTCGCGCGGATTGGCTGTCAGCTTTGCCTTCACATCCGCAAGCGCGTCCGATGGAACATAATGCGTCGCCAGCCCCACCGCGCAGGCGTCAGATCCGCTAAGCCGCGCCGCGGTCAGCGCGAGATATTGGCCGAGCCGCCCGGGCAGCCGCGACAGATACCAGCCACCCCCGACGTCGGGGAACAGGCCGATCGTCGCCTCGGGCATCGCGAATATCGTGCGCTCGGTCGCGACGCGATGTTTGGCGGGCAGGCCGATCCCGACCCCGCCGCCCATCACGATCCCGTCGAGGAAGCTCACCACCGTCTTGGCGTAACTGAACAACAAATGGTTGAGCTGATATTCAGTGTGGAAGAAGGAACGCGCCGCAACGCCATCACCCTTGCCGCTCTCCGCCACCGCACGCACGTCCCCGCCCGCGCAGAAGCCCCGCCCCTCCGCATGATCGAGCAGAACCAATTCGACGTCGGGATCGCTGCGCCAGGCGACCAGCGTGTCGATCATCGCGCGGCACATCGGCGCGTTCAGCGCATGGATCGCCTTGGGCCGGTTGAGCCGCAGGCGGCCCACCTTACCCTCGGTAAATGCGAGAATTTCGTCACTCATTGCTTGAGCAACTCGCGCGCGATGATCACGCGCATGATCTCGTTCGTGCCCTCCAGGATGCGGTGCACGCGCAGATCGCGGAAGAAGCGCTCGATTGGATAATCCTGCAAATAGCCATAGCCGCCATGCAGCTGGAGCGCGCGATCGACCACCGCCGATCCGGTGTCGGTCGCGAGCCGCTTCGCCATCGCCGCGAATTTGGTCTTGTCCGGCGCGCCCGCGGTGACCTTGGCCGCGGCGGCGTAGAGCAGTGTCCGTGCCGCCTGCAGCTCGGTTTCCATGTCGGCGAGCGTGAATTGGGTCGCCTGGAAATCGACGATGCGCTGGCCGAACTGGCGGCGCTCGCGCGTGTAAGCGATCGCCTCGTCGAGGCAGCGTTGCGCGCCGCCGAGCGAGCAGGCGCCGATATTGAGGCGGCCGCCGTCGAGACCGGACATCGCGATTTTGAAGCCCTCGCCTTCCTCGCCAATCAGGTTCGAAACGGGCACGCGCACCGCGTCGAAATTGACCTGCGCGGTCGGCTGCGAGCGCCAGCCGAGCTTCTTCTCCTGCGCGCCGAAGCTGACGCCGGGCATGTCCTTCTCGATCACAATGGCCGAAATACCCTTGGGCCCGTCCGCGCCGGTGCGGACCATCGTCACGTAAATCTCATTCTCGCCGCCGCCCGAGATGAAAGCCTTGCTTCCCGAGACGATATAATGGTCGCCGTCGCGCACCGCCTTGGTCTTGAGCGCGGCGGCATCCGAACCAGAACCCGGCTCGGTCAGGCAATAGGAACCCAGCCGGTCGCATGTCACCATGTCGGGCAGATAGCGGCTCTTCACGTCGGCCGAACCGAACGTATCGATCATCCACGATGCCATATTGTGGATCGAGATGAACGCGGAGGTGGAGGGGCAGCCATAGGCCATCGCTTCCATGATCAGCGCGGCTTCGAGCCGGCCGAGGCCGATCCCGCCCGAATCCTCCGACACATAGATGGCGCCGAATCCAAGCTCGGCGGCGGCTTTCACGACGTGGCGCGGAAAATGGTGCGTCTCGTCCCATTCGGCCGCGTGCGGAGTGATCGCATCTGCCGTGAAGCGCTGCGCCATCTCCTGAATGGCGCGCTGGTCCTCATTCAGTTCGAATTGGGTCATGCACGCCTGATAAGCCATCCCACGGGAAGGGCACCACCCCGAATCAGTAACAGATGAAACTAAATCGCGTCACCATCAGGCTTTCTTCGGCACGGGAGCATCGCCGCGCGCGCGCATCGCAATCATCAGGCCGACGATCACGAGCAAGCCTCCCAGCATCGCCTCCACCGACCAGCGATAGCTTTCGAACATTGTCGAGAAACCCATTGCGATCACCGGGATCAAAACGTTGACATAGCCGCCGCGCGCGGCACCGATCCGCCGGATCAGGTTGAAATAGAGCGTGAAGGCGACCGCCGACGCGATCACGCCAAGATAGAGCAACCCGGCAATGTAGGAGAGCCGGAAGTCCAACATGGGCGGCCCGGTCCGCACCCAGGCGATAATCGCATCGAGCAATGCGCCCCAGCCCATCGCCCAGGCGAGCAAGGTCGCCATCGGCACCTGCCGCGCGCGCGGACTACCCTGAAAGACGTTGCCGAACGAGGCGAAGGTCACCGCGATCAATGCCAGCCCGATTCCCAGCGTCACCTCGTGCGGATCGCGATCGACCGCGCGCCATTCGTGCAGGAACAACAGGACGACGCCCAGCATCGCCACGCCCGATCCCATCAGGAAAGGGCGCGACAGCTCCTGCTTGAGGAAGACCCGCGCGAGGATCGCGTTCAGCGGCACCAGCAGCGAAAAGATCACCGCGACCAGGCCCGAGGTGATGTGCTGCTCGGACGCATAGACGCAATTATAGTTGATGACGAAGATGACGAGGCCGAGCGCGGCGGCGAGCACATGATCCGACAGGCGCACGCGCAGCGGCAATTTCATCGCGAACGCGACCACGAACATCGAGATCGCGCCGACCGCGAAACGGTAGCTCACCGACCATTCGGTCGAGACCGGCCCGAACTGGCTGTGGATCGCGAGCCAGGTCGATCCCCAGATCATCGTGACGAGCGCGAACGGGATCAGCACCCGCCCTTTCGTCGCAGCATCGAGCGGCGCAGCGGCGCTCACAATGTCGCGATCGCGCGGGCGAGCGCCTCCACCTCGCGCGGCACGCTCGCCCAATGCGTGACCAGCCGGATTTCGCCCGCCGCCCAATCGTAGAATTGGAAACCCTGCGCGCGCAGCCGGGCCGCTTCCTCGGCTGTCATGGTGAGGAAAAGTTCGTTGGCCTCGACCGGGTTGATCAGCCTAACTCCCGCCGCCTTGGCCAAGATTTGGGCGTGCGCGTTGGCCGCGCGCGCGGTCTCCAACCATAGATCGTTGTCGAGCATCGCGTGGATTTGCGCGGCGAGATAGCGCCCCTTGGACAGGAGGTGCCCCGCGCGCTTGCGCCGCCGCTCGGTCGCCTCGACCAGATCGGGGCGGAAGAAGACCAAAGCCTCGGCCGAAAGCCCGCCATTCTTGACGAAGCCGAAGCTCAATATGTCCACGCCCTCGACCAACTCGGCGGGCGTGCAGCCCAGAGTCACGACCGCATTGGCGAAGCGCGCGCCGTCCATATGGAAGCCCCAGCCGCGCGCCTTGGCGAGCCTGCCGAGCGCGGCCACCTCGTCGGGCGTATAGACGCAGCCATATTCGGTCGCATTGGTGACGGTCAGCGCATGCGGCTGGACGCGGTGGACGTCGTCGGCGATCGCGTCGGCGACGCGTGTCACTTCGTCGGCCGTGAGCTTGGCACCCTTGCCCTCGCCCAGGATCAGCTTGGCGCCGTGCGTGTAGAATTCGGGCGCGCCGCACTCGTCATTCTGCACGTGCGAATCGCGGTGGCAGATCACGCCGCCATAAGGCGGGCAGAGCGCGGCCAATGCGAGCGCATTGGCGGCGGTGCCGGTCGGCACCCACAACGCCTTCACCTCGCATCCGAACAGATCCGAGAAACGCGCATCCAGGCCCCTGCTCAGCGCGTCGCCGTCATAGGCCGTATCGACCGCATCCGCCGCCTGCATCGCCGCCATGACGCTTGGATGCACCGGGGCCGCATTGTCGGAGAAGAAGCGCATGGCTTGCGCTTGGGGCCGCCGCCCGCTTCAAGTCAATGTCCGCCGCGGAGACACGAATGCGCCTGCTGTCACTTTTCCTGATCTGCCTCTCCGCCCAAGCGCTCGCGGCGAATGCGGACGATCAGAAGTTCAAGGCGGTCAGCGACCGTGAATATGCCTGGGCGCGCGCCGACGGCGGCGGCGGTGAGGATGACGAGCGTATCGCGCCCCACCTGCAGGACGTACGCCCCGCCGCCCAGGCCAAGCGCCTCGCCTATCTGCGGCAGGTGCTGGCCGATCTCGACGCGCTCAGGCCCGCCGAGCTCTCGCCTTCGGTCGCGGTCGATTATGCGGTCTATCGCTTCGATATCGAGACGCGTGTCGCGGCGCTCGCGTCACGCGACTATGAGATGCCGGCCAATTCGGACAGCAGCTTCTGGAGCGACCTCGGCTACAGCGCGCGCGGGCAGTTCAAGACCGAAACCGACTATCGCAACTGGCTTAACCAGCTCCATGAAATCCCGGCTTTTTTCGACGAACAGATCGCCAATATGCGTGCCGGCGAGGCGCGCGGCTTCACCCCGCCCAAGGTGACGCTCGCCGGCCGCGACGAAGCCGTCGCGCAGGCCGCGAATGCCGCGACCGCCGAGGACAGTTTCCTGTATCTGCCGTTCAAGGCGATGCCCGCGGCCATCCCCGCCGCAACCCAGGCGGCGATGCGCGCCGAGGCGAAGCAGGCGATCGAGCAGCAGGACCTGCCCGCCTATCGCGCGTTACTGTCTTATCTGCGTAGCGATTATATCCCGCATGCGCGCACCAGCCTCGCGGCCGAGGCCCTGCCCGACGGCAAGGCCTGGTACGCACAGCAGATCAAAGCTTATGCCACTGTCGACCTGACCCCCGATCAGATCCATGACATCGGCTTGCGCGAAGTCGCGGCGATCCATGCCGAGATGCTTGGGGTGATGAAGCAGGCGGACTTCGAGGGCGATCTGCCCGCCTTCCTCCACTTCCTGCGCACCGATCCGCGCTTCTATGCGCGCACCCCGCAGGATCTGCTCGATCGCGCCGCCTGGACCGCCAAACTGGTCGACGGCAAGGTCGGCTTATATATCGGCCACCTGCCCCGCCGCCGCTTCGCGATCGTGCCCGTACCCGCCGATATCGCGCCTTTCTACACCGCCGGCCGCGGGGGGCCGGGCGAATATCTGGTCAACACCTATGACCTGCCGTCGCGCCCGCTCTACCAATTGCCCGCCTTGACCTTGCACGAAAGCGCGCCCGGCCACGCCTTCCAGATGCCACTCGCGCAGGAGAACAAGGCCGCCGCGCTTTTCCGCCAGAACATCTACATCTCGGCTTATGGCGAGGGATGGGCGCTCTATTGCGAACGGCTCGGCGATGAGATGGGTATCTACCAGACCCCCTATGAACGGTTCGGCATGCTCAGTTACCAGATGTGGCGCGCCGCGCGGTTGGTGGTCGATACCGGCATCCACCACAAAGGCTGGACGCGCGACCAGGCGCTCGCCTTCCTCCACGACAATACCGCCTTATCCGACCACGAAATCCAGACCGAGGTCGACCGCTATATTTCCTGGCCAGGCCAAGCTTTGTCTTATTATCTGGGGGAGATGGCGATCCGGCAGGGCCGCGCCAAGGCCGAGGCGGCCTTGGGCGCGAAGTTCAACCTCCGCGCCTTCCACGATGCGGTGCTCGAGCTCGGATCGGTGCCCTTGCCCGTGCTGACGGCGCGCATCGATCGCTTCATCGCCGAGGGCGGCAAGGGGCCCTATCCGGACGAAGAGCGATGACTCCTCTCCCCTTGGGGGTGTGCCGCCGTTTTGGAAACCGTCCGGGGGACGGTTTCTCGGCGGCACAGAAGGGGCCCACGCGGCGCAGCCGCGTGGGAAGGTGAGGGTGAGTCCGGTGCAATGAGGAACACACCCTCACCCCCGCCGCTAACGCGGCAGGTCCCCTCTCCCTCAAGGGGAGAGGGGTATTGACAAGCCGGAACAAACCGTGTGCGCAGTTCGCGTTCGCAGACTTGGGGAAACCCAGTCAGCGGACATGACCGGCGCGAAGCTCCTCGGCATGCATGAGACGGTACCTTCGCCCAAGAGTACAGATCTCGGCGTGTGCTTTACGGCACGCGGTGATGCCGGCGTCGTGGAGGGGAGCTACGCGGACGACGCGAAGGGGGTAACCCCCGGCCAAGACCGCAGCTTCCGGGTGGCTATCGCG